>Ga0326721_10000219_pt1 | contig 19743 bp, 15 predicted proteins | sample SGPome_FD_203951 | JGI IMG/M metagenome (GOLD analysis project Ga0326721, IMG submission 203951) | Soil microbial communities from Southern Great Plains, Lamont, Oklahoma, United States - SGP_1_2016 | ecosystem: Engineered > Artificial ecosystem > Soil microcosm > Unclassified | place: USA...
CGCTGATCGAGTGCGTCACCACCGGGTGCGAGGAGATCTCCAGGAACAGCCGGTGACCGTCTTCTAGCGCGGCCTCCACCGCCTCGGCGAAGCGCACCGGCTGCCGCAGGTTCTGCGCCCAGTAGCCGCTGTCGCGGGCCTCGCCGGAGCGTGGGTCGCTGAGGGCGGTGTTGTAGAGCGGAACCAGCGGGGCGCGCTGGGCCAGCTCCCGGGCGGCAGCCTCGACCTCGCCGATGATCGCGTTCACCTGCCGGCTGTGAAAGGCGATGTCGGAGTCGACCCGGCGCATCTCGATGCCGGCCTCGCGCCACTGGGCCACGAGCGCCTCGATCGCGTCCCGGTCTCCGGAGATCACCGTCGAGTGCGGGCTGGCCGAGATCGCGGCCTCGACGTCGTCGCGGTCGGCGAGCAACCGCCGGGCCTCGTCGAACGACACGCTTGCCATCGCCATCGCGCCCAGGCCTTCCAGGCGCTGCAGCGCGGCCGCGCGCCGGCAGGCGAACCGCGCGGCCTCAGCCTGGTCCAGCGAGCCGGCCGCCACCGCGGCGGCGATCTCGCCGACGGAGTGGCCGATCACCGCCGCCGGCCGCACGCCGTGGCTGCGCCACACCGCGGCGAGCCCGAGCTGCATGGCGACGGTCAGCGCCTGGATGTGCGCGGCGCTCCACGGGCCGCCGGACTCCAGCGCCTCCCGAGGCGTCCAGCCCAGCTCGGCGCTGAACACCCCGGCGAGCTCGTCCATGGCCGCCGCGAAGACCGGCTCCTCGACGAGCAGCTGCCGTCCCATGCCCGGCCACTGCGCGCCGTGGCCGGAGAACACCCAGACCACGCCGGCCTGTTGGCCCGGAGCGCACCGGGCCCACCCGGTTCCGGGGGCGATCACGCCCTCGGCGAGGTCCCGCAGCCGCTGGGTCAGCTCGCCGGCCGAGCTTGCCACCACCGCGGCCCGATGGGACAGGTGCGAGCGCCGCAGGGCCAGCGTGTGGCCGACCGAGGCCAGCGAGGCATCCGGGTTCTCGATCAGCCAGTCGGTGACCGAGGAGGTGAGCGCGCGCAGGCCGGCCTCGGACATGGCTGACAGCGGGTACACCTTCGGCTGCCCGGTATCCGCCTCGGCGACCGGGGCCTCCCGACGCACGGCCGGGCCCTCCTCGAGCACGAGGTGAGCGATGGTGCCGCCGACGCCATAGCTGGACACGCCGGCCCGGCGCGGCTTGCCGGCGCCCTTCCAGGGAGTGCGCTTGGCGACCAGGCGCAGCCCGGAGTTGTCCCAGTCGACATTGTCGCTGGGCTCGTTGTGCAGGCTGGGCGGCAACTGGCTGTGCTGCATCGCCAGCACGGTCTTGATCACGCCGGCGATGCCCGAGCCGCCCTCGATGTGGCCGATGTTGGGCTTCACCGAGCCAACCAGGCAGGGGTCGGCCGCGTTGCGTCCCGGCCCGAACACCTTGGCCAGCGCCTCGATCTCCTTGCTGTCGCCGGTCGGAGTGCCGGTGCCGTGGGCCTCGACATAGTCGACCGAGGACGGCGGGATGCCGGCCCGCGCGTACACCTTGCGCAGCATCTGCTCCTGCGCCTCGGCGTTGGGCGCCATCATCCCCTCGGACCGGCCGTCCTGGAACACGCCGCTGCCGAGGATCACCGCCTGCACCGGATCGCCGTCACCGAGCGCGTCGCTGAGCCGCTTGAGCACCAGCACGCCGGCGCCCTCGCCGCGGCCGTACCCGTCGGCGTCGCGGTCGAAGGCCTTGCTCCGGCCGTCCGGGGCCAGCGCGCCGCTGCCTTCCAGCGCGACGTTCAGCGCGGGGGTGGACATCAGGTTGACCCCGCCCACGACCGCCAGCGGGGTCTCGCCGTCACGCAGGCTCTGCACGGCCAGGTGCAGCGCGGTGAGCGAGCCGGCGCAGGCGGTGTCGACCGCCATGCTTGGACCGTGCAGGTCCAGGAAGTAGGACACCCGGTTGGCGATCCCGTAGTAGGTGGTCCCGTTGACCGCGTACGCCCCGGTGAGCGGGATGTCCTCCAGCAGTCGCCGGCCGTAGTCGTTGGAGTTCGCCGCGACGAAGACGCCGGTATCGGTGCCGCGCAGCGACAGCGGCGCGACTCCCGCGTCGGCCAAGGCCTCCCAGGCCAGCTCCAGCATGAACCGCTGCTGCGGGTCGAGGAAGTCGGCCTCCCGCGGCGAGATGCCGAAGAAGTCCGCGTCGAAGCCCTCGATGTCGTCGAGGAACGAGCCGAGCAGGGTGGTGTCGCGGATGAGTGCGGTGGACCGGGCGTTGCTGTCCGCGTACGGCCGCCACCGCTTCTCCGGCATGTCGCGCACCGTGCTGCGGCCCGCCGAGAGGAAGTCCCAGAACTTCTCCGGCGAGTCGAGGTCCGGCGCAAACCGGCAACTCATGCCGATAATGGCGATCGCACCTTCGGGATGTGTCTGCCCGGTCAAATTTTCGCTCCTCTTCGATGTACAAACGACGGCGTCGCCGGCCCTGGTGATCGGATGCCGGCGCCCGCGTGAAATCTCCGGCGTGACCGGAAAGGGGTGTCTGATTGCGCGGCGGGGAACGGACACCCGGATGATCGCCTCGCTGACGAGAATCCTGCCCAGCGCGACGCGCCGGTGCATCTCCCCACGTGTCGTCTGCCCCCAGCGCGGCACGGCTGCCCGGGCGTGCGCGATCACCCCGTGCTGGCAGGGCATGTCAGGAGATGCCGGAGCCGGTGGCACTCGACAGAGTCGCGGTATCGACTTCGAGCGGGGACTGATGACAACAGATATCGAAACCGTCGATCGGCTGACCCGGAGGTATGACTACCACGACCCAGACTTCACGCCCGAGATCGCGGAGATCGTCAACGGACGGCTGCGCGACGGCTCCGGGGTGACCTTCACCGAGGCACACGGGGGCATGTGGATCGTGTCGCAGCACGCGCTGGTCCGCAAGGTGCTCAAGGATTACAGGACGTTCAGCTCCGGCAGCGGCGTGTTCTACCCGCGGGCCAAGGGCCTGCCCAAGCACTCACCCATCGACTACGACCCGCCCGAGCAGCAGGTGCTACGGCAGCTGATGACTCCACCGCTGCTGCCGGAGGAGGTGCGGAACCTGGCGCCCGCGGTGGCCGGGCTGGCGGCCGGGCTGATCGCGCCGATGGCCGAGCGCGGGCACGGCGAGATCGTCGCGGAGGTGGCGAAGCCGCTCGCGATCGGCGTGCTCGCGCTGGCGATTGGGCTGTCGGAGCAAGCCCAGCACAAGGTCCGCGACCTGACCGCCACCATGTGGAAGCACTTCGGGAACGACCCTGGCAAGTTCTGGCCGGCGTTTCAGGAGCTGCTCGCCGCCGAGGTGGCCGCGGCCCGGGCCGACCGCAGCGGCTCCTACCTGTCCCGGCTGGTGGGGATGGAGATCGACGGCCGGCCGATTCCCGAGGAGACCCTGCACTCGATCCTGGTCTCGTACTGCATCGCCGGGCACGAGACGACCATGAACACCATCAGCCGGATGCTGTGGCATCTGGGGCGCCATCCCGAGCTGCAGCAGCGGCTGGCTGCCGAACCGGGGCTGATGACGGTCGCGGCCGACGAGACGCTGCGACGCTGGTGCCCGACCGATCGGTTCACCCGCCTCGTCACCCAGGACGTGACGCTCGCCGGGACCGACATCCCGGCCGGTTCGCGGGTGGTGGTCCTGATCGATGCCGCGAACCGCGACCCGCGCAAGTTCCCTCGCCCGGACGACTTCTCCCTCGACCGTGGCAATTCCCATCAGCACCTGAGCTTCGGCTTCGGGATTCACGCCTGCATGGGCGCCAACCTGGCCCGGCTCGAGCTGTCCAGCGTTCTCGGCGAGCTGGCGCGCCATCCCAGCTACCACCTCAGCCAGGAGCCGCGGCGGCACTTCGAGAACGGCCGGCACATCGTGTTCGAGCAGGTCTCCATCCGATTCGCCGACGACCAAACCCAGGAGTGACAGTGGACGACCACGCCGTGCCGGTGCTGCCCGAGGCGGACGGGCTGATGCGATTGACCACGGGCCTGTGGGCCTCGCAGACCCTCGCCGCCGCCGAGCAACTCGGACTATGTACCTTTCTGTCGGCCCGGCAGGGAGCAACCGTGACGGAGGTCGCGACCGGGCTCGGCCTCAAGGAGCGACCCGCCGAGATTCTGCTGACCGCCTGCGCCGCCCTTGGCCTGCTCAGCCGCGCCGGCAGCCGTTTCGTCAATACCCCGACGGCAGAGACCTATCTGGTTCGCGGCGCACAGTACTACCTCGGTGACTACGTCCGGATGCTGACCGAGTACGTCTACCCGGGGTGGATGCGCGTCACGGAGGCCATCCGCGCCGACGCGCCGGCCAGGGTGATCTCCCAGGAGCAGCAGGGCATCTTCGAGGCCGGCACCCGTCCCCAGGTGTTCTGGGACGGCCTGTACCCGCTGTCGGCCCTCACTGCCCGGGCGCTTGCCGAGGCGGTCGATCTCGGCGCCGCCCGCTCGCTGCTCGACGTCGGGGGAGGCACCGGGGCGTTCGCCATCGAGCTCTGCCAGCGCTTTCCCGAGCTACGGGTGACCCTCTTCGACCTCGCCTTCGTCTGCGAGCACAGCGCGCAGAAGGTGGAGCAGCTGGGGCTGGCGGGGCGGATCGGCGTGCACCCGGGCGACTTCTTCGCCGATCCGGAACTGCCCGGCGGCCACGACGTGATCCTGCTGTCGATGATCCTGCACGACTGGGACGAGCCGCGGAACACCGACCTGCTTGCCAAGTGCTTCCAGGCGCTGCCCAGCGGCGGCCGGCTGGTGATCAGCGAACTGCTGGTCGACGACGAGAAGACCGGTCCGGAGAATGCCGCGCTGATGAGCATGAACATGCTGGTCGGCACCTGGGGCCGCAACTACACCGTCGCCGAATACAGCGAGTGGTTGCGCAAGGCCGGCTTCGAGCAGCCCAGCACCGTGCGGTTCACCGCTCCCGGCGCCAACGGCGCGGTCATCGCCGTCAAGCCCTGAGGAGGAGCAACGGTATGCAGCACCGCACCACCCCGGGGACGGTCGGCTGGCCGGCCGACGTCGCCGCCCGGTACGTGACCCGTGGCTACTGGGAGGGCCGTCCGCTGTTCAGCTACGTGCTGGCCGCCGCCGCGGCGAACCCGGACGCCGTGTGCCTGGTCGACGGCGACCTGCGGCTGACCTACCAGGACCTGATGTCCCGGGTGGAGGGGGCCGGCGCGCGGCTGCACCGGCTGGGTCTACGCCCGGACGACCGGGTGCTCGTGCAACTGCCCAACTGCTGGGAATTCTTCGTCGTCGTCCTGGCCTGCCTGCGGATGGGCCTGGTGCCGGTGCTGATGCTGCAGGGCCACCGAAAGCAGGAGCTCACCCTCACTGCCGAGCACGCCGAGGCCCGGGCGATCGTCACAACAGGCGCGGTGAAGGGCTTCGACCACCAGGCCCTGGCACACGAGGTCGCCGGCGAGTCCAGCACCCTCAAGCATGTCCTGGCAGCAGCTGAGGATCTCGACAGCCGCAGCGTGGATCTGGCGTCGGTGTGTCAGCCATCGGACGGTGTGGCGCCGGCCGTCGCCGACCCGCCCGGCTCCATGGTGGCGATCTTCGTGCTGTCCGGCGGGAGCACCGGAGCGCCGAAGCTGATTGCCCGAACCCATAACGACTTCTCCTACATGGTCCGGCGGGCGGCGCAGATCTGCGGGGTGGATCGCGACACCGTGTACCTGACGACGCTTCCGCTCGGTCACGGCTTCCCGTTCACCGGGGCGCTCGGAGCGCTGTTCTGCGGCGGGCGGGTGGTGGTCGCCCGATCGCCGGCGCCGGAACGCGCGTTCGCCCTGATCGAGGCCGAGCGAGTGACGATGACCTCCCTCGTCCCGGCGATCGCCCAGCGCTGGCTGGATTATCGCCTGGCCAACCCGGGCCGGGATATCGCCTCGCTCGCGCTGGTGCAGGTATCCGGCTCGCGGATCCCTGACGAGATGGCCCGCCGGATGCACCCGGTGCTGGGCTGCGAGCTCCAGAACGGCTACGGGATGGGGGAAGGGCTGATGTGCCTGACCCGGCCGGGCGATCCGCACGACATCGTCTGCGCCACCCAGGGCAGGCCGATCTGCCCCGACGACGAGCTGAGGCTGGTCGACGAGCAGGGCAGGCCGGTAGCCGACGGCAAGGCCGGAATCCTGCTCACCCGCGGCCCGTACACCCCGCGCGGCTACTACCGCGCCGAGCAGGCCAACGCCCGGTCCTTCGACAGCGACGGTTGGTATAACACCGGTGACATCGTGCGGCTGCGGCCCGACGGCTACCTGGTGGTCGAGGGCCGGCAGAAGGATGTGATCAATCGAGGCGGGGAGAAAATCTCGGCCGAGGAGATCGAGAACTTCGCCTACCAGTCCGGCGCCAGCCTCGCCGCCGCGGTGTCGATGCCCGATGCCGAGCTGGGGGAGCGGATCTGCCTCTACGCAGTCGGTGGGCAGTTCGACCTCGCGGAGCTGCGCGAGACGATGCGGGCCGCCGGGGTGGCGACCTTCAAGCTTCCCGAACGGCTGGTCCGCGCCGAGTCGCTGCCGGTCACCGCCGTCGGCAAGATCGACAAGGTCGCCCTGCGCGCCGACATCGCGGCTCGGCTGGCCGGCGAGCGGCTGCCCGCCGAGCGCCGTGCGGGTTGAACCCGGGCCGCTGTCGGGCTCAGCGCCAAGCAGCACGATCCACCACCAGGACAAGGACATTCGCGATGCTCAAGCGTGACAAGAAGCCGGCCGGCCTGCGAGCCCTAGCAGACCTGGCGACCCCGATGGCGATCCGGGTGGCGGCGACCCTGCGGGTGGCAGACCACGTCGCCGCGGGCCGGCGCACGGCCGCCGAGATCGCCGGGGAGATCGGCGCGCATCCGGATGCCCTGGACCGGTTGCTACGGCACCTGACGGTCAGCGGGCTGTTCGATCGGGACCAGCACGGCGGGTACACCCTGACCGAACTGGGCGATCAGCTGCGCGATGACCACCCGGCCGGCAAACGCAAATGGCTCGACATGGCAGGCGCGATCGGCCGGGGGGACCTCAGCTTCGTCGAACTGGAGCACAGCGTGCTCACCGGTGAGCCGGCCTACCCGGTGCGCTACGGCGCGCCGTTCTGGGCCGACCTGGCTGGCGATCCAGCGCTGTCGGCCTCGTTCGACGCGATGATGCAGCACCACATCGAGCTCGACCACCGCAGCATCGCAGACGCCTACGACTGGGCTGCGATCGAAGACGTCGTCGACGTCGGCGGCGGCACCGGCGGGCTGCTGAGCGTGCTGCTGGCCCGGCACGGCGCCCTGCGCGGCACCCTGGTCGAGATGCCCGGCCCGGCAGCGGCCGCCCGGCAGCGGTTCGCCGACCAGGGCCAGTCCGGCCGCACCGAGGTGGTGACGGGCAGCTTCTTCGACCCGCTGCCCGCCGGAGCGGATGCCTACCTGCTGTCGGCGGTGATCCATGACTGGCAGGACGAGCAGGCCGTCCGGATCCTGCGCCGTTGCGCCGACGCTGCCGGCGAGAAGAGCAGGGTGCTGGTGATCGAGGCGATCGGCGCCGACGGCGAGTCGCCCGACACCGGGATGGACCTGCGGATGCTGGCCTACTACGGCGGCAAGGAACGCGGCCTGGCCGAGCTGCGCGACCTCGCCGGCGAAGCGGGCCTGTCGGTGCGCGGCGTGAGCCCGATCCGGCAGGGCTCGTTCATCTCGATCGTCGAGCTGGGCGCCGCGCGGTCGACCTAGACCTCCGCCTTGTACCGGTCGTGATGGCGCAGCCACGGCCGGCCCGGCGCGTCCTGGCGGCCCAGCGGCGTGAGGTCCAGGTAGTTGTAGGTGCCCTGCAGCAACTCCATGTTGTCCCCGTACGCCGAGTAGGTGTGCAGGACGTCCTCGCCGTCGCGCAGGAACACGCTGACGCCACCCTGCTCGCCCTGGGTGTAGAAGGGCTCGCCGTCCCGTTCCAGGGCAGCCTTGCTGCGGAAGTCGTACTCGACCGGGGCGACAGCCTCGTCCAGCGTCACGTGGAAGTCGTAGTTGAAGGAGCTGCCGTAGGAGGAATACCAGGGCAGCGCCCAGCCCATCCGCTCCTGGAACGGCACGATCTTCTCCCGCGGCGCGCGGGAGACCAGGGCGATCGTGGTGTCGCGGGAATGCAGGTGGGCCGGGTGCGGCATGCTGTCGGTGAGGAACGAGCAGTGCTTGCAGCCCTGGTTCCACGCCGGATCGAACATGAAGTGGTAGATGATCAGCTGCCGGCGTCCCTCGAACAGGTCCACCAGCCGGGCGCGCCCGTTCGGCCCCTCGAAGACGTAGTCCTTCTCGACCCGGACGGCGGGCAGCGCCCGGCGGGCCTCGGACACGGCGTCACGCGCCTGGAACAGCTCGGCCTCTCGCTCGCGCAGTTGCCGCCGGGCGGCCAGCCATTGCTCTGATGAGACAACGTGCGGGTTCATGCGACACACTCCTCGACTCGGCGCCTCGGTGGCCCCGCTATCTAGTAGTCGGAGCAGGAAACCGTTTTCCGACCGGGGGAGTCGCGCACAACGGCCCGGCCGCTCCCGGGGGTAGCCGAACGGCCGGGCCGGCGAGCAGCGCGGCGGCTACACGAAGAAGGTGTTGGGCTCCAGGCCGCACAGGATCCGCCCGTACAGCTCGAGGTTGTTGGTCGGCAGGTTCAGCGCGTGCAGGTTGATGGCCTGCACGTCGCGCTGGATCCGCTGGATCGGCACCGAGGTGTAGTTGGACGACCCGCCGCTGGCCAACGCCAGCGTCGTGACGGCCTCGTAGGCAAGCTGACAGACCCGGCCGACCGAGACCCGGGCGTACGCGCGCTCGCGCATGGTCCAGGGCTGCCCGCTGACCCCCTTCGCGTCGACCAGCGTGGCGATCCGGCGGGCATGGTATTCAGCCTCGTCGGTCTTAAGGGATGCCTCGGCCACCTGGAGATGGGTGATCGGCGCCTCCAGCTGGCTGGTGTAGCTGGTGTTGGTGATCGCCCGGCCGGGCAGCCGGTCGAAGAACGCCTCCTCCGCGGCCCGGGCCAGCCCGACGATCTTGCCGACGGTGGCCGCGGAGATCGGGCCGACCATCGGGCCGCGATAGACCGGGTTGTCGGCGTTGAGCTCGGAGGCGTACTGCTCCTGCAGCATGGCGGCGATGGGCAGGTAGCGCCCGGCGGGGATGAACACGTCCTCGGCGATGGTGGTGATGCTGCCGGTGCCGCGCAGCCCGGCGACGTCCCAGTCGTCCACCAGCGTCAGGTCGCCGATTGGCGCCACTGCCATGATCGGCTCCGCGCCGCCGTCGGCGGTGGGCATGATGGCCGAGAGCAGCTTCCACTGGCTGTGCGCGGCGCCGCTGTTGAAGTTCCAGCTGCCGGAGACGACGACCCCGCCGTCCTTGGGCGTCGCCGAGCCGGTCGGGGCCAGCGTGCCGCAGATCCGCACGTCCGGGTTGGCGAAGATCTCGTCCTGGACCTCGTCGGGAAAGTGCGCGATGTTGCCGGTCATGATCCACCAGGCGGCCACGTTGAACGCGGCCGATCCGTCGCCGCGGCCGAGCTCGATGCCGACGTCGACCATGGTGGCGCCGTCGCACTCGTAGCCGCCGTACCGGGCCGGCACCCGCATCCGGAAGATCCCGGCGTCGGTCATCGCCTGCACGGTCTCGTCGGCGAGCCGCCGGTTGCGTTCGGACCACAGGGCATTCTCGCGAAGCACCGGCACCAGCTCGGCCGCCCTTCGCAACAGCCCGGCCCGGCCCGGTTCCTGGGTGATGGTCACTAACTCCTCCTTCGACGGCGGCGCTGGACGCGCGCGGTCCTCACCCTGTCAGCGAGCGACCGAGCCGTGCATCTTCGCCGGTGCGATTATTGGGCGTTCCCGGCTCGGGGCAGCCGCTGCGCGCGGGCCTCCAGATAGCGACGCTCGGGAAGGCTGGTCGTGCGCCGGCCGGCGACCTCGTAGGCGTCGTAGGCGGCGTCCAGCTCGCCCGCCATCTCCAGCAGGTGGGCGCGGACGGCATGCAGGCGATGGCCATGGGCCATCCGCTCGTCGGCGTCCAGGGTGGCAAGCAGGTCGAGCCCCGCCTGCGGGCCGCGCACCATCGCCAGCGCGATGGCCTGGTTGAGGCGCACCACCGGGTTGGGCCACGCCTGGTCGAGCAGCTGGTAGAGCACCAGGATCTGCGGCCAGTCGGTGTCCTCGGCCCGGGCCGCCTCGTCGTGGACCGCCGCGATCGCCGCCTGCAGCTGGTAGGGGCCGAGCATGGCCTCGGCCAGCGTCCGGCTGATCAGCGCGCACCCTTCGTCGATCTGCGTGCGGTTCCACAGCGACCGATCCTGCTCGCCGAGCGGTATCAGCACCCCGTCCGGGCCGGTGCGGGCCGGCCGGCGCGCCTCGGTCAGCAGCATCAGCGCGAGCAGGCCGGCCACCTCGCCGTCGGCCGGCAGCAGCCGGTGCAGCTCCCGGGTGAGGCGGATCGACTCTGTGGTCAGAGTGGCGCGCTGCAGCTCGGGACCGGAGGTGGCGGTGTAGCCCTCGTTGAAGATCAGGTAGAGCACGTGCAGCACGATCCGCAGCCGCTCGTGCAGGTTCGGCGGCATCGTGAAGGTCGCGCCGGTGGCCTTGAGCCGTTGCTTGGCACGGCTGATGCGCTGGCCCATGGTGGCCTCGCTGACCAGGAACGCGCGGGCGATCTGCTCGGTGGTCAACCCGCCGACGGCGCGCAGCGTCAGCGCCATCTGCGACGACGGGGTCAGGTCGGGATGGCAGCACAGCAGCAGCAGGGTGAGCGTGTCGTCGTCCTCGGCCGGCTGCTCGCCGGGCGCGGGGGCGAACAGCTCGTCGGCCGGCGTGAGCGCCGCGACGACTGCCTCACGCTGGTGGCGGGCCGCCTCGCTGCGGCGGGCGTCGATCAGCCGGCGGGCGCCGACGGTGATCAGCCAGGCCGACGGGTTGTCGGGGATGCCCTGCTCCGGCCACTGCAGCGCGGCGGCGATCAGCGCTTCCTGGACGGCATCCTCGCACGCGTCGAGCGAGCCGTACCGGCGGACGAGGACACCGAGGACACCGGGCGTCAACGACCGCAGCAGATCCTCCAAGGATCACCTCGCCATCTCGGAGAGATCCACCACCGGCCGGATCTCGACCGCGCCGGTGCGGGCGTCGGGAAAGCGGGCAGCGATCTCGGCCGCCCGCTCGGGTGTCGCGCAGTCCACGACGAAGTAGCCGGCCATCTGCTCCTTGGCGTCGGCGAACGGCCCATCGGTCGCGGCCGGCGCCCCGTCGCGGAAGCGGATGGTCCGGCTCTGGGCCGGATCACCCAGCGCCGCCGTGGAGACCAGCTCCTTCGACTGGGCGATCTCGATCATCAGCGCGCGGAACTCCTCGAGCTGGGCGGCCTGTTCCTCGGGGGTCAGCTGCTCGCGCTGGTGCAGGAACGTGGGGTGTGCCCAGGTCACCGGGTTGCTGTAGATCATGATCATGTATTTCACTGTTCGTCCTCGGCATTCTGGCGCGATGTGCCACGCGGCAACACGAACGATGACACTACGCGGGGCGCCGTCGCCGACGCCGACCGTGTCCGGGGGCGGGCCCGGCTAACGCCGGCCGGTATCGCGGGCGGCTCGCAGCAGGTCCTCGATGTCGGCCGCGGTGAGCCCCGGCAGGAACGAGACCAGCCTGCTGAGCGGCGTCGCGGCCGGCATCGGCGGCAGGCCGCCGTCGGCCAGTCCCAGCGCGTCGGCGTGCCCGGCGGCGGCGATGGCGGCGCGCAGCCGGTCCCCGCCCGGCGCGGTCAGCCATTCGCCGAGGGTCGAGTCAGCGGTGAGGCCGGGCCGCTCGGCATCGCCGTCCAGGCACACCCGCTCGCGGAGCCGCAGGTCGCGCGAGGACGCGCCGACTTCGATGTCGGCGGCGCCGGGGTCGACCGCCCAGCAGGACCGCGCCGGGGACCAGTAGGCGAAGGCGCGCTCGTCCAGGGGCAGGGTGACCGTGGTGGAGGCGCCCGGGGCGAGGGCAACCTTGGCGAACGCCTTGAGCTCGTGCACCGGCCGGTCCAGGCCCGGGTCGACCGGGTGGAGGTAGAGCTGGGCGATCTCGGCGCCGGCGCGCTCCCCGGTGTTGGTGATCGTGAAGGTGACCTCGAAGGCGTTCGGGCCGGTGCGCCGGCACCGCAACCCGTCGTAGCCGAAGCTCGTGTAGCTCAGCCCGTGCCCGAACGGGTAGGCCACCGGCGCGTCGAGGGTGTCGTAGTAGCGGTAGCCGACGTAGATGCCCTCGCCGTAGCGGACCTGCCCGTCGCCGCCGGGAAAGTGCAGGTAGGCCGGGGTGTCGCGCAGGCTCACGGGCAGGGACTCGGCGAGCTTGCCGGACGGGTTGGCCACGCCGAAGAGCAGCTGAGCGGTCGCGGACCCGCCTGCCTGCCCGAGCAGCCAGCCCTCCAGGATCGCCGCGACCCGGTGCTGCCAGGGCGCCAGCGCGACGGGGGAGCCGTTGGACAGCACGACCACGATCCGGTCGTGCGCCTCGGTGAGGGCGTCGAGCAGGGCCAGCTGGTCGGCGGGCAGGTCCAGCCGGGTCCGGTCCAGGCCCTCGCTCTCGGCCTGTTCGGGCAGCCCCAGGAAGACCACCACTGTCTGCGCGCGGCTGGCCAGCGCCACCGCCTCGGCGACCAGCTGCGGGTCCGGCTCGCCGTCGAGGGTGAAGCCCGGGGCGAAGGCGACCCGACCGGGCGCCAGCGCGCGGATCGCGCTCAAGGCGTCGTCCACCCGGGTCGCCAGGACATGGGAGCTGCCGCCACCCTGGTAACGCGGGCTGCGCGCGAACTCTCCGACGACGGCGATCGAACCGGCGCCGGCAAGCGGCAGCACCGCGCCGTCGTTCTTGAGCAGCACCGCCGACTCCAGGGCAGCCCGGCGCGCCAGCTCGTGGTGGGCGTCGAGGTCGGCCGGAACGCTCGGAGCCGGATGGGCGGCCAGCGCCAGCACCCGGGCCGCCGCGGCGTCGAGGACGGATTCGGCCAGCTCGCCGCGGGCCACGGCGGCCGCCAGCTGGGCGTCGCCGCCGGCCCGCGGTGGCATCTCGAGGTCCAGCCCCGCCGCCAGCGCCGCCACCTGATCGACGACGGCGCCCCAGTCGCTGACCACCAGTCCCTGGAACCCCCACTCGCCGCGCAGCACGTCGGTGAGCAGCCAGCGGTGCTGGCTGCAGTACACCCCATTGACCTTGTTGTAGGCGGCCATCACGGTCGCCGGCCGCTCGGTGGTGACGATGTGCTCGAAGGCGGGCAGGTAGATCTCGCGCAGGGTGCGCTCGTCGACGTCGGCGCTCACCCGCATCCGGTCGGTCTCCTGGTTGTTGACGGCGAAGTGCTTGACCGACGCTCCGACGCCGGTGGACTGCAGCCCGCGCACGAACGCCGCGCCCGCCCGGCCGGCCAGCACCGGATCCTCGGAGTAGTACTCGAAGTTGCGCCCGCCGAGCGGGGACCGCTTGATGTTCACCCCCGGCCCGAGCACCACCGACACCCCCTCGGCGGCGGCCTCCCGGCCGATCGCCCGGCCCACCTGCTCGATCAGCGCGGTGTTCCAGCTGGAGCCCAGGCCGGTCGCGGGCGGAAAGCAGGTGGCGGGTGTGCTGACGCTCAGCGCCAGCGCGTCGCCCCCGGTGGCGGTCTGTTTCCGCAGGCCGTGCGGGCCGTCGGCGACCATCACGGCCGCGATCCCGGCGGCGGGCACGGCCTGGGTGTGCCAGGCGTCGCCCCCGGAGGTCAGCGTGGCCTTCTGGGCGAGGGTCAAGCCGTGCACAGTCCCGGCGTCCGGTGCCGCGGTCACATCTCCATGCCCGACAGATCCATCACCGGCCGTATCTCCACGCCGGCATTGCGCGCGTCGGGGAAGCGGGCGGCGATCTCCGCGGCGCGCTCGGGGGTTTCGCAGTCGACCAGGAAGAAGCCGGCCATCTGCTCCTTGGCGTCGACGAAGGGGCCGTCGGTGGCGGTCGGCACCCCGTCGCGGAACCGGATGGTCCGGCTGGTGACCGGATCGGCCAGCGCCGCCGAGTCGACCAGCTCGCCCGACTCGGCGATCTCCTTCAGCAGCGCCCCGAACTCGTTGAGCTGGGCAGCGCGCTCCTCGGGCGCCAGCGGCTCGTGCTGGTGCAGGAACATCGGGTGCACCCAGGTCGCCGGGTTGCTGTAGATCATGATTACGTAGCGCACGACTTGCCCTCCGCCTCCGGCGCCTCGGGCGGCGCCTCTGCAAGGGAGTCGTAGCGACCGGCTGGGTTTCGACGTGTGCCTCGGCGCGGCTGTCGAGGCAGAGCACGCTGGGCGATGCGACCCGAGCAAGCCGGCTCCGACGATGGGAGTCTCCACTCGCCCCGTCGCCAGAGGAACAAACGCCATGCGCCAGGACACCGACCGGCCGGACGTATCGGTCATCATCCCCACCTACAACCGGGCGCCGCTGCTGCGCATGATGCTCGAGCAGCTGACCCGCCAGGACGTGCCGTTGGACAGTTTCGAGGTCATCGTGTCCGATGACGGATCCGCCGACGACACCCGTGCCGTGGTCGAGGAGTTCAGTGGCCGGCTGCGCACCGGCTACCACTTCCAGCCGGATCAGGGCATGCGCGTCGGCCTGGCCCGCAACCAAGGCGCCAGGCTGGCCACCGCGCCGGTGCTGATCTTCCTCGACTCAGGCTGCATGGTCGGCCCGGATTTCGTCCGGCAACACCTGGCCGTGCATGCCGACCCGGCGCAGCGCCGGGCGGTGATCGGCTACGCCTGGGGCTACAACCCGACCGAGGACCCGGTGCCCGGCCTCGCCGAGGCGCTGTCCGAGCTGCCGCCGGAGCAGGTGCTTGAGCGCTTCGGCGACAACCCGGCGATGCGCGACGTGCGCCACCCGGCGATGGAGGCCTATGACTTCGAGCTTGCCCGGATGCCGCTGGCCTGGCGGGCGTTCTTCACCAACAACTGCTCGGTGCGCACCGAGGAGTACTGGGCGGTCGACGGTTTCGACGAGTCGTTCCTGCTGTGGGGCGCGGAGGATCTCGATCTCGGGCTGCGCCTGGAACGCAACGGGCTGACGCTCTACGTCGCCCGCGACGCCTGGGTCATCGAATGGCCGCACGAACGCGTGATGGCCGAGCGGTGGCAGGAGCTGATCGCCAACATGGCCCGCTTCCTGCGCAAATTCCCCGAGCCGGCGATCGAGCTGGGCTGCCTGGTGGCCGAGCGCAGCGAGTACTGGCGTTGGGAGCAGGACTGGCTGGACCTGCAGGCCTGGGCCCGCAAGTCCCGCGACGTCGAGGTGTCCGACGAGATCGCGGCCGCGCTGCGGCTGGCCGGGCCTGGAGACCGGGTCGCCGTCCTGGGCTGCGGCGCGCTGCTGCCCCCCGGCCTCGAGCACGCCGAGGTCGCCGACTTCGACTCCGAGCTGCTGGATCAGGCCATCCACACCGTCCAGGGCGGCGCCGGCGTCACCGGGCGCCACGCGATCGGCATCCGCACGGTGCTGGCGGATCAGAGCGTCGACCTGGTCATCGTCACCTCCCGGCTGGCCGGGCTCTGGGAGCGCTGGGGCGACAGCATCCGGGCCGAGGCGCATCGCATCGGAGGCCGGGTCGACATCTTCGCCGATCGGCCGAACGCGCTGTCCTAGCCGCCGCAATCCCGTCAGCCGGAAGGAGCAAGCGTGCCAGCACCAGAGGTTCTCATCATCGGGTCCGCCGGGTATGTCGGCAGGCACATGTCCGCCGGCTTCGCCCAAGCCGGCTATCGGGTCGCCGGCCTGCAACGGCCCGGCGGGACACCGGTGAACAGCGCCTACCGGGCGGTGCCCGGTGACCTCGCCGATCCGCCGTCGCTGGTGGCGGCCGCGCGCGGCTTCGACCTGGTGATCCACCTCGGCGCGATCCTGAACGCCGAGCTCGACATCGCCGGGGTGGACGCGCTGATCGAGGCCGGCAGCCCGCTGCTCATCACCTCGGGCAGCGACGTGCTCGGGGCCGGGCACGTCGACGAGGATGACGAGCCGCACCCGCACCCGCTGGTCGGCTGGCGTGACGAGGTGGAGCGCCGGGCGCTGGCCGCCGGTCACCGGGTGATCCGGCCGGGCCTGATCTACGGCGCCTTCGGGGGCGTGGTGCAGAACATGATGGTGCCGGTCGCCAGGCGCCTCGGCGCGGGCGTCTACGTGGGGGAGCCCGACGTGCGCTGGGGCGCGGTCCACGTGGAGGACCTGCCCCCGCTCTACCTGCTGGTCGCGGACAAGGCCGCTCCCGGCACCGTCTGGAACGCGATCGCCGAGAACGTGCTGGTCGACCGGCTGGCGGCGCTGGTCGGGTGCGGCAACACCATCTCCTGGCCGCTGGACGAGCCGGTCCCCGAGGAGTTCACCCCGATCGCGGGGCTGTTCCGCCTGCACCAGGTGGTCTCGTCGGAGAAGACCCGCCGAGAGCTGGGCTGGGCGCCCCGGCATACCGACGCGGTGGCGTCGTTGGCCCGGGAGTTCGCGATCGCCGGAATGCCGGTGCGCCTGGAGGACCTCGCCGGAAAGGCGTCCTGACATGTGCGCCCCGAACTGGGTGCGGAAGGCGCCGCAACATTGAAGGTGAAGCACCGTTCGAGCCATTGCTAACTTCGAATTCGACGCGCAGGGGACCGGGTAGACGACAGGACCGGCCGCCACTTCTCGCTCCGGTTCACGCACCCGGACACCAAGCAATTACTGGAGGTTTTCGTGAAAGGCTTGTCTGAACCCATCGTGATCGATGCCACTGGCCGTGACATCCACGCCGAGGGTGCTCGCATACGCGCACAGGGCCCGATCGCCCAGGTGGAGCTGCCCGGCGGAGTCCGGGCCTGGTCGGTGGTCGGCTATGAGATGGTCCGCAAGGTATTGGCCGATGCGCGGTTCGCCAAGGACGCCCGCAAGCACTGGCCGGCGTTCATCAACGGCGAGATCGGCGACGATTTCCCGTTGATCGGCTGGGTGATGATGGAGAACATGACGACCTCCGACGGCGAGGACCACAGCCGCCTGCGCAAGCTGGTCGCCAAGACGTTCACGCTGCGCCGGGTCGAGGCGATGCGGCCGCAGATCGAGTCGATCGTCACCAGGCTGCTCGACGACCTGGCCGCGCAGCCGCCGGGCGCGGTGGTGGACCTGAAGACGACGTTCGCGCAGGCGCTGCCGACCCAGGTGATCTGCGACCTCTTCGGCATCCCGGAGGAGTACCGGGCCGACGTGCTGCGTGGCGGCCAGGTGAACGTCGAGACCACCATCAACCACGAGGTGGCGGTGGCCAACGTCGAGCAGTGGCACCAGGCCATCAACGACGTCATCGCGCTCAAGCGCCGCGAGCCGGGCAATGACCTGATCAGCGCCATGATCGCCGCGCAGGAGGAGGACGGCTCCCGGCTCAACGACACCGAGATGGCCGGCACCGTGCACCTGATGCTGGGCGCCGGCTCGGAGACCACCACCAACCTGATCTCCAACGCGGTGCTGGCCATGCTCACCAACCGGGACCAGTACGAGCTGGTCCGCACCGGCCAGCTCTCCTGGCGCGACGTCATCGAGGAGACGCTGCGGGTGGAGTCGCCGATCGCGCAGCTGCCGTTCCGGTTCACCACCGAGGAGATCGAGATCGCCGGGGTGACGATTCCGAAGGGCGATCCGGTGCTGATCGGTTTCGCCGCCTCCGGCCGGGATCCCGAGTTGCACGGCGACACCGCCGCCACCTTCGACATCACCCGTCCGGACAAGGAACACCTGTCCTTCGGGCACGGCATCCACTTCTGCATCGGCGCCCCGCTGGGCCGGCTGGAAGCGGCGGTCGCGTTGCCGGCGCTGTTCGAGCGCTTCCCCGATCTGGCGCTCGCCGTGCCGGCCGACCAGCTCGAGCCGCAGGGCACGTTCCTGCTCAACGGCAGGGCTGAGCTGCCCGTCCAGCTGAACGCCTATGCCGGGGTGGCCGGCTGATCCGGAACTGCGGCGAACGGTCGAGCCGCCGGGGTTCGCCCGGCGGCTCGCCGGTATGACTGGCCGGGCAGGCAGGCGGCCTGGCTACCTACTGGGATCGGCGTGCGAGGTCTGCACCTGGCGCAGCCGGTTGGAGGTGCTGATGGTCGCCATCCGGGCCATCACCTCGACCCGGCCGCAGGGCCCGGCGGTGAGCGCCTCGATCTCGTCGGGCTGGTAGGTGTCGGCGGTGGCGACCAGCACGTCGGGCCGCACCGCGTGGATCAGCGCCCACCGCGGGTGCCAGGCGTGCTTCAGGGTCACCACGCCGACGCCACGCTGGTGGGTGACCATCAGCAGCCGTTCGTCCTCGGGGATGATCGGCCGGTTGGGGCCCTTGCGGGCCTGCACCTTCTCGTCGCTGTCCACCCCGACGATCAGGAAACCGCCGAGTTCGCGGGCTGCCTCGAGGTACAGCGAGTGCCCCTGATGGATCAGGTCGAACGTGCCGCTGGTCAGCACCACGCTGACCCCGAGCGTCTTGAGCGCGGCTGAGATGTCGGCGACCCGTTCGAGGTCGGGCACATAGCGCAGATCGAAGTTGGACGCGTCCTCGAACAGGCCGCGCAACACGGTGCGTTGCTGGTCGGCGAGCTTCGCGGCCTGCTCGCGGCGGTGCTCCCTGGTCGCCAACTCGTCCAACGTCTCCAAGGTGGAGCCCCCTTCGGCTGCGTCGCGTCCGGCCAAAGACTACTGGAACGGCGGCGCCGGCCGTCAGGTGCCGGCCGGAGTCGAGCCACCCTGCGGCGGGGCGGCCGGACCGGGCGTCAAGAAGGCCGGGTTGGAGCGCGCCCGTTGTTCCTGGACTCCGGGAAAGACCTCGTTGAACTGCCGGAACAGCGCCTTGTAATTCTCCGGCTGGCGATAGGCCTTCTTCTGATAGCGCTCGGGCAACTCCTCCAGCATCGCGACGCCGTCCCAACCGGCCTCGATCGGAAAGGCGTAGTACGGGTGGGATACCTCCCTGATGACCACCACCGAGATCGGCAGCCCGAGCGACCGCGCCGCATAGATCCGGTGCAGCCCGTCCGAGGCCAGCAGCACCGTGCTGCCGTCGGCCTCGGCTGACTCCTCCACGATCGGCGGGATCAGCGCGCGAGTCCGCGTCGGCTCGGCGGCCGTCCGGAGGTGGGCGCCGCCGTCGAGGGAGAACGGATCGAGTCCCCGATCGGCGAGGCAGCGGCGCAGGGCGAGCACGGTCTCTACCCCGCCGCGCAGCACGTAGTTCTGGGCTGGAGTCACGGCTTCGGGATCAAGCGCCTGGACCAGCTCCATCCGCGCGTGCGCATAGGGGCGCGCGCCCGCGAAGCCCCGAAGGCGAATCTGGCGGAGCGAGGCCAGCAGCACCTGCCTGGAGAACGGGGTCACCTCAAGGACGTCCATCGGGCTCCCACCGCGACGGTCCGCCGAGAACGCGGCCGCCGTCCTCGGGCCGCCGGCTACCCGGCGCAGCGCCACCACCCAGCATGCCGGCTACCGTAGCGCGAGGCGTCCGGCGCGCCGGACGGGGCGGCGCGGCCCCGCGCCTCCCGTGGCCGCCGGCACGCCGCGGCGCCGGTCGCGAGCCGGGCCGGGGTGTATCGTTCGGAGTCCAGATTTCCAGCTTCCCGGGAGCCGCCGCCATGCCTCAGCTGGGACCGGCCGGCCGGGTCCGGCGGTCCGCTGAGCCGAGCGACGAGCCGCGCCAGGTGGGCGCCG
>Ga0326721_10000220_pt1 | contig 19651 bp, 14 predicted proteins | sample SGPome_FD_203951 | JGI IMG/M metagenome (GOLD analysis project Ga0326721, IMG submission 203951) | Soil microbial communities from Southern Great Plains, Lamont, Oklahoma, United States - SGP_1_2016 | ecosystem: Engineered > Artificial ecosystem > Soil microcosm > Unclassified | place: USA...
CGCGCTGTTCCGTCGCCACAAATTTAGTCGTTACCCGGTATACGACGCCGAACGCGGCGAGTTCGTCGGTCTTTTGCACATCAAGGATCTGCTGTTGGAACTGGCGGATCTGGACCACCTTCCCGAATCGTTCAACCTCGCCGAGCTGACCCGCCCGCTGGAGCGCGTTTCCCGGCACATGCCGCTGTCACAACTGCTTGAGCAGTTCCGCAAGGGCGGCGCGCACTTTGCCGTGGTCGAAGAAGCCGACGGCAAGATCATCGGCTACCTGACCATGGAAGACGTGCTGGAGGTGCTGGTCGGCGACATTCAGGACGAACACCGCAAGGTTGAACGGGGCATCCTGGCCTATCAGCCGGGCAAGCTGCTGGTGCGGGGCGACACGCCGCTGTTCAAGATCGAGCGTCTGCTAGGCATCGACCTGGACCACATCGAAGCCGAAACCTTGGCAGGCCTGATCTACGAAACCCTCAAGCGGGTGCCGGAAGAAGAAGAGCAGATGGAAGTCGAAGGCCTGCGCATCATCATCAAAAAGATGAAAGGCCCCAAGATCGTCCTGGCCAAGGTGCTGAAACTGGATTGAGGCTTGCTCGCCAGTTCTTGATTGATCGTGCCAACGCGGAGCGTGGGCACGATCAGGGTGAGCTTCAGACTAATTCCCGCCCACCGCAAAGTTGGGCAGGCTCTGCACAGGCTGGGCGAATTCGTAGGGGATGGAGACCAGTTCATGGCCGGTGTTGCGCTGCACGACGAAGTGCAGGTGCGGCCCGGTGCTGTTGCCGGTATTGCCGGAGCGCGCCAGTGGACTGCCCACCCTCACCCGCTGCCCTTCATTGACGCTCACCGAACCCTGCATCAAATGCAGGTAGACGCCCATGGTGCCGTCGTCATGCAGGATGCGCACGAAGTTGCCCGAGGCATTCGAACCCCGGCCTGACTGGCTGTTCTCGATCTTGATCACCGTGCCGCCACGCGCCGCGATGATCGGTGTGCCCTCGGGCATGGCAATGTCCATTGCGTAGCGTCCTTTGATACCGAAGTGGCTGTACTTGCCATTTGGCCCCTGGGTCAGGCGAAACGGGCCGCCAATCCAGGGCAGCGGATAACGATAGGACTGCGCCGTGCTGCGTGGGTCGCCCAGGGTCGAGGTCAGCATCGACGCGTAATTCATCGCCTTGCTCGCCACCTTGGGGCTCAACACCACCACACGTTCGTTGGTTCGTGCCGGGATCGTGCGGCGCAGGGTTGTCGACGAGCCTGCCACGCCCAGCACGTTCGTCACGCTGGACAGTTTCAACTCGACTTCGACCGGCGCATACAAGTCGTTGCGCACGTAAAGGCTGTGTACGCCCCTGTCACGCCGGATGCTCAGGTGCACCTGCTGGTCGATGCGCTCCACCATCCGGTCCCGGAACACCATCACGGACGCACCAGGCGAGGCGCGGTCCGAGAATGAGACGACGCCATCGGCATCAGTGGTTTTATAGATCGTGATCGCCCAGGCCACAGGCGTGGCCAGGGTAAGGGCGATCAGGATCAGCAGGCGTTCGAGCATCGGAAGGTTCGGGTTCATGGGCAATGGATGCCAAGCCTAGCAGCGTTAAGGCCCGAACAGCACTCAACGGTATCAATCGGCAACAGACCGCACGCCAAAAACTGCACGTCAGAAAGCCTGCGAGACGCTCAAAGCGCATCAGCCCGGCGCGTAATCCTTCATGTACGTCACCGAAAACAGCGCATCGGGAAAGTCGAGTTTCAGACGCGGCAAGACAAATCCACCGCATGACCGGCAGGTATCGAGCACCGTAAAGAACTTGATGTGGGCCAGCGGGGTGGACGCCATGTCTTGCTTGATGATCGTCGCGATCAGGCGCTCGGAATCCACGTGACGAGAGAACTCCCTGACCACAAGGTGGTTTGCATCGCGCACCACCGGCAGGCTGGTGAACGTCGGGTCAGGCTCACGACCCGCCATACGCGCCCGAGCATCGCGAAAGATCACGCCATCGATGACACGTTCGCTTCCTTCGGCCATGTCGAGTTGCAGCCTCAAGTCCTTGGCACGCTGCCCGCCGGACAGCGCGTAATACACGATTCGCTCTCCCGACTCGGTATGAATGTGCGCAAACGCAAGGTTGGCACCTTTGATCTGCCCGAGAACAGTCTTCGCCGCCTTGGGCGTGACCACACTCTGCAGATTCAACGCCTCCCACTTGGCCTTTGAGCCCTGCACCGGCAGAAGTTTATTGAGCACCTCCACAATGTGCTGTTGCTCGGGCAGGCTTCGTTCAGCAACTTTCCTGAAGTCGGGAACGCTGGCCTTGACCAGATCGACGAATTTTTTCTGGATCTCCTCACCCGACAACACGTTACGACCAATAGCCAACAACTCGTTCTTCTCGCCGTTGGCCTTGCACCATTGCGCATAGTCGTCATAGCTGTGGATGGCCTTGTCCCAGGAAAGATTCCACGCAGCCCTTTCCGACTCGTCCAGCAGATCAAACAGCAGACGGGCGATGTTTTCCTGATCCACCACGACATTGGGGCGCTCGCGATACACTCGATACTGCTCCGAAACCCGAATGAACTCATTGATCTCGTCTGCCGCTTCAACACGGGCAAACCTGAGTTCCGTGCCGCCTTCGGTTGGCGTGAAGGCCTTGTAGAACACACCGCTATCAGGTTCGATAAAAATCCAGTCTTTGTCGTCAATTTGCAGCCTGACACCGCGCAACGTGCGGGCATCGTTCACACCTGAAGCCACAGGTCCAAGTTCGATCACCGGGATATTCTGATAGATCCACACGGCGTCACCATGGGGAATGTTCGCCGGAAGACCCAACACACCATCCTGGGCCAGCGCCCCCTCCAGCGCAGGCAGGTACTCCGGCGTTTCAGGCAAAGAGAGATGCGCAAGCTCCTGTTCCGAAAGCGGACTGACGACCTTGCCGCTAGACGCTGACGTGGCTGCGGTGACCTCGGCCGGCTCGGCCCATTTGCAGAATTTGCCCTCATTGACGAAAACATCGATGCCCGACTCGTCATCCGCACGCGCGGAAAGCCTGGCCAGCGTGAACTCACGGGCATCCATGGCCTGACTGGGGTACTTGCCGGTTCGCGTCGGAGACGTCGAGCCTGCCGGAACCGGCTCGGGCACCGGAGTGGCAAGCCTGATCCCCGTTGCGCAGACAACCGGCTCCAGATCACGACGAACCCGGCACAGGTTTTCCACTTCCTCAAGAGTGCCCGATGCCGTGGAGAGCTTTTCGACGGCCCGTTTGCGCAACGCTGCATCCGGCGCGCTGGAGTCCAGGTGATAGACCCGACCGTCGACCAGAATGTCGTACTCTCCCTCGCCCCTTTCAAGGGTGCTGACGGTGGATGCGCGGTCGACGCGCACCTCATGAAAGCCATCAGCCCTGGAAGTGACCGGCACGACATCCGGATAGCGATCAGGACCTGTCCCGTCAGCAGCCGATATCGACGACAGCTCAAGGCGCTCGCCCTGCGACACAGGCGTGAGTGTCTTGCCGAAAACACGGTCATAGTCCGGATCGAGCAACCTGAAATCGGGTGTCTCCGGGCTGCCGATGTTCCTTACCGCCACGGCCGGACTGCCATCCACCGCTGCATGCCTGTCCGACGCCACACGTAGCGGCTGCCAGGGGCGTTCGACACTGTCGAGCACCCGGTACATGCCCTTGTCGAAACCGAAAACACTTTCAACCACCGCTCGCGATGACAATACGGTTTTCAGCGAGGGCGAGACGTGCAACAGCGCCGACCAGCCAAGCCTGCTCAGTTTCACACCGGCCTTGCCCAAGTCACGCAACACCGCCAGGCCGCTTTGCTCTGCAAGACCGACCATCAGTCGCCCGAGCGCCTTGCCTGTCAGCCGAGTGATCGACAACACCGTCAGCTCTCCGGCCCGCATCACGATGCGAGCGGTTGCGCCTGCAAACTGCCCCAGCGGGATGAGGGCGAATACCCCATCCAGCATGCACCCCACGATCACCCCGGCGGAGTGCTCGCCCGCCCGCAGATCCTGAATGCACCCATAGAACGGAATGAGAAACCGCGCAGCGGTATCGGCATACTCACGCTCCTTCGCCCAGATATGCTCCCAGGGGGTTTCGTGTGAATGCTCGGTGTTGCTCTGCTCCAGAAACCGGGCAAGCAGATGCGTGGCGGCGCTGCTGGCCAGCGTGTCGATGTGGGTCTGTTCATCGGCATCCGGCAGATAAATCAGCTTCGCCGAAGGAATCAGCGTTCCTTGCAAAGGGGTATGCGGAACCGTAGAGCTGCGCGATACCGTGCCTGTGAGGTACGCGTCGCTGTCCATGGGCAGCAAAGGCGTGGTTCTGGCTGCTTCGATACGTTGCTGATGGGCTTCGCGCCGACGCAGCGCCTCAGGAATCGAAATGATGCCCGACCAGGTCACGCCGTCGACCGAATACATGAACGACTGGCTGACCTCACGCACCACGCCGCACGCGGGAATCAGCTCGAAAAAGGATTCTTTTACAGAGTGGCCCTCGAAGTCATTAAGGTGATCACCCTCCTGGCAGCGGACGAAGATGCCCTGAACGCCCTCTTGCGCCTCGAAGCGGACACGGCTCACCTCGCAGGTAGAACCTGACAGTTTCGCCCGAAGGTCGGGCTGCGCCTCGGACAAGAGCCTTTTGATGACGTCGGTTTCGGCACTCACCAGCGATTCGCTGAACGTCTTGAAAGCAGTGGCATAGGCCTGCGCAACGGTCGGCGTGTCGGAGAGGTAGACCTCTCCCATCATGACCAACTGGATGACGGTAGCCTGGGGTTGACCCACTGCGGTCAGGCGATCAATGGAATAGGAGGCGGCGACCGTGAATCCACAGTTCTGCAGAACCGACCAATGATCGGCACTTACAGGCTCCTCCCATGACAATTCCGGCACGTCGGCCTCGGTGAGCATTTGCGCTGCCAGAGCCTTGCGGTCGGGCGGCTTGATTGCCAATAAACGGTTCAATTCCTGAGCGTGCAATTCCTGCTGTGTCTGCAAATAGCTCAGGGCCTGAGCTAAATGTGCGGCGGATGCCTGTTGAAGATCATCACTGGCTGCGCCTTCAACAGCGCCATGCGCCGTGGCGTAGCGCCAGGCAGGCAGGGTCAGCGTTGTTGCCCAGAGCGCCTGAACCCCGGGATCCTCGGACTCGGCCAGCTCTGCACTGATTTTGATCAGCTCATCGTAAGACGTGATGACCGCCAGCCCCGGCGTCATCGCCTCGACCAGCGTGACGCCATGAAGCAAGGCAACGCTCTGCAGGGATCGCCCGTACTGCAAATGATCGGGTACGCCGTTCACCAGCAACTCGGGCATCGTTTCGCGCAACAGCAGGTAATGCAGCAGGTCGACCGTGCTCGGCGATGCACCGGGCTGCCTGTTCCGTACCAGGTCCCGGACCTTTTCTCTCAGTTGCACATGGCTGTAGTCCAGCACCCACCCGCGCCTGATGAAGGTTTCCAGAGATTCGCCATCGGCTTCTGGAGCGCCCAGGAAAAAGTCGATGATCGAACGCCCGACCAGTGCCTGAGTGATGCGGGGAGAAGCCTGCTCTCCGGGATGCGCGCCGTACCAGCCCATGGCCTCGAGCAAGGGCGCCACGGCGGCCTGAAACTGCACGGTATGGGTCAGCGCATGCCAGGTTTGCTGGGGTGACAAGCGAAGCGTGCGGCCTGCTTCGTTTGAATCGCAAAGCAGTTCGATGCCCATTTGAGAGAACAGGTAGTCCGCATTGTGCATCGGACTCCAGGTATCCAGCGGCGGGACGACCTGACTGTTCAGGGTATGAGCAGTGGGTAAGGCATCGTCCGGTTCGATGCTCGTTTCAAGTGCCGGCATCAGTAACAGCGAAGCAAGCATCATGGCTGGCCCGAACGCCAGGTTCCAGTGCTCGAATCGAAGCCTGATGGCCAGCGACAACGCCCGCATGGCGGGCGCTTGTTCTGCACTGGCGATTGCAGGCGCCAGCCAGTGCTCGTTATCGGGGTTCACCACATAGGCCGCCAGCTTGCACAGGTATTCAATCCGGGTCGGCAATGACATATGCGTGCCCGCATCGATCTGCAGGCCGCCAAGGGTCGGTTCGCGGTGCTCGACGCTGGTCAACACGCCTATGCAGTCAGACCAGCCAGCCGGCGTTGCCAGCAGCGGATTCAGCCAGTCGGATAACTCCCGGTCGTGATAGCGATCCGTAGGTATCAGGTCTGAGAGAGTGTCGCAGAACAGGCTCAAGGCGTCAGGCATGTCGCCGTCCGACTCGCGCGCATGCAGCGCCGTCAGGCCGTTATAGAGCGACTGTGCCGAGCAATGCTCGATCCACTCGGCGAGAGGCACCAGACGAGCACCGCGCTTGAACTGCACCATCCACAGACGCAAATCTTCCGGGATGGGTGTCAGCAGCTCACCTAACGCTGAATAGCTCGATTTTCCGGGCTCCGCCGCAGCGCCCCAGAACGGCAGTGACTTGAACACATAGTGTTCCAGTTGCGCCCTGGCCGCTTCGCCAGTGACCGTCGATTCATTCAGCCAGGCGATACGGGCGTAGAACTGATGCATGTGCCAGGGGCTGACACCGGCCTCCTCCACGCCTAAGGCATCCGCGTAGAGTTTACGGGCCTTGGCGCTGCGATAGAGCAGCGCCAGTTTGCGTTCCTGCTCCGCATCTGCGTCAGCCAGATCGCGTGTCGAGAAACGGATGTCCTCGCCAAGCAGGTGATTCAGCACCCGCCTGACGATGCGAAACTGATCGTCTGGCATAACAATGCCATCCGTGATGTAGGACGTCGAATCGCTGGATGCACCCAGTGCACGCTCGATGGCGAGAAGCAGTTGATTGGCGTCGATCGCCAGGATGTCGGGGGATTGGAACGATGTGGATAACATTCAGTGATTTTCCAGTTACCTCACGAACGGTGAGGGACTGGAAAAACTAAATAGAACCTGCAGGTTCCGGGAAAGCAGACGGCTCGTCTGTATGAGCGAGAAAGCTCATCCCGACCTATCGGACGTCAAACAGACGGGTGTGGGCGTCATCTTCCGGCGGTAACAGCAGCCTCTATCAAACACTTGGCTTCTGGAGAAGCGCTGAAATCTGCTTCTGCCCGCAGGGCGTGGGAGCTCTCGGAGGTTACGACGGCAGCGATGGGCTGCGCAGCGGCCCTTGAGTGCATCTGAAACACCGCGTGTACAGGTTTTGCTGCCGGTTCCCGGCAGATCGCCGGCAAGCCGCCTCCCACAGTCAGGTGTTTGCTTTGCGACAGCTAACCCGCTCTAGCGCGGGCAAACGCGCTGTCTGGCAGCGCGTTTCGACAGAATCGAGGATCAAGCCCCCGGAACGAAGTGCTTCTGGGCTGTGCCGCGGGCAATCAGGCGTGACAGGTAGTCCATCTTCTGCGCGTCCTGGTCGACGAAACGGAAGATCACTTGCAGCCAGTCGCTGTCGGGCTTCTGTTCGAAGGCCGCAACCGAATGCAGGTAGCCGTTCAAGCGAGCGGTCTCATTGCTTTCGCCCTGCTCCAGGTCCAGCACAGCGCTGTCGAGGACTTGCGGCAGGTTATCGCTGCGACGCACGACCAGCGACGCTTCCTTCAGGCTCAACGCCTTGATCACACAGGACTGAATGCCATTGGGCAGACGCAACTGGCCTTGTCCGCGACCGGAAGGCTCTGCGGTCTTGGCAACCACAGGCGGTGCCTTGGCAATACCGCCGGAAACCGGAGCAGCCGCAGGTGCAGCACGAACCACCTCGGCCTTGCCACCGGTCAGCGCGCTCAGCGAGTCGTTCAGCGGCGAGTTCATGCGGGCCGGAGCGGTGGACATGACCGCGTCCAGCTTGCCGACCTTGGCCAGGGCTTTCTTGACCTTGGAAAGCAGCTGTTCGTTGGTGAACGGCTTGCCGACGAAGTCACTCACACCGGCCTGAATGGCCTGCACGACGTTTTCCTTGTCGCCACGGCTGGTCACCATGATGAACGGCACGGTTTTCAGGTAATTGTCTTGCGAGCGGCACCAGGCCAACAGTTCAAGACCGGACATTTCCGGCATTTCCCAGTCGCACAGAATCAGATCGAACGTATCTTTGCTCAGCACCGCCTGAGCTTTGCGACCATTGACTGCGTCCTCGGTGTGAATCCCGGGAAAATAATTGCGCAGACATTTCTTAACCAAGTCGCGAATGAACGTCGCGTCATCCACCACCAATACACTGACCTTACTCATCGACGCTCCTGCGGACGTGTTCACCCTGGAGGCGAACTGCAAAATGCCAACACGCCCTTTGTTTCGGCAAGCATAGCGTTGACCAGTAGCCAACTGCCATATTGATTGACTGCGCCATGGGATTTAATCCGCAGGCGGCTGAGAATGTACTTCTGCACAACGAAAAACGCCCGGCAGGTGCCGGGCGTTTTATTGCAGGCAATCTTACTTATCGTCAGCGTCGCCCGGAACATTAGCCTTTTCGCTCGCAGAAATGCCCTGCACTTCTTCCTTCATGCGCTTGAGGCCCATGTGACGAACGTCAGTGCCGCGAACCAGGTAGATCACCAGCTCCGAGATGTTGCGGGCGTGATCGCCGATTCGCTCCAGCGAGCGCAGCACCCAGATGACGTTCAACACGCGGGAAATCGAACGCGGGTCTTCCATCATGTAGGTCGCCAGCTCGCGCAGGGCGGTCTTGTACTCGCGGTCGATGATCTTGTCGTACTGAGCCACCGACAGGGCCAGCTCGGCATCGAAGCGGGCGAACGAGTCGAGCGCGTCACGCACCATGTTGCGCACCTGATCGCCGATATGCCGCACTTCGACGTAGCCGCGTGGCGACTCGCCCTCTTCGCACAGCTGGATGGCACGACGGGCGATCTTGGTGGCTTCGTCGCCGATGCGTTCCAGATCGATCACCGACTTGGAGATGCTGATGATCAGACGCAGGTCCGACGCAGCAGGCTGACGACGGGCCAGAATCCGCAGGCACTCTTCGTCGATGTTGCGCTCCATCTGGTTGATCCGGTCGTCGACCTCACGAACCCGCTGGGCCAGGCCCGAGTCGGCTTCGATCAGCGCCGTGACCGAATCGTTGACCTGCTTCTCGACCAGGCCACCCATTTCGAGCAAATGGCTGCGAACGTCTTCGAGTTCAGCGTTGAACTGTTGGGAAATGTGATGCGTGTGGCTGTCTTTGTGGATCATGCTGGGTGTCCTTGGAACGTCCGGTTAATTGCGAAAACGCAGCGGTGGTTCAGGTCTGACGAAGCACGTCCTAGCCATAACGACCGGTGATGTAGTCTTCAGTCTGTTTTTTGGCCGGGTTGGTGAACAACGTATCGGTGTCACCAAACTCGACGAGCTTGCCCATGTACATAAACGCGGTGTAATCCGACACCCGAGCCGCCTGCTGCATGTTGTGAGTAACGATCACAATGGTGTATTTGGATTTCAGTTCGTAGATCAGCTCTTCGACTTTAAGGGTCGAAATAGGGTCGAGTGCCGAACAGGGTTCGTCGAGCAGCAGGACTTCCGGCTCCACGGCGATGGTTCTGGCAATGACCAGACGCTGTTGCTGACCGCCAGACAGGCCCAGTGCCGACTCATGCAGCCGGTCCTTGACCTCATCCCACAGTGCAGCGCCTTTCAAGGCCCACTCGACCGCTTCGTCGAGTACGCGCTTTTTGTTGATCCCTTGAATGCGCAGTCCGTAGACCACGTTTTCATAGATCGTCTTGGGAAACGGGTTCGGCTTCTGGAACACCATGCCGACGCGACGGCGCAGCTCGGCAACTTCCTCGCCCTTGGTATAGATGTTGTGGCCGTACAGATTGATCGCGCCTTCGACACGGCAGCCATCGACCAGATCATTCATGCGGTTGAAGGTGCGCAACAGCGTGGACTTGCCGCAACCCGACGGACCGATGAACGATGTCACCTTCTGCTTGGGAATGTTCAGGGCGATGTCGAACAGCGCCTGTTTTTCGCCATAGAACAGATTCAGCCCCGGCACTTCGATCGCCACGGTTTCGTCGGCCAGATACAGGCTTTGCTTGTGACGCCTCAGAGCCGACATATTCATGCCGTGATTCGGGCTTTCGTGTTGCATGGATTGCTCCTGTGCGAACCATTCGTTTCATCGGGCCGCCCGCCTCGCTAGAGGGGGCGGCACTCAGGGATCAGTTGTCGAGCGCCTTGTACTTTTCTCGCAGATGGTTGCGAATGCTGACCGCCGACAGGTTGAGCAAGGCGATCACCAGCACCAGCAACAGCGCCGTTGCGTAGACCAGCGGTCGGGCAGCCTCGACGTTGGGGCTCTGGAAGCCCACGTCGTAAATATGGAACCCCAGGTGCATGATCTTCTGATCGAGGTGCAGGTAGGGGTAATTTCCGTCCACCGGCAACGACGGTGCCAGCTTGACCACCCCGACCAGCATCAACGGTGCGACCTCGCCTGCGGCACGGGCAACGGCCAGAATCAGTCCGGTCATCATCGCCGGGCTGGCCATGGGCAGCACAATTTTCCACAACGTCTCGGCCTTGGTGGCCCCCAGGGCAAGCGAACCTTCGCGCAGGGTCAGCGGAATACGCGCCAGCCCCTCTTCGGTCGCCACGATAACCACCGGCACCGCCAGCAGCGCCAGGGTCAGCGATGCCCACAACAGGCCCGGCGTGCCGAAGGTCGGTGCAGGCAAGGCTTCGGGGAAGAACAGCCGGTCCACCGAACCGCCCAGCACGTAGACGAAAAACCCCAGGCCGAACACGCCGTACACAATCGCAGGCACGCCCGCGAGGTTGTTGACTGCAATCCGGATCAGGCGGGTCAGCGGACCCTGCCGGGCATATTCGCGCAGATACACTGCCGCCAGCACGCCGAACGGCGTGACGATGACGGCCATGATCAGGGTCATCATCACCGTACCGAAGATGGCTGGAAAGATGCCGCCCTCGGTGTTGGCTTCACGGGGATCGTCACTCAGGAATTCCCAGAGTTTCTTGAAATAGAAACTCAGCTTGGTGAGCGTGCCCATCGCGTTGGGCTGATAGGCATGCACCACCTTGCCCAGACTGATTTCGATTTCCTTGCCATTGGCATCACGCGCCGTAAGGCTGTCGCGATCGAAGGCCTGATGCAGCGCACTGAGGCGATCCTCGATGGCCGCGTAACGTGCGTCGAGTTCTGCACGCTCGACCGCCATATCGGCCTGAGCGGCGGCATCCAGCCTGCCGTTGAGTTCCAGCTTGCGGGCCTGAAGGCGCAGACGCTCGATGCCATGGTTGATGGCGCCAATGTCTTTCTTTTCCAGTGCGTACAGTTCGTCAGCCAGCTTCTCGACGCGCTTGATGCGCTCCTGCAGGGTCGGCCAGGCCGCATCGCCTTCGGCGACGACTCTGCCGTCCTCCTTCACATTGACCAGATAGCCGTAGAAGTTGCCCCACTCGCGACGCTCCAGTGTCATGAGGTCGGCGGGCCGACTTTCATCCGTCAGCCATTCGCCGATCACCCAGGTAAAATCGCTGGGGTTGAGGTCACGATTACCCACCTTGAACAGCTCACGGGTCATGAATTCAGGACCTGACTCGGGCACCGGCAGACCTGCATCCTTCAAGCGTACACGCGGCACCTGTTCCTTCTCGACCAGCTCACCCACCAGCACATGCTTCGCCTGGCCGGGCACGTCGTATTGCGCAGCAATCACGTCGGCGGGCCAGAAGTGCCCCAGGCCTCGCACGGCAATCACAGCCAGCAGGCCGATGGTCATGATCACGGCAATGGAAACGGCACCCGCACTCATCCAGACGCCGTGGGCGCCGCTTTTGAACCAGCCTTTGAGGGAGTTCCTTTTCACGAACTTCTACCTTCCTTAAAGCGACGAGTATTTCTTGCGCAGGCGCTGACGAATCAGCTCTGCGACGGTGTTCATGACAAAGGTGAACATCAGCAACACCAACGCCGCCAGAAACAACACTCGATAATGACTGCCGCCCACTTCCGACTCCGGCATCTCCACGGCGACATTGGCCGCCAGCGTGCGCATGCCCTCGAACAGGTTCATGTCCATGATCGGCGTATTGCCGGTCGCCATCAGCACAATCATGGTTTCACCCACGGCACGACCCATGCCGATCATCAGGGCCGAGAAAATGCCAGGACTGGCTGTCAGGATCACGACACGCGTCAGGGTCTGCCAGGGCGTGGCGCCCAGCGCCAGCGAGCCGAGTGTCAGGCTGCGCGGCACACTGAACACCGCATCTTCGGCAATCGAATAAATGTTTGGGATCACGGCAAAGCCCATTGCCAGCCCGACCACCAGTGCGTTGCGCTGATCGTAGGTAATGCCCAGGTCGTCACGTATCCAGCTGCGCATGTCGCCACTGAAGAACCAGTTTTCCAGGTGCGGACTCATGCTCAACGAGAACCAGCCCACCAGCAGAATGACCGGAATCAGAATTGCGCTTTCCCAGCCGTCCGGCACACGCAGGCGAATCGAATCCGGCAAACGCGTCCAGAAGAAGCCCGCCAGCAGGATGCAGATGGGCGTCAGCAACAACAGGCTGAAGATGCCCGGCAGATGGGCTTCCAGATACGGGGCCAGAAACAGACCGGCGAAAAAGCCGAGAATGACCGTCGGCATCGCTTCCATCAGCTCGATCACCGGCTTGACCTTACGGCGCATGCGCGGCGCCATGAAGTAGGCCGTATAAATCGCAGCGGCGACCGCCAGCGGTGCCGCCAGCAGCATCGCGTAGAACGCCGCCTTGAGCGTGCCGTAGGTCAGCGGTGCCAGGCTCAGTTTGGGCTCGAAGTCACTGTTGGACGCCGTGGACTGCCAGACGTACTTGGGCTCATCGTAGTTTTCGTACCAGACCTTGCCCCACAACGAACTCCAGGACACTTCCGGGTGCGGGTTATCCAGCGTGAGCGGTAACAGCGTACTGCCGCTTTCTACCAGCACTTGGTTGGCACGAGGCGACAAGGCCAGAATGCCCGGGCCGTCAACGACCTTATCGATCAGCAGGGTGCGGTGCGCGGTACTGTGGAACACCCCCAGCTTGCCCGACGCATCCAGTGCGATGAAGCCTTTGCGACGTTGCTCCGGCTTGATCTGCACGATGGGCGCACTGCCCATTCTGAAATCCCGAACGCGCATGAGGCGCTGCTCGCCGTCGGTGTCGCGGGCCATGAACCATTGGGTCATGCCGCCCTTGGAGTTGCCGATGATCAAGGAAATGCCGCCCACCAGTTGCGCGCTGGCAGTGGTCTCGGCGTTGCCGTCTTCCAGCAGTTTATAGCGACCGTTTAGCGTGCGGTCACGCAGGCTGAACACGTCGGCCTGCGCACGGCCGTTGATCACGTACAGCCAATGCTGACGCGGATCGATGTAGATGGCTTTGACCTCGGCGGACATCTGCGGCAGCTCGATACGGCTCTGCTCGCGGGTCACTTCGCCCGTCATCATGTTTTCGGTCTGATCGAGCGCCATGACATGCAATTGCGTGCCGGTCGAACCCGCCAGCTTGAGGCTTTCGCCATCGGCGCTGACCGTCACGTGCTCGACGGCACGCCCGGCCTCATCCAGCACCAGCGGCGTCTCGCCGAATGGCCAGGCAACGCTTGGCGTGATGGTCTTCTGATTGTTCGGGTAGGTGGTCAGGTACGAGTGCCTGAATATCAGCACCTGCCCATTGGACAGGCCCAGGGCAATCAGCGGCGCACCCGGCTGGTCCTTGCCGATGGACACGACGCTCGCGCCAGCAGGAATCGGCAGGGCGACACGTTGCAGCTCCGCGCCGTCACTGATGTTGAAGAACACCACTTCGCCCTTGTCGGAGATGCGCATCCCGATCTGGTTCTGTTCTTCAATGGCGAGCATCAGCGGCTTGCCGGCGTCCTGCAGCCAGGCGGCATTCAGTGGCGCAGCGGCGGTCAGGCTCGCGCCCTTGAACAGGGGCGCCACCACGTAAGCGAGGTAGAAGAAAATCAGGGTGATTGCGGCCAGCACCGCCAGGCCACCGATGGCGACATACCAGTGAGTCAGGCGATCCTTGAACGCGCGAAAACGACGCTTGCGCAGCATCGCAGGCGTATTGAAGTCAATACGCTCTGGAGGTGAGTCCTGATTCATTGCGGCTTTAGCCAACTCATTCATGCGCACACACCGTAGCGGCCTTGTATGACAGAAACATTACAGAAGAGTGACGCAAGAAAGCCCGCTGCCCAGGAAAACCGGCGGCGGACTGTTCAACGTGTGACAAGGCCAGTCCATTGAGCCTCGTTGATGCGTCTGTTACTTCGCCGCTACTCCAGCGGCACCCTGCAGGCCAAGGTCGGTCAGCGCCTTCTCGACCACGCGAGCGGGCAGCGGAATGTAACCATCTTTCATCACCACTTCCTGCCCCTGTTTCGAAAGCACCAGCTTGATGAATTCGGCTTCCAGCGGTGCCAAAGGCTGATTGGGCGCCTTGTTCACGTAGACGTACAGGAAGCGGGACAGCGGGTACGTACCGTTCAAGGTGTTGGCTTCATTGTCTTCGACAAATTCTGCGCCTTCCTTTTTCGCCAGCGGAACCGTCCTGACATTCGAGGTCTTGTAGCCAATCCCCGAGTAACCGATACCGTTCAGCGAGTTACTGATCGAACTGACCACCGAGGCCGAGCCTGGCTGCTCGTTGACGTTGGGCTTGAAGTCGCCTTTGCACAACGCCTCTTCCTTGAAATAACCGTAGGTACCGGACACTGAGTTGCGGCCAAACAGCTGGATCGGCTTGCCCGCCAGATCGCCGGTCACGCCGACGTCGCCCCAGGTCTTCGCATCCGCCTTGGCACCACACAGGCGCGTCACGGAAAAAATGGCATCGACCTGCTGCAGCGTCAGGCCCTTGATCGGGTTGTCCTTGTGGACGAACACCGCCAGAGCATCCACCGCCACCGGAATGGCCGTCGGTTTGTAACCGTGTTTCTGCTCGAACGCCGAGAGTTCGCCGTCTTTCATCTTGCGGCTCATCGGGCCCAGATTGGCCGTGCCTTCGGTCAGCGCGGGCGGCGCTGTCGAGGAGCCGGCTGCCTGAATCTGGATGTTCACGCTCGGGTATTCTTTCTTGTAAGCCTCGGCCCACAAGGTCATCAGGTTGGCCAGGGTGTCGGAGCCGACACTGGAGAGGTTGCCCGACACACCGGAAGTCTTGGTGTAGGCCTTGATGGCGGGGTCAACGGCAGCGAACGAATTGGCAGCGGCAACTCCGGCCGCAGCGAATGTCAGTGCAGTCATCCAACTCTTGAGTGTCATGCCTTGCGCTCCTGGCAGGGTATGTAGGGATCCGGACGCGCCAAGGCGAGTCTTGTGACCACTCTATGAATTGATTGTGACAATAAGATGAAAAGGCCATCACTCCTGATCGGAGTGATGGCCTTTATCGAATTGCCAGCCCGGACTGACGTATCAGCGCTTTTTCGAAATCAGGTAGATGCCGATTGCCATGCCTACGCCACACAGGATGGCCACGTACCACGCCGGTCCCATCGGGCTGCTCTTGAGCATGAAGGTCACGACCATCGGAGTCAGGCCGCCGAAGATTGCGTATGCCAGGTTGTAGGAAAACGACAGACCCGAGAAGCGCACTACCGGCGGGAAGGCCTTGACCATCACATACGGCACCGCACCGATGGTCCCGACGAACAGACCGGTGATCGCATAGAGCGGAAACAGCACGCCAGGGTTGTCCGCAAGGATGTGATAGAAGGTCCAGGAGCTCGCCAGCAGACCGGCGCAACCCAGCAGAAACACCCACCCGGCACCAACGCGATCAGCCAGCGCACCGGCTGCGATGCAGCCAATGCTCAGGAAGACAATGGCCAGACTGTTGGCTTTCAATGCCGTGGCCGCCGGGAAACCATAAATGGTCTGCAGGATGGTCGGGGTCATCAGGATCACGACGATGATGCCGGCCGACAGCAGCCAGGTCATCAGCATCGACAGCGCGACCGCGCCACGATGATCACGCAGTACCGCCTTGAGCGGGACTTCTTCAGCCAGCGCCTTGCGCAGTTGCAGCTCGGCGAACACCGGCGTTTCATGCAGCAGGCGACGCAGATAAACCGACATCAGACCGAACACGCCGCCCAGCAGGAACGGGATACGCCAGGCGTAGTCCGCAACCTCGACAGGGCTATAGACCGTGTTGATCGCCGTAGCGACCAGCGAGCCCAGCAGAATGCCGGCCGTCAGACCCGCCGTCAGGGTCCCGCAGGCATAGCCGATGTAGCGTGCCGGCACGTGCTCGGACACGAACACCCAGGCGCCAGGGACTTCACCACCAATCGCCGCGCCCTGAATGACGCGCATCAGCAGCAGCAGAATCGGTGCCCACATGCCGATCTGTGCGTAGGTCGGCAGCAGACCCATGATCAGGGTCGGCACGGCCATCATGAAAATGCTCAGCGTGAACATTTTCTTGCGCCCCAGCAGGTCGCCGAAGTGCGCCATGATGATGCCGCCCAACGGGCGTGCCAGATAACCGGCAGCAAAAATGCCGAAGGTCTGCATCATGCGCAGCCAGTCAGGCATATCCACCGGGAAAAACAGCTTTCCGACCACCGCCGCGAAAAACACGAAAATGATGAAGTCGTAGAACTCCAGCGCGCCACCCAGGGCGGAAAGCGACAACGTCTTGTAATCGCTACGGGTCAAGGGTCGCGACGGCTGCGCGGTACTGGAAGAAACAGATGACATGACAAGGCTTCTCTTTACTTGTTCTGAAAGGGCATGCGACAGCTACGCTGGCTGCGGCGGGGTGGCGTGCAGAAGCGATTGTCCGGGGCAACTGTGCAGATAGGCACCAAAATTGCGTGTACAGGCAGTCTTGTCACCTGTAAAGATCCAGCAAGATAACAAATTGTCTCAAAAAACACCTAGCGAGAACTTCGCAAGGGCAAAAAGAGAACCCGACGGTCGTTCTATGACGCAACGCCCGATATACTCGCAGGCTGTCAACCGCAGTGGGAATTTGTGCGAAAACGTCTGAATCAGCGGTTTTCGCAGAGTTTCCCTCAAGGGCCATCCCGGCAGCGGAACATACAATGTTCACGTGTGTGGGGTTGAATGGCGCCAGTCAACCGCGGCAAAAAATAATAGAGTCATGGGTCAGAGGCACCCTAGGCATGATCGAGCTCGAACAAGAAGATCCAACTCCGCAAGGCGATCTTGCGTTGCAAATCACGGCCCTTCCCCGTGAAACCAACGGCTTCGGCGATATATTCGGCGGCTGGCTGGTCTCCCAGATGGACCTGGCCGGCACGGCCATGGCCAGCAAGGTGGCAGGCGGACGTGTCGCCACGGTTGCCATCGACCGCATGGCCTTTCTGGTACCGGTGGCCGTCGGCGAACAGCTGTCCTTCTACACGCGCACCCTCGAAGTCGGACGCACCTCGATCAAGATGATGGTCGAAGTGTGGAGCGATGACCCTGTGACCAGCGAATGGCGCAAAGTCACCGAGGCGGTTTTCGTCTTCGTGGCCATCGATACCAGCGGCCGTACGCGTTCGGTTCCAGCGCGCCGCTGAGCCGGTCCTGCCTGAGAGCTGGCGCCTGCAAGGGTCGCGGCCTCTCGGGTAAACTCATCCCGTCCATAACGGTCTATTTTCGTCACGGCCCTTGAGTGAGAGATTTCGCATGTCTACATCCCCGGTTGAATCCAGCGTCGAACCCGTCCAGTACGATGAACTGAACTGCTGGCGCATTCGTCATGGCGATGCAGAACTGATCGTCGCTCAGCAAGGTGCGCACATCCTCAGCTACCAGCGCGATGGCCAACAGCCTCTGGTCTGGCTGAACGAAGAAGCGGTCTTCAAGCAGGGCAAGCCGATCCGTGCGGGCATGCCGATCTGCTGGCCGTGGTTCGGCAATCTGGAGCGCAACCCGGAAAGCGTGCAGGCCATGCGTCAGGGCGATGAACCCGCCAAGGCCCACGGTGAAGTACGCGCGCTGGACTGGGAACTGCTGGGCGTCGGCGAAGATGGCCCCGCCTTGCTTGTGGAGTTCGTTCTGCCGCAGGCCGAAGGCAAATTGCCGGGCTGGCCGCACAACGTGGCGCTCAAGCTGAGCATTCGTCTGGACGATGCGCTGAATGTGAGCCTGATCAGCTACAACTGCGGCACCGAACCGGTCACCATCAGTCAGGCGCTGCACACCTACTTTGCGGTCAGCGACTCACGCCAGGTCAGCGTCGAAGGGCTGGACGGTCTGCGCTACATCGAAACCCTGGAGAACTGGGAAGAGCGTCAGCAGGCGGGTGATTTGACGTTCACCGGCGAAACCGACCGCATCTATCTGGACACGCCCGGCCTGCTCAGCATTGTCGATCCGCAGTGGCAACGCCGTATCCAGATTCACAGCACCGGTTCGAACTCGGCGATCCTGTGGAATCCGTGGATCGAAAAGACCGCACGCTTTACCGATATGGCGCCGGACGGCTGGCAGCGCATGGTCTGCGTCGAAACCGCCAACGTCATGAGTGATGTGGTGACACTGGCGCCCGATGACATGCATATTCTGGGTGTGAGCATCTGGAGCGAACCGCTCTAGATCGGCGACGCGTCAAAGGTCCGATTCGACAACGACCCGGACCTTGGCCGCATCCATCGCATAGGCCGCGTCGGCCAGATCGTTACTGATCTTCTCGACCTTCAGGGTGCCTTCGACCCACAGCGGTGCGTAGATATCGTCCAGCTTCAAGCCTTTGGGATAGCGCACCAGCACCATCTGGTTGGGTGGCGGTGGTGGGACGTGGATGCAGGCGCCCGGATAAGGCACAAGAAAGAACAGCGTGCTATGGCCTTTGGCATCGGTTTCGAGGGGCACAGGGTAACCGCCCAGACGAATGTTTTTGCCATTCATCGCGGCGACGGTTTTGGTGGAGTACATGACAGCAGGCAAGCCCTTGCTCTGCTTCAGCCCGCCCTTGCTGTCGAAGGTACCCATGGCTTCAGGGGAGTTGTGATCAATTTCGGGCATGGCCTCAAGGGCCTTCTGGTCCGACTTGGGCATGAGTTCCAGCCAGTCGGTTTCCGGCATCTGGGCCTGTGCGAGCCCCGATACCACCAGCAAAGTCATTAATAGAAAGCGACGCATGATAGTGCTCGGCAAGGGGAAGAATAACTGCCGCGCATTCTAGCCCTCTGCGCAGTACAAAACAGAGGGCTAAGGCTGGATTATCAGCGCTTTTTGATCATGCCGTAGATGACCAGCAGAATGATTGCACCGACCAGTGCGCCCAGGAAACCTGCGCCTTCGCCCGCCTGATAGATACCCAGAGCCTGGCCACCGTAGGTCGCAGCCAGCGAACCGGCGATACCCAACAGAATGGTCATGATCCAGCCCATGCTGTCATCGCCCGGCTTCAGAAAACGAGCCAGCAGGCCGACGATCAAGCCAATGAAGATGGTTCCGATGATACCCATGCCATTTCCCTCTGTATGAATTGAACGTGCCACGACCCAATGCAGCCTTGGCTTACTGCTATCTGAGAACGGCGAAAGGGAATGGTTCCGGCGCAAATGAAGATTGGCGAATGATCGTGTCGCACGCTCTGCGCTCGTCGCTCTGCACACGTATAGCTGGATAACTGCAA
>Ga0326721_10000221_pt1 | contig 19632 bp, 18 predicted proteins | sample SGPome_FD_203951 | JGI IMG/M metagenome (GOLD analysis project Ga0326721, IMG submission 203951) | Soil microbial communities from Southern Great Plains, Lamont, Oklahoma, United States - SGP_1_2016 | ecosystem: Engineered > Artificial ecosystem > Soil microcosm > Unclassified | place: USA...
GGGAGCAGCAATGACGAGCACCGGCGGCCTCGCGCACGCTCCGTCTGCCGAAGCGACGTCGTCGTGGGTGACCGACGCCCTCGAACGCCTGCGCGCGGAGCCGGAGACGGCGACTCCGCTGGTGCCATTCACCGCGAGGGCTCTCGAGGGCATCGCACTCGACCTCAAGGACGAGTCGCAGCACCCCACCGGCAGCCTCAAGCACCGACTCGCCCGCTCGCTCTTCGTCGACGCTCTCCGCCGCGGCGTCCTCGGCCCGACGACCGTGGTCGTCGAGGCTTCGAGCGGCTCCACCGCCGTGAGCGAGGCCTACTTCGCCCGCCTGATCGGAGTGCCGTTCGTCGCCGTCCTCCCGGCGAGCACGAGCCCCGAGAAGATAGCGCTCATCGAGCGCGAGGGCGGCCGCGTCGAGAGGGTCACGGACGCCGCGCAGGTGGTGCCGGTGGCCCGGCGCCTGGCGCAGGAGCGTGGCGGCCACTTCATGGACCAGTTCGAGAACGCGGCGTCCGCCACCGACTGGCGCAACCGCAGCATCGCCGAGGAGCTGTTCGGCCAGCTCGACGAGGCGCACGGGCAGAGCCCCCGGTGGGTCGTCGTCGGAGCCGGAACCGGGGGCACGAGCACCTGCCTGGCCCGCTTCGCCCGGTTCCACGGCCTGCCGACCGGGATCGCCGTCGTCGATCCCGAGGGCTCGGCCTTCCTGGAGGGCTGGCGCCGCCGCGACCGCACCGTCACGACCCTCACGCCCTCGCGCATCGAGGGCATCGGGCGCATGAGGGTGGAGGCCTCCTTCCTCCCCGATCTCGTCGACGACATGATCGCCGTCCCCGATGCCGCCTCGGTCGCGGCGATGCGGTGGGCGTCCGAGCTCCTGGGCCGCCGCGTCGGCCCGTCGACCGGCTCGAACATCTGGGGCGCCCTCGTCCTCGCGGGCCGGATGCGGCGCTCGGGCGAGACCGGCCGCCTCGCCTCGCTGATCTGCGATGACGGCGACCGCTACGCGTCCACCTACTACGACGACCGCTGGCTGCAGGCGGTGGGCGTCGACATCCGCCCGGCTCTCGAGCGGCTGCGGCGAGCGGAGTCGCGGACGCGCTGAGCGGGCGGGCGGCCGCGGTGCAGCGCTCGATCGCGTGACGCGCGTCGAACGTTCCGGTCACGTCGTCTACCGGTGGACCTGCGCAGTCAGTGCCTTCTCCCCGTTTCCCCTTCTGCTCCGGTCATCCGCGCGACGACCGCGGTCCGTCGCCGGTGGCCGGCGGAGAACGACCCGATCGTAGACGAGCGCTCGCGCTGACTCGGTCGAGCCCTGAGCGGGAGCGTTGTTCCTCAGACGGGATGGACTCGCCGCGATCGCGTCGGACAGGCGGGGGACCCCGAGGACGTACGTGCTCACGATCGTCTGCACGAGTGCCGCGACGCGGCGAAGCCGTGTGCAGGCGACCGCGCGGTCCGCTCGGCGGCGGTGATCTGCGATCGCCTCGAGTCAGGCCCTAGAAGCCCAGGTAGCGGCCAGGCCGGTGGTTGAGCGCGAGGATGAGATTGAGGATCACTGCGCCGAGCGCCGACACCAGTACCCCGATCGGTTCGACCGCACCGATCGAGCAGATGATGACCAGCGTGTCCAGAATCATCTGCACGTAGCCCGCACGCACGCCGAGGCGTTCCTGGACGAGGAGCGCCACGATGTTGAACCCGCCGAGGCTGGAGCGATGACGGAAGAGCATGAGGATGCCCACTCCGCACAGTATGTTTCCCGCCAGAGCGGCATACACGATGTTGAGATCCTCCAACTCCAGGAAGACCGGGTGGAGGGAGGAGAAGGCAGAGACGAGCGCGATGGCTACGGCGCTGCGAATCGCGAAGATCCAGCCCTTCCCGCGGATCGCGAGCAGGAAGAACGGCGTGTTCACGACGAAGAAGAGAACTCCGAAGGGAACGGGAGCGACGTAGCTGAGCAACAGCGACAGGCCGGCAGTCCCGCCGGTGACCGCTGCACCGGCCTTCAGCAGGACGAGGCCGAGCGAGACGATGAAAGCTCCGAAAAGGATGCCGAGGACGTCCTCGAAGATACTGTGCTTGACCTGCGGGGGGTCGATGGTGGAGAGGGTCATGATCCTGTTCTTCATCGAGGCGGTCTCGGAGAGAGAGGGGCCAGCGGTAGAGGTTCTCGAACTGGCGCGACGGCGCTTGCCAGGAGCGCAGTGCGCCTTCGGGCGCTCGCACCCCGGGTCGAGGGAAATGACCACCGCCCGTTTCCGGTGGCCTGGTTGCTGCGACCACCGTCGTGGATGCGGCACCCTCGAGGACGTTCCTGCGGCGCACTCGAGCGCGCATCGCGTCAGTCCCTTCCACTGCGAACGCTCAGGCGCTGGACCCGAAGACGGCGCGGTTCGTGAGGACGGCGAGGACCCGATCGTTCGCGGCGGTGTCCCCGAGGGTGATGCGGACTCCGTCGCCGACGTAGCCGCGTACGAGCACGTCGGCGGAGGCGAGAGCCGCGACGATCGCCTCGCGGAGGTGGTCACCGGCCCTGATCCAGACGAAGTTCGCTTGCGTCGGCACGACGGTCCACCCGGCTGCGATCAGGGCCGACCGAACTCGGTGGCGTTCACGGACGACGGAGGAGACTCGCTCTTGGATCTGGTCCACGGCATCGAGAGAGGCGATCGCGGCGTCCTGGGCCACGGTGCTCACCCCGAAAGGGAGCGCGGCTGCCCGCAGGCCTTCGGCGATCTCCGGGTGCGCGATGGCGTAGCCCACGCGAAGACCCGCCAGGCCGTAGGCCTTCGAGAACGTCCGCAGGACGCAGACGTTCGAGTGCTCCCGGAAGAGCGCGAGGGAGTCGAGAGTTCCGTTCTCGTCGACGTACTCGACGTACGCCTCATCGATGACGACGAGAACATCACTCGGGACGCTGCCCAGGAAATCGCGGAGCTCCGAGTGCTCGACAGGTGTTCCCGTGGGATTGTTCGGAGCGCAGACGAGTACGACCTTCGTCCGAGGTCCGACGGCGGCCGCCATCCCTGCGAAGTCGTGCTTCTCCTCACCGGTGAGGGGTACCGCGATCGGTCGCGCACCTGCGAGGGACACGAGGATCGGGTACGCCTCGAATGAGCGCCAGGCGAACACCACCTCATCGCCGCCCTCGCACACGGCGGACAGTATCTGCTGAAGCACACCCACACTTCCCGGTCCCACGGAGACCTCGTCGAGATGCACCGCCGCCGCCGAAGCGATCCGTTCGCGAAGCGCGAGTGCGCTCATGTCCGGATACCTGTTCATCGTGACGGCCGCCCGAGCCACGACGTCGAGCACTGCCGGCAACGGAGAGTAGTGACTCTCGTTGGAAGCGAGCGCGGCTGTGTTCTCGCTCAGTGCGCGTCGGCCTGCGACGTAGGCGGGCAGCTTCCGCACCGTCTCGCGCGGCTGAGGACCCGAAGCTGTTCTCGTCATGACCTCAGCCTGGTGAGGCATGAGCCCATGCGCAACTCGCGTCTACTAGCCTGGTACGAATGCTCAATTAGAAGCCAAAAGGAGAACACGATGCTCACTCCACCCCTGATCGACCCGCTCGACGCGCGGATCCTTCTCGCGCTCGACGAGGATCCGAGTGCGACAGCGTTGTCCTTGTCGCGCTCGCTCGGGGTCGCGCGGAACACGATCCATGCACGGTTGCGAAAGCTGGAGTCCTCGGACGGGGCGCTCGGAGATACCAGTCGCCGAGTGCAGCTGGCCGCGTTGGGCTACACACTGACCGCTTTCGTGGAGATCTCCATCACTCAGGGCCTTGCCGAGGAAGCACATCTGGCGCTGGAGGCGATTCCGGAGATCGTGGAGATCCATTCGACGACGGGAGACGCCGACCTTCTCGTCAAGGTCGTCGCACGGGCCCCTTCGGACCTCCATCGCGTGACCAATGCTGTCCTCGCCTCCCCCGGGGTGGTGCGGACCAGCACCTCGGTGTCGTTGCGCGAGGTGATTCCCTTCCGCCTCTCGCCACTCCTCCGACGCACCGCTGGTCTCGCGGCGAGAAGTGAGTGAAAGTCGACGGCGCTCACCAGGTCGGTCCGCCGGGGAACGTCGCGCGCGGGTGGCATGCCGTGAGCACTCGTCGCGTCGAGGAGAACGCTGTGCCCGGTACCACCCGGAACCTGGCCGCGACGCACCATGTTTCAGGGATCGAACATTCACATTACGAAACGCGACGTAGCGTATCGGTGGACCCGCGCTCTCAGTACTTTCTCCTCATGTCCTCTCCTGCTCCCGGCCGTCCGCGCGATACCGCGGTCACGGCGCGCATCCTGCAGCGCTGCTGGGAGGTGATCGCCACGGGAGGGATCGACGCGGTCGACATCGAAGCTCTGGCCGCCGAGATCGGCTGCGCGAAGACCACGGTCTACCGCCGGTGGCCGACCAAGAACGACCTGATCGTCGCGGCGATCGAGGACGGCCTCGAGTTCGGCGGCGATCCGAGCACCGGTGACGTGACAGAGGACCTGGTCGAGTTCGCCATGGTCAATGTGCGCAACCATTCCAGGCGGTTCTCGGCCTTCGCGCTGGCAGGGCACTCCGACGTGACCAGGAGTCTCTGGCATCGGATCTTCGCCGCTCGCAAGTCGGTCGCTCTCGGGATCATGACCCGTGGCATCGAGCGTGGTCAGCTCCCGACCGACACCGACTCCATCGCGGTCATCGATCTCCTGTCCGGCTTCGTCAGCTTCCGCCTCGTCGCCCGGGCGGCAGTCGAAAGAGACGTGGTGATCACCCGCGAGCAGCTCGTCCGCATCGTCTCGGCGATCGTCGCGTCACCCCCCCGAATCCAGCGCTGAACCGCATCCTGCTGGTCCTCTCAGCACGGCTCTCCTCGCCGTGCTCCACCTCAAGGAGATCCATGTCCGCCTCCGCTCCGCCCGCGCCCGGCACCACCGCTCTCCCCGGCTCCGTCGCCGCCGTCGTCGGATTCCTGATCTTCACCGAGTTCGCCAGCGGCTTCATGCAGGGCTACTACAACCCGCTGGTCACCAGCATCGTGCAGCAGCACGGCGCCGATGCGGCCGCCGCGAACTGGTTCAACAGCGCCTTCGCACTGTCCGGAGCCGTCCTCGTGCCGCTTCTGTCGAAGCTCGGCGACCGCTACGGACACCGCCTCGTCCTGCGCTGGGCAGTGGTGGTCGTCTTCCTGTCGGCCGTCCTGATCGCGTTCGCACCGTCCTACGGAGTGGTCCTCGTCGGGCGCGCGCTGATGGGTCCGCTCGCCGTGTGGCTCCCGCTCGAGATCGCGATCATCCACAGCCGCCTGAGCGGGCACACGGCGCGGCGCGCCATCGTGCTCGTCGTGGCCGTGCTCACCGGCGGCTCTGTCGTGGGGTCACTCGCGGCGGGGGCTATCTCCCTCGTCCTCCCGACCCTGTGGATGAGCCTCCTGGCTCCGGTCGTGATCCTGCTGATCGCCCTCTATGCAGTCTTCCTCCGCATCCCCGAGACCGTCGAGCTCCGGGCGACGCCGATCGGCTACGCAGGCTTCGCGGGGCTCGCCGTCATCCTCGGCTCCCTGATCTTCGGCCTCGCTCAGGTTCCCGCTCAGGGCCTCGCGAGCGCGGCGACGCTCGTTCCGCTCGGAGTCGCCGTCGTCGTCGCGGCGGTGTGGATCCCGTGGCAGAGGCGCACGGCCGCACCCGCGATCGACTTCTCGCTGGTGGGCTCGCGCCGTCTCGGCCCGCTCTTCCTCGCCAGCGTGCTGTTCGGGATGCTGGTGCTCGGGAACGTCGTCCCCTTCGTCACCTTCTTCTCCAGCGACCCGGCCGTGACCGGCTACGGATTCGGCTTCGCGGTCGGATCGCTGTCGCTGCTGACAGCGGGCTTCAGCACGATGCTCGTCGTCGGCTCGATCGTCTCGACCCCGCTGACGAAGCGCTTCGGCCTCCGCGCTCCCCTCGCCGGAGCGAGCATCGTCTGCGGTCTGGCGTTCGCCGCGACGATCGCCGTCCACGGCTCTTTCGTCGGCACGATCGCCGCGATGGTCGTGCTGTGGCTCGGCGCGGGCTTCGTGCTCGGGCTCGCTCCGGCGATCGTCGCCGAGCTCGCCCCGGTCGGTCAGACCGGTATCGCGGCCGGGCTGTACAACACGCTCCGCAGCGTCGGCGCGGCGCTCGCGGGCGCCGTCTTCGCCCTCGCACTCGCCGCGTTCGCCGGCGCCAGCGGCATCGCCATCAGCGGATATCTGCTCATCTGGAGCATCTCGGCTCTCGGGTTCGCCCTCGCGGGCGTGCTCGTCTGGATCTCCGGCGACCGCCCGGGCGACCAGCGAGCCGACGTCACCCACCACACGGAGGAGACCCTCGCATGACCCCGACCCTCACCCCGGCCGACGCCCGACCGACGCTCCTCCGCGGCGCGACCGTCTTCGACGGCGAGCGGTTCCGAGACGATCTCGCCGGAGTGCTCGTCGACGGCGCCGCGCTGCACGTCATCCCGCACGCGGCGGCCGACACTGTGCCCGCAGCGGCCGAGGTCGTGGACCTCACCGGGCACACCCTCGCCCCCGGACTCATCGACACGCATGTGCACATGACGATCTCGACGGGCAATTCGCTCAGCGGGTTCGCCGAACCGTTCTCGACGCAGTTCTACCGGTCCGTCCAGAACCTCGAGACGACTCTTCGGTCCGGCGTCACGACGGTCCGCGACGCCGGAGGAACCGATGCCGGGGCCCGTCAGGCTGTCGAGGACGGCATGATCATGGGTCCGCGGTTGCGTGTCTCGCTGTCGCTGATGAGTCAGACCGGCGGGCACGGAGACGGCTGGCTCCCCTCCGGCAGCTCGCACCCGATCATGGCGGAGCACCCAGGGCGTCCCTCGGGAGTCGCGGACGGCGTCGACGAGGTGCGCCGAGTCGCTCGTCGGATCCTGCGCGCGGGGGCCGACCAGATCAAGATCTGCAGCACGGGCGGCGTCATGTCGCCGGGTGATGATCCTCGCCACTCCCAGTTCATCCCGGCCGAGATCCGCGCGATCGTCGAGGAGGCGGAGGCGCAGGGCAAGTACGTCATGGCTCACGCCCAGGGAACGCAGGGGATCGCCCGCGCGGTCGAGGCGGGAGCCCGCTCGATCGAGCACGGGATCTACCTGGACGAGCGGACCGCCGAGCTGATGCGCGAGCGCGGAGCCTTCCTCGTTCCCACACTGCTCGCGCCGCTCCAGGTCCTGCGCATGGCCGACCGCGGAGTCGTCCTGGCGGCGGGCGTCGTCGACAAGGCGCGCGCGGTCATGGAGCGCCACCGGGCCGCAGTCGCGCTCGCGGTGCGTGCGGGGGTTCCTCTCGCGATGGGGACCGACGCGGGCGTGGGTCCGCACGGGGAGAACCTCGATGAGCTCGCGCTCCTGCAGGAGGCCGGGTTGAGCATTGAGTCCGCTCTCGCGGCGGCGACGTCGGTGGCCGCTCGCCTTCTGCGGATCGACGGGATCGGCCGGATCGCCGAGGGCGCGACCGCCGATCTGGTCGTGTTCTCGGGCGATCTCCGGCGCGACGGTCTGGTCGGTCTCGGTCAGAGGGTCACCCGTGTCTGGAAAGAGGGTGTCGTCGTCCGCTGAGATCCGCCGGCCGGAGGGGCCACCGGGCAGGTGTGCCGCGCGGCCCCTCTCAGTGTCAGGCCACCGGCGCGTCGATTCGTCCGGCCAGCTCTGTGAGGAGAGGGGATCAGCGCGCTGAGGAGGCGCTAACGAGGCCGTCGAGCCAGTCCTGGTGCCCGTTGAGCATCGGGTTCGGCTTCTGCTTGGCAAGTGCTGCCGCCGGTGCGCCGATCTGCGACTCCTGCGTGAGGATCCGGACGCGGCCCCCGGCGAGATCCTCCACGATCCAGGCGTGGTGCACGTCGAGCGCCGTCTCAGTGTCCCCCTCCTGGATCGCGCGCCAGGCGAGCCGGCCGGCAGTGCCTGCCGTCGGAGCGACGATCTCCACCACGGTCGCCGAGAGCGGCGGGAAGCCGAAGGTCGCGAAGCTGAAGGAGAGGTCTGCCGTCAGGACGTCGCCGGGGACGTCGATGTCGGCGACGTTCCCGTAGTAGCTGCTCCAGCGGCTTGTGTCCACGAGGAAGGGCCAGACCTCTGCGGCGCTGAGGTCGGCGATGATCACCTCGTTGGAGACGAAGTTGTCGGTGGTGCCGGGGGTGAAGGGCTCGGGCCAGATGATGTCCGTTGTCATGCCGGCGACGTTAGTTGCACACGCGGGTAATTGCAAACGCGGCTAACCGGTTTACGCCGATCGATGATGGCACACTGGGGAGATGGCGCACGATCATGTCGACTCCGCAGCCCTCCTGCCCTCGAAGGGATGGGGAGCGCTGGCGCTCCTGCACCACCGCGTCGAGTCGGCCCTCGACCGCGAGCTCCGTCAGCACGACGTCACGCTCCGCGAGTACTCGCTGCTGGAGCTCCTCGCCGGTCAGCACGACGGTCCGGCCGGGCATTTCCACATGGGGCAGGTCGCCTCGGTGGTCGGCCTCAGCCAGAGCGCCACCACTCGCCTCGTGAGCAGGCTCGAGGAGCGCGGACTGCTCGAGCGCGGCATCTGCCAGGACGATCTGCGGGGCGTCTACTCCAATCTCACGCCCGACGGCCGTGCCCTGCTCGACACCGCGGGACCTTCGTATCGTCGTCGCCTCTACGAGACCCTGTCTGCAGCCGCCGCCGTGCCGGAACTCGCTCCGCTCGTGCGCGCCGTGTCGGACGGCGGCCACTGAGGCCCTTCGCCTTCTGCGGCCCCGAGTCGCCCGCCGGTCGACCACGGCGTCGCGCATGAACCCGTCCGATCCCTCGCCGTCGTGCTCCCGGTCCCTTTCCCGGCTGACCGAGTCGTCGGACGGGCCGGTCGAGTACGCCGAGAGCTACGAGCGACCTGATCTGCTCGCCACCTTCATCACCGTCGCTCCGGAGGACGACTCGGCCGATTCGGTCCTCGAGTACGAGGTCTGACCGCGCCGCCCTCGCGCGTCAGCCGATGTCGTCCTCGAGAAGGTCAACCGGTCGCGGACGGGAACGGGCAACTCCACGGTGACGGATGCCGATGTGGTCTCCGCAGACGACGCGCTGCGGCAGGCGAACCCAGCTCACTGATCGACTCGCGGCATCGGCAGCGGCCCGGTCGGCTCCTCAGGGATCCGGCCGGGCCGCCGCTCGTCGGGGGCGTCGCACTGTCGAACGGCGAGCACCCCGGGGCGACCTCAGTGACGGACGCGCAGCGAGTCCATGCCGCCGTCGACGGCCAGAGCAGTGCCGGTGATCGAAGAGGCGGTTCGACCGGCGAGGAAGAGGACCGCCTCGGCGACCTCGCGAACCGTGATCATCCGCCCGATCGGCTGGCGGCGGTTCAGCGCATCCAACTCCGCCTCGGGATCTGCGAACGCGCGCAAATTCTCCTCGACGAAGCCGGTGTGGACGGTGCCGGGGTTCACGCAGTTCACGCGGACGCCGTCAACGACGTGGTCGGTCGCCATCGCGAGGGTCAGGGCGTGCACCGCGCCCTTGGATGCGGAGTAGACGGCGCGCTGGGGGAGTCCACTGGTGGCGGCGACGGAGCAGAGGTTGACGATCGACGCGGCCCCGGAGTCGCGGAGTGCGGGCAGCGCTGCGGCACTCACGCGCGCGATGCCGATGACGTTCACGTCCAGCACGCTCCGCCAGGTCTCCTCGGTGCTCTCCTCGATCGTGCCGACCGCTCCGATGCCGGCGTTGTTCACGACGACGTCGAGGCGGCCGAAGTGCTCGAGCACGGCGTTCACCGCTGCATCGACGGAGTCGCGGTCCGTCACGTCGCAGGGCACCCCGAGCAGGGTCGCGGGTACGCCGTCGATGCTCCGGTCGAGGACCGCGACCAGCGCACCGCGGTCGGCGAGCAGGGCCGCGCACTCCGCGCCGATGCCCGAGCCGCCACCCGTGACGATCGCGACGAGGCCCTCGACTCCGGACGCGGCCGTCATCGCTCCTCCGCCTGCTCGAACGTCTGCTCGGCCTCGCCGAGTCCCTCGATGGCGAGGCGCACCACGTCGCCGGCACGGAGGTAGGGGGTGCCGGGCAGGCCGAGAGCCACACCGGCCGGGGTGCCGGTGTTCACCAGATCCCCCGGATGCAGCACCATGAAACGGCTCAGGTACCAGACGATGAAGGCGGGATCGAAGACCATGTCGGCGGTCGTCCCGTTCTGCCGCGGGACGCCGTTCACCGAGAGGGTGAGTTGGAGATCGGACGTGTCGATCTCCTCGGCGGGGACGAAAGACGGGCCGAGCGGGTTGAAGGTCTCGCAGCTCTTACCCTTGTCCCACTGACCACCCCGCTCGAGCTGGAACTCGCGCTCCGAGACGTCGTGCGAGAGCACGTAGCCGGCGATGCAGGCGCGGGCCTCCTCCGGCGAGCCGAGGTAGCGTGCCTCGGCACCGATGACGACACCCAGCTCCACCTCCCAGTCGGTCTTGGTGGAGCCGACCGGGATGAGCACCTCGTCGAACGGGCCGACGACGGTCGAGGGGTCCTTGAAGAAGATCACGGGCTCCGAAGGGACCGCGGCCCCGGTCTCGGCGGCGTGATCGCGGTAGTTCAGCCCGATGCAGACGATCTTGCCGGGCCGCGCGATCGGCGCACCGATCCGGGCGTCCTCGGCGTCGATCCGCGGGAGGCTTCCGCCCGCGAGGGCGTCGCGGATGCGGTCGATGCCGCCGGCCGCGAGGAAGCCGCCGTCGATGTCGGCGGTGAGGCTGCTGAGGTCGTAGGAGACGCCCTTCTCGACGACGAGCGGCCGCTCCGCGCCTCGAGCGCCTGATCGTTGGAGATGCATGCTGTCCTCTTCTCACTGTGACGGGTCTCGGCGACCGTACATCAGATGTTAGACGGCCGTAAGTGCTGTTCGTCGTTTGATTCACCGGATGTTCGGCTGATACATCCGATGAAAATAGTCGTTCTCGTCGGCGCCACTACCATCGGTGCATGCCAGCCTCCGAGTCCCGCGCCCCGGCTGTACGCTCGCAGACCGACGTGGTGGTGCACGGGATCCGCGAGCTCGTCGTTCGGGGAGCGCTGCGCCCCGGCGACCGCCTCCCCATCGAGAAGGAGCTCGCCGCCGAGCTCGGTGTCTCGCGCGGCTCATTGCGGGAGGGCGTCCGTGCACTCGCCCTCATGGGTGTCCTCGAGACGCGGCAGGGCGACGGGACCTACGTGACCGCCCTCGACGCCTCCCTGCTGATCGCGCCGATGGGCTTCGTCATCGACATGCAGGCCGATGGGCAGAGTGCGCACATCGCCTCGGTACGACGGGTGCTGGAGGCGGAGGCCGCCGCCATCGCCGCCAGGTCGTTCGTCGCCGAGGGGATCGCCGGCCTGCGGGAGATCCTCGCCCTCATCGCGCCCCTGCTCGAGGACCCGAGCGAGGAGGACCACGAGCGGATGCTCGAGGCGGATATCGCCCTGCACACGGCGATCGCGCGCGCTGCGGGGAACCCGGTCCTCGAGGCTCTGATCCAGGCGCTCTCGAGCCGGACGCTCCGCACCCGACTCTGGCGCTCGGTGTCCGAGGAAGGAGCCATCGCCCGTACGTTCCAGCAGCACATCGCGATCGTCGACGCGCTCGAGACCGGCGATCCCGATCGTGCCCGGACCGCGATGAACGCCCACCTCTACGACGTGCAGGAGTTCGCCGCCTCGCGACCGGTCGAGGACGTGTCCAGGCCGTAGACGCGGGTCGCCGTCCCGGCGAGGATCGCGCGACGCTCGTCGTCCTCGAGCTCGGCGAGGAGGAGCTGCACGGCTTCTCTCGCCCGGCCGTAGCCGCCGGCGAGCTCGCAGACCGGCCAGTCCCCGCCGAACATCAAGCGCTCGGGCCCGAGCGCCTCGAGCGCGGTGCCGACGACGGGACGCAGGTCCTCGACGGTCCAGTCGGAGGCGTCCGCGCGGAGCGATTGGAAGCCCGAGAGCTTGGCGCTGACGGTGGGCAGCGGCGACATCCTCTTCAGCGCCGCTTCCCACTCGCCCTCCCGCCACGGCCCGAGCGCGCCGACGGGTGGCTTGCCGAGGTGGTCGATGACGATGCGCAGCGAGGGGTGGCGCTCGACGAGTTCGGGGACGAGTGCCAGGTGCCGTGGCAGCACCGCGGGCACGTCCAACGCCAGCCCGGCGCGCTCGACCAGGTCGAGGCCGGCGCGGACCGAGGGGCGGAGAAGCCAGTCGGGGTCGGCGCGGTCGTGCACCAGCACGCGGACACCCACGACGAGCGGCTCGTCGCTAAGCTCCTCGAGGCGCTGAGCCGTGCGCTCCGGATCCTCGAGCGGGAGATGCGCGACCACTCCGACCAGCCCCGGGTGCTCGCGCGCCGCGGTCAGCATGGCGTCCGTGTCCTCGGCGGTATCGGCTGCCTGCACCAGCACCGCGCGGTGCACGCCCGCGGAGGCCAGGACGCCGAGGGCCTCGTCCGCGGTGACGACGCGGTCGATCGGCGAGTGCTGCGGGCCCAGCCAGTCGTAGCAGTGGCGGACGGGGTCCCAGATGTGCAGATGCGCGTCGACGATCACGGGGTCAGAGCGCGGCGCTCAGGGCGCCGACCCAGTACGACCCGTCCGGGAAACGGAACTCCTCGATCGTCGACTCGTGGATCTGCGCGGAGTAGCCGGGCTGGGAGGGCACGACGTAAGCGCCGTCGCGCACGACGCACGGATCGACGAAGTGCTCGTGCAGGTGGTCGACGAACTCCGTGACCCGGCCGTCGAGGGACCCGGACACGGCGACGTAGTCGAACACGGACAAGTGCTGGACGAGCTCGCAGAGTCCGACCCCGCCCGCGTGCGGGCACACCGGGACGCCGAACTTCTGCGCCATCAGGTAGACGGCGAGGATCTCGTTCACGCTGCCCAGCCTCGCGGAATCGAGCTGGCAGTAGTCGATCGCCTCGGCCTGGAACATCTGCTTGAACAGCACCCGGTTCATCCCGTGCTCCCCGGTGGCGACGCCGATCGGCGCGACGGCCGCGCGCACAGCCGCGTGGCCGAGCACGTCGTCCGGACTGGTGGGCTCCTCGATCCAGAGGGGGCGGAACTGCGCGAGCGCCTTCGTGTGCTCGATCGCCTCCGGCACGTCCCAGACCTGGTTCGCATCGATCATCAGGGCGACGTCCCAGCCGATCACGTCGCGCGCGATGCCCAGGCGGCGCACGTCGTCCTCGAGCGAGCCGCCGACCTTCAGCTTCACGTGCCGGTAGCCGGCGTCGACGGCCTCCTGGCAGAGGCGGCGCAGCTTCTCGTCCGAGTAGCCGAGCCAGCCGGCGCTCGTGGTGTAGCAGGGGTAGCCGGAGCTTTCGAGTTCAGCGATCCGCGCGCTCCGCGTCGGCTGCTTGTCGGTGAGGATCGTGAGCGCCTCGTCGCGGGTGAGCGCGTCGGACAGGTACCGGAGGTCGGCGGCCGCGACCAGCTCCTCCGGTGACATGTCGGCGAGCAGGCGCCAGAGGGGCTTCCCGGCGCGGCGGGCCGCGAGGTCCCAGACCGCGTTCATCACCGCGGCCAGGGCGAGGTGCACGACGCCCTTGTCCGGTCCCAGCCAACGGACCTGGGAGTCGGACTGCAGCTCGCGGTAGAGGCCGCCGAGGTCGGCGACAATCTCCTCGACGTCGCGGCCCACGAGAGCGGCGCCGCGGAGGCGTGCCGCGAGCACGCAGAGCTCGTTGCCGCGCCCGATCGTGAAGGTGAACCCGTACCCGCTGAGCGCGGGGTCGTCGGTGTCGAGGCGCACGTAGGCGGCGGAGTAGTCCGCATCCTTGTTCATCGCGTCCGAACCGTCGGCGCTGAGCGAGGTCGGGAAGCGGAGGTCGGTGACGGTCACGGCCGTGATCCGGGTCATGAGGAGAGCCTTTCGGAGTCGGGACCCTGGAGGTCCCGGATCGGGGTCCCGCTCTCGAGCAGACCGAGCTCGAGGAGCTCGGCCCAGAGGGCGGCCGGGGGAGCGGCCCGGAAGCGGGCGACGTTGGAGGAGACCTGCTCGGCCGTGCGCATGCCGAGGACGACCGACGCGACCGCGGGGTGGGTCAGCGGGAAGGCCGCGGCGGCATCCGGCAGCGTCGAGCCGTGCCGCTCGCAGACCTCGGCGATCGCGGTCGCCCGCACGATCATCGATGCGGGGGCGGGGGCGTAGTCGAAGCGGGCATCGGCCGCCGGACGGCGGCGTGAGAGCAGCCCGGAGTTGTAGACGCCGGCGGCGACGATCCCCACGCCGCGCTCGAGCGCGGCGGGGAGCAGATCCTGCAGCGCACTCTGATCGAGCAGGGTGTACCGTCCGGCGAGCATGACCAGATCGAGGTCGCTCTCGCGGACGAAGCGGGTGGGAGCGGCCGACTGGTTCATCCCGACCCCGACGGCGCCGATCACCCCTTGCCGACGCAGCTCGATCAGGGCGGGCAGGGCGGAGTCGAGGGTCTGCTCGACGTGGTCGTCGGGGTCGTGCACGTAGACGATGTCGAGCCGGTCGAGTCCGAGGCGGTCGAGACTGGCCTCGATCGAGCGCAGGACGCCGTCGCGGGAGTAGTCGAGTCGCCGCCGCGTCGTCGCAGGAACGGCGAAGCCCTCGTCGTCGAGGGCGCTGTCGGGGGCATCGACGGGTTCGAGGAGACGGCCGACCTTGGTGGACACGACGATCGACCCGCGGTCCGCTCCTGCGAGGGCGGCGCCCAGACGCCGCTCCGAAAGACCGAGGCCGTAGTGCGGCGCGGTGTCGTACATCCGGATGCCGCTCTCGAGGGCGCGAGCGACTGCTCTCGACGCCTCCTCCTCGGTCGTCTCGCGGTACAGATTCCCGATCTGCGCCCCGCCGAAGGCGAGAGCGCCCGCTCGGAGTGCCGTGACGGTGCTTCTCATGCTGTCCTCCCCGGGGTCTGCCCGGTCGTACTCTCCACCATGCCGACGATCCGATCGACCGCTCGGGCCGCACGCTCCACCGAAGTCCCGGTGTCCGCTCCCTCGTGCACGACGCTCTGAACCAGTCGGCCGAGGACGGCGGTCAGTTCGGGCAGTCGGGGGTGCACAGGGAGCGGGCGGGAGCGGCGATACGCCTGCTCGAAGATCCGGAGTGCGGGATTCCGCCGCAGGAGGGAGGGGTGGCACCACGTGCTCCGGCGGACCCCCGTCGATCCCGCGTCGGTCGTCGCACGGTCTCCCGCGGCCGTGGCGCACTGCTGGAGGAAACGCCAGGCAGCCTGAGGTCTCGACGAACCGGTCGTGATTGCCAGGGCCCAGAAGGCGTTGACCGTCTCGACTCCCGGCACCGTGACCGCGCCGATGCGCTCGTCGCCCAGCGCCGCGTAGCCGGCCCAGTTGACCATCAGGGCGACTCGGCCCTCGGCGAACGCACGCCCGGAGCGGACCGAGTCCCAGTTCCGGGCCGCCGGGTCGATCACGGTGTCGAAGCTACGGCGGAGGCTGCGCAGGGCCGCGGCCCCCGCCTCGTCCTCGAAGCCGTTCGAGCGGCCGTCCGCGGTGAGCACGTCGCCGCCGGCCAGCCGCATCCTCAGGACGAGGTCGTACACATTGCTGTGCCCGTCCGGGGCGCCGGCGAGCACCGTGCCGTACAGACCTTCCTCGGGTCGGGTGAACCAGTCGGCGTGGTCGTCGATGTCGGCCCAGGTCGATGGTGGGAGTAGGGGCCGGTGATGCACCGCGGCGAAGCGCTCGCGTTCCCGGGGATCCTCGTAGAGGTCGCGTCGGTAGAGGACGAGCTGGGGCCCGCAGTGGAATGCCGATCCCCAGAGGTGGGCGCCGCTCCCGGCATCGAAGACGAGGGAGTTGTCGAACGCGCTCGTCCGCTCCGCGCTCCCGCCCGGAAGAGGAGCGCGCGCCGCGAGGTCGTCGAGGGGGCGGATCGCTCCAGCGGCGGCAAGGCTCGGCAGGAGATCGGCGGGGACCAGTACAGCGTCGACGGAACCGTCGGTGCACGCGGGCGAATGCAGCAGTGCCTGTTCGAGCGCCGGCAGGGGCAGCCAACAGCCTGTGACGCCGGCCTCCTGCGCTTCCACGGACGCCTCGAAGGCGTCGCCGGCACGTCCGAGAAGAGTGATTCCCTGCACGCCCGCTCCGATCGTCGGCCTCGTGCAACCGAGGCATTCATCGGACCTTAGCAGGCGGAAAGCGCGCCCGCCTTCTGTGTCACGCCCGGCTATGGATAGCATCGAGACCTATTCATCTGATTAATCTGTGACGAAACGGTTACATCGAATACACGCTCGCATCTTGTGCCGGAGTTAGTTAGTTGCACATACTTTCGAAACCGCACTGACGCGGCGACCGAGAGGAGAGCACGTGACGTACCGCATCCGCACCGGATCCCGCCGCCGTTCCACGCTGATCGCCGCAGCCGCGATCGGCGTGACCGTCCTCACCGGGGGCGCGTTGGCCGCCTTCGCCGCCTCCGCTGAAGGGCCGGTCGCGGTCGTCGGCGATCGCGAGATCTCGGCCGATGAGATCCGCTTCCAGATGGGACTGCTCGAGAGCGGGGTCGAGAACGCCGTGAGCGCGGGTCGAATCCCGGCGGCGGACGCCGAGCAGGAGCTGCGGGAGCGGGCGTTGCAGCAGTCGCTCCGCGACGCGCAGCTGTTCATCCTCGCCCGCGAGAACGGGCTCATCGACTTCGACGACTTCGACGGCTTCCGGGACGCTCTCGCGGAGGAGAACGCGGTGCGTGCCGACGCTCTGGCCGCGGGAGAGATCGTCTACGGCACGACCGAGTTCTCGGCGGCCGAGTACTACCAGCGCACGCTGACGCTCCTGCGCACCGAGCTCACCGGACTGCTCTCCGCGGAGGACGGGCCGCTGCACGTCCAGGAAGCGGACGTCCGCGCGGCCTTCGACGCGGACCCTGCCGCCTGGGCGGCGCAGGCCACGACCTGGCAGGTCCGGTCGCTGATCCTGCCGACCGTCGCGTCGGAGGATCCCGCCTGCATGAGCGCGCTCGCGGCGTCCCCGGCCGATCTCGTGGCCGTGGAATCCGCCTGCGGCGTCACGGCGACGCCGATGACCATCGACGGATCCGCGGATCTCCCCGCGGGATCCCCTGTGACGCAGGTCCTCGCCTCCGTCCAGGACCTGGCACCGGGCGCCACTTCCGATCCCGTCGTCGCGGACGACGGCATCCACCTCTACCAGCTCGTCTCCTCGACGTCCGATGCGGACGCCGCGTACGAGCTCTACGCCGACCGGATCCGGTCGGTCGTCCTCGAGGACCGTCTCGACGGCTACCTCGACGACCTCGTCTCCACAGCCTCGCCCGACACGGACGAGGCACTCCTCTCGACGATCGAACCGAAGGACTAGACACATGACCTCCACTCCCGGAGCGACGAGGCGGCTCCCCCGCACCCTCGCCGCCCTCGGCACCGCCGCCCTGGTCGCCCTTGGCTGCCTCGCCGGCGCCCCCGCGGCGACCGCCGCGGAGCCCACGACGACCTGGGCGGGCAACACCGCCAACAGCGTCGGAGGCACCGACTACTTCATCGACGCCACCGCCGGCGACGACGCCGCCGCAGGCACTTCGAGCGCCACCGCCTGGAAGTCCCTGACCAAGGCGAGCACCATCACCTACGCCGCCGGCGATCGGATCCTGCTGAAGGCCGGCGAGACCTGGAACGGTCAGCAGCTGCTGCCGAAGGGATCCGGCGCCGCCGGCCGCCCGATCGTCATCGACGTCTACGGCGCCTCCACGACGAAGCCGTCCATCGCCACCGCCGGACTCGTGCCCAGCCCCTTCCTCCCGGGCACGCAGGTGAAGAACCCCGAGACCGTCGGCATGACCGGCGCGATCAGCCTGCGCAACCAGCAGTACTGGGAGATCCACAACCTCTCGCTCAGCAACGACGACGACTTCGCCACTGACATCACCAGCGGCCCGGTCGTCCGCGATGGCGTCAGCATCTCGATCAACGCGGACAAGCTCACGGGCGACGACTCGGTGATGGACCACTTCCGGATCTCCGGGCTCGACGTCCACGACATCGACGGCCCGAGCACCTGGCAGCGGATCCACTACGGCGGCATCAACTTCCAGGTGTTCGGCTCGAAGCAGTACACCGAGTACGGCACGGGCGGCCACCACTTCCAGGACGTCCGCATCGAGGACAACACCTTCACCAAGGTCGAGCTGCACGCGGTGCAGTTCGCCTTCAACTGGTTCGGCGACGCCCAGGGGCAGTTCGACTCGACGGGGAAGTACCACGAGGGCTGGGAGCAGCTCTGGGTCCGCGACCGCGACCTCTACAGCCGTGACGTCTACATCGGCCACAACTACGCCTCCGACACCGGTCAGGGTCCGATCCAGCTCGCCGACACCAAGGACATGGTCGTCGAGTACAACGAGATCAACGGCTTCCTCCGCCGGTACAACCAGGTCTCGGCCGGGCTCTACCTCTGGGCCGGCGCGGACTCGGTCATGCGCTACAACGAGGTGTACGACGGACCGGCCAACGAGTACGACGCGACTCCCTGGGACCTCGAGTTCACCAACTTTGACGTCACCTACGAGTACAACTACTCGCACGACAACAAGGGCGGGTGGATGTCCTACATGGGCAACAGCTCGAACTCCGTCGCTCGGTACAACCTCAGCGTCAACGACAACGGCGTTCTCGTGAAGAACATGCTCTCGACGAACTACTCGCCGACCTACTTCACCAACAACGTCTTCGTCTACGACGGAGCCGCGCTGCACCAGGTTCACGATGAGGTGTTCAAGAGCCCGGTCTACTTCCTCAACAACGTGTTCTACAACACGTCGACGACGACCCCGACGACGTGGTTCCGCAAGCCCGGCGCCCTCGACAACGCCCGCTTCTCGAACAACGCCATGTTCGAGGCTTCCGGGACCCACTCGCCGCAGGAGCCCGCCGACGCGGGCAAGGTGACCGCTGATCCGCAGTTCGTCTCACCCGTCTCGTCCTACTCGACCCGCGCTGGAGTGGAGAACATCCTCGCCTCCGCTGCGAAGTTCCAGGTCGCCGACACCTCGCCGTTGATCGACGCCGGACGCTACAACGTCCACGTCGGGCAGAAGGACTTCTTCGGCGCCGACCTCTACTACGGCGCCGGCATGGACATCGGCATCCAGGAGAAGCGGATCGGCGCGCAGGTGACCACGCCCGTCGACACCGACCCGATCGAGCTGGAGGGGATCGACACCCGCACCAACCTCGCGATCGGCTCCACGGCCACCGCCAGCTCCACCCACCCGCACCAGAACTTCACGCTGAACGCGTCGAAGCTCGTCGACGGTGACGCGACCACCCGCTGGGCCGCCGCCGACGAGGCGACCTACCCGCTGACGGTCGACCTCGACTTCGGGAAGAGTGTCGTCTTCTCCGAGGTGCAGCTCTCCGAGTTCCTCGACTCGGGCACCGGCCCACGCATCCAGGACTACGACCTGCAGAAGTGGGACGCCTCCACCTCCTCGTGGAGCACCTTCGCCTCGCGCACCGACGGCATCGGGTCCTCGAAGACGATCACCGGCTTCGGAGACGTCACGTCCAGCAAGCTCCGCCTCTCCATCACGGCCAAGGTCGCGGGGGAGCAGTACTCGCCCTCGCTGACCGAGATCCGGGTGTTCGGATCGTCCGCTCCTGTCGCC
>Ga0326721_10000222_pt1 | contig 19608 bp, 11 predicted proteins | sample SGPome_FD_203951 | JGI IMG/M metagenome (GOLD analysis project Ga0326721, IMG submission 203951) | Soil microbial communities from Southern Great Plains, Lamont, Oklahoma, United States - SGP_1_2016 | ecosystem: Engineered > Artificial ecosystem > Soil microcosm > Unclassified | place: USA...
GGGGCCGGACGGCGGGCACGGTCAGCGTGGCGGTCGGCACCGCGGCGGCGGTCGTGGGGGTGCGGTCCTCGTCCCCGGCCCGCTGCGCTCCCCCGGTCCCCCGCTCCGCGGGCGGCACCGGCGCTGCGGCGGGCGCCGGGGCGTGCGAGGCGTCGGCGACCGGGGCCTCCGTGGCGGGCGGTGCGGTTCCGGCGCCCGCCCGGCTCGCCCAGGGCTCGGGCAGGGGGTCGAGGACGTCGAAGATCTCGAAGGGCTCCCCGTCGCGGGTGAGGGCCGGGTCGAAGCGGCGGCAGGCCGCGCTCGCGCTGAGGTCCTGCAGCACCGTCACGGCGGCCCGGCGCCGCTGGACGGGGTCGGGGGTCAGCAGCGCGGCCAGCTGCTCCGCGAGGTCCCCCGGCTGCCCGACGATCGCGCGGGCGTCGTCGGGACCGAGCCCCTCCCACGGCTCGAGGGACGGGTCGAGCATCCGCAGCGCGGTGACCCCGGCGGCGTAGACGTCCTGGGCGGGGTCGGGGTCCGTCAGCCCGTACGCCTCCGGGGGCAGGTAGCCGGGCGTGCCCACCACGGTGCCCGTGCGGGTCAGCCGCGCGTCCTCGACCCGCACGGCGATGCCGAAGTCGGAGAGGAAGACGTGGGGACGCCCCGTCCCGGTGCTGTCGAGCATGAGGTTGGCCGGCTTCACGTCGCGGTGCACCCAGCCCTGGGCGTGCACGAAGTGGAGGGCCTGGAGCAGCTGGGCCAGGACCTCCTGCGTCAGGTCGGAGGACGCGGCTCCGTTGTCCCGCAGCGCCGACTCCAGGGTGCCCCCGTGGACCAGGGGCATGGCGATGACCACGTGCACGTCCTCCGCGGCCCACCCGTAGGGGGCGAGCACGTGCGGGTGGTCGAGCTTCACCGACTGCTCGCGGGCGAAGCGCAGCAGGTCCGCGGAGTCCCGCTGGCGCAGCACCTTGGCGGCGCACAGCTGCTGGAGCCGGCCGTCCCAGGCGCGCCAGACGGCCCCGCTGCCGCCGCGGGCGATGGGGTCGATGAGCGTGTAGCGCCCGGCGATGGTGTCGGCCACGGGATCCGGCGCCGCCTAGCCGCGCATGGCCCGGCGAGCGCTGTCCGTCCGCTGCTGGGGGTTGCCGAGCCCGACGGAGGCGCCGAGGACGGTCAGGGAGTCGGTGGACACGAGCACCGGGTTCAGCTGCACGCGGGCGATCTCGGGGTGCCGGTCCTTGAGCAGGGCCAGCCGGCCCACGAGGTCCTCGAGCCGGTCCACGTCCGCGGCCGGCACGCTCTGGTAGCCGAAGAGCTTGCGCGAGGCCTTGGGCTCGCGGACCATCCGCCGCACGTCCAGGTCGGTCAGCGGCGGGACCCGGTGGGCCCAGTCCTCGAGCAGGTTGACGGCGTCCCCGGCCATCCCGAAGGAGAGCACGGGGCCGATGAGGGGGTCCTCGATGGCCCGCACCACCACGGCCTGGCCGGTCGGGGCCATGGCCTGGACCTCGAGGTCGAAGGAGCCGAAGGCGGCGAGGGTGCGGTGCATGGTGTCGATCGCCGCGCGCAGCTGCGCGCCGTCCTGGATGTTCAGCTGCACCCCGCCCAGGTCCAGGCGGTGGCGGAGGTTGGGGTCGGTGGTCTTGAGCGCCACGGGGTAGCCGATGCGCTCGGCGGCGGCCAGGGCGTCCTCGGGAGCCGTGAAGCGGGCGCTGGGCAGGACCTCGATCCCGTAGGTGCCGAGCAGCGTCCGGACCTGCTCGGTGTCCAGCTCGAGCAGCCCGTCGCCGGGGACGCGGGGGGCGAGGGTCTCGACGAACGTCTCGGCGGCCTCCCGGTCCACGCCCTCCGGCTCGCGCAGCACGCCCTGGTCCTGGGCGCGCCAGCGGGTGTAGTCGACGACCTTCGCCAGCGCGCGCAGCGCCGCGCCCGGGGAGTCGAAGCAGGGGACCTCCAGGCCGTCTCCGCCGTGGTGGACGGCGGAGACGGCGCCCGGCTCGGTGCAGCCCGTGAAGACGACGACCACGGCCTTGCCGTACTCGCGGCCCACCTGCCCCACGGCCTCGGCGACCTCCTGGCGGGTGGTGTGCGGGATCGGCATGAGGGTGACCACGGCCGCGTCCACGGCCTCCGCGCCGAGGGTCCGCCCCACGGCCGTCCGGAGGGCGTCGAGCGCCTCGGCGCCGCCGGCGCCGGTGGGCACCCCCGCCTGCGTCACGGCGACCTCGAGGCCCAGCTGCATGCACCGGTCCTCCATGAGCTGGCCGAGGGCCAGGGCGTTGGCGACGAGGCCGGTGCGCGGGCCGGCGGGCAGGGGCTGGCTGACGAGGATGCCGGCGACGTCCATGAGCTGCTCGCTGGTGTCCGCGCGGATCACCCCGGCCTGGCGGAACATCGCGTCCAGCGCCCCCGGGGGCGCCTGGGTGGTGCGCCCGGTGTGCCCGGGGGGCAGCCGCAGCCCGGTGACCTCGCTCTTGGCCACGATGACGGGCTTGTTCAGGGACAGCCGGCGGGCGATGCGGGAGAACTTGCGCGGGTTGCCCACGGACTGCAGGTAGAGCCCGCAGGCGCGGGTGGCGGTGTCGTCCTCCCAGTACTGCATCATGTCGTTGCCGGACACGTCGGCCCGGTTGCCCGCGGAGAGGTAGGTGGACACGCCGACGGCGTGGCGCACCGCGGCCGCGTGGATCATCATCCCGATCGCCCCGGACTGGCTGAACAGCCCCAGGGACCCGTTCCGGGGCAGCGGGTGGAGGATCGAGGCGTTGAACCGGGCGTCGGGGGCGGTGTTGAACAGGCCGAGGCTCGCCGGTCCGACCAGCCGCATGCCGTGGGCGCGGGCGCGGCGCACGAGCTCGGTCTGGCGGGCCTGGCCCTCGGCCCCCGCCTCGGCGTAGCCCCCGGTGACCACGACCACCGCGTGGACCCCCGCCGCGCCGCACTCCTCCACGACACCGGCGACCTGGTCCACCGGGACGGCCACGACGGCGAGGTCCACGCGCCCGGGGACGTCGCGGATCGAGGTGGCGTGGACCATGCCGTCGCGCTCGAACGGGGTGGGGCTCACCCCGTGCAGCCGCCCGGCGAAGCCGGAGGCGATCAGGTGCTCCACCACGGCGTGCCCGGCGTGGCCGGGATCGCGGGAGGCCCCGATCACCGCCACGGACGAGGGCGCGACGACGTCGGCGATCGAGCGGGCCTCGGCGCGGTGCTCGCGGGCGGCCATGACGGCCAGCGACCTCTCGGTCGGGTCGATGTCGAAGTTCACGACGACCACCCCGTCGTCGAAGCGGCGGGTGAGCTCGTAGCCGGCCTCGGCGAAGACGTGGAGCATCTTGCGGTTCTCGGGCAGCACCTCGGCGGAGAAGCGGTCGATGCCGTTCTCCCGGGCGGCCGCCGCCAGGTGCTCGAGCAGGATCGAGCCGATCCCGCGGCCCTGGTGGGCGTCGGAGATCATGAACGCGACCTCGGCCTCGTTCGGGGTGCCGGTGCGGTCGTAGCGGCCCACGCCGATGATCTGGTCCCCGAGCAGGAGCACGAAGCACACCCGGTTCTTGTGGTCGACCACGGTGAAGCGGTCGAGCTCCCGGGCGCTCAGGGACGGCTTGTACGAGAAGAACCGCAGGTAGATGGTGCTCTCGGACTGCGACTGGTGGAAGTTCTGCAGCGCGTCCCGGTCGTGCGGGGAGATCGGGCGCAGGTGCGCGGTCGCGCCGTCGCGCAGGATCACGTCGGCCTCCCAGTACTCGGGGTACCGGCTGGGCGTCTCCGTGTCCGTGGGCTCTGGAACCATAGACTTCAGGCTAGTAGACAAACCCGCACCGTCAACGGTGCGTCCCGGTGCGTCCCCCGGCGAGCTCCAGCACCGTGCTCGCCCGGGCACGCCCCGGGGCCGACCCCCGACCGAAGGACCCCCTGCTTTGATGGCTCGCCGCCGTGCGTCCTCCCGCCCGTCCGCCGAGGACGTGCTGCCCGCCGACTTCCGGGAGAACATCGTCGACATCGACGTGACCTCCGAGATGGAGACGAGCTTCCTCGAGTACTCCTACTCCGTGATCTACTCCCGCGCCCTCCCGGACGCGCGGGACGGGCTCAAGCCGGTGCAGCGCCGGATCCTGTTCATGATGGACCGGATGGGGCTGCGCCCCGACCGGGGCCACGTCAAGAGCGCCCGCGTGGTGGGCGAGGTGATGGGCAAGCTGCACCCCCACGGGGACTCCGCGATCTACGACGCGATGGTCCGCCTCGCGCAGCCCTTCGCGATGCGCCTGCCGCTCGTGGACGGGCACGGCAACTTCGGCTCCCTCGACGACGGCCCGGCGGCCTCCCGCTACACCGAGGCCCGCATGGCCCCGGCGGCCCTGGCCCTGACGGCCGACCTCGACGAGGACGTCGTGGACTTCGTGCCCAACTACGACAACCAGTTCTCCCAGCCGGGGGTGCTGCCCGCCGCGTTCCCGAACCTGCTGGTCAACGGCTCCTCGGGCATCGCGGTGGGGATGGCGACGAACATGGCCCCGCACAACCTGCGGGAGGTCGTCGCGGGCGCCCGCCACCTCGTGGAGCACCCGGAGGCCACCCTCGAGGACCTGATGCGCTACATCCCCGGCCCCGACCTGCCCTCGGGCGGGCGGATCGTGGGCCTCGACGGGATCAAGGACGCCTACCGGACGGGACGGGGCTCGTTCCGGACCCGCGCGAAGGTCTCGATCGAGCAGGTCTCCCCGCGCAAGCAGGGCATCGTGGTCACCGAGCTGCCGTACATGGTCGGGCCCGAGAAGGTCACCGAGAAGATCAAGGAGGCGGCGCAGGCGAAGAAGCTCCAGGGCGTCTCCGACGTCGTGGACCTCACCGACCGCAAGAACGGGCTGCGGCTCGTGATCGAGGTGAAGAACGGGTTCAACCCCGAGGCGGTGCTGCAGCAGCTCTACAAGTACACGCCCATGGAGGACTCCTTCGGGATCAACAACGTGGCGCTCGTGGACGGCCAGCCCCGGACGATGGGCCTGCTCGAGCTGCTGCGGGTCTACGTCGAGCACCGGCTCTCCGTGGTGCGCCGCCGCACCGGGTACCGGCTGGGCAGGCGCCGGGACCGGCTGCACCTCGTCGAGGGCCTGCTCGTGGCGATCGTCGACATCGACGAGGTCATCCGGATCATCCGCGCCTCGGACGAGTCCTCGGTCGCGCGCGAGGGGCTGATGGCCGCGTTCGGCCTCACCCGGGTGCAGGCCGACCACATCCTGGAGCTGCGGCTGCGGCAGCTGACGCGGTTCTCCCGGATCGAGCTCGAGAAGGAGCAGGAGGAGCTGCGCCGGGAGATCGCCGAGCTCGAGGAGGTCCTCGGCTCGGACGCCCGGCTGCGGGCGCTGGTCTCCGCGGAGCTCGCGGAGGTCTCCGCCACCCACGGCGACGACCGGCGCACCGAGCTGCTGGAGTCCGACGCGGTGCCGGGGCCCACCGCGGCGGCCGCTCCCGCCCCCGGCCGGAAGTCCGCCGGCGGGCTGGCCCTGGAGATCCCCGACGACCCGTGCTGGGTGTTCCTCTCCACCTCCGGGCAGCTCGCCCGCACCCCGAGCCGGCTGCCCCTGGTCGACCCGCCGCGGCGGATCAAGCACGACGCCCTGACCTCCGTGGTGGGCGCCACCGCCCGCGGGGAGATCGGCGCGGTGACCTCCACGGGGCGCATGGTGCGCGTGCAGGTGATGGACGTGCCCGTGCTGACCGCCTTCGAGGGCACCCCCAAGCTCGGGGACGGCGTGCCCGTCAAGGACTTCCTCACGCTCGCCCGCGGGGAGCGGCTCGTGGGCCTCGCCCCGCTCGGCGCGGTGCTCGCCCTGGGCACCCGCAACGGCGTGGTGAAGCGGGTCAACCCCGACTACCCCCTCAACCGGGAGGAGTGGGAGGTCGTGACCCTGCGGGACGGCGACGAGGTCGTCGGGCTCGCCGAGTCCACCGCGGACGACGACGAGCTGGTCCTCGTGACGCGGCAGGGCAAGCTGCTGCACTTCGACGCCGGGTCGGTCCGCCCGCAGGGCCGCACGGCCGGCGGCGTCGCGGGGATCAAGCTGGGCCCCGGCGACGAGGTCGTCTTCTTCGGCGCCGTGCGCGCCGCGGACGAGACGCCCGTCGTCGTGACGATCGCCCGGGCGGCCGAGGTCCTGCCGGGCATGTCCCAGTACTCGGTGAAGGTCACCCCCTTCGCCGAGTACCCGCCCAAGGGCCGGGCCACGGCCGGGGTGCGGGCCCACCGGTTCCTCAAGGGCGAGACCGGCCTGTCCCTGGCCTGGGTGGGGCACGGCCCGGCCAAGGCGGTCTCCGCCGCCGGTGTGGCGCGGTCCCTGCCCACCGAGCACGGCCGCCGGGACGGGACGGGCGTGCCGCTCGACCAGGTCATCGACGCGGTGGGCCCGGCCTACTCCTGAGGCCGGGCCCGGCCCCGGCGGCGCTCAGCCGCGGGGGCCCAGCAGCCCCATCGCGGCGACGGCCTCCCGCTCCTCGGCCAGCTCCTGCACGGAGGCCTCGAGGCGGGAGCGGGAGAACCCGTCGAGCTCCAGGCCCGGCACGATCGTGGCCGCCCCGTCGCGGCAGGTGACGGGGAAGGAGCTCACGAGGCCCGCCGGCACGCCGTAGGAGCCGTCGGAGGCCACCGCCATGGACGTCCACGCGCCCTCGGGGGTGCCGAGCACCCAGTCGCGGACGTGGCACAGGGCGGCGTGCCCGGCCGAGGCCACGGAGGAGCCCCCGCGCACCTCGATGATCTCGGCGCCGCGCCTGGCCACGCGCGGGATGAAGGTCTCGGCCACCCAGTCGAGGCCGAGGCCCTTCCCGGCGAGGACCTCGAGGGCCGGCCGGCCGGCGACCGTGGCGTGGGTGAGGTCCGGGTACTGGCTGGCCGAGTGGTTGCCCCAGATCGCCACGCCCGCGATCTCGTCGACGCGCGCCCCGGTCGCCCCGGCCAGCTGCGCGACCGCGCGGTGGTGGTCGAGCCGGGTCAGCGCCGTGAACCGCTCCCGTGGGACGTCGGGGGCGTGGGAGGCGGCGATGTAGGCGTTGGTGTTCGCGGGGTTGCCGACCACGACGGCGCGGAAGTCCTCGGCCGCGCCGGCGTTGATCGCCCGCCCCTGCACCGAGAAGATGCCCGCGTTGGCCTCCAGCAGGTCCGCCCGCTCCATGCCCTGCGAGCGGGGGCGGGCGCCGATGAGCAGCCCGACCGACGACCCCTCGAAGGCGGCCGCGGCGTCGTCGAAGACCTCGACGCCCTCCAGCAGCGGGAAGGCCCCGTCCTGCAGCTCCAGGGCCGTGCCCTCCGCGGCGCGGCGCGCCTGCGGCAGCTCGAGCAGGTGCAGCCGGATCGGCGTGCCGGGCCCGAGCAGGTCCCCGGCCGCGGCGCGGAAGACGGTGGCGTAGCCGATCTGGCCGGCGGCGCCGGTGACGGTCACCGTCACCGGGCGGGGCCGGGACGGGACGGCGGGACGTGCGGTCTGGGAGGCGCTCATGCGGGGTCCTTCCTCGGGGACGGTCGCTCGTCCTGCCCAGCGTAGCCGCCGGTCCCGCCCTGTGCGCCCGGCCGCTCAGGCGTCGATGCGCTCCTGGTCCAGCTGCGCGGCGCCCTCGATGATGAAGTCCTTGCGGGGGGCCACCTCGGAGCCCATGAGCAGCGAGAACGCGTGCTCGGCGGCCTCGGCGTCCTCGACCCGGATCCGGCGCAGCATCCGGTGGCGGACGTCCATCGTCGTCTCGGCGAGCTGGTCGGCGTCCATCTCCCCCAGGCCCTTGTAGCGCTGGATGGGCTCCTTGTACCGCCGGCCCTCCGCCTCCAGGCGCGCCAGCAGGTCCCCGAGCTGCTTCTCCGAGTACGTGTAGACCATCTCGTTGGCCTTCGCCCCCGGGCTGACGACCTCGACCCGGTGCAGCGGCGGCACCGCCGCGTAGACCCGCCCGGCCTCCACGAGCGGGCGCATGTAGCGGTAGAACAGCGTGAGCAGCAGGGTGCGGATGTGGGCGCCGTCGACGTCGGCGTCCGTCATCATGATGACCTTGCCGTAGCGCGCCGCGGACAGGTCGAAGGTGCGCCCGGAGCCCGCGCCGATCACCTGGATCAGGGCCGCGCACTCGGCGTTGGCGAGCATGTCCGTGATCGAGGCCTTCTGGACGTTGAGGATCTTCCCGCGGATGGGCAGCAGCGCCTGGTGGTTGGAGGAGCGGGCGAGCCGGGCGGTGCCCAGCGCGGAGTCGCCCTCCACGATGAACAGCTCCGAGCGCTCGACGTCGTCGGAGCGGCACTCGACGAGCTTGGCGGGCATCGACGAGGTCTCCAGCGCGTTCTTGCGCCGCTGGGTCTCCTTGTGCACGCGCGCCGAGATGCGGGACTTCATCTCGGCCACGACCTTCTCCAGCAGCTGGCCCGCCTGCTGCTTGTCGTGGCGGTTCGTGGAGGTCAGCTTCGCGGTCAGCTCCTTCTCGACCACCCGGGCCACGATCTGGCGCACCGCCGGGGTGCCGAGGATCTCCTTGGTCTGCCCCTCGAACTGCGGCTCGGCCAGCCGCACGGTGAGCACGGCGGTCAGGCCCGCGAGGACGTCGTCCTTCTCCACCTTGTCGCTGCCGGCCTTGAGCCGGCGGGCGTTGGCCTCGACCTGCTTGCGGAAGGTCTTCAGCAGCGCCGCCTCGAAGCCGGCCTGGTGCGTGCCGCCCTTGGGGGTGGCGATGATGTTGACGAAGGAGCGCAGCGCGGTGTCGTAGCCGATGCCCCAGCGCAGGGCGACGTCGACCTCGCACGTGCGCTCGATCTCGGTGAGCTTCGAGCGCCCGCTCTCGTCGAGGACCGGGACGGTCTCCTTGAACCGGCCCTCGCCGTGGAAGCGCCACACGTCGGTGACGGAGCTGTCCACCGAGAGGTACTCCACGAACTCGGAGATCCCCCCGTCGTGCTGGAACACCTCCTCGTGCGCGCCGAACTCCCCCGGCGTGCCGGGCAGCCCGCGCTGGTCGCGGACGGTGATCCGCAGGCCCGGGATGAGGAACGAGGTCTGGCGGGCGCGCTTGGCGAGCTCCTCGTAGCTGAACCGGGCGTCCTGGGTGAAGATCTGCTCGTCCGCCCAGTACCGGATCCGGGTGCCGGTGACGCCGCGCTTGGCCCGCCCGACGACGTCGAGCACCGAGTCCTCCACGAACGGCTCGAAGGCCGCGTGCGGGGAGGGCCGGCCCTTGTCGACGAAGCGGCCGGGCTCGCCCCGGCGGAAGGACATCTGGTAGGTCTTGCCGCCGCGGTCCACCTGGACGTCCAGGCGGGCGGAGAGGGCGTTGACCACGGAGGCCCCGACGCCGTGCAGGCCGCCGGAGGCGGTGTAGGAGCCACCGCCGAACTTGCCGCCGGCGTGCAGCTTCGTGAAGACGACCTCGACGCCGGTCAGCCCGGTGCGGGGCTCGATGTCGATGGGGATGCCGCGGCCGTCGTCGTGGACCTCCACGGCGCCGTCGGCGTGCAGGACCACCGTGATCTCCTGGCCGAAGCCGGCGAGGGCCTCGTCCACGGAGTTGTCGATGATCTCCCACAGGCAGTGCATCAGCCCGCGGGAGTCGGTGGAGCCGATGTACATGCCCGGCCGCTTCCGGACGGCCTCGAGGCCCTCGAGGACGGAGAGGTGGCGGGCGTTGTATTCGGAACGGGAGGGTGTCACGGGGGTACGGCTCCTGGGGGACGGCGGGATTCCCCACCACTGTAGTCGGGGCGTCGGACACGCTCCCGCCGCCCGGTCCCGGCGCGGGCGGCGCGGGCGGCCGCACCGGGGCCTACGCCGGGGGCGAAAAACGTCCCCGACCGGGATCGAATGTCGGAGGGTCGTGGTTGGATATAGCAGTATCCCGATGCGTCCACGAGACCCCGGGTACGAGCACCGGAGGTGCCCAGCGCCCACGGTGCATCGCGTACGACACAGGAGGAGGATCCCGTGAACGCAACACTGGAAAGCCGAGAACTGAATGCGACCGACCGCTGCGACGCGTGCGGCGCCCAGGCCTACGTCCGAGTGATCCTCGAGTCCACGGGCGGCGAACTGCTCTTCTGCGCCCACCACGCGCGCAAGAACGAGCAGAAGCTCCGGCCCCTGGCGGCCACCTGGCAGGACGAGACGGAGCGCATCGGTTCCTGACGACCCCCACGGCGACCGGCCGCTGAACGGCCGGCGCACGCACGGAGGGCCCCGACACCTGGTGTCGGGGCCCTCCGTGCGTGACGGGGCGGGACGGCCCTGCCGGTCGCCCGGGGCCGGGCCCCGGCGCCGCGGGCGGCCGGCGCCCGGCCCGCCCCGCCCGTGCGGACCGGGGAGGGGCGGGACCGGTCAGTCGAGGTAGTCGCGCAGCACCTGGGAGCGGGACGGGTGGCGCAGCTTCGACATGGTCTTGGACTCGATCTGGCGGATCCGCTCGCGGGTCACGCCGTAGACCTTGCCGATCTCGTCGAGGGTCTTGGGCTGGCCGTCGGTGAGCCCGAAGCGCATCGCCACGACCCCGGCCTCCCGCTCGGAGAGGGTGTCCAGGACCGAGTGCAGCTGCTCCTGCAGCAGCGTGAAGCTCACGGCGTCCGCGGGGACCACGGCCTCCGAGTCCTCGATGAGGTCGCCGAACTCGGAGTCGCCGTCCTCGCCGAGCGGGGTGTGCAGCGAGATCGGCTCACGGCCGTACTTCTGCACCTCGACGACCTTCTCGGGCGTCATGTCCAGCTCGTTGGCCAGCTCCTCCGGGGTGGGCTCCCGGCCGAGGTCCTGCAGCATCTGCCGCTGGACGCGCGCGAGCTTGTTGATCACCTCGACCATGTGCACCGGGATGCGGATGGTGCGGGCCTGGTCCGCCATGGCGCGGGTGATGGCCTGGCGGATCCACCACGTCGCGTACGTGGAGAACTTGAAGCCCTTGGTGTAGTCGAACTTCTCGACCGCGCGGATCAGGCCGAGGTTGCCCTCCTGGATGAGGTCCAGGAACAGCATGCCGCGGCCGGTGTAGCGCTTGGCGAGGGAGACGACCAGGCGCAGGTTGGCCTCGAGCAGGTGGTTCTTCGCCCGCTTGCCGTCGTGGATCACCCAGCGCAGCTCCTTGCGGGTCTGGGGGTCGAGGGAGTCCAGCTGCTCCGCGAGCTTGTGCTCGGCGTAGAGGCCGGCCTCGATCCGCAGCGCCAGGTCCACCTCCTGCTCGGCGTTCAGCAGCGCGACCTTGCCGATCTGCTTGAGGTAGTCCTTGACCGGGTCGGCGGTCGCCCCGGCGGAGACCACCTGCTGGGCGGGGGCGTCGTCGTCGTCGTTGGCGGTGATGACGAAGCCGGAGGTCTTCTCGTCCTTGGGCGCCGGGGCCGGGGCCTGCTCCTCGGCGTCCGCCTCGTCCTCGGCCTCCGTCTCCTCGTCCTCGTCCACGTCGGGGTCGACGACCCCGGCCTCGTCGGTGAAGTCCACCTCGATGTCGGCGTCGGCGTCCACCACGGCGTCGTCCTCGACGTCGGCCCCGGCGTCCTTGGCGGCCTTCTTGCGCGGGGCGGCGGCCTTCTTGCGGCTCGCCGCCTTCCGGGCGGGGGCCGCGGCCGGCTCGTCGGCGACCTCGGCGTCGGGGGTGACGTCCTCGGCCGTGGCGTCCACGGCGGTGGCCGGCGCGGCGGTGGTCTTGCGGGTCGTCCGGGAGGCGGCGCTCCTCGGGGCGGCGGGGGCCGCGGTGGTCTTCCGGGCCGCGGTCGACTTGGCGGCGGTGGACTTCGTCGCCGTCGTCTTCTTGGCGGCCACGGACTTCTTGGCCGCGGTGGACTTCGCCGCGGCGGTCTTCGCCCGCGGGGACGTGCCCGTGGCCTCGGTCCCGGCGGCCGGGGCCTCGACCGCGGTGTCCGTCGTCTTCTTGCTGGCGGCAGGTGACACTGAGAGCCTTTCGTTGAACGGTCACGGCGCCCACCCTCGGGGCAACACGCCTATGACCCTGTCAAGTCCGTGCTCCGGGCAACGTCCGGCGCGGTGGGCTTGAAGGGTCCTGAGAGGCGGAACGACCGGTGCCCGGGATTTGTTCCCGGCCCGCGCACGGACCGCGGAAAAGCGCGTCGCGGGGCTCAGGCGTGCCAGGCGGTGCTGCGGTCCCGCGCCCACACGGGCACGGGGCGGGCGTCGGCGAGGCGGAGCACGCGCAGCGCCGCCGGGTGGCCCGGCACGAGGGCGGTGGCCCGCCGGACGAAGTGCGCCGTGTGGGAGCCGCGCGCCCGGAAGCGGTTGAGCTGGGCCAGCTCGACGAGCACGCCCGCGAGCGCCGCGCGCTCCCGGGCCCGCTCCGTCCGGGCGGTCGGGACCGCCTGCGGCGGGACCCCGGCACCGGTGTCCCGCCGGGCCCGGACCGCGTGGGCCGGTCCGAGCAGCCAGGTCAGGGCCAGGAGCACGCGGTACAGGGCGTCGAGCCGGGCCCAGTCGGGGGTCCCGTCCCACTCCCCCGCGAGGACCCGCGTCAGCAGGATCAGCTCCCCGGCGCCGGGCTCGGTCCGCGGGCGGGCGCCGAGGGGCCCGCCGCCGGGGCCGGGGGGCACCGGCGGCACGCCGGCGGGGGTGGGGGCGAGGGTCGGCCCGGTGGGCTCCCCGCCGGGGTGCTCCCCGCCGGGGTCCTGGGCGTCCTCGCGGGCCTCGTCGCACAGCCCGCCCCAGAGGGCGGCGGCGGAGAGCACGCCGTCGACGTCACCCGTCGCCCCGGTGGCCAGGAGCAGGTCGGCGAGCACGGGGTCCGCGAGCCCGGCCGCGAGGAAGCCGAGGAGGTCGTCGTCGAGCCCGAGCAGTGCGGCGACCCACTCCTGCCGGGCGTCCCCGACCAGCCGCAGCACGTCGTGCCACGCGCCCAGGGACCGGGCGAGGCGGTCGAGGTGGTGCCAGGTGCCGGCCCCGTGGCGCAGCCAGCGGGCGGCGGCCCCTGCGACGTCACGGACGGTGCCGGCCGGCAGGTCGCCGTACTCGTGGTCCATCGCCTGCCGGGGCGCGGCGGCGTAGGAGCTGCCGGAGGCCACGAGCGCGGCGTTGACGGCGCTGTCCTGGATGACGGCGACGTCCTGGACGTCTGACGGGTCGTCCACCGGCCACCACTGCTCGCCGGCCACGATCCACCGGGCGGCCGTGCGCCGGCCCGCCCGGCCGGCGGCCCGGTCCACGAGCTCGAGCACGCCCCGGACGCGCGGCGGCACGGCCCGCTCCTGCCGTGGGGGCGGGTCCGTGTAGACGATGACGAAGACGCGGTCGCTGAGGGCGTCGTGGCCGACGAGCTCGGCGAGCTCGTCCACGAACGCCTCCGCGAAGGGCCCGTTCGAGGGGTCCTGCGGCAGGTCGACGCGCACGCACGCGCCCGCCGCGGCCGCGCCGGCGGCGAACAGGACGAGGGAGTCGGCGGGCCAGTAGCCGAGCGTGTGCGGGACCACGGCGAGCAGGTCGGCGGCGCACCGGACGACGGGGACGAACGGGTCACGGGTGGGGTGCTCTCTCATGGGCCCAGGGTGGGCGATCGTGCGCCCGCCGTCCCCGGTGCGGACCCCGGCTGGGGACGGGAACGGGCCCCGGGCGGGCGCGCCCGGGTAGTGCAGGACGGACGCCGCGGGCCGGGCCGGGCGCTCAGGCGGCGCCGGCCCCGTGGCGGCGCCGGACCTGGCGGGCGGTGGCCAGCAGCCCGGCGACGCCCAGCGCCGCGACGAGGTACTGCGCGCCGACGGCCAGCCGGAACGCGTCGGGGGCGTAGAGCTCGTCGCGGAACCCGGCGGCGTGCAGCAGGTCGAGGACGAGCCCGGTGCCGAAGATCGCGAGGACCGTGGCGGCGAAGCCGCCCACGTTGACGATCCCGGCCGCCGTGCCCGTGCGGCGCGGCGGGTTGAAGCTGCGGGCGATGTCGAAGGCGATCATGGAGGCCGGCATGCTGATCGCGATCACGCACACGGCGACCAGCACCACCGGTGCCGGGGCGGTCCCCGGCCACAGCAGGAGCACCGTCCACGTGCCGAAGACGATCCCCGTGACGGTCAGCGCCAGCCGGGCGCGGCGGCCCGGGTGCCGGGCCGTGAGCCCGCCCAGGACAAGGCCGACGGCCAGGTTGGTGAGCACGAACGACGTCATGACCACGGAGATCGTGGCGTCGCCCAGGCCCTGCGCGTACTCCAGGTAGGGATAGCCCCACATCAGCGCGAAGGTGTTGCCGGCGAACTGGGTGGTGAAGTGCACCCAGAAGGCCAGGCGGGTGCCCGGCTCGGCCACGCTCTCCCGCAGCACCCGCCCGGTGCGGCGCAGCCCGAGCGCCGGGTCCAGGACCTGGACGCCCGGCGGGGCGTTGCGCAGCACCGCGGCGGAGAGCACCGTGGCCAGCAGTGCCAGCGCCGCGAGCGCCACGAACGACGGCGACCAGCCGGCCCGTTCCAGCGCCCACGCGAAGGGGATCACGGAGACGAGCTGGCCGATGTTGCCGACCACGCCCAGCAGCTGCGTCAGCAGCGGCACGCGCAGGGCCGAGAACCAGGCGGGGATCAGGCGCATGACGCACACGAAGGTCGCGGCGTCCCCCGCTCCCACGAGCACGCGGCCGCCGACCCCCTCGGCGACCGTGTCCGCGAGCGCCAGCACCACCTGGCCGGCCACCATCAGGAGGCCTCCGGCGGCGACCATCGCCCGGGAGCCGACGCGGTCCACGAGCACGCCCACGGGGATCTGCAGGCCGGCGTAGACGAGGACCTGCATGAGGGAGAACATCGACAGGGCGGAGGCCGCGGTGCCGAAGCGCTCGGCGGCGTCCACGGAGGCCACGCCGAAGCTCGTGCGCTGCGCCACGGCGCTGAAGTAGGCGAACGTACCGATGCCGAAGACGAGGTAGGCGGAGCGGGAGTCCTTGCCGGGCTCGCGGGGACGGGACCGGTGGAAGTTCATGCGCTCCGCTCTCGGGACGGGGGCCCGGGCCCACGCCCGGGAACGGCACCGCCGTCCCGGGACGACGGCGGGCCGCCGCGGGCGGGTCAGTCCTGCTCGTCCTCCTGGGCGGCGAGGAAGGCCTCGACCGCGGCGCCGATCTCGTCGGCGTCGGGGAGGTCGGACTCGTCCCCCACGAGCAGGGACCGGGGGGCCGAGGCGTCGACGACGTCATCGTAGCGCTGTTCCAGGCCCGCCACGACCGCCTGCACCTCCGGGGAGGCACCGACCTGGTGGTCGATCTGGCGCTCGATGTCCCGCGCGGCCTCGCGCAGCTGGTCCGAGGGCAGGGTCAGGGACGTCACGGCGCTGATGTGCTCGAGGGCGGCGACCGCGGCGTGGGGCAGGTGCGCCTCCGCGAGGTACTGCGGGACGTGCACGGTGAAGCCGATGTTGTCGATCCCCTCCTCGGTCAGCCGGATCTCGAGCAGCTGGGCGGCGGAGCCGCTCATCTCGACCACGGGCTTCCAGGGGTGCTTGGTGGGCAGCAGGTCCGCCCGGCTGCCGTGCACGGACACGAGCACCGGCCGGGTGTGCGGCACCGGCATCGGGATGCCGGCGACGATGGCCACGAGGGAGACGTCCATGCGGCGGGCCAGACCGACGACCGCCTCCGTGAACCGGTTCCACTGCAGGTCCGGCTCGGGGCCGGTGAGCAGCGCGAAGCTGCGCCCCAGGGCGTCCGTCACCAGGCGCAGGGACAGCTCGGGGTGCTGGAAGCGCTCGAAGTGGTCCTCGACGAAGCTCACGTGCGGGCGGCGCGCCCGGTAGTCGTAGAGCTGGTCGAGGTCGAAGCGGGCGACGGCCTCGTGCGGCAGCGCCTCCGTGATGGTGTGCTCGATCTGGGCGGCCACGTGCCCCGCCTCCGCGTAGCCGGACAGGGCGACGATCAGCGGCAGGCCACGAACCCGGGCGTCCTCGAGCAGCGCGGGGTTGCTCAGGTACAGCGAGGTGGGGTCCAGCACGGCGTCTCCTCCTGGTGGTCGGTCCTCGGGGCGCGGCCGGCGGGCCGCACCTCGGTTGATTTCAACCCGCCCGCGCGCCCGCATATTCCCGACCGGTAGCCGCTCCCGGTCCCGCCGGCGCGCCGGGGATAGGATCGACGGGACGCCCGCCGGACGGGCGCGGGACGCCGGGAGCGGCCCCGCCGCGGCCCGGACGGGCCGTGCCTCAGCGACCGCCAGCGAAAGGACGACCCATGCCCGACGTACAGGCCCTGCTCGAGCCCCGGGGGATCGAGCTCACCGCCACCCACAAGTCCCTGTCCCGCACGCCGGCGCACGCCCTCGTGCTCGGCGTGGAGAAGGCGGGCGGCACCGGTCGCGTGGTGCTCCCCGCCGGCGAGCAGCGCCGGCTCTCCGCCGTGGTGGAGGCGGCCGAGGTGCTGCGCGTGGGCGGGGCCGCCGACGAGGTGACCGTGCTCCCCGCCCCGTCCGGGCTCCCGTTCGCGGTGACGGTCCTGACCGGCCTCGGCGCCCTGCCCGAGGACGGCGCCGCCCGTGCCGAGGCCCTGCGCCGGGCCGCGGGGGCCGCGGTGCGCCGGCTCGCCGGCACGGACTCCGCGGTGCTCGCCCTGCCGGTGGCCTCCGAGCAGGACGCCGCGGCGGTCGCCGAGGGCGCCGCGTTCGGGGCCTTCGCGTTCGCCCACCAGCGGGCCGCGACCGCCGGGTCGGTGAAGGCCCCGCTGGCCTCCGCCGTCGTGCACGCCCCCGACGTCGCCCGCGCCGCGCTGAGCCGGTGCCTCGACCGCGCCGCCGCCCTGGGGCGCGGCGTGCGCGCGGCCCGGACGCTCGTGGACCTGTCCCCCAACGTGGTCTACCCGGAGACCGTCGCCGACTACGCCCGCCAGGCCGCGAAGGGCACGAAGGTCTCCGTGTCGGTGCTCGCGGAGAAGGACCTCGCCAAGGGCGGCTACGGCGGGCTGCTGGGCGTCGGCCAGGGCTCCGTGCACGGGCCCCGCCTCGTGAAGCTCGAGTACTCCCCCGCCCGCGCCGCGAAGCACTACGCCTACGTGGGCAAGGGCATCACCTTCGACTCCGGCGGCCTCTCGCTCAAGCCCCCGGCCTCGATGATGACCATGAAGTCGGACATGGCCGGGGCCGCCGCCGTCCTCGCGGCGGTGCTCACCGCCGCCGAGCTCGGGCTGCCCGTGAAGGTCACCGGGTGGCTGTGCCTCGCCGAGAACCTGCCCTCCTCCACCGCCACCCGCCCCGGCGACGTGATCACGATCCGCGGGGGGCGCACGGTCGAGGTGCTCAACACCGACGCGGAGGGCCGGCTCGTGCTCGCGGACGGCCTCGTGGCCGCGTGCGAGGAGGCCCCGGACGCCGTCGTGGACATCGCCACCCTCACGGGCGCGCAGATGGTGGCCCTGGGCACGCGCACCTCCGGGGTCATGGGCGACGAGTCGCTGCGCACCGCGGTGGCCGAGGCGGCCCGCGGCGCCGGCGAGGACGCCTGGCCCATGCCCCTGCCGGAGCACCTGCGCGCCTCCCTGGACTCCAAGGTCGCCGACCTCAAGAACGTGGGCGACAAGCACGGCGGGATGCTGGTGGCCGGGCTGTTCCTGCGCGAGTTCGTCGCGGGGGCCGACGGCGCCCGCGTCCCGTGGGCGCACATCGACATCGCGGGGCCCTCCTTCAACGAGTCCTCCCCGTACGGGTACACCCCCGCCGAGGGCACCGGAGCGGGCGTGCGGACCCTCGTCCGGCTGCTCGAGAACGCCGCCGCGGACCGCGGCTGAGCCCCGCCGACACCCCCGCCGCCCGGCGGTTGCCTGCATGGGCACTCGCTGGGCGGTGGGGCTAAGGTAGGGACGACACAACACCGGTCCAGGACGGCGCGCCACCCGCCCGTCCCGACGTCAACGCGCAAGGGAGCCAAACACGTGGCCGACAACGAATTCGACATCCTCGTCCTCGGTGGGGGCAGCGCCGGCTACGCCGCCGCGCTGCGCGCCGTCCAGCTGGGCTTCACGGTGGGCCTGGTCGAGAAGAACAAGCTCGGGGGCACCTGCCTCCACTGGGGCTGCATCCCCACCAAGGCGTACCTGCACTCGGCCGAGCTCGCGGAGAACGCCCGGGAGGGCGCCAAGTACGGCGTGCACACCACGCTGGAGTCGATCGACATGGCCGCGGTGCGCGAGTACAAGGACAAGATCGTCGCCGGCAAGTTCAAGGGCCTGTCCGGGCTCATGAAGATGCGCAAGGTCACGGTCATCGAGGGCGTCGGCCGGCTCACCGGGCAGAACACCGTCGACGTCGACGGCACCACCTACACCGGCAAGCACATAGTCCTGGCCTCCGGGTCCGTCTCCAAGACCCTGGGGGTGGAGATCGGCGGGCGCGTGATGACCTCGACCGAGGCCCTCGAGATCGACTTCGTGCCCAAGAGCGCGATCGTGCTCGGCGGCGGCGTGATCGGCTGCGAGTTCGCGTCCATGTGGAACTCCTTCGGCGTGGACGTCACCATCATCGAGGGCCTGCCCAACCTCGTGGCCAACGAGGACCCCGCCCTCATCAAGGTCCTGGAGCGCGAGTTCAAGAAGCGCGGCATCAAGTCCAACCTCGGCACCTTCTTCGACAAGGTCGAGCAGGACGACAACGGCGCGAAGGTCACCCTCGCCGACGGCAAGGTCTTCGAGGCCGACATCGTCCTGGTGGCCGTGGGCCGCGGGCCCAACACCGCCGGCATGGGCTACGAGGAGCAGGGCATCCCGATGGACCGCGGCTTCGTCACCCCCAACGAGCGCCTGCACACCGGCGTGGGCAACATCTACGCGATCGGCGACATCGTCCCCGGCGTGCAGCTGGCCCACCGCGGCTACCAGCAGGGCCGCTTCGTGGCCGAGGAGATCGCCGGGCTCAACCCCGCGATCGTCGAGGACGTGAACATCCCCAAGGTGACCTTCACCGAGCCGGAGATCGCCTCCGTGGGCTACACCGAGCCCAAGGCCAAGGAGAAGTTCGGCGCGGACAACGTCGAGGTCGCCGAGTACAACCTCGCCGGCAACGGCAAGAGCTCGATCCTGGGCACCGGCGGCATCATCAAGCTCGTGCGCGAGAAGGACGGCCCGATCATCGGCTTCCACGCGATCGGCAAGCGGATCAGCGAGCAGATCGGCGAGGGCCAGCTCATCGTCAACTGGGAGGCCTACCCCGAGGACGTCGCCGCGTTCGTGCACGCGCACCCCACCCAGAACGAGGCCATCGGCGAGGCCGCCATGGCGCTCGCCGGGGCGCCGCTGCACGGCTGACCCCGCCGAGGTCCCGCCCCGGCGGGCGGGACCTCCCCCCGCACCCCGGCACCGGGCCCACCACCCGGACCGCACCAACGAAGGCACCGAAAGAAAGACGGTCGGACCATGTCAGAAACCGTAAATCTGCCCGCCCTGGGCGAATCCGTGACCGAAGGCACCGTGACCCGGTGGCTCAAGCAGGTCGGTGACGAGGTCGCCGTCGACGAGCCCCTGGTCGAGGTCTCCACCGACAAGGTCGACACGGAGATCCCCTCCCCCGTGGCCGGCGTGATCGAGGAGATCCTGGTCCAGGAGGACGAGGACGTCGAGGTCGGCGCGCCCCTGGTCGTCATCGGCGACGGCTCGGGCTCCGGCGGATCCCCGCAGCCCTCCGGCCAGCAGATCGAGGACGCCGCCACCGAGGCCGCGACCCCGGAGACCACCGAC
>Ga0326721_10000223_pt1 | contig 19291 bp, 15 predicted proteins | sample SGPome_FD_203951 | JGI IMG/M metagenome (GOLD analysis project Ga0326721, IMG submission 203951) | Soil microbial communities from Southern Great Plains, Lamont, Oklahoma, United States - SGP_1_2016 | ecosystem: Engineered > Artificial ecosystem > Soil microcosm > Unclassified | place: USA...
CAGATGCCAGTCGCGAGATGCGGATGGCGTAATCGCCGTTGAAGTTTTCGTTCCAGTACGGCTTGCCATCCTTGGTGAACAGACGCTTCTCCTGATCCTGCTCGGGACGCTTGATCAGGTTATAGATATAGGCCAGACGCACAGGCGTTGCTACCAGAATCTGCCGGTCAGGATCTACCGCTACAGAGCCCCAGTTGAATACCCCGATGTTTCCGGGATAGATCAGCGAACCGGACTCGGTGGCCGGCGTCCAGGGATTACCATCGTAGCGCAGCGTGTTGAAGGTGGTGCGGCAGGCCATCTGATCGAACGGCGTGACGCCCCACATCGACTTCTCGGTCAGCGGCGGCGGAATGAAGTTGAGCCTTGAAACCGGCTGTGTCGGTGCAAAGCGTTCACCCTGCACGCCACCTGCTGTCTGCACCCTCGCCTGATCGACTGGCGTGATCGGCTCACCGGTCAGACGATTGAGTACAAAGATGTTACCCACCTTGGTCGGCAACAGCAGCGCGGGCTGTTTGCTGCCCTCCTTGCCCAGATCAAGCAACGAAGGCTGCGACGGGTTATCACGATCCCACAGGTCGTTATGGGAGGTCTGGAACTTCCATTTGAACGCCCCGGTTTTCAGATCCAGCGCCACCAGTGCGTCACGGAATTTTTCGGTATTGCTGTTCGGGTCGCGACGAGTGCCGGTTTCGTCAGGCGACGCATTGCCGAAGGGCACGTACACCAGACCGTTTTTCAGGTCGGCACTCAGCGTGGCCCATGCCACCGGGGTGTCCTGCGGATAGTTCTGCTCTGCGGAAACAGGCGCGGTGTTTTGTGGATTCTCGGGATCGAAATTCCAGACCAGCTTGCCGGTCATGACGTTGTAGGCGCGAATCACGCCAGACGGGTTGCCCAGGTCATAACCGTTGTCCATTACCGAGCCACCGAGCACGATGAGATCACCGGCTACCAGTGGCGCGGCGGTCTGCATCAGGGCATGGGGGCGGACCTTGCCCATGTTGTCGTGCAGATCGACTACGCCATTGCTGCCAAAATCGCTGCAGAGCTTGCCAGTGTCGGCATCGAGCGCAACCAGCCTGGCGTCTGCCGTGGCCATGATGATGCGTTTTGCGCATTGCGCTGCCGGTGCGTTCTGAGCCGTAGGCGCGGCGTAGTAACTCACGCCACGGCAGGTCTGGTGCTGCTGGAGGTAGGAACGGATTTTCTCCGGGGTGTATTTCCAGTCCGGCTTGCCGTTTTCCGGGTTGATGGCGTGTACTTCGTTATGAGGGGTGCACACATACACGCGGTTGTTTACCTTCAACGGTGTGGCTTCGAAGGTGTATTCGCCAGCATCCTTGTCCGCGTCACGCAGATCACCGGTGTGGTACTCCCACGCCACCGCCAGTTTGTTAATGGTCTGCGGATTGATCTGATCCAGACTCGAGAAACGCTGACCATTTTGGGTGCCGCCATAGGCCACCCATTCATTGCCTGCGACCTCGGCACTGCGTGATGCGGTCGAGGTGCCGATCTGGCCCTTCACCGCATAGGGGTCATAGAACATGAGCGCAATCACGATCAGCGCCATGATGGCCACAGTGCTGCCCAGAAAAGGGTGAAAGCCGCGATTACCACCGCCGGCCTGACTGCGCAATAACGGGCGCACTACCCAAGGCATTGCCAGCCAGAAACCGATCAGCGCGAACAGGTCGCCCCGTGGAATCCACTGCCATTTATCAAAGCCGACTTCGTAGACGATCCACAGCAGAATCCCCCACATCAGCAGCGCATACAGCGTCAACGCCGATTTTTTCTTCAGAAACACCAGTACTGCGGTGGCCAGCACGCCCAGGGCAATCACCGAATAAGCCGGGGAGCCGCCCACCGCTACCAGTTGTGCTCCCATATAAAGCAGCGCAATGCTCAGTATCGCCATCACGATACCTGTCGCTCTTAAAATCATCGTCCCTGTCCTTTCTTGTTATGTGATGAAACCGTGTGTTGAGCGCGTGTTTTTCAAGCGGCGGCTGAAGCCATCGCCGACAAGCCGCCCCCCCACGGTCCCGCGTTTACTGAACGACAGTGCGATTTAGAAGACGTGGTGGTGCCTTCCACGAGACTGCATCCAGCCAGCCGAAAAGGTTGTCTGACGACATACCTGTTCGGCACTGAAACGCAGTAAAGCGGTTTATGAAAGTGTTGGCAAGGCAACAAACCGTCAGGTCGTCATACTTTGCGCGTGGCATCATCCAGCGCAAGGATTGTGTGAGCGTTGGTCACAGTGGTCGCGAGGGTGTTGATTACACCGGAACGCAAAGCGCCCAGTGTCGCCGCCGCCTTAGTGTTTTCGCTGGCGATGGCCACCACATCCGGGATGCGAAACAGCTCCTGCACCGTCAGCCCGATCACCCTGCCCTGAATGGCATTGACCGCGGGCTGGCCATGAATGTCGATGAAGTCGTAGCCCATCATGTCGCCCACCGTGCCGGACAGCCGGGCCTGGGCGATTTCCTGTGGCGAGAACCAGCCCATGCGTACCATGTTGCTGTTCTCACTCATGTCACCGATGCCGATCAAGGCAATGTCGGCACGTCGCGCACGGTCCAGGGTAGAACGCACGGTGTCGTTATTGATCAGCACGCCGCGCAATTCAGGATTGGCGACCAGCGCCGGGGCGTACAGGCTTTCGCTTTCGCCGCCGAAACGCAGCGCCAGCCGCCGGCAGATGTGATCGGGGTTCATGTACTCGCCTGCCTTGAGCGAGCCGCCGATGGCACAGACAAAGGTGCAGTTGCGGGTCACGGGCAGGAACACATTGTCCGCCACCGCACCCACATTGCGGCCCATGCCGACGGCGACGATCATGCCGTCGCCCAAAGTCTTGTTCAGGTAGTTGGCAACCAGACTCGCGACGGCAGAACGCTGGGTGTCGGGGTCGCTGTGATCGACCGCAATCAGGGCGCGATCCAGTTGAAAACGCTCGACCAGCGCCTGCTCGAGTTCATTGTTCATCGCCGGATGCTGCAGAACGCGCACTTCGACAATGCCTTCGTCACGCGCGCGTTTGAGCAGTCGGCTGACTTTTGCGCGGGACAGGTCAAAACGTTTGGCGATGGCTTCCTGAGTGACGTTCTCGAGGTAATAAAGCATCGCGACCTCGGTCATCAGATCGATGTCGCTGGCCATGCGCTGGTTACTGTCACTCATGTGGACGGGCTTCCGTTTCGACGTCAAAGGCGCATTCTCCCTACTCCCGGCCCTCTGCGTCCACTACTGATGCCCGTCGCGCTCGATGGCACTGATGCGGTCGACCTTGGCACCCGAGCGCGCCGCCTCGAACTCCGACTCCAGAAACGACTTGACGATGCTTTTCGCCAGCTCCACACCGATCACCCGCGCACCGATGGACAGGATCTGCGCATCGTTGCTTTTGCGCGCCCGTTCTGCCGAATAAGTGTCATGGGCCTGCGCTGCACGAATGCCCAACACCTTGTTGGCCGAGATCGCCATGCCGATCCCCGTCCCGCACACCAGTATGCCGAGCCGCTGCTGCCCGGCATTGATGGCCGTTGCCACGGCAAGGGCAATGTCCGGATACAGCACCGGCGCTGTCGAGTGGGTGCCGAAGTCGGTGACCGGATGCCCCAGCGTTTCGATATGCCGCTTCAACAACTCTTTGAGTTCATAACCCGCTTCATCGCATCCGATGGCCACCGGGAAAAGTGTGTTCATGGCGTTTGGCTCCACTGCCGGGGTCACATACCACTGACCATATGTTCAATCGGTGAAATTCCGATCACTTATTTCTCAGATATTACCGGGATACTGTCAAGCAAGTTTTCGACGCAGATTCAAACGATCGCTTAAAAACCCGCTTTAACCGCGATTTAAAAGCCGTTCGAAATTTATCGAGGAAAGAGATTGACTGCACAGAATTTCATTTGATACACATATGCTCACTGAGCCACACCAGTGCACCTAATAAGAATTCACAGCACGAGGACACGCCGATGGCTATGCCATTACTGCTCCAGGCTGAACATGTCGCCAAGGCCTACGCCGGCATCCCTGCCCTGCGTGACGGTCGACTCTCATTGCACGCAGGCAGTGTTCACGCCCTGTGCGGCGGCAACGGCGCAGGCAAATCGACCTTTCTCAGTATTCTGATGGGCATCACCCAGCGTGACGCGGGGACCATTCTGCTCAACGGCAATCCGGTGCAATTCAATCGCCCAGGCGATGCGCTGGCTGCCGGAATCGCGATGATCACCCAGGAACTCGAACCCATCCCGTACATGACCGTCGCCGAAAACATCTGGCTGGGCCGCGAGCCGCGTCGTGCGGGCTGCATTGTCGATACCCGCGAGCTCAACAGGCGCACCCGCGAGCTGCTTGAGAGCCTGGAATTCGAAGTCGAGGCCACCAGCCCCATGCATCGCCTCAGCGTGGCGCAGATTCAACTGGTAGAAATCGCCAAGGCCTTCAGTCACGACTGCGAAGTCATGATCATGGACGAGCCCACCTCAGCCATCGGCGAGCGCGAAGCGCAGACGCTGTTCAAGGCCATTCGCCGCCTGACCGCGCGAGGCGCCGGTATTGTCTATGTCTCACACCGCCTCAGTGAGCTGGCGCAGATCGCCGACGACTACACCATCTTCCGCGACGGGGCTTTTGTCGAAACCGGCCGCATGGCGGACATTGATCGCGCCCATCTGGTGCGCGGCATCGTCGGTCAGGAGCTGACGCGCATCGACCACAAAGTCGGTCGCGAATGCGCTGCCGAATGCTGCCTGAACGTTGACAGCCTGAGTCGTAACGGCGAGTTCCACGACATCAGCCTGCAACTGCGTCAGGGCGAGATTCTCGGCATCTACGGCCTGATGGGCTCGGGACGCAGCGAATTTCTCAACTGTATATACGGACTGACCACGCCGGACTCAGGCACCGTTACCCTGCAGGGCAAGCCCATGCCGGTCGGCCTGCCCAAGGCAACGATACGCGCAGGCATGTCGCTGGTGACCGAAGACCGCAAGGACAGCGGCCTGGTGCTGACCAGCAGCATTCTCTCCAACATTGCCCTCTCGGCGTACAAGCGTCTGTCGACCTGGTCGCTGATCGACGCACGCAAGGAAAGCCGTCTAGCCGAAGACATGGTCAGACGCCTGCAGATCAAGACCACTTCACTGGACCTGCCCGTCGCCTCCATGAGTGGCGGCAATCAGCAAAAAGTGGTGCTTGCCAAGTGCCTGTCCACCGAGCCCGTCTGCCTGCTGTGCGATGAGCCGACCCGGGGCATCGACGAAGGCGCCAAGCAGGAGATCTATCACCTGTTGGACCAGTTCGTGCGCGCCGGTGGCGCTGCCATCGTGGTGTCTTCGGAAGCGCCGGAACTGTTGCGCCTGAGTGACCGAATCGCCGTATTCAAGGCCGGAAAGCTGGTAACGATCAGCAGCGACACCGACCTTTCCCAGGAAGCCCTGTTGAGTCTTGCCTCATGAATGCCAAAACCGTCATCGCCCCCGCTAACGCTGCACCCCGAAGCCGCCTGCGTCTGTCCCTGGACCGTTTCGGCCTGCCGCTGGTGTTCATCGTGCTGTGTATCGTGATGGCGTTCTCCAGCGAATACTTCATGACCTGGCGCAACTGGATGGACATCCTGCGCCAGACCTCCATCAACGGCATTCTCGCGGTCGGCATGACCTACGTGATTCTGACCAAGGGCATCGACCTGTCGGTCGGTTCGATTCTTGCCTTCGCCGGGCTGTGCAGCGCGCTGGTTGCGACTCAGGGCTATGGATTGCTGGCGGCGGTCAGTGCCGGGATGTTTGCCGGGGCAATGCTCGGGGTGGTCAACGGCTTCATGGTCGCCAACCTGTCGATTCCGCCGTTTGTCGCGACCCTAGGCATGCTCAGCATCGCCCGCGGCATGACCTTCATTCTCAACGACGGCAGCCCGGTGACTGACTTGCCTGAAGCCTATCTGGCGCTGGGCACCGGGCGAATCGGTCCGATTGGCGTGCCGATCATCATCTTCGCGGTGGTGGCGCTGATTTTCTGGATGGTGCTGCGTTACACCACCTATGGCCGCTACGTGTACGCCGTGGGTGGCAACGAGAAAAGCGCCCGCACCTCAGGCATCGGCGTGCGCAAGGTGATGTTCTCGGTGTACGTGGTTTCCGGATTACTGGCGGGTCTGGCCGGTGTGGTGTTGTCCGCCCGAACCACGTCCGCCCTGCCCCAGGCAGGTATGTCATATGAGCTGGATGCCATCGCAGCTGTGGTCATCGGCGGCACCAGCCTGTCGGGCGGCACGGGCAGCATCGTCGGCACCCTTTTCGGCGCGCTGTTGATCGGCGTGATCAACAACGGCCTGAACCTGCTCGGCGTGTCCTCCTATTACCAGCAGGTCGCCAAGGGCCTGATCATCGTGTTCGCAGTACTGATCGACGTGTGGCGCAAGAAAAAACGCTAATCGCTTTTCCTCTGAATGAACGACTGACTACAACAATAACGGAGTTCTCATCATGAAATTCGGCACATCCCTGGCCGCTGTCGCGGCGCTCACCCTGCTTGCCAGCAGCATCTCAATGGCAGCTGACGGCAAGACCTACAAGATCGGCGCAGCCGTTTACGGGCTCAAAGGCCAGTTCATGCAGAACTGGGTACGAGAGCTCAAGCAGCACCCGGCGGTCAAGGATGGCACCGTGCAAATCACCGTGTTCGACGGCAACTACGACGCGCTGACCCAGAACAACCAGATCGAAACCATGATCACACAGCACTACGACGCGATCATCTTCGTGCCCATCGACACCAAGGCCGGCGTCGGCACCGTGGCCCGCGCCATGGAAAACGATATTCCGGTCATCGCGTCCAACACCCGCGTGGCTGGGACCAAAGTGCCCTACGTCGGCAATGATGATGTCGAGGGCGGACGCCTGCAGGCTCAGGCCATGGTCGACAAGATCAAAGGCAAGGGCAACGTGGTGATCATTCAGGGGCCGATTGGTCAGTCGGCTCAGATCGACCGTGAAAAGGGCGAGATGGAAGTCCTGAAGAAACACCCTGATATCAAGATCATCGAAATGAAGACCGCCAACTGGTCACGTGCCGAAGCGTTGGCCCTGACTGAAGACTGGCTCAATGCGCACCCCAATGGCGGCATCTCCGGGATCATCGCCCAGAACGACGACATGGCCCTCGGCGCCTTGCAAGCCGTCAAATCACGCGGCCTGACCCCTGCTGAAGTGCCCGTCACCTCCATCGACGGCATGCCGGATGCCATTCAGGCTGCCAAGAAAAACGAAGTCACCACCTTCCTGCAGGATGCCCAGGCCCAGTCCCAGGGCGCGCTGGACGTCGCCCTGCGCGCCCTCGCCGGCAAGGATTACAAGCCGCAGTCAGTGATCTGGGAGCGTTACGCCAAAGACGTGAAATGGGGCGATGGCACCGACAAGAACTACATCCTGCCATGGGTACCGGTGACCGACGCCAACGCCGATGCGCTGTATCAACAGGTGAGTGGCGGCAAGTAACCCTCTGCTGATCGTTCCGATGCGCTGCGTTCAGCGTCATACAGTTCTGATGGCGAAATACGAAACTGATCGTTCCCACGATCTGCGTGGGAACGCCGCCCAGGACGCTCCGCGTCCGCTCTCGGATATGACGCAGAGCGTCACGGGCTGCATGCCCACGCGATGGGCACGATCAGTGTGTTCCCTCCAACAACAGGAGTCATCTTCATGTCTGGATTCTGGAATCAGGCCTTCGACCTTACCGGCAAATGCGCCGTCATCACGGGCGGCGCGGCCGGGATCGGTCTGGCCTGTGCCAGCCTGCTGGTCGAGCGCGGTGCGCGGGTTGCGTTGCTCGACCGTGACCCTGCGGTGGTTGAGGTCGCCGCACGCCTGGGCGACGGCCATCTTGGTATCGCCGTGGACCTGCGTCAGCTCGATCAGGTGCAACGCAGCGTCGACCACGCCTTTGAGCACTTCAAGCGCCTGGATTATCTGATCAATAGCGCAGGCGTCGCGTTGCTGGACAAGGCCGTCGATGTCAGCGAAGACGCCTGGGACACCACGCTGGACATCAACCTCAAGGCCAGCTTTTTCGTTGCCCAAGCCTGCGCTCGGCACATGCTCGCCCAAGGCAGCGGGCGCATCGTCAACCTGGCGTCACAGGCGGCAGTGATCGGCCTGGATCGCCACGTCGCCTACTGCGCCAGCAAGGCTGCGGTGGTCGGCATGACCAAAGTGCTGGCCATGGAGTGGGCGCCGCACATCAACGTCAATGCCATCTCCCCCACCATCGTCGAAACCGCGCTGGGCAAGAAAGCCTGGGCGGGCGAACTGGGTGAAAAGGCCAGATTGCAGATCCCGGCGGGACGCTTCGCCCAGCCGGAAGAAGTTGCCGGGCTGGCGCTTTACCTGCTCAGCGACGTCGCCGCCATGATCACCGGAGAGAACGTGGTGATCGACGGCGGCTACAGCATTCAGTAACCCCATTTCTGTCGCGAGGTTTCGTCATGTCCACCGCTACCGAACGCACCGCCGAACAACTCTCTCCCGTGATTCCCGCCACCATGCAGGCGGTGGTCTGTCATGGCCCGGAAGACTACCGGCTTGAAACGGTCGACGTCCCGACGCCCGGCCCGGACGAGATCCTGACCAAGGTCGAGCTGTGCGGAATCTGCATGGGCGACATCAAGACCTATCGTGGGGCGCCCTCATTCTGGGGCGATGCCGAGCAGCCGCGCTACGTCAAACCGCCTATGATTCCCGGCCACGAGTTCGTTTGCCGTGTAGTCGCCCTCGGCCCCGGCGCGGAAAAACGCGGCGTGAAGATTGGCGACCGGGTGATTTCCGAACAGATCGTGCCGTGCTGGGGCTGCCGCTTCTGTAATCACGGGCAGTACTGGATGTGCCAGAAGCACGACCTCTACGGTTTTCAGAACAACGTTCAGGGCGCCATGGCCCAGTACATGATCTTCACCAAGGAAGGCATCATCCACAAAGTGCCCGACTCCATTGCGCCGGACGAAGCGATTCTGATCGAGCCGCTGGCGTGCTCGCTGCACGCCGCAGAACGCGCCAATGTCGATTTCGACGACGTGGTGGTGGTTGCCGGAGCCGGAACGCTGGGCCTGGGGATCATTGGCGCGGTGCGCATGCGCAACCCGAAAAAGCTCATCGTGCTGGACATGAAACCCGAACGCGCCGCCCTCGCCCTGCGCATGGGTGCGGATGAAGTCTGGAACCCGGCCGAAGTGGATGTACTGGCGAAAATTCGCGAAATCACCGAAGGCTATGGCTGCGACATCTATATAGAAGCCACCGGACACCACAAGGCGGTCAACCAGGGTCTGGCGATGCTGCGCAAGCTGGGTCGTTTCGTTGAATTCAGTGTGTTCAACGACGAGGCCACGGTAGATTGGTCGATCATCGGCGACCGCAAGGAACTGGACGTGCTGGGCTCACACCTGGGCCCCTACATGTACCCACGCGCCATCGATTTCATTGGCAATCGCAAGATCGACATGCGAGACGTGGTCACCCACAAATTCCCCCTCGCCGATTTCAAGGAAGCCTTCGCCGTGATGGAACGCGGCGACAAGTCGCTGAAAGTGGTGCTGGAACCGTAACACGCACGCTCCTTATAAAAAGAACACAGGAAACCGCGTTATGAATCGAGTCATCAACGATCCCGACCAAGTGGTCGAGGACATGCTGCGCGGCATTCTGGTTGCGCATCCCGAGCTGTCGCAAGGCGACAGCAATCCCCGAGTCATCAGCAAGACCACGCCTTCACCCCACGGCCGGGTCGGCATCGTCACCGGTGGCGGTTCGGGTCACGAGCCAGCGTTTCTGGGCTATGTCGGCCCCGGCCTGGTCGATGCCGTGGCAGTCGGGGAGATATTCTCTTCCCCTACCGCCAAAAGCTTCTTCGATGCCTTCCGCGCAGCTGATCGTGGCGCGGGCGTGGCTTGCCTGTATGGCAACTACGCCGGTGACAACATGAACGTAAAGCTGGCGATGAAAATGGCCGCGAGCAAAGACTTGCAGATTCGCACCGTGGTCGCCAATGACGATGTGGCGTCAGCGCCCAAAGCCGACATTGCCAAACGTCGCGGCGTGGCCGGTGAGATCTTCATGTGGAAGACCGGCGGCGCTGCCGCAGCGCTGGGCTACGACCTGGACGGCGTGATCCGTGTGGCTCAGAAAGCCGTCGATCAGTGCCGCTCCATCGGCATCGGCCTGACGCCCTGCACCATCGCGGCAGTCGGCAAGCCCAACTTCCAGATCCCGGACGGCCAGATGGAACTGGGTATCGGCCACCACGGCGAACCCGGCATTGAGGTCATCCCCATCGAGTCCGCCGCCGCCATGGCCGAACGCATGCTGGCGCCGATTCTCGCTGACCGGGATTTCCGTCAGGACGACAGCGTCGTGGTGCTGGTGTCGGGACTCGGCGCAACGCCAGTCATGGAGCTGTACATCTTCTACGCCGAAGTCGAACGCCAGCTCAAGGCGCGCGGCCTGAACATTCATCGCTGCTACGTCGGCAACTACTTCACGTCCCTGGAAATGATGGGTGTGACCCTGACCCTGCTGGGCCTGGACGCCGAGCTGAAAACCCTGATCGACCACCCTTGCCGTTCCATCGGCATGACCCAGGCGGAGTGAACCATGAGCCAGCATTTTTCCTCTCGTGACGGCAGCGCCATCGTCACCGATCTGGTCACTGTGATCGTGGCCAACCGCGAATACCTCAGTGAAGTCGATGGTGCCATCGGTGATGGCGACCACGGCATCAACATGGCCAAGGGTTTTGCCCACTGCGGTCGCAGCATCGAGGGCCGACAACTGACCCTTGCCGAGGCACTTGATGAACTTACGCTGAGCCTGATGGAAGGCATCGGCGGCTCCATGGGTCCACTGTATGGCAGCCTGTTCATTGGCATGGCTGATGAGGTACGCGGCAGCGAGCAGATCGACGCAGCAACCTTCGCCCATTTGTTGCGCGGCGGGCTCACGTCCCTGCAGGACATCACCGAAGCGGGCGTGGGCGACAAGTGCCTGATGGACACCTTGATTCCAGCGGTCGAAGCCTTCGAACAGGCCCACGCCTCGGGCGCCTCGTTCAACGATGCGCTGGAAGCCATGAAACGCGCGGCCTCACAGGGACGCGACTCGACCAGGGACCTGATGGCCAAAATCGGCCGCGCCAGCCGTCTGGGCGAACGCTCGATCGGTGTGCTGGATGCCGGCGCGGTGTCGTGTTGCCTGATCCTGACCCGGCTGGCGGATTCGGTGCAGCCACGGCTGGTCGGTGCCCTGCCCTAGAGTTCAAACCTGATTCGCTGCTCGCGGCGCTGGGCTGGCGGCAAGGCTTCGCCACGCCTCACCGCTGCCAGCATCTGCTCGACACCCACATGAATGGCATCGGCCGGAACATTGCAAGGTTTGAAGTTCGCTACATTATCCAGACCTTCCCGATGGGCACGGATGATCTTCACGTCCTGCTGGATAACGAGGTGCGTATAAAGGTGGATGAGCGGACGCATCAGCCGTAGCATCCAGCGCGGCACTGGAAAGCGGTACGCGATATAGGTGTAGACCCTGGACTGACGTTCGTTGACCGGAGTGATCTGGCTAACGATCAGAAATCCCGAGCGCCGCCCCCACAGGTAGTCGCAAAACGTCACGTTGGGCGCCAGAAACCGATCAGTGTGAACAAGTGGTTCGGCATCCGGATTGGTCAGCCAGTGCAGGATGCCGATCTTGTCGGCTTCGTCGTGGTAGGACACTTCGATGCTGTGGGCCTTGCAGGCCAGCGTCGCCTCCATCGCTCTGCCGCTGCTTGACCTGAAAATACCCTCGTGGACAAACACCGTGTGGGGTACGTCCAGAAAGTTCTGTACCAAGCTGCCGACGTCTGCTTCGAAGGTATTGAGCATGAAGTAAGACTGCCACGGCTGCTCACCGTAAGCAGGCAACCTGAATATCGGTTTGGCATGGGCCTCGCCCGTGCCGGTGTAGACCCAGACCAGACCGTCCTGCTCGCACAGCGCAAAGTGCCGTTGCCGATAGTGGTAGCCCGGCGATCGCGGCGAGGCCTTATCGGCGTCGACGCTGGGAATATGGACCACGTGACCCTGCGCGTCGTAACGCCAGCCGTGGTAAGGGCATTCAAGGCAGTCGTCAGCGACCTTGCCTGCCGACAATCGCGTACCTCGGTGTACACACTGATCGAGGAGCGCAACGACGTGCCCGCTTTTCTGCCGGAACAACACGATATTAAGGCCCAGGATCGTGGCGCGATGCGGCTTGCTCTTCAATTCCCTTGCGGTGCAGGCCACGTACCAGTGTTCGAGCGTCGCGTCATGAGGCGTTGGATTTTCGCGGTTCACGGGGGCAGTCACAGATCTTTTTCCGTCATGGCAAGGAGGGCTCGGGCAGTTTCCAGCCGACTGATCAGCCGGCCGGGCTTTACATCGCCAGCGCGAATCCCGCCGATTTCAGAAGCCCGTTGTAACAATCCTGCAAGCCGTTGCGCGCCCCCGCTGACGACGCGAACGCAGACCGGCCCCAACTGCCCCAGTTTTCGTGCCTGTGCGTAGTGAAAAGACGCTTGCAGCGCACGGTCGATTGCTTCCGCAAGACCGTTGACCTCGCCCGTGGCAGAGCTTGCCAGCAGGACGGTGTAGCTCGCTGGCGAGGCCTGTGCGTCGGCCACCAGGCAAGCGTCGTCGGCTGTGTCGAGGCAACCCTGCAAAACACGCTCGACGAATGGCTCATCCAGTTTCTCTCCCACCAGATCACAGGTGTTGGCGGCGCGGCCTATAAACTCCACGCGGGGTGTGCGTCCGGTGTGACCCACGACGCGAACCCTGTCGCCGAGGGCATAGCGATACAGCCCGCTCCCGGTGGTCAAAAGTACTTGGACAGTCTCACCCATACGCAGCGAGTGGGCACCACGCGACGAGCCGTTTTCGTCGAGAAATTCGAGGTGGTGACTGCCGATTGCCAGTGGACAACCCGGCCCGGCGCCCACCGGTATGCTGAGCACGCCTTCGGTGGCGAGCAAGCCTTTGGGCAGCCACCGGGCCTGAGGAAAATGCGACGCCAATCGCGTTGCGTACCCGTGGCTAGGCCCATCCATCCAGCAACTGACTGCTGCCAATCGTGGCCACAGGCGGGTACACAACCCGGTTGCTCTGGCATGGCGTAGCGCCTGTTGACGCTCGGCGGGTAACTGAGTCTCCACCCAGTCAAACACATGGCGGTTATCGGCCGAGTCGATGTCAAACAGCGGTTGCAACAGGCTGGTGAGAAAGGTCGGGCTCCAGACGCTGATAAAGCTCAGGTCTTCAGCGGCCACCAGCGCCAACAGTGTTTGCCTGCGCCAGCGCGTTGCGTCCTCAACCAGGTCGGGCATCAACAACGTACCCGCCAATGAAGCAATCGCACTGCCCTCCAGGTAGGCCAAGTCACTGGTCGAACCGATGGCGATGCCATTTTCGGCTATCACCTGCGCCTGCATGGGCGGCGACATTGACCAATACCCGCTGCCGTCGCCTATTTCGGGAATCTGGCGGTGCATATCGGCAAGCCATACGGTCAGCGCACCCTGCAACTCGCCAAGGAACGAGCGTGTGTAGGGAATGTGTTTCTGAACAGCGCTGCTGCCGCTCGTGCGCTCGAAAAACAAGGGCGCCTCGCGGGTCAGTATCGGCCCCGACTCACGTTGGGCCCTCTGTATCCAAGGTGCAAGCTGCGTGTAGGTCTGCATTGCAACCTTTTCGCGGAACCGGGTCGAATCGGTTATGGAGGCGAATTCATGAGCGCGCCCGAACGCGCTGTCGCGGTTGGCGGCGAGCAAACGCTGAAGTATCCGCTCCTGAGTGAGCTCAGGCTCCTCGAACATTGCGTGCCAATGATCGAGGGTTGACTGTGCGCCGTCAGAGAACGAGCGCCACAGCGCATGTTTTGATTGATCGACAGGTCGCATCAGAAATAGGTCTTGTCGAGCGACGACACATCTTCAGGCATACGCTGCGGCGGACTGAACACCTGTAACCAGCCGTACCACAGAGGCCGCGTTTCCTTCAGATTGGAGGCGGCATGCATGTGCTGCCAGTGCATGGAGGGATGCCGGTGGTGCGTCAGGTTGTAATTGAAATTCAGGAAGGCCCAGCGCACCACACGCGGCGCGCGCAAATTATAGGCCCCCTCGACAACATCGATCGGTGTGCGCATGTGATAGACCCATTGCAGCGATGACCATGAAAAACCGAACGCAATGTAGGCAATCAGCACGACGTGCCACGTCCAACCCAGCACCAGGGCGGCCAGCAGCCAGGCGCTCACGCTGGCGACGACTTCGAGGCGAATGCGCCGAAAATCCTGGACGGAAAAGTCCTTGAACGCGGCCGCATAGGTATTGACCTCACCCCGTTGCGCCCATCGATCAGCGAAACGTGCGGGCAGCAACGGGAGTAACAGGCTGCCAATAAACGCCGCCAGCCATATTCCGCCGAGCACGGCGAAGTAATATTCAAGCCGCTTTCGCAGCAGGGATTCGTCGGGCATCGCGAAATCAGCCAGTTCTGCGCGAGTGCGATTACGCGTGTGGTGGCCCAGGTGGTTGATGTGGATCAGCGTGGCAGAAGCGCCAAACAAGGTCGAGGCCCACCACATGATCAAATAGTTGGTCGTTTTCCTGCTGTGCGCCAGACCATGAAAGGCCTCGTGCATCATGGAAAAGACGCCCTGCATGATCAGGCAGAACGGAATCAGCACCAGCCATTTCCAGGCACCTGAATGAGCGTGGGACAGCCAGGTCAGCGTTGTGGCCCATAGCAGGGTTTGTGCGCCCACAACGCTCAGGTTAGCGATGTCGAACCGCTGTGATGGCGAAGTATCCATGATCGAGCACACCCTGTCCCTGTGACAAACCACGGAGTATACCGGTGCGCCAACAATGTATCGAACCCTCTGAGGGTCCGGTGCCATTCGGGGCTTGCAGCTGTGCATGCCGACTCTATGGGTAAGGTACTGTCGCTCGACACCGCCAAACGCGGTAGCCTGTGCGCCTTGATGACTAAGGTAATCTGCGCGACATGTCGATTTTCAAACGCCTGCTGTCCAAACGCTCGGCGGCGCAGATAAACGCCGTGGAAATCCCCCACAGGTCCGTCCGCTTCATGCTTGACGAAAGCATCCCTCGCCACTGGCATCATCGTCGGCCGCACATCACCCGCTTTTTTGACGGCCTGTCACTGATGTTTCCGGTTGGCGAAAAGGTTTTCATTGAAAGCGTCATGCACTATCGCCCTCTTATTCAACGAAACCCCACACTACTCAAAGCGGTTGACGGTTTCGTCTATCAAGAGGCCACGCATATTCGTGAACATCGGGCTTATAACCTGTGGCTGAAGGCTCAGGGCGCACCCGTCGAGCAGCTTGAAAGCCTGTTGCAGCGGCGTATCGAGAGAAACGATTGGTTGCCTGCACCGATAAGACTGGCCCTGACGGCGTGCCTGGAGCATCTGACCTCGATCATCTCCGATCAGGTATTGCGTAACCCCGGCGTGCTGGCGGGTGCGGATCCGGTCATGGCCAGACTCTGGCGTTGGCATGCCATTGAAGAGACTGAGCACAAGGCGGTGGCGTTCGACGTCATGTGCGTGGTCGAAACCAACCGGTTGCGAGGTTATCTGCGGCGCTGTGCATTGATGTTCATCGTGGCAGCCAGCTTCCTGTTCGACCTGACGCATTTCACCTACATACTGGTGCGAAGTGATCGGCAACATCACAGTTGGCGGGAGTGGTTGCGATTGCAGTGGTGGCTGTTCGTGAATCCCGGCCTGCTGACGCGCATCGTGCCGGCAGCGCTGCTCTGGTTCGTGCCAGGCTTTCATCCGGACCGACTGGACAGCCGCGACGTGCTTGAGGATGCCCGTCGGGCCTTTGACGAGTCTTTCCTGCCCGCTGCGCAGGCAGAGCACTGATGGCGCGACCTCCCTGGACACCCGAAGGCTTCGATGACTGGCAATCGTTCTTTCCGGCAACCGGGTTTGTGCGTCCGCCAGCGCCTCTGGACTTGACTGACCGTTTTATCAGTTGCTGGTATCAGCCTGAGGCTCGACTCCCGAAATCCACGTTGATTGTGCTGATCGCGGGCCTCTATTCGGAGTTCATGCCTCGCTGCTTCTATGGCGTTCCTAGGGCGTTGAAATCGTCAGGCCATAAAGTGTTGCGTGTGCCCGTGCGCTCATCCAGAGGTGTCATGGCGCAGGGCTCGCATATCAGCAAAGTGCTCGCGACTCATCTGAGGCAGGGTCAGCGCTTTGTGGTGCTGGCCCACAGCAAGGGGGGCCTCGATGCGCTCGCCGCGCTGGCACAGTCTAATGAACTCCAGAAAGCCTGTGACGGCATCGCACTGGTCCAGCCGCCTGCTGGCGCTTCAACGCTGGTGGATGAATTGCTGGACCGTACACCCGGCATCGGCCGAACGGGCCTCCCTGCCCCATACTACCGGTTTGACCGGCTGCGCCGTACGCTGGTCAATACGCGCTGGCTGGCAGGCGCGACACGGGACATCAGCAGTCGCCGCGACCCGAAAATAACCCAGCTGCTCGATGAGTTGCCCGGCAATCTGAACGCCGTGCATGTGGTCAGTTGGTCTGCGTCAGGGCATTCATTTCTCGACACCCATCACACGCGGCTCGACAGATTGCGCCCTCGACACGCCCACGACGGTCAGTTCTATATCGAACGATTGTGCCTGCCCAACGTGCCGCAGATCTGCCTGCCCCATCTGGATCATGGCCAGCCAGTGCTCGGGGGCGGAGGTTTCGATCAGGTCCGTTTCTGGATGACGCTGCTGGATGTTCTTCAGCCGTCCAGCCGGAATCCGCAGGCCAATTAGACTTGACGGCTACACCAGATAGATTTCGAAACCTGGAATCCGATCCGCGTTTTCACTGAGAAACGGCCGCGCCTCGGGATTACAGGGTGCTGTGTACAAATCCATCGCGGTAGAGATTGAGCGGTAGCGATTCATCGCGGGCCAAAGCGGATCACCTTCGTACAGACAAAGCTGCATCAAGGCGTACTGCCCACGAACTTGTGCCCAGGCGACATCCAGCAGAGCGGCAAACACCGCCGGGTCACGTCGTTTTATCTGTAGGTGGGTCAGGTAGATATCCTGTAGCGCGTCACCCGGCGCGGCAATGCCCGGCCTGCCTGCGAGCGGTGCAAGTGCGTTGTATCCGCGCCGCAACAGTTGGTGTCCTGCCGGTAGCTGCTCAACCACGATGCGCTTGATCTGTCCGGAATCCCACGGCGCGACACATCCCAGAATGTTGTCGCAGGGGTCTACCGCGATCAGGAATGAATCAAGGCTGAAACCAGGCCAGTCTCGCAACCTTCTGCTGAACTCTGTTTCGCTAAACACATTGCCGAACGGCTGCTGAGCCGACTCGTCGTCGATAAACGCTCTTAGCACATCAAGATGGCTCGGCGTTGCCTGTATGACGCGCACATGGGCCGGGATGCGCGGCGCACTGCCCCAACCACGTTGGGCGTAAATCGAAACGTTGCTGTAGCCGCGCCAGTGCGCGAGCTTGAGGGGGTTGGCCTGGCGACGTCTGAGCAGCGACCGTGTCGCCAGCGTGTTGTCGCGGATGACGCAGCAATAGGCGTGTTGAACACCGGTTTCCAGTGAAAGCTCGCCGAGTCGCGACTGCACTTGCGCCATCCAAGAGCGGGACAGTGCCCGGTCAGGCACGAGACGCAAATCGCCCAGATAGGCCACCTGCTCGACACCGTGATGCATATAACCCTCACGAACAACCAGGCTGGCGGTGCCTTTCACAACCCCGTCCTCGCTTGAAGCCAGCCAGGTGCGGTGGTCGGGTGCGTGGCAGCGATGCAAGGCAAAATAATCCGGGCTGCGATCAAAGCGCAGAGGTACGCGGCCAGGCATCGCGTGGCGCTTCTGAAAATCAAGCAGCTGCGGATTGTCCGAAGGGAGCGCCTGACGAATCAACACGCAGAAGGCTGCGCGGTGACAAACAGGCGTCGGGCGAAGGGGCGCAGGTTTTCAGGCGTAAGCTGGCACAGGCACACCAACTCGTCCCCGTTGGCATAGCCCGGGTTGCGCTCCAGAAAATAGGCGACCTCCTCAAGCCTTGAGTGGTTCTCCGGCACCTCTGCCAGCGTTGGAACGAGGCGACCTTGAGGCGTCTGGAAGCGCAGCAAGCCTGTCGTCGAGTCGTACGCATCGCCGAAGTGGGTGGTGGCCAGATGATCCATTAACGCCTGCACGTCCGGAGCTGTCACCTGACCTGCACGCGGCGCATAATTCAGTATCATGGCGCGCAGATAGCGATACGTGCGATGCCCCTTGCAGATCAGAAACCAGTAAAAAGGAACCTGCGGACGCTGTCGCCACAGATCGCCCACGAGCCGCGACCAGGCAAACGTCAGTTGCTGACTGCCCCAGTGCTCGGGATCGATGATTGTATCGCCGGAGAACACAAATCTTTTCAGCTGGTTCTGCCAGAGCATCTCGAACAGCTTCAACGTCGTAAAACCGACGATTCGATCACCCGCGTCACGCAGAATGACGCAATGCGTCTTGTCATCAAGATCGTGTCCAAACCGAATCCGGCAGGTATCCTGATAGCAAGCCGAGTAAAGTTCGAACATCTGCTCGATTTCATTCAGTGACAGATCAGCACATTCAACGGTGGTAGCGCGCAAACTCATGGAAGACTTCGATAGTTGGAAACACACTGGCCGGATTCTGACGGGGTGGACCGCTCAGGGCAATCAAACTGTCTGCCGTTTTGACGTTGCAGCCCCGACTGCGAGCGGATCCCTCCGGTTACCCGCACTTGCCAACCTTTGATCCAGGCCGTCCGTACATGCCCCCTTCTCGACTCGACCCGAACCCAGTCACCCGCCCTTTTGCCTGGCTGATCGCCTACCTGTTGGTCACCGGCGTGCTGTATTTCCTGGTGACGCATTTTCCAATGGGCGTGGTTAACGTCATCGAGCCGGGGGCCGTCGACCGCTATATCCCTATGCTGCCTTTGTCCCTGCCGCTCTACTTGAGTTACATGCTGGTGATGCCCGTGCTTGTCTTTCTGGGGCGCACGTCAGACTGGCTGCTGCCAGTATTTTTTGCTGGCGCACTGGCCGCCGGGCTGTGTCTGGTCTGCCACTTGTTTTTGCCGACCATGATCGTACGCCCGGACAGCCTTCATGCGGCGCTCGACTGGCTGTATCAC
>Ga0326721_10000224_pt1 | contig 19068 bp, 13 predicted proteins | sample SGPome_FD_203951 | JGI IMG/M metagenome (GOLD analysis project Ga0326721, IMG submission 203951) | Soil microbial communities from Southern Great Plains, Lamont, Oklahoma, United States - SGP_1_2016 | ecosystem: Engineered > Artificial ecosystem > Soil microcosm > Unclassified | place: USA...
CCTACGCGGTGTAGCGGCGTACTCCAATGCGATCGTCGTCCATCCTCGATAACCTTGTCGATCAAGAACCCTGGCCTGGCGTGACATTCGCTCAAGGCCGCTGGCCCAATACACGTCGGGCGAGCTCCGGCTGATTCACACTGGTGGAACTGAAGCAGCACCGGAGAATGCGAGAGGCACGGCGTCGGGTCGACCGTGAACGGCCAACCGAAGAGCTCGGCCTCCTCAGCGCATCCGAACCGGGCACACCGAGCGTGGCCAGCCGAGCCCCGAGTGTCGATTCGTCCATGCCGCGTAGGGCGGTACTCGTTACGGTGAACCGACGTCACCAGTTCGGTATGGAGGCACGATGCAGCGACCACCTATGCGGCTCTCCGGGCCGGTGCTCGGCAGCTCCGAGCCGTTGGCTCTGGCCCACTTCTACTCCCGGCTGCTCGGCTGGCCGATTACCGATCGCGAGGCAGGCACCACAGGCGATGCCGAGCGGGGCTGGGCCATGATCCGCTCGCCCTCGCGCGAGCTGAAGCTGGAGTTCCAGTACGAGCCGTACTTCAGGCCGCCGGTATGGCCACCCGTCGAGGGCGAGCAGCAGATGCTGATCCATCTCGACATCGGGGTGCCGGAGCTGGAAGCGGGCGTGGCCTGGGCGGTCCAGGCCGGCGCCACCGTCGCCGAGCACCAGCCGCAGGAGGACGTCCGCGTGATGCGCGATCCGTCCGGTCACATCTTCTGCCTGTTCACCGACCAGCGCTGACCTGGGAAATGGCTGTCCGCAGACCCGCCATCCGGGCCCTGGCTGGTCGGCGGGGCTGCACAACCCGCCAGCAGAGCGGCGGCCAGCCACAGCAGCGCCGGCCGTCCGCGCCCGCCGGTCAGGCCCCGGCCGAGCCGGGACGGGACGGGACCGTGCGTGCCACACCCATCTGTGCCTGCTCCTCTGCTGTCCCTGCCATTTGCTGTACCTACCATCAGATGCCACACCTTGCCCGGTCCGTTGCACCACCGGCGGCCGGGCGCTGAACCGCAGCCGTCGGACCCCGGCCTGAGCCCCGCTAGAAAGCAGTGGCCCCGGTCCGGGAGAATGGACAACTACCGCACCTGGAAGAGGAGAGCCGTGAAAACCGCCGAGGTACGCCAGCGCTTCGTGGATCATTTCGTCCGCCACGGGCATGAGGTCGTCCCAGGCGCACCGCTGCCCTTCGACGACCCCAACCTGCTGTTCATCAACGCCGGCATGGTGCAGTTCGTGCCCTACTTCACCGGTCAGCTCGAGCCGCCGTGGTCGCGGGCCACCAGCGTGCAGAAGTGCGTGCGCACCCTCGACATCGAGGAGGTCGGCAAGACCACCCGGCACGGCACGTTCTTCCAGATGAACGGCAACTTCAGCTTCGGCGACTACTTCAAGGAAGAGGCCATCGCGCTGGCCTGGGAGCTGGCCACCAAGCCGGTCAACGACGGTGGCTACGGCCTGGACGGCGAGCGGATCTGGGCGACCGTCTACCTCGACGACGACGAGGCCATCGACATCTGGCGCCGGGTCGTCGGGCTGCCCGCCGAGCGGATCGTCCGGCGTGGGATGGCCGACAACTTCTGGTCGATGACGGTGCCCGGCCCGTGCGGCCCGTGCAGCGAGCTGTACTACGACCGGGGCGCGGCCTACGGCCCCGAAGGCGGGCCTGCGGTCGATGAAGACCGCTACATGGAGTTCTGGAACCTGGTCTTCATGCAGAACGAGCGAGGCGCCGGACCCGCAAAGGAGGGTTACCCGATCCTCGGCGAGCTGCCTCGCAAGAATATCGATACCGGCATGGGCCTGGAGCGCATGGCGACCCTGCTGCAGGGCGTGGACAACCTGTACGAGATCGACGAGACCCGCCCGGTGCTCGACCGGGCGGCCCAGCTGGCCGGCAAGCGCTACGGCGGCGAGTCCGGGCCGGCGGCTGCCGATTCCGCGCCGGATGACATCCGGCTCCGGGTGATCGCCGACCATGTGCGGACCGGCCTGATGCTGGTCGCCGACGGTGTCACGCCCAGCAACGAGGGCCGGGGCTACGTGCTGCGCCGGATCCTGCGCAGGGCGGTGCGCTCGGCCCGGATGCTCGGCGGCGAATTTACCGACGGCTCGGTTCTGCCCCAGTTGCTGCCGGTGGCCCGGGACGCGATGGCGCCCAGCTATCCGGAACTGGCCACCGACTACGACCGGATCGCGATGATCGCCTACGGCGAGGAGGATGCCTTCCGGCGCACGCTGGCCTCGGGCACCACCATCCTCGATGTCGCGGTGCGCGAGGCGCAGCAGGACAAGCGCCCGACGCTCTCGGGTGAGCAGGCCTTCACGCTGCACGACACCTACGGCTTTCCGATCGACCTCACCATCGAGATGGCGGCCGAGGCTGGCCTGAGCGTCGACCAGGACGAGTTCCGCCGGCTGATGGCCGAGCAGCGCCAGCGGGCCAAGGCCGACGCCCGGTCGAAGAAGTCCGGGGTGGCCAGCACCGCTGCCTACCGCGAGCTGCGCGAGCACGGGCCGACCATCTTCACCGGCTACGAGAGCCTGGAAACCGAGTCCCGGGTTCGTGGCATCGTCCGCAAGGACGAGCTGGTCGAGGTGGCCGGCCCCGGCGAGACCGTCGAGGTGGTGCTGGATGCGACCTCGTTCTATGCCGAGTCCGGCGGGCAGATCGCCGACGAGGGCGTGATCGTCCTCCCCAGTTCGAGCTCGGAGACCCGGCTGCGGGTGCTCGACGTGCAGCGGCCGATCAAGGGGCTGATCGTGCACCGGGTGCACGTGGAGTCCGGTGAGCTGCGGACCGGCGCCGAGGCGGTCGCGCAGGTCGATCCGGAGTGGCGGCTGTCAGCCAGGCAGGCCCACAGCGGCACCCATGTGGTGCACGCGGCGCTGCGTGAGGTGCTCGGCCCGTCCGCGCTGCAGAGCGGCTCGTACAACAAGCCGGGCTACCTGCGGCTGGACTTCGCCTGGTCCAAGGGCCTGGACGCCCGGACCCGCACCGACATCGAGGAGACCGCCAACCGGGCGCTGCGGCGGGACCTGCCGGTCGCGGTGCGGTACATGCCGCTGTCCCAGGCGCGCGAGATCGGCGCGCTCGCGCTGTTCGGCGAGACCTACGACGCTGAGGTCCGGGTGGTCGAGATCGGCGGCGCCTGGTCCCGCGAGCTCTGCGGTGGCACCCATGTGTCGCACTCGTCCCAGGTGGGCGCGCTGGCCATCACCGGCGAGTCCTCGGTAGGCGCCGGGGTACGCCGGATCGAGGCCTACGTCGGGCTGGACGCCATCAAGTTCCTGGCCAACGAGCGTGCTCTGGTGGCCTCGCTGTCGGATCTGGTGAAGGTCCCGGCGGCCGAGCTGCCGGACCGGATCGAGTCGCTGATCACCCGGCTGCGCAATGCCGAACGGGAGCTGGACCGGCTGCGGGCCGGCCAGGTGCTGCAGCAAGCCGGGCCGCTGGCGCAGCGAGCCACCGACGTCGGCGGCGTGCAGCTGCTCACCGAGCTGGTGCCGGCCGGGGTCGCGGTCAACGATCTGCGCAGCCTGGCGGTCAACGTCCGGGACCGGCTGGACCAGTCCCGCCCGGCGGCGGTGCTGCTGGCCTCTGCCGCCGACGACCGGCTGTCCTTCGTCGCGACCGTCAACTCCGCCGGAGTGGCGGCCGGGCAGTCGGCCGGTGACCTGATCAAGGTGCTGGCGCAGTCCCTCGGCGCCCGCGGCGGCGGCAAGGCCGACGTCGCGCAGGGGGCTGGCGGCACGCCGGGCGACGCTCCGGCGGCCTTCGAGGCGGTGCGCAACGCGCTGCTGCACGCCGCGTCCTGAGTCGGGTGCGCCACTGATCGGAACCCGGCGCCGACCGGTGTGAAGGATCGTTCAGCCGGTCAGGGGCGCTCGCCGGCCAGCCGGTCGAGATAGCGCTGGGCCGACCGCCGGATCGCCGCGGCGCCGTCGCGCACCACGACCCGGCCCCACCAACCGCCGTAGACCCGATCGAACTGGAACGGCGCGATCCGCTCGACGATCTGGTTGATGGTGGCCGGATCCAGCGGGATCAGGTTCGGGTAGCTCCACATGAAGCTGACCCACTCGCGGTCCTGCACCACGGTGACGGTGTCGCCGGTCAGTAGCACGCCGCGGCCCTCCGCGCCGGCCGGCCAGTGCAGCACCGCCGCGCCGTCGAAATGGCCGCCGATCCTGGCCAGGGTCACCCCCGGCACCGGCTCGACCCGGTCCTGCCACAGCCGCACCCGATCGGACGGCCGCTGAATCCACTGCCGGTCCGCCTCCGGGATCAGGATCTCGGCGTCGAAGGCGTCGGCCCACTCGACGCACGCCGCGTAGAAATGCGGGTGCGACAGGCAGATGGCCTGGATGCCGCCCCGCCGCGACACCTCGGCATAGGCAGCATCGTCGAGCAACGAGACACAGTCCCACAAGACGTTGCCGCCTGGCGTGCTGACCAGCAGCGCCCGCTGCCCGATCGCGAAGGACGGCTCGGCGCCGATGCCGAGCAGGTCCGGTTCCTCCTCGCGCAGCAGGCTGGACCGGCCGGCGGCGATCTCGGCCATGGTGGTCCAGCGCTGGCCCTCCCAGCCGACGTACTGCCGCTCGTCGTCACAGATCGGGCAGTTCGTGGGCGGCGTCTCGGTGTCGGCCTGCTGCACCCCGCAGGTCGAGCAGATCCAGGCAGGCATACCGCGATTCTGGCACGCCGCCGGGCACCGGCTAGGTTCGTAGGCATGCACCTGGTGATCTCAGGCGACCCGGCCACCGAGAGCCGCAGCCGTGCCTGAAGGCCATACCCTGCACCGGCTCGCCCGGCAGCAGCGCAGGCTGTTCGCCGGCCGGCCGGTTCGGGCCAGCAGCCCGCAGGGCAGGTTCGCCGAGGGCGCCAGCGCGATCGACGGCCGGGTGCTGCGGCGTACCGAGGCCAACGGCAAGCACCTGCTGCAGCACTATCTGGGCGGTCCGATCCTGCACGTGCACCTCGGGCTCTATGGCAATTTCACCACCGGCTCGGGTCTGCCGCCGGAGCCCAAGGGCGCGCTGCGGTTGCGGCTGGTGGGCGAGAACGCCTGGACCGACCTGCGCGGCGCCAATGCCTGCGAGCTGCTGGAGCCGCACGAGGTGGCGGCCCTGTTCGCCCGGCTCGGGCCTGACCCGTTGCGCGCCGACGCCGACCCGATGCAGGCCTACCGGCGGATCAGCCGGAGCCGGACGGTGATCGCGGCGCTGCTGATGGACCAGCAGGTCGTCGCCGGGATCGGCAATGTCTACCGGGCCGAGCTGCTCTACCGCCACCGGATCGATCCCTACCTGCCGGGCCAGGCCGTGAGCCTGCCCATGTGGCTGGCCATCTGGGACGACCTGGTGGCCCTGATGCGAGCCGGGGTCCGGGTGGGCCGGATCGAGACGCTGCGCCCGCAGGACCGGCCGCGCAAGCGTGGCCCGCTGGCCCGGGACGAAGCCGGTTACGTCTACCGCCGGGCCGGGTTGCCCTGTCGGGTGTGCGGCACCGAGGTGCGAACCGAGGTGCTGGTCGGCCGCAATCTGTACTGGTGCCCGCACTGCCAACCGGCCGGCGCGACGGGCCTCTCCTAGACGGGCACCGCCTAGTCGACGGCCTCCAGCTGGCCGCTTTCCACCAGTGCGGACGCTCGGCGCCTGGCCTCGGCGGCCTCCAGCGCCTGAATCAGCCGGGGCCGCAGCTCGTGCGCCCCGATCACCGCATCCACCGAGCCGACCTCGACGGCGCGCTGGATGCTGTGGATGGCATCGAACTCCGCCGCGACCTCCGCCAGCTTCTCGACCCGCACGGTGCTGCGCAGCGTCGCCAGCTCGGTGGCCAGGGCCGCCCGCTCCACCCCGGTCGCCGCGGCGCCGCGTTCCTGCAGTTCCACGATGCGCGGGTCCCGCGCCGTCCGGGCGTCCACCTCGTTGGTGAACACCACCGCCGCGGCCGGCGCGCCGCCGAGCACCGACGCGTACGAGCCCTCGATCGCCAGCACCGTCATCTCGCTGTTCAGGGCCTTGGAGAAGACCACGAATGCCCCGCCGTGATAACGGGAAACCACGCAGAACACGATCGGGCCCTGGAAGTTGACGACCGCCCGGCCGATCTCGGCGCCGTACTCCAGCTGCAGGTTGCGCATCGAGTCCGGCGAGCCGTCGAAGCCGGACAGGTTTGCCAGCATCACCACCGGGCGGTTGCCGCTGGCGGCGTTGATCGCCCGCGCGGTCTTCTTCGACGACCGTGGGAACAGCGTGCCGGCCGTCCACAGGTCCGGTCCGTCACTGGGCGGGAAGCCGCGCCGCGGGATGGCCCGTGACTCGATGCCGATCAGGCACACCGGCCGGCCGCCGAGATGGGCATCGAACACCACGGAGGTTTCCGCATCCGCCATTCCGGCCCAGCGCTCGAACACCGTGCTGTCCTGGTCGGCGACCGCCCGCATCACCGACCTGATGTCGAACGGCTTCTTCCGATCGGGATTGCCGGTCGGGGAGAAGATGTCGCCGATCGTGCGGAACTCGCTGTCGGCGAGCTGATGCGGGTAGTCGCTGATGTCACGCTCGACCGGATCGGAGCTCTTGATCATCCGCGGGGTGTCCTCCCCCGGCGCGATGTAGCTGTGCGCATAGTGGCTCATCAGCAGCTCGCACGCGGCGGCCAGGTTGGGCACCCAGTACTGCGCCTGGCCGTTGGGCCCCATCACCCGGTCATAGCCGCCGATGCCGAAGTTGTCCTCGGCCGACACCCCGCCGGAGAAGTCCAGGGACTGCTTGCCGGTGAGCACCATCGCGCTGTCCGGGGTCATCACCAGAATGCCCTTGGTGTGCATGAGCATCGTCGCTTCGGCGTTCCAGTACGGCTGGGCGCCGACGTTGATTCCGGCAACCACCACGTTGATCTCGCCGCCGGCCTGGGTGAAGGTGACGATCCGGCGCAGCGCCCGGGCCACCCAGTCCATGTTCTCGGTGCCCGAATCCATCGAGATCCGGGCGCCGGCCGAGAGCGTGAACCACTCCACCGGAACCGCCAGCTCTTCCGCCAGGTCCAGGGCGGCGACGATCCGGGCGCATTCCGGCTCGGCGACCGCACCGAGCGCCCGGGTCGGATCACCCAGCAGCACCACCCGGGTGATGCCCTCCGGATGCCGGTCGGTCGGGGTGCTGGCCAGCCCCACCACGATGCCGGCCAGGTTGCCGCCCGGCGGCCGCCGCACCGGGGCCAGCTTGCCATCGTCGTCCAGGTCCCACTCGGTGAATCTGCCGTCCCGGCCGGTCAGCATTCCCACGAGCTCATATGGGTAAACGGTGCCGCGCCGACGCGCCCGGAGCACCTTCTGGGCGTAGTCGTCCAGCGGATGCAGCCAGTCGGTCAACCTGCCGCTGACGGAGGCGACGACGCCGGCTCCGGGCTGGAAGGAGAATCGCACGACGGTGTTGCGGGCCCGGCCGTCCGGCGAGACCACCATGCCCTCGGCGATCACCTCTTCGATGCCCGCGCCCACCGTGAGCGGTGAGATGGTGCGCTGCAGGGCGGTCAGCTCCGCGACCGGCGCGTCCACCGTCGGCCAGATGTGCAGCGCCACGTAGTTCATGTCCAGCCGGGCGCCGCCGAGGCTGGCTCGGGCCCGCCGGATCGCCTCGCCACAGCTGGCCACCGCGCGCTCGGCGTGCGGCAGCGACACCACGTGGCCGTCGGCGTCGCGGACGACGGCGAACTCCCGGATCTGGGCCAGGGCCACCAGCCGCCGGTCCGCCTCGTTGTTCGGCGCCACCAGCAGGTAGAGCAGCACATCCTCGGGGGCGTCCAGGCGGGTGATCTTGAATCGCTTCAGCCGCCACATCTTCAGCCGGCGGCCGACCATCGGGTGCACGCCGCGCACCAGGTCGTCCTCCACCAGGCCATCCGGCTGTGGACGGAAGGTGTAGTAGGACACCGGCCGGCCTGATCCTGGGCAGATCGCCGTGACCACCCGGCGAACCTGCCGGGTGAGCTCCAGCTTGGTGAGGACGGCGTTCAGCTCCGCCGACGCCTCGGCAGCCGAGTCCGGCATCTCCGGCCAGCGCACGTACAGGTCCAGGACGCACTGATGGGCCGCCGGGGCCGCCTTCAGGTGCTGCTCCAGCGCGGTGACCAGGGCCGAGCCCGGCGCCAGCTCCGACAGGTCGGCGACGGTGGTCACCAGGTGGGTCGGCCGCGCGTCCAGGGTGTAGTCACACACCACGAACGGCCGGCCGGCAGCGTTGAGGTTGCGCAGGTCGTGCAGCTCGTACTCGCGATAGTGTCGGCGCGCCAGCACCTCGAGCATCGGCTCGTGCTCGCCGATGCCGGCCTCCAGCCGCTCGGCCAGGAACCGCACGATCTGCTCGGGAATCGCGGCCAGCGCGTTGATCCGCTGGGCGTAGTCCGGCGCGTCCGGAGTGGCGGCCAGGTATCGGACCTCATCGCGCACCCCGGCCAGCACCGAAGCCCGGACGGCGTCCACCAGCGGCTGATCGAACCACCGGAACCGGACGCTGCGGGCCAGGTCACCGACTACCGGATACCGCAGCTGGGTGGCGGCCACCAGCCGCTCGAGCACGTCGTGAACCTGCTCGGCGCTGTCCTCGCCGGGCGCGTCGTCGAGCAGCCACTGCTGCAGCAGCTCGGTGACCAGGCGCAGGTGCGCCGGAGCGACCGGCTGGGTGAGGAAGATCCGGTAGACGGCCTCCTCCAGCGCCGGGGTGCGCTCGAGGTCGGTGACGCCGTAGTGGGTCAGCGCCTGGGACAACCGCTGCCGGAAGGCGGCGGGCAGCTGCTCCCGATCGACGTCCAGGCTGTGCAGGTAGGAATGGAAGTACTCCCGCGGGCTGTGCATCCGCTCGTGCGGGAGCTCCTCACCACCAGGGCGGTTGCGGCTCAGCTCGCACAGGTCGGCGAAGGCCCGGAAGACCCCCAGCTCGGCTGTCAGCGGGCCGTGGCCGCCGCTGGCCAGCTCCGCCCGGAAACCCTGGTAGGCGCTCAGCGTCCTGACCGCGTCGTCATCGCTGAGGTCGAAGCCCAGCAGCAGGCTGCGCAGGTCGTCCAGGCAGGCCGTGGCCCGGGCGGCCGCCGAGCCGCCGCGCCCGGCCGGAAGCTCCAGCGCCACCGCTTCGGACGGCAGCGCCGGACCGTCGGCCGCGCCGTCGAGCTCGACGATCGGCTCCAGCCGGATCATCGGGGTGCCGGTCTCGACCTGCCCGCCGGTGGCGACCAGCAGCTCGCGCACCCTGGCCGGGAACGGCGCCGAGAGCACCGTCTCCATCTTCATGCTCTCCAGCACCAGCACCGGGGCGCCGGCCGCCACCTCGTCGCCGACCGCTACCGGGACCGCCACCACCAGAGCGGGCGCCGGCGAGCGCAGCACGCCGCCCTCGTCCCGGCTGACCCGGTGCGTCACCCCGTTGACCTCGACCAAGTTGATCGTCCCGTGCACCGCGCTGATCACCCGGTACCGCTGGTCACCGACCTCCAGCCGGCTGGCGTAGCTGTTCAACCGCTCGATCCGGGCGTCCACGGTCCGGGCCTCGTCGTCCTGCCCGACGCTGACCCGGTAGCGGTTCGGGCCCAGCTGCGAGACGTTTACCCGGTAACTGGCGCCGCGCAGGCTCAGGTCGATCGCCCGGCTGACCTTGTGCCGGGCCTGCGGCCGGCCGCCGTGCGCGGTGGCGAAGAAGTGCAGCCGCTCGGCGCGCTCCTCCAGGTCGTTGGCCTCGATCGCGGCTGCCACCAGCGCGATGCCGGCGTGCTGGTGTGACACCAGGCCGCCTTCGGCGCGGGTGCGGTCGATCCAGCCGGTGTCGGCGGTGGCGGCGATCACCTCGGGCTCGGCGAGCAGGTCCAGCAGGAAGCTCTTGTTGGTCGCCCCGCCCTCGATGATGACGGTGGTGTCGGCGACCGCCCGGCGCAACCGGGCCAGCGCCTCGTCCCGGGTCCGGCCGTGGGCGATGATCTTGGCGATCATCGAGTCGAAGTCGGCGGGAATGGCGTCGCCGCTGCTGAACCCGGTGTCCACCCGCACCCCGGGCCCGTCCGGCAGGTCGAGCATGGCGATCCGGCCGGGCGCCGGGGCGAAGTCCCGATCCGGATCCTCGGCGTTGAGCCGGGCCTCGACGGCATGCCCCAGCTCGGCCGGCGGCTGGCCGGTCAGCCGGCCGCCGGCTGCGACCTCCAGCTGGATCTTGACCAGGTCGAGGCCGGTGGTGAGCTCGGTGATCGGGTGCTCCACCTGCAGCCGGGTGTTGACCTCCAGGAAGGCGAACATCCCGTCGCTCGGGCGATACAGGAATTCGACGGTCCCCGCGCCGCGGTAGTCCACGGCCAGCGCGAGCCGCTCCGCCGACGCCTTCAACGTCGCGACCTGGCCCGGCGACAGCACCAGCGACGACGATTCCTCGATCACCTTCTGGTTGCGCCGCTGCACCGAGCAGTCCCGGACCCCGATGGCCCACGCGCTGCCCTGGCCGTCGGCCACAACCTGAACCTCGACGTGCCGGGCGCCCGACAGCATGGTCTCCAGGAACATCACGCCGCTGCCGAAGGCCCGGACGGCCTCGTCCCGGGTCTGGTTGAAGGCCGCGGTCAGCTCCTGCGCCGAACGCACCACCCGGATGCCCCGGCCGCCACCGCCGGCGGTGGCCTTGAGCATCAGCGGGTAGCCGAGCGTCTCGGCCTTGGTCAGCGCCGAGCGCAGATCGTCCACCGGGCCCTGGCTCCACGGCGCGACCGGCACGCCGACCTGCTCCGCCAGCAGCTTGGAACCGATCTTGTCACCGAGCGCCCGCATCGCCGCCGCGCTCGGCCCGATGAAGGTCACGCCGAGCCGTTCGCACAGCTCGGCGAAGGCCGGGTCCTCCGCGACGAATCCCCAGCCCACCCAGGCGGCGTCCGCGCCGGTCTCGCGCAGCGCCCGTTCGAGCACCGCGTAGTCGAGGTAGGGGCGAGCCGATGCCGGTCCGATCGGGTAGCCGAGGTCGGCTTCCCGGACGAACTTGGCCGAGCTCTCGGCGTCGGTGTAGAGCGCGACCGTCTCGATCTGATCGCCGCCGGCGGCATTGAGTTCACGCACTGCGTGGATGAGCCGCATCGCGGCCTCTCCCCGATTGACGATGGCAATCCGCCTGAACACCCGCTGCCCTCCCTTGTGGTTGACGTCTCACCCTAACGGCTGAGCCGAAGGCAGCGGCCCGCCCGGGCAAGGGCGGGCAACCTTGAGGTTTTGGGCAAGGTAGACTTCTCGCTGGTAGCCGGCTCAGTTCTGCCTCCGGCTCTCCTTTGGTCCCACACCACGCGCCGCGACCGCTGGTCTGCGCCGGGCAGGACGACCTTCTAGCTTCTGGAGTCTCTCTATGGCGGTTGACCGCCCTCGTTCGTCCGTTCCCGCTTCCCCCGCCCCGCAGTCCGCTGGCCACGCCGGCTTCGCCGAACTCGGCGTCCCGAGCGCGCTGGTGGCCGTCCTGGCCGCCAACGGCGTCAGCAGTCCCTTCCCGATCCAGCGCGCCACGCTGCCTGACTCCCTCGCCGGCCGGGACGTGCTGGGCCGGGGCCGGACCGGCTCGGGCAAGACCTACGCCTTCGCCCTTCCGGTGCTGGCGCGGCTGGCCGGCAGCGACAAGCCGCGGCGGCCCAAGCGCCCGCGAGCCCTGATCCTGGCCCCGACCCGGGAGCTCGCCAGCCAGATCCAGGCATCCCTGGCGCCGCTGGCCCAGGCGCTGTCGCTTCGCACCCTCACCGTCTTCGGTGGCGTGGGCGCCGGCCCTCAGATCAACGGCCTGCGGTCCGGGGTCGACGTGCTGGTGGCCTGCCCCGGCCGGCTGGAGGACCTGATCTCCGGCGGCCACGCCGACCTCAGCGACGTCGAGATCACCGTCCTGGACGAGGCAGATCATATGGCCGACCTCGGCTTCCTGCCGTCGGTCCGGCGGCTGCTGGACCGGACCCCGGCGGTCGGTCAGCGGATGCTGTTCTCCGCCACCCTCGACGCCGGCGTCGACGTGCTGGTCAAGCGGTACTTGCACAATCCGGTCACCCACAGCGTCGACTCGGCCCAGTCACCGGTCTCGAAGATGTCACATCACGTGCTGCACCTGGCGGCCAACGATCGGCTGCCGGTGCTCGTCGAGCTGACCGCGGCGCCCGGGCGGACCCTGGTGTTCACCCGCACCAAGCACGGCGCGAAGAAGCTCACCCGGCAGCTGATCGCCTCCGGAGTGCCGGCGGTGGAGCTGCACGGCAACCTCAGCCAGAACGCCCGGACGCGCAACCTGGAGGCGTTCTCCGACGGCAGCACCCACACGCTGGTGGCGACCGACATCGCAGCCCGTGGCATCCATGTCGACGATGTCAGCCTGGTGGTGCACGCCGACCCGCCGGTTGAGCACAAGGCCTACCTGCACCGCTCCGGCCGGACGGCTCGCGCCGGGGCCGGCGGCACCGTGATCACGTTGATGACCGACGACCAGGTTGCCGACGTCCGGGACCTGACCCGGCGGGCGTCGATCAGCCCGACCATCACCCGGGCGCGGCCGGGCCACCCGCTGCTCGCCGAGCTCGCCCCGGGCGAGCGGGCGTTCGTGACGCCAGCGGCCGGCTCGAGCACCGTGGAGCCGGCTGAACGAAGCCATGCCGGACGTGGCGGCTCCGGCCGGTCAGGCGCCGGCCGGAGCAAGCCCACGGCGGGATCCGGTGGGCGGGGCTCGGGCCAGGGCGGCGTCGGCCGGGGTTCGGCCGGGCGATCGGCGTCCGGGCGGAGCTCCGCCGGACGCGGCTCTGCGAGCGTTCCGGCGCACACCAGCGAGAGCAGGGCAACCGGCGCCCGGGTCACCGGCGGCGCGGCTGCCTTCTCGGCCGGCGCCCGTCCGCGTGGCCGGCGTGGCGGGTTCTAACTGATCCAGCAATTAGCGCGCAGCCAGCCGGTTTGGGCTGTATAGTGCTTTCCAGCAGCCCACCTAGCGGCTGTCAGGTAGCGCAGTCGACGCGCCTGGTCTGTGACGTGGCTCAGCAAAAGCGGCCCCCAAGCAGGTAGTAGAACGGTCATCGGCGGTTGCCTTTCCGGCCCGCCGGCAGACCGATGGTGAAAGGAATACCGTCGTGGATACCGACGATTACGGTCCCTGGGACGACTGAGGGACATCTGGAGCGGGCTGCCTCTTTCGAGGCGGCCCGCTTTGTCAGTCAGAGGGGCTACGCTGAGGCTGTGCCCATCGACATGGAATTGCAGATTCTCACCGTCTTACAGGGCATGAATCCCTCTGGAAGGCCTGCCACCTTCGGCGACCTGGCCCGCACGTTCGGAGTCAGCGCAGACCTGATCGCCTTGCACGCACGGCAACTGGTAGCCGAGGGGCGCGCGCAGCCTTCGATGGTCAATGTCCGGGGCGTGCCGACGTTGCACGGCCTGATGCCCAACCCCAGCGCGATCTGACCGCTCGCTCCGGCGAGCAGCGCCCGCGACACATCCGACGGCCCACCTGTCGCCGCCGGAGTTATCGACCATGGAGAAACACACTGTGAACACTGCTGAGAACCCGGCAGCAACCGAGGGCGACAGCGCGGCGAAGGAGAGAACACCGCACGGCGGCGCGATGTTCTCCGGGGCCGCGGCAATCGCGCAGCACGGCGGTCAGAAGCCTGAGACCGAGCAGTTGAACATGCGAATCCGGGCCGATCTGTACCGCCAGCTCGACCGGATGTCGGTCATCCTGGGCGCCCGCCGCGGCGTGCCGACCAACCGGGTGACCGTCGTGGAAGAAGCGCTGGCCGCCTACTTCGAGGCTAACCGCACCAGCTGAGCAGCCTCACCCCAGCTGCGAATCGACGTAGCACCAGCGCCACGCCTCACCGGCCTCCACGCTGCGCATCACCGGATGGTCGGTGTGCGCGTAGTGCTTGTCGGCATGCTTGCCGTCGGAGGAGTCGCAGCAGGCGACGTGTCCGCAGGTGAGGCACATCCGCAGATGTACCCAGGCCAGCCCCTCGTCGATGCATTCCTGGCATTGTCCCGGGGTGTCCGGCCGGGCGGTCCGGGCCGCGGCCTGCAGATGGCCGCACTCCTGGCCGGAGATCATGCTGCGCAACGGCTCGTCCCGGGGCAGCTCGTCCTCGCCCTCGTCGAAGCGGTCGATCAGCGACTCCTCCAGATCCAGCACCCGCATCACGGCCTGCAGCACCTCGTGATCGAGCACCCCGGAGTCGCGGACCTTCAGCAGCTCCTCCCGCTCTGCCTGCAGCATCAGCAGCCGTAGCCGCCGGTAGTGCTCGCTGGGAGTCAGCAAATCGGACTCGTCCGGACCGAGCCGCTCCCACGCGGCATTGACCTGGTGACCTACCCGCTGCCGCAGGCCGTCGGTCACCTCGGCGGGGGTGTCGCCGTCGGCATGCTCCTCCAGCGCCCGCAACCCCGCGTTGGTGACCTGCTGCATCAGTCCCGCTTCCTGGAGGGCATCCTCGGCGCGGCTGGGCCCACGCAGGTTCAGCCGGTGCACCAGCCACGGCAGGGTGGTGCCTTGCAGCAGCAGGGTGCCACCGACGACTACCAGCGCGGCCAGCACCAGCACGTCCCGGTAGGGGATGTCGTCCGGCAGCAGGAACACCGCGGCCAGCGTGACAACCCCGCGCATGCCGGCCCAGGAGATCACCGCCGGGTACCGCCAGGGTGGTGAGGGGTCGGCCTCGCGGACCCGGCGAGACAGCTTGCGGGGCAGGTACGTCGCCGGAAAGACCCAGATCGGGCGCAACAGGACCGCGGCCCCGAGGATGGCCAGGCACGAGCCGATCAGCTGCCAATGGTTGAGGGGCGCCCGCCAGGCGTTGTCTACGATCACCCGAACCTGCAAGCCGATCAGCAGGAACACCGAATTCTCCAGCAAGAACTCGACCGTCCGCCAGTTGGTGCGCTCGGCGATCCGGGAGGCCGCGCTCTGCCAGACCGGTGCCCGATGGCCCAGGATCAAGCCGGCGACCACCACCGAGATCACCCCGCTGGCGTGGATTTCCTCCGCCGGCAGGTAGGCCAGGAACGGCGCCAGGAAGGACACTGTGGTGTCGAGCACCGGATCGGTGATCCGGCGGCGCAGCATCCCCAGGCCCAGCGCCACCGCGACGCCGACCAGCACCCCGCCACCGGCCGCCCGCACGAAGTCGCCGGCCGCGTGCAGCACGGTCACCGATCCGGCCGAGGCGGCGATGGCGGTGCGCAGCGCCACCAGCGCGGTGGCGTCGTTGAAGAGCGATTCCCCTTCCAAGATCGTCACGATCCGGCGCGGCATGCCGACCCGGCGGGCCACGGCGGTAGCCGCTACCGCGTCCGGCGGGGCGATCACCGCGCCGACCGCGACGGCGGCCGCGAACGGCACCGGCAGCAGCAGCCAGGCGACCACCCCGACTCCGAAGGTGGTGAACAGCACCAGCCCCACCGACAGCAGGCCGATCGAGCGCCGGTTGGCCTTGAAGTCCACCAGCGAGGTGCGGATGGCAGTGGTGTAGAGCAACGGCGGCAGCAGTCCGAGCAGCACCAGGTCCGGGGTCAACGCCACGTCCGGCACGAACGGCAGGTAGGAGCCGGCGATGCCGGCGAGGGTGAGCACCAGCGGCTCGGACACCCGGAGCTGGCGGGCCGCGGCGGCCAACAGGGTCGACGCCGCCACCAGAACCACCAGACCGACCGCGATGCTCACCTGGCCATCCTGCCAGCCCGCGGCAGGTCACGGCGCTGCCCTGACACACACCAGATCTCCCCCGCCGGGTTGTCGTAGGGTGCAGCGGAGTTCCACTGCGGAGGAGGGCATCCGATGACCGGTTCTCGGGCATTGCTGATAGTCGACGTGCAACCGACCTTCTGCGAGGGCGGTGAGCTGGCGGTGCCCGGCGGGAACCTGGTCGCCGACCGGATCGCTGAGCACCTGAAGGCGCACCGGGACGACTATCGACTGACGATCACCAGCCAAGACTGGCACCAAGACCCCGGCGCGCACTTCTCCGAGCACCCGGACTTCGTCGACAGCTGGCCACCGCATGGGCTCGCCGGCACTCCGACCGCCGAGCTGCATCCCGCGGTGACTGCCGCCCTGGCGCCGTCGGGCCCCGATGTGACGATCAAGAAAGGGCTGCGCCAGGCAGCGTATTCGGCATTCGACGGAACGGCGCCGGACGGCCGGACGCTGGCGGAGGTGCTCCGTGCTGCCGGCGTCGACGAGCTGGACGTGTGCGGCATCGCCGAATCGCACTGCGTCCGGGCCAGCGCCCTGGACGCCCTGTCAGCGGGCCTGGCGGTGCGGCTGCTGACCGACCTGACGGTGCCGGTCACCGAGGAGTCCGGTGCGGCGGCCCGGGCCGAGATCAGCTCGGCCGGCGGCGTCCTGGCCGTCTCGGGCGCGGGCAGCCGCTGATGGAGACGTTCGAGCACCTGCGACGGGCGGACACCGTGCTGCTCAGCACCCGGCGGCGGAACGGCTCGACCGTCGACACCCCGGTCAACGTGGTGGTGGACGAGCAGGGCATCGGGTACTTCCGGACCTGGTCGACCTCGGGCAAGGCCCGGCGGCTGCGGAACTTCCCGGGCGTGCGAGTCGCGCCGTGCTCGTTCACCGGACGCCCGCAGGGATCGGATCAGCCGGCAGTCGCCAGCCTGCTGTCCGGACCCGATGCCGAGCGGGCGCGGACGCTGCTGGCGGGCCGGTTCCCGATCATCCACGGACGCCTGGTGCCGCTGGTGCACCGGATGTCGAAGCGCGAGACGGTGTATTACCGGCTGACGCCCGCGGAGGAACCAACCCCCGGCTGGGTTTAGGGCTACACGCGACAAGCCCGGAACGGCAGCGCCGTTCCGGGCCAACCGGATCGTCCGGACCAGGGGTCAGACCGAGATCGCCTGCCGGTTCTGGGCGTCGCTCTGGATCATGATTTTGCGGGGCTTCGCCTTCTCGGCAATCGGGATGGTCAGGCGCAGCACGCCGGCCTGGTAGCTGGCCTCGATCTTGTCGGTGTCGAGGGCATCGCCCAGGATGACCTGCCTGCTGAACACGCCGCGCGGGCGCTCGGCCGCGATCAGCTCGATGTTGTCGTCCGCCTGCAGGCGCCGCTCGGCACGCACCGTCAGCACGTTGCGCTCCACGTCAAGGTCGACGCTCTCCGGGTCGACGGCGGGCAGGTCGAATTCGACGATGAAGTGGTCACCCTCGCGCCAGGCGTCCATCGGCATACCGGTCGGCCGCGCCACCGTGCCGAAGACCTGGGAGGCCATGCGGTCGAGTTCACGGAACGGGTCGGTACGGATGAGCATCGTTGCCACCTCCACAAGTGACGGGTTGAAGTTCTCTCCTGTAGTAGCATCCGCCGTAGCACCTAATGTGCAGTGGCTGATGTAGATTTGTTGTACCAAACTTTCTAGGCTGATGCAAGCAGCGAGGAGGTTGTCGATGGAGATCCCGCAGCCAGATCCCGACCGCGGGCTGTACGGCATCACCGTGGCCGCCGAGCTGGTCGGCAGCGGCCCGCAGAACCTGCGCCAGTACGAAGCTCGCGGCCTGGTCACCCCTCAACGCACCGCCGGCGGCACTCGCCGGTACAGCGAGAACGACCTCAGTCGGCTACGCGACATCGCGGGGCTGCTCGACGCGGGTCTCAACCTGGCCGGCATCGAGATGGTGCTCGCGCTGCGCACCGCCAACTCCCAGCTGCAGGCCGAGATCGACAAGCTGGCCGGGCGGCCATCCACAGCGCCCCGCGCCAAGGGAACCGCGCGGTCCAACGGTCGGAGCCCGGCGCCAGCCGACGCGGGGAAAGACGGACGCTAAGCACATTTCGCGGGCGACCATTCCCGCACGCCAGTGGTTACCGTCTGTTTCTGCCTGTTCCTCCGGCGCGATCTTGAATCATTGCGCTTGCTATTGCACATTCCAGGCAATGTAGACCCCACCCGGGTCGCCGGACACCGCATGGCAACGCACTCACCAGCATTTATAGGGTGAAACGGGTTCGATGTGCCGCTGCCAATCCGGACATCCATCGTCAGGGGTAGCGAACTTGGACATCACCTATGCGATGGTCGGAACGATTACAGCCGGTTAAAAGCCTCCCGTTCGATGGGTGGCCCTCGTCCTTGATCGAATCGGATTCATAGCAGTGGTTCCTTTGACTCCCAAGCCAATCCTCAAGAACTTGACAAGAAATAAACTGGCTCTGTCCAATTAGCTAAATGCTGTGTTAGCTTGCCTTCACGGCCAATCGGTCGAGCGGGCATAGATCCGTCAGGCATTATGGTCGCCCTCGGCCTGACGGGGAGCAGAGGCGAAACCCACGCGCGCATTGGTACTCATACTCACGCGGGGGAAGGAGCATGGGTCACTCCATGTCACATCGTCACAGCTCATCAGGTCGCATTACGCGCCGTAATCGCCGGGTCGCAGCCGCGGTCGCGGCAGGCGCAGGCATCGCACTCGTAGGCGGCATCACGGTCGCTCAGGCTTCGATACCCAGCTCAACAGGCGTGATCAGCGCCTGCTATGACGCCAAGAACGGCCTCACCCGCATCATCGATTCCAGCGCAAGCTGCGCGAAGAACGAGAAGGCGATCACCTGGAACCAGAAGGGCCCCAAGGGCGACACCGGCGCAACGGGGGCTGCCGGCGCGACAGGGGCTACCGGAGCGAAGGGTGATACGGGCGCCACTGGCGCGAAGGGCGAGAAGGGCGACACCGGAGCCACGGGCGCTACTGGCGCCCAGGGCGCGAAGGGTGATACGGGCGCCACCGGCGCCACCGGCGCGAAGGGTGACACTGGCGCGAAGGGTGACACTGGCGCGAAGGGTGACACTGGCGCGAAGGGCGATACCGGCGCCGCCGGAGCTCAGGGCCCGCAGGGCGAAGCCGGCGCCACCGGTGCCCAGGGCGAGAAGGGCGAGACCGGCGCCACCGGTGCCCAGGGCGAGAAAGGCGAGACCGGCGCCACCGGTGCCCAGGGCCCGCAGGGCGAAGCCGGCGCCACCGGTGCCCAGGGCGAGAAAGGCGAGACCGGCGCCACCGGTGCCCAGGGCCCG
>Ga0326721_10000225_pt1 | contig 19042 bp, 10 predicted proteins | sample SGPome_FD_203951 | JGI IMG/M metagenome (GOLD analysis project Ga0326721, IMG submission 203951) | Soil microbial communities from Southern Great Plains, Lamont, Oklahoma, United States - SGP_1_2016 | ecosystem: Engineered > Artificial ecosystem > Soil microcosm > Unclassified | place: USA...
CTATCTTCCAGACCTATAACTCAGACCGGTACCTTCCCTTCCTCCAAGGTCTCGGATTCACAGTCAAGTACTCCGCGAACACCTACAAGTTCGATGTCGCCGCCGTCCTCGGCAACGCAAACTTGGTGTCGGCGGGCACAGTCGAGGACGTCCCCGGGTACCGCGTGCGCAGCCTCGACAAGCGACGCTATACCCAGGATATGGAACAGCTGCGTCTGCTTTTCAACGCCAGCTTTGCGCAGAACCACGACGTCTTGCCCTATGAGCGCGACGTTTTCGCATCCATGACCGCGGCCCTGAAGATGTTCGTCGACGCGGATCTGATCTGCTTCGTCGAACACGATGGCAAGCCGGTCGGCTTTTCAATCATCGTGCCCGACGTCAACCAGGTCCTTTCCCGGCTCAGCGGCCGGATCGGACCGCTGGACCTGCTGCGAATCCGCGGCATGATCAAATCGATCTCGTCCGCCGTCTTGCTGCTCATTGGCGTCATCCCCGAGGAGCAGCGCGCCGGCATCAGCCGATTGCTGCTGACCCGCATCGTCGAGGTGATGCGCACTCGGCCCTACCGGACCTTGCATACGACCTGGGTGCACGAGGACAACGACGCCATTCTCGCCATCATCGATGCGTGGAGGGCGACACCGGACAAGGAGTACGTGATCCTTGAGCGGGCGATCGGATAATGGACGCCTTGGTCACCGGAGCCACCGGTTCTTTAGGCTCCACGCTCGTGCGTGGGCTTCGCGCCGAGGGTGCCGACGTGCGGGCGCTGGTCCTTCCGGGTGAATCGGACGATTGGCTGCGTAGCGCCGGTGTCCAGATCTGCCATGGTGACCTGCGCGAACCAGCGTCGCTGCCCGCGGCGGTGGCCGGCGTGCGGGTGGCGTTCCACGTTGCCGGCATCGCCGCGCCGCTCAATGCGTTCGAACGGCAGATGTGGGAAGTGAACGTAGAGGGCACCCGGAACCTGCTCGAGGCTGCCAGCTGCGCCGGCGTGGAGCGTGTCGTACACACCTCATCAGTGTCTGCAATCGGCTGGCCAGATCAGGCTGACCCTGTCGATGAGACATTTCCGTTCAACGGCGAATGCTTCGACCACGCCTACATGCGCACCAAGCGGGCGGCAGAGGATGTCGCTCTCGGCTTCGCCAACCGCGACCTCGATGTCGTGGTGGTGAACCCGTCGGCCGTGATGGCGCCCGGCGGCTCCCCCCGGTACGGCTGGTCCGCGCTCGTGCGCGCGGTGCGCCGCGGCGCAGTCATCGGCAGTCCGCAGGGCGGTCTGTCGATGACCGGCGCCGCCGACTTCGTCGACGCGATGCTGCGCGCGGCGAAGTCGGGCCGTCGCGGCGAACGCTACATCGTCGCAGCACACCTGCTGTCGTTCTGGGAATTGCTCCGCCTCATCGCCGATGTGGTGGGCGGACGTGCCCCACGGCTGCTACTACCGGACAAGGTGGTGGCCGTCGCCTGCCGGGCGGGCACGGCGCTGTCCGCCGTCACCAGGACACGGTTGATTCTGGCGCGCGAAAACCTGCCGCTGCTGACCCGACGGATGTACTACAGCCAGGCGAAAGCCGAGCGCGCGCTCGGCGTGCAGCGCACCCCGCTCGAGATCGCCATCGACGACGTCGCGCGCACAATCCGCGGCCGAGCGTAATGAGCATTTCCGATGTCGGGTCGGTCCCTGATGCGATCGCCCGACACGCCGCGGACGCCGGGGACAGCCCGGCGCTGACCTACCTGCACGACGGCGAATCGGTGTCGGTGTCGATGACGTACACCGAGTTGGACCGCAGAGCAGCCGCCTGCGCGGAGCTTCTTTGTCAGGACGCCGAGCCCGGCGACCGCATCGTGATCTCCTTCCCGGAAACCGTCGACTTCGTCGTCGCATTCCTCGGCTGCCTCTACGCCGGTCTGGTGGCGGTGCCGGTCTACCCGCCTCGCCGCGGAGGCCGACACGGGACGCGATTGCTCTCAGCCGCAGTCGAGGACAGCCAACCGCGGATCGTGTGGACGAGCGATGCGTCGGCGTTCGGAGTGGTCGACCCCGACGGCGAGCCGACTCCGCGGAGCTGGCGGCCGAGCGCGCAGGATGGGCCAGGCTGGCGCCTGCCGGCGCCGGACCCGGCAGCGCTCGCATTCCTGCAGTACACGTCCGGATCCACCTCGAGCCCCAAAGGCGTGATGGTGAGTCACGGCAATCTCCTGCACTGCGAGCGGATGATCGCCACCGCTTTCGAGCATTCGGCCGCGTCCACCTTCGGCGGCTGGCTGCCCGTGTATCACGACATGGGCCTGATCGCGCAGATCCTGCAGCCGCTCACGCTCGGCGCGCACAGCGTGAGCATGCCGCCCGAGGCGTTCCTCCAACGGCCGGCACGATGGCTGCGCATGATCAACCGGTTCGGCGTGCGCACGTCCGGTGGGCCGAACTTCGCCTACGATCTGTGCACTCAGCGCATCCCCGACGAGGATCTCCTCGACCTCGACCTGAGCGGGTGGGAAATCGCCTTCAACGGGTCCGAGCCGGTCCGCGCGTCCACGCTGGCGGCCTTCGAGCGACGGTTCGCCCGGGTCGGCTTCCGCTCGGCCGCCGCGTACCCGTGCTACGGGCTGGCGGAGATCACCCTCTTTGCGACCGGCCCGACCAAAGGGAGCGGATACCAGACCGTCGACGGGTCGGCGTTGGTCGGTTGTGGGCATGCGTGGCTGGACCGTACCGTGCGCATCGTCGACCCCGCGACCCTGCGCGAGGCGCAGGGCGACGAGGTCGGTGAGATCTGGCTGGCTGGCGCCGATGTCGCCGGTGGGTACTGGCGGCGGCCGGAGCTCAGCGAGCAGACCTTCGGTGCGCGATTGGCCGGCGACCCGCGCCGATTCCTGCGCACCGGCGACCTGGGTCGGCTGACGGGCGAGGGCGAGCTGGTCGTAACCGGCCGGCTCAAAGACGTCATCGTGCTCGAGGGGCGCAACCTCTACCCGCAGGATGTCGAGTTGTCCGTCGATCTCAGTGCGTCCGCGGTGCGCACAGGGTGCGCCGTAGCCTACGAGTTCGCCGACGGCGACGGACGTGCGCGGCTGGGCATCGTCGCCGAGGTCCGTCAGGTCGACGACGGAACCGACTACCGGAGCGTCATCGGCTCGATCCGCCGGCGGGTCTCGTCCGAGCACCTCGTGCGAGCCGACCGGGTCACCTTGATCGCGCCGGGTTCGATTCCGAAGACGACGAGCGGCAAATTGCAGCGCAACGCAACTCGCGCAGCGGTGCGCGACGGCGCGCTTCCGGTGCTCGCGTGCTGGCCCGGATCATCCGATGCCTAGCCGCCCGCCGGGGCCGGCGCCCTCTCCTGATGCCCTCGAACGCTGGCTGGTCCAACGCATCGCCCAGATCGTCGAGGCGCCAGACGAGATCGTCGATGGCACGCTGACCTTCGCAGAGCTCGGTCTGTCGTCCATCGACGCGGTCGATCTCGCTGCCGAGGCCGGGCGGAATTTCGAGCTGGCAGTCGACCCACTTGCGATCTGGGACTATCCGACCCCGACCGAACTGGCGGCGCACCTCGCCGGGCCACCGGAGCTGCCTGCCAGGCCGCCGAGGACACCATGACCGCCGCCGCCGCCGAGGACACCCGGGACACCGGGGAGGCTGCGGCCTCGTATCCGGTCGCGATCACCGGGATCGGCTGCCGCTTCCCGCAGGCCCACGGCCCACGGCAGTTCTGGCAGGTCCTCCTGGACGGACGCGATTGCATCGCCGCGCGCTCGCCCCAACGAGTCGGCGACCATCGACCGGGCGGCTACCTCGAGGAGGTGCTCGACCTCGATCCGTCCTACTTTTCGGTGTCCGATCGCGAGGCATCCCGGATGGATCCGCAACAGGCGCTCCTGCTCGAGACGGCATGGGAGGCGCTCGAGGACGCGGCGATCGCGCCGCTGGGCCTTGCCGGCGCTCGCGTCGGTGTCTTCGTCGGCGTCTGTGCCTACGAGCACGGCGCCGCCGCGTTGTTCGGCACGCTGCCCGACATCCACACCGCCACCGGGTCGGCGTTGAGCGTCGCAGCCGGGCGCCTCTCCTACGTCTTCGGGCTTACCGGCCCCGCCGTGGTGCTGGACACGGCCTGCTCGTCCTCACTGGCCGCAGTGCACTACGCGTGCGCAAGCATCCGGTCCGGGGACTGCGATTGGGCGATCGCCGGTGGCGTGAACGTGATCGCGGGCCGCGCCGTCTCGGACGCGTTCGACCGCGGCGGGTTCTTGGCCCCGGGCGGCCGCTGTCGCAGCTTTGGCGCCGGAGCCGACGGCTACGTGCGCGGCGAGGGCGTCGGCCTCGTAGTTCTCGAGCCGCTGGCCGCGGCGCGCCAGCGTGGGCGCCGGGTGTATGCGGTCGTCCAAGGATCGGCGATCGGACATGACGGGCGAAGCAACGGCCTCACCGCGCCGAGCCGGCGAGCCCAGGAAGAGGTCGTCCGTGCCGCGCTGCGACGTTCGGGCGTCGACCCAGCCGACGTCGACTGCGTCGAGGCGCACGGCTCGGGCACCGCGCTGGGTGACCCGATCGAGGCCGCCGCGCTCGGCGCGGTCGTCGGAGGAGCGGCACGAATCCGGCCGTGTCTGATCGGTTCGGTGAAGTCGAACATCGGCCATTTGGAGGCCGCCGCGGGCATCGCCGGCCTGATCAAGACCACCCTGGCCATACATCACGGCGTCGTCCCCGCGTCGCTCCATGCCGCCGAGATCAACCCGCGTATCGACCTCGCCCAACTGAACCTCGAAGTCGTCCAGGACACCCGGTCGTGGCCGGGCAACGGGTCGCGGATCGCCGGCGTCAGCAGCTTCGGCTTCAGCGGCACCAATGTTCACGTCGTGCTTGTCGCCGAGGCGGCTGCGGGAGCGGAGGAGAGAGCTCACGAGAGATCCGGATCGGCGTCGCTGCTGCTGTCCGCTCCGGACGAGGGCGGGGTGCGAGAGCTGGCCGCGAGGCTGGCCGACGCCGTCACAAGCGGTACCGATCGCGCGGGCGAAACCGCCCTGACCGACCTGGCCTGGATTCTGGCGACCGGCCGCTCGCACCTGGCGTGCCGGGCGGGATTCGTCGCGAGCAGCACCACGGACGCCGTCGCTGGACTGCGAGCCCTCGCATCCGGCGCGCCCGCGCGCAACGTGGCGCTCGTGCACGCCCCCCGGCGGACGGCCGACGGGCCACTTTTCGTCTACTCCGGACAGGGTGGTCAGTGGAGCGGCATGGCTCAGGAGCTCCGAGGCCGCTGGGCTCCCTTCGACCAGGCCCTGCAGGACTGCGACCGGGTCTTCCGCGACCTCCTGCCGTGGTCCCTCGCCGACCTGCTCGCGTCGCGGTTGAGCGCGGATGAGCTTGCCCGCCCCGAGATCGCCCAGCCGCTGATCTTCGCTGTCCAGGTGGCGATGACGCGTGCGCTGGCCGACGCTGGAGTCCGCCCGGCAGCGGTGGTCGGCCACAGCATGGGCGAGGTGGCCGGCGCGTACGCCGTGGGCGCGCTTACGCTCCAGGACGCGGCCCGAGTGATCGTCGCGCGGGCGGAAGCCTTGCGGCAGACCTCAAGCGACGGCGCGCTCGCAGTCATCGGCCTGCCCGCCTCGGACGCCACCGCGGTCGCTGCGGGCGTCGACGAGGAATTGCAGCTCGTCGCCGAAAACGGTCCGGAGAGCACGGTCGTCGGCGGGCCGGTCCTCGCCGTGAGCCGGCTGATCGCCACGGCTCGCTCGCTCGGGCTGTTCGCCAACCCGGTCTCGGTGACGGCCGCAGCCCACAGCGCCGCCCTCGAGCCATTCCTGGAGGAGTTCCGCGAGCGCATCGCCGACATCGCGCCCCGGAACCCGCTGACCCCGTTCTTCCCCGCGAGCACCTGCGGTGACCTCCCCGGCGATGGCCTCACCGCCAAGTTCTGGACCGGCAACCTGCGCAACCCGGTGCGATTCTGGCCTGCGCTCCGAGCCGCGCTCGAGGCCGATCCGAGCGCGGTAGTCGAGATCAGCCCCCACCCGGTGCTGGTCCGTGACATCCGTGCGGCGCTGGCCGGCAAGGGGTCCGTGGCCACTTGTCGGCCGGTCATGCGACGGGACGAGCCGGCCTGGCCGACAATTCTCGACCTCCTCGTGGGACTGCACCTCGGGGGAGCCAATGTCGACTGGCGCCGCGTCCTGGCCGCCGGGCAGCCGACCAGCCTCCCCGGCCCGGCGTGGCGGCACCGTGCGGCGACCAGCGTGGCGTCGGGCAGCGGCACCGCCAGCAGACGGATGCTCGATGATGAGGTGCCGATCGCAGGCTGCCCTGGGCTGGCGATCCGCCGGCTCGACATCCGGTCGGTGACCGAGGGTCCGCTCGTCGGACATGTGGTCCATGGAATCCCCGTCGTCCCCGGCACGGCGCTGCTCGCCGCACTTCTTGCCGCCGGGACCCTGGCGGTTCGCGACGTTTCGATCGAGCGTCCGGTTGCCGCCGACGGCGAGTCGGCCGGCGAGGTGCAGGTCGTCATCCGGCGCGCGGCGGACGGCAACCGGCTCGCCGTCCAGTCCAGCCGTGACGGCGACCGCTGGATCACTCACGCGACGGCCGTAGCAGCAGAAGATCGCGGGCAAGGGGAGGAACCGGCGCCGGAGCCGGCCGACGCGGAACCGGTCGACTTGCCGGCGTACTACGCCGCGGCGGCTGCCGCCGGCCTCCATCTGTCCCCGGAACTCCGGGCGCTCGTGGAGCTGAAGCGAGCGCCCGGCCGAGCCTGGGCGACGATCGAACTCTCCCGGTCGGTGTCCGCCCATCCGGACGGCCTGGTGTCGCTGGCCGCATTGCTCGACGCCGGCCTCCACGTCCTGGGCGCCGCCGCTGGGCAGGATAAGTCGGTGCTGCTGAGCCCTACCGGCGCAGCCGCGGTCCGGGTAGCAGCCGACCGCATCACCCGGTGCCGGGTGAGCGCCGTGGTCACGAGCATCGACGCCCGCGGCGTGGTGACCGGCGACATCACAGTCAGCGCCTTCGATGGCGCGCCGCTGCACCGGCTCGACGGCGTCCGGCTCACGCCCCTGCCGGGCGGCAATCGGCCGTGGGCGATCCGCGAGCTTCGCTGGGCGCCGGCCAGTCCGCAAGACCGAGCGGAGGCGGCCGACCGGCCGGCCCGGACGATCGCGGCCGTGCCACCGGACGTGGACTCCGATCTCGTGATCGCGGTCGGCGCGGACGTCTGCGTGCCGGTGGACGACGCGGGCGCGGTCGTCGATCTCATGACCGACGGGGGCCAGCGCTCCCGGCTCGTCGTGCTACCCAGCGACGTGAGCGAATCGGCTGAGCCCGGTGTGGGCCACGAGCACGTCCTCGCCTTGCTTCAGGAGCTGCTGCGCCGCGATGCTGCGCCGAGGCTTGTCGCAGTCACCCGAGGCGTGCACGTGCTCCCCGGCCGCCACGAGATCGGCAGGCCCAGGGACGCCCCGCTGTGGGGAATCCTCCGCGTCCTGGCGAACGAGTCACCCGAGTTGCGCCCCTCGCTCATCGATCTGCCAGACGCTCCCACGAAGGCCGACCTCGCCATGCTGGCCGCCGCGCTCGACCGGGACGCACCGGAGCTCGCGATCCGGGGCGGCCAGCTGCTGGTCCCCTTCCTTGCGCCGGTGTCTGTCCCGCTCGCGCCAGCCACTGTGCGAACGGATCGGACGTATGTGGTCACCGGCGGGCTGGGCGCGCTCGGGCGGCAGGTGGTTGGCTGGCTGGTCCACCAGGGCGCCCGCAGCGTGGCGGTCATAACCCGGCGCGGCGCCGCCGATCCCCCGGCCGTCCTGGGTGGCGGTCTGGACGCCGACATCCGAGTGGTCCGCGGGGATGTCGGCTCGCGCGCGTCTCTGGCAGCCGCGCTGGACCAGGTGCGCAAGGACATGCCACCTATCGGCGGCGTGGTGCACGCAGCGGGACGGATACACGACGGCGTAATCGCCGGGCTGGATATGGCCGGCTCCCGGGCCGCGTTCGACGTCGAAGCACGCGGCGCGTGGCTGTTGCACAATCTCACGCTCGACGACCCGGTCGAGGTGTTCGTGCTGTTCTCATCGCTGGCCGGGCTGCTCGGCTCGCCCGGGCAAGCAGCGCACGCCGCCGGGAGCGCGTATCTCGACGCGTTGGCCGCACACCGGATGAGCCTCGGGCTGCCCGCCCAGAGTCTCGACTGGGGGCCGTGGCGTGGCGCCGGCGCCGGCGCAGCGGCTGCCGAACGCGTCGAGACCGTCGGGGTTCGCGCAGTGACCGTGGCGGAAGGCGTGCAGATTTTTGGCGCGGCGCTCGGCTACGACCGGTCCGTTCTCGTCCTCGCCGACCTCGATGAGCAGAAGCTGGCCAAGGTGCTCCGCCGGTCCGCCTACGTCTCCCGGGTGCTGCCGGAAGCGAGCCGAACACAGGACGGGATCGGCCGGCCGATCACGCTCGACAGCGCCGGCCGGCTCGTGCGGGACGTCGCCAGCCAGGTGTTGCGAGTGCCGCGTGACACGATCAGCAACTCGGTGGAGCTCACGACGCTCGGTCTCGATTCGCTGATGAGCCTCGAATTCCGAGATCTGCTGCAGACCGCACTGGGCGTTCCGCTGCCCGCCTCCCTCACCTGGGCCTATCCCACCGTGCGATCGCTCGCTGAGGCTCTGGTCAAGATCGTGCAGACACGGGAGGGCACGTGAGCACGCTGCCACGAGAGGATCTGCTTTCCGTAGCGACGGCACGCATCCGGGCGCTGCAGGACGAGTTAGAAGATCTGCGCGCAGGCCAGGACCCACGGGTGGCCGTCGTTGGCACGGGCGTCCGGCTGCCCGGCTGCGCGCCCGGGGCCGACGGGTTCTGGGCGGCACTGACCGAAGGACGCGACTGCGTGCGGGACAGTCCTGCGTCGAGCACCGATCTCCGGCCGCCTGTCCGCCTGCCCGCAGGCCTGCTCGACAGGGTCGACCTCTTCGACGCGGACTTCTTCGGCCTGAGCACGAGCGAAGCCGTATCCACCGACCCGCAGCAGCGCCTCGCTCTGGAGGTTGCCTGGGAGGCGCTCGAGGACGCCGGCCAGCCGGTCGATGCCGCCCACCGATCGGTCGGCGTGTTCGTCGGCGTCTATCAGTCCGATTACCTCAGCCGGGTGCTTGCGGACGAGCCGGTGACCGCCTTCACCGGTCCGGGCAACGCGCACAGCATCATCGCGAATCGGATCTCTTACTGTCTCGACCTCCATGGGCCGAGCCTGGCCGTAGATACCGCCTGCTCGTCGTCGCTGGTCGCCGTCCATCTTGCGATGCGCGCCTTGCGTACCGGCGAGTGTGACGTCGCGCTGGCCGGCGGGGTCAACCTCCTGCTCTCGGAGAGAGCCGACCAGTTGACCGGAGCCGTCTTGCCGGTGGCGCCGGGCGGTCGGTGCCGGTCGTTCGACGCGGCCGCGGACGGCATCGTCCGGAGTGAGGGGTGCGGCTTCGTCGTCCTGCGGCGACTGCGCGACGCCATGGCCGACGACGATCGGATCTACGCCGTGATCCGCGGCTCCGCGGTGAACCAGGACGGCCGCAGCAACGGGCTGACCGCGCCCAACCCGCTCGCCCAGCAGGCGGTCGTGGAACGCGCGCTGGCCGACGCCGGGATGACCGCCGGCGACGTCGAGTACGTGGAGGCACATGGCACCGGGACCGCATTGGGCGATCCGATCGAGGTCGATGCGCTGGCGGCGACCTACGGGGCGGGTGGCGGCACGCCGTGCTATGTGGGCTCAGTCAAGTCCAACCTCGGACACACCGAGGCGGCCGCCGGGATCGCAGGCCTCATCAAGGCGGCGCTGTGCCTGCACCGCGCTCGGCTCGTGCCGACCGTCCACCTGCGCCGGCCCAATCCCCTGCTGCGGCTCGAGGGCACCCGGCTAAGGTTGGCGGACGGATCGGCCGCCTGGCCGGATCGCTTTCGCGGCCTGCGCGCGGCTGCGGTGAGCTCGTTCGGGTTCGGCGGCACCAATGCCCATCTCGTGCTGGAGGAAGCGCCCGAGCGTGTACCGCGCGCAGCGCCGGCCGGCCCGCACGTGTTGCCGGTGTCCGGCCGCAGCGCCACCAGCACGTCCGCACTCGTCGTCGCGTACGAGCAGGCGTTGGCCGCCGCCGTCGACCCAGATCACGCCGCGGCGCTCGTGCGCGCGGCCGCGACCCGGCGGGCGCACCACGAATATCGGGTCGCGTTCGTCGCGAACGACGTGGGCGAGATGCGCGCCGCGGGCTTGTCGCGACGACCGATCATGCGCAGCGTCGCCGGCCGCGTCGCCTTCGTGTTCAGCGGTCAGGGCGCGCAATGGGCCGGGATGGGTGAGCGCCTGTGCCACGAAGCCGTTTTCGCCGACGTCGTGCATCGCTGCGACGAGCACCTCGCCGAGTACGACGACTGGCGCATCTGGGACCTGCTGCACGGCCAGGCAGGTGACGGTCTTGACCGGACCGATCGCGCCCAGCTCGCGCTTTTCGCCGTGGAAATAGGCATCGCGGAGACACTGGCGGCTTGGGGAATCCGCCCGGTCGCGGCGCTCGGGCACAGCGTAGGCGAGGTCACCGCGGCCTGCGTGTCCGGTGCGCTGGATCTAGCTCAGTGCGTTCGGCTGTTGCACGAGCGCGGCCGGCTCATGCACGCGATGGCCGCAGGCGGCTCCATGCTCAGTGTCCGCGCCGACGAGGGCCAGCTCACCGACCTGATCCGAGACACGAGCGCCGTGATCGCGAGCATCAACGGTCCCCGTTCGATGGTCGTCTCGGGGGCGGCCGGCGACATCACAGCGGTCGCCGACCGCTGCGCGGCGCACGGACTCGCGCACACCCTCCTGCCGGTTCGGTATGCCTTCCACAGTCGCCTGCTCGATGCCGCGCCGGATCGACTGGTCTCGGCCGTCGGTGAGCTTCGTCCGCACGACGGTGAGGTCGCCACGTACTCGACCCTGACCGGTGGGCGGGTGCGCGGCAGCGATTTCACCACGGCGCATTTCGCGGCCGGCGTCAGGGCCCGGGTCCGGCTCGCCCCGGCGCTGCGTGCCCTGGCAGCCGAGGGCGTGGATCTGATTGTGGAGATCGGACCCCGGCCGACGCTGCTCGCCGACATCGTCGAGACATTGGCAGACCTTGCAGCGCCGCCGCGCGTCATTGGATCGCTGTCAGTGCAGGCGCCCGGGCTGGACGGGCTGGCGCCGGTGGTCGCTGCGGCCTATGAGCACGGCGTCGACGTCGACTGGGTCGCCTTCCACGGCGGGAAGGGGCCACATGTGCCGCTGCCGCCCTACCCCTGGCAGCATCGCTCCTACTGGCCGTCGTCAAAGCCAGCGACTGGGTACATCGCCGCCATTCCGGACGCGAGGACGACGGACGATCCAGCGGACGTGCTCGAGTTTCTCCGCACGGAACTCGCCCTCATGATTGGCGAGGATCCCGTCGATGTCGACGTCGACCTGCCGGTCGCGGTCTACGCCGTCGACTCGCTCATGGTCGTCGAACTGAAGAACAAGGTCGAGCGCCGGTTCGGGATGCCCGTGCCGCTGAGCGTGCTGCTGTCGGATGCTTCGGTGACCGACGTCGTCCGGCGCATGGTGGTGTAGGCGATGCAAGAGACGGCGCTGCACCCCTTTGCCCAGTACGTCAATCCGGAGTTGGGGCGGCTGATGCACGCCCTCGCTCTCGACGTCCGGTACGTGCGCGGCGAGGGTTGCTGGCTCGTCGATGACACGGGCATGCGGGTACTCGATGGGGCATCCGGCTACGGCAGCGTACCGTTCGGGCACAACCCGTCCGCGATCTGGGACGCGGTGGACGGCGTCCGGCGGAAGGCTGAGCCGTCCATCGTGCAGCCGTCGCTGCTCGACGCGGCTGGCGAACTGGCCCGGCGGCTGTGCGCAATCGCGCCACCGGGCATGACGCACGTAACCCTGACCAACAGCGGCGCCGAGTCGGTCGAGGCGGCGCTCAAGTTGGCCCGGTCCGCGGTCCGCCGGCCAGGTATCGTCGCCACGCACGGGGGTTTCCACGGCAAGACGCTCGGCGCGCTCTCGGCCACCGGCCGGCCCATGTACCAGGCGCCGTTCTACGCGCCGGTGCCGGACTTTCACCACGTCCCGTACGGGGATGCCGACGCGCTGGCCCGGCTGTTGCACGAGCGGCAGGACGAGATTGCCGCGGTGCTGGTCGAGCCGATCCAAGGGGAGGGCGGCATCGTCGTCCCGCCGCCGGGCTATCTCGCCGAGGTCCGCGCGCTCTGTGACCGTGCCCGCGCGCTTCTGATCTTCGACGAGGTCCAGACAGGGCTGGGACGAACCGGCCGGATGTTCGCCGCCGAGTCGGCCGGCGTCGTTCCGGACATCATGACCTTGGCGAAGGCGCTCGGTGGGGGGCTGGTGCCCGCCGGGGCGGTCCTGTGCACCGACCGGGCATGGACGGAGGACTTCGCGCTTCGCCATACCTCCACCTTCGGCGGCAACACCCTGTCCGCCCGGGTAGGCATCGCCGTGCTCGACCTGCTCGAGGCCGACGACCAGGTGCTGGTGCGACAGGTGGCCGCGCATGGTGATCGGCTGAAGACCGGCTTGGTTGCGCTCGCCCGGCGATACCCCCAGATCGTGACCGACGTGCGCGGCGAGGGTTTCTTCCTGGGTATGGAGTTCACCGCCGACGCTACGGCCTTTCCGGGACAGAGCCTGATCGGCGCGGTCGCCGAGCGTGAGGCATTGGCGCAGATGGTCTGCACGGACCTGCTGCATCGCGGCAAACTCCGTGTCGCACCGACCGTCTTCGGCTCTCGAGTCGTGCGCGTGGAGCCGCCGCTGGTCGCCGGAGCCGCCGACTGTGACGCGATCGTGTGGGCGGTGGAGCAGACCCTTGAGGTGCTGGCCAGCGGTGACGCCGCTGAGTTGATGAGCCGCCTGGTCGGCCGGGCTCCGGGCGTGCCCAGGGCCCGCGCCACCCCGCCGCTCGCCAAGGTCCGGCCGATGCACGGCGAGAACCGCTGGGCGTTCGTCGTGCATCCGCTCGACCCGTTCGGCTGGTGCGACTTCGACGAGTCACTTGCGGCGTTCGACGCAGCTCAGCTCACCGAGTTGTCCATGCGCCTGGACCGCTCCGGGACCAGGGCCGAACCGGCCACACTCGTGCTCGGCGGCTGCAGGGTGCACAGCCGCTCCGGACGCAGCGCCTACGGCGAGTTGATCGGGCTGCCGCTCACCGCTGACCAACTACTGGACCTGCCTACCGACGAGGCGGTTCGGCGAGTCCGCGCAGCCATCGAGGTCGCCGCGGAGCGGGGCGCGCACATCGTCGGCCTGGGCGCGTACACATCCATCGTCTGCGCGAACGGCAACGCGCTCGGACCGCTGCCGGTGGCGATCACAACTGGCAACGGATTCACGGTCGCCGCAGCCATCGAGGGGCTCCACCGGGCAGCCGAGCGTGGAACCGTGCCCCTCGCCGAGCGCGCCATGGCCATCGTCGGCGCGACCGGGGCCATTGGCCGAGCGGCCGCCGTGCTGCTGGCCGAGCAGGTGCCGTCGCTGCTGCTGGTGGCCAACCCGCACAGTGGCCGGCCCGGAACGCGCCGGGCCCGCGAGGTGGCCGTCGCGGTCGTGGCCGCCGCGCTAGCTACCCACGCCGGGGGCCGTGCGGACGACGGCGCGACGGTGGCGTCCTGCGCACGGCGGCTCGCCAGATCCGGCCGCGCCGTCGACGACATCGTCGTCGAGTTGGAGCGAGCGGGTCGGCTGGTGACCGACGCGACGCTGGACTCGGTCGCGGCCAGCCAGGCTGTCCTCACCTGCACCTCGACGCCGCGTGCCTTCATGTCGGCAGAGCATCTGGCGAACGGGGCAGTGGTATGTGACGTGGCCCGGCCGCTCAACGTCATGCCGGACGTCGCAGCGGCGCGTCCCGACGTCACGATCTTCGAGGGCGGAGTGATCGACCTACCCGACGGGCAGAGTTTGGGCATTCGTTTCGGGCTCCCCGAGCGGCAGGTGTATGCGTGCATGGCCGAAACCATCTTGCTGAGCCTCGAAGGCACGCCGGCGCTCGGGTCCGGGGGCGCGCCGCTTGACCCTGACGCGATCAGGCAGCTCGCCTCGATCGCCCAGCGCCACGACTTCCGGGTGAGCCTGCCGTGATGACTGCGCGCCGGCTCGTCCAGGTCACCGCGGTGATCGTCGCACAATGGCTCATCGTCGGTGTCGGCCTGATCGCGGGCAGGCGGCCCTCCGCCGAGCAGGTCGGCGTCCGGCTGCGCCAGACTTGCGAGCGCCTCGGCGTCACCTACATAAAGCTCGGCCAGTATCTGGCGACCCGCCAGGATCTGCTGCCGATCGCCGTCTGCCGAGAATTGGCCCGACTCTTCGACCGGGCCCCGGCCGTGCCGTTCGCGGCAATCCGCGCCCAGGTCGAGGCGGAATTGCGATGCCCGCTCGAACAGGCATTCACCGACTTCTCGCTGGCCCCGATCGGATCGGCCTCGGTCGCGCAGGTTCATCGGGCCCTGACCACGTCCGGCCGGGACGTCGCCGTCAAGGTCCGTCGACCCGGCGTATTGCGCGTCTTCTATGCGGACGCCGCGCTCATGCGGGGGCTGACCCGAGCGATCGATGCATTCCGGAGCGACGAGGCGTTCCGGGCGCACGAGATCGCCGAGGAGTTCCTGCGCTTCACTGCGCGCGAGTTCGACTTCGGCATAGAGCGGCGCACCATGCAACAGGCGGCGACGGAGTCGTCGGGTCACCTGCGAATTCCTGAGGTCCTGGACGACCTCTCCAGCTCCGCCGTGCTCACCCTGGAATTCATCGACGGCATAACCTATGCCGAAGCGATCAGCATCCGTGAGCGCGCCGGCGACGCCGAACTGGCCCGCCAGCTCCCCGGTGTCGACCTCGGCGAGGTCGCGCGGACGGTGGCGTGGGGATTTCTCCACCAGCTCTTCGTCGTCGGGCATTTCCAGGCCGACCCGCATCCTGGCAACATCATCATCGGCCGGGACGGTAGCGTGTCGCTCGTCGACTTCGGAATCTTCGGACGCCTCACGCCAGACCGCCTGGAATCCCTCTCCCAGTACGTGGAGAATCTCGCGCGGGGCAATATTTCGGCCGCGATCCACAACTATCGGTCGGTTCTCGTCTATACCTCGGGAACCGACCGGACGAGCTTCCGTGCCGAGCTGACCACGCTACTGACCGGCTTCTACAACGCGAACGACGGGCGCACCGTGACGGCCAGCGAGCGGCGCCACCTCGGTCGGTTCAGCGACGACCTGCTGATTCTGTTGTACCGCAATCGCGTCCGGTTAGAGCTGGATACGGTGCTTTTCTGGCGCACCCTCATCGTGCTCGACGCCAGCTCGCTGCAGGTGATGCCGGACTTCGACCTAAACACACTTCTGCGCGACTTCTTCTTGACGATTCGGCCGGATCCGGTTGCGCGCACCCTCATGACGCTCGCACGAGCGTCCCGGGCGACGGCCGAAACCCTGGCCGACGAGTGCCGGCACCCGGAACTGGTGCGCGTCCTCGCCGGGCCCGGCGTGGCGATGCGTGTGCTGATCTCCCGCTCGGATCGCGTGAACCGTCTGGTCACCACCGTGGCTGTTGTCTGCCTATGCTTGGCCCTATTGCGGGGGCGACTATGACATCGACCAAGGGTTTCTCCGTCCAGGCGGCGCACGCGCTCGTCGCGGACTGCTTCACGCCCAGCCTGCCGCGGTATTGGCTCGACTTCTTCGGGAGCTGGCTCGTCGGCGTGGCCGCATTCGTGGCCGTTGCCCGGGGCGCGCCCTGGGCTGCGCTCTGGTACGTCGTTGCGGTGCTTGCGCTCTACCGCGCAGCGGTGTTCATCCACGAGATCGTGCACATCGGCCGGCGGTCGTCGATGCGGTGGTTCGGCCGGGCTTGGAACGCGGTGTGCGGCGTTCCTATGCTCATACCGAGCTTTCTCTACGAGTCGCACGTCGAGCACCATTCGCCACGCACCTACGGCAGCTATGACGACGGCGAGTACCTGCCGTTCGGGAGGCTGCCGGCACGGCGCATCGTCCGGTTCTTGGCCGTGACGCCGGTGGTGCCACTCGTCGCCGTGCTGAGGTTTTCGCTTATCGCACCAGCGAGCTGGCTGGTGCCTGCGCTGCGGCCGATCGTCTACCGGCGGGCCAGCTCGCTGCGCATCGACATCGAGCACATCGGCCGAATGCCGCGCCCGCACGAGCGGCGAGCGTGGCAGCTGCAAGAAGCGGCGTGCTTCTTCCTGTGCGTTGTTGTCGCGGTGCTGGTCGCAACCGGCGTGATCGAGCTTCCGGCGCTCATCGCCTGGTACGCGGTCCTCGTCGGGGTCGTCCTGGTGAACTCGATCCGGCTGCTCGGCGCGCACCGGTACCTCTGCAGCGACGGGGGGGCCGACTACCTCGAGCAGTTGCGTGACAGCATCAACTACCCACACCAGCGCCTGCTCGCCGAACTCTGGGCGCCGGTGGGCCTACGCATGCACGCCCTGCACCATCTGTTCCCGATGATTCCGTATCATAATCTTGTGGTCGCCCACCAGCGGCTGCTAGCTGGGCTGCCCGAGGATTCGCCCTACCGTGAGGCGGAAAGCTCAGGGTTAGTCGTGTCGCTCGTCCTGCTCTGGCGCCGAGCCCGGGCGTCGGCGTGACGAGCCTGCGGCGCCCCGTGGATGGCACCCGCGTCATTCCCGCGTCGCGGACGTCGGCGCTGTCCGCCGCGCGGACCATGCGTGCGGACCCGCTCGCCCACTTGGGCGCGGTGCTCGCCGAGTGCGGTGAGATCGGCCGGTTCGCACTCGGGCCGCAACGGATCGTCGTCGTCAACAGCCCGGGTTTGGCGCGAGAAGTACTGGTCGAGCGGCATCGGGAGTTCGGCAAGGGTCGTTATCAGCTCCGTGCCCTGCGGCCGCTGCTCGGGGACGGATTGCTTACCAGCGAGGGCGGCCTGCACGACGCCGAGCGCCGGGCGATCGCGCCGCTGTTCCACAACCGGCGGATCCGGCGCTGGGCCGAACTCGTCGTCGATCGCACGTCCGCGTGGACCGCCACCATCGGCGACCAGATGCACGAACAGGACGTGCTGCGCGCGATGTACGCACTGTCGATGCTGATTATCGGCGAAGTGCTGCTCTCCGAGCAGATATCCCACGCCGAATTACTCGGTCAGGCCGTGACGACCGCGTTCGAGTGGGAGATGTACGCGCTCACGCGCCCGGTGCCTCTCCCGCTCTGGGTCCCGACATCGCGGAGCCGGCGGACGAAGAAAGCGTTGACCCTCATCCGCCGGCACATCACTGAAGTCGCCGACGCCCGGCGCGAGAAGCCCAGAGCCGAATGGCCCGATGACGTGCTCTCTGACCTGCTCATGATCCAGCGTGACATCGGTCCGCTCTCGGACAAGCTCGTGCACGATGAATTGCTTACCCTTTTCGGGGCATCCCAGGAGACGCTCGCCGACACGCTAGCGTGGGCGCTCTATCTGGTCGCCACCCATCCGGACGTGATGGCGCGAATGCGACGCGAGATCGCCGCCGTGCTCGACGATCGGCCGGTGGCCTTCGAGGATCTCGCTGCGCTTCCGTTCAGCCTGCACGTCATACGAGAGACGCTGCGGATCTATCCGCCGGCTGCCGTCGTGCTGCGCTCGGCGACGGTGGACGCGACGCTAGGCGGTGCGCTGATTCGGCGGGGAACCATCGTGATGGTGTGCCCGTATTTCCTGCACCGTAATCCGGAGCTCTTCCCCGAACCCGAGCAGTTCGATCCCGATCGGTTCACGTCGCACACCTTGGGCGGCCATGACACCTACGCCTATCTGCCGTTCGGGGCCGGCCCGCGAGCCTGCATCGGCGCCAGCTTGACGCACATGATGGCACAGCTCGTGCTCGTGACAATCGTACGTTCGGTTGAGCTGCGATACGCCGGCGAAAAGCCGCCCCGGCCCGAGTTGGTCATCAATCTGCGGCCGCAGGGCGGTCTTCCGATGCAGTTGCAGCGACGGTAATGCCGTGCGGGCTGTCATCCTCCAGCGGCATGGGGGTCCGGACGTACTCCGGGTGATGGATCGGCCGGAGCCGTCACCAGACGCGGGCGAAATCCTCATCGACGTGCGCGCGGCCGGAGTCAACTTCGCCGACATCCTGGCTCGCATGGGCTTCTACCGTGCGGCCCCTGCGCCGCCGTGCGTGCTGGGCTTTGAGGTCGCCGGGACGGTGATTGCGGTCGGGGATACGTCAAGCGGCTTCGCGCCTGGGGATCGCGTCGCGGCTGTCACGCGGTTCGGCGGTTATGCCGAGCGGGTAGCCGTCGGAGCCGACCAGGCGGTTCCGCTGCCGCCAAGCTGGAGCTTCGAGGAGGGCGCCGGACTGCTCGTCACGCACGCGACCGCATGGACCGCGCTGGTCCGCTGCTGCCGGCTCATGGCCGGGGAGCGGGTTCTCGTTCACGCCGCGGGCGGCGGGGTTGGCCTCGCGGCCGTGCGGCTGGCTTCCAATCTCGGTGCCACGGTGTACGGCACGGCGTCTCGATGGAAGCATTCGGCGATCCTGGCCGAGGGCGCACATGTCTGCTTGGACCGGCAGGACCGTGGCTGGGCGCGTGGTCTGCCGCCCTTCGATGTCGTGATCGACGGTCTTGGCGGACGGTCGTTTCGCCGTAGCTTCTCCCTGCTCGGTCCAGGCGGACGGCTGGTGTGCATCGGCGCGGCCTCGATCGTCGGCGGTACCCGTCCTTCGCTGCTGCGAGGCGCCGCCACGGTTCTCCAGATGCCGCGCTTCGGCTTGCTCAGGCAGATGCGCGACTCACAGACAGTCATCGGCCTCGACCTGCTCACGCTCTGGTCGACGCGGCCATCGATTCACGAGTGGACTGCAGCGGTCGGCGAGCTGGTGACCGATGGCGTCGCCCGAGTGCACGTGCACCGGGCGGTCCCGGTCGACCTCGCCGGCGACGCCCACACGGAGTTGGTCGAACGGGCGAACCTGGGCAAGGTCGTTCTCGTGCCCTGAGGTCCTG
>Ga0326721_10000226_pt1 | contig 18994 bp, 15 predicted proteins | sample SGPome_FD_203951 | JGI IMG/M metagenome (GOLD analysis project Ga0326721, IMG submission 203951) | Soil microbial communities from Southern Great Plains, Lamont, Oklahoma, United States - SGP_1_2016 | ecosystem: Engineered > Artificial ecosystem > Soil microcosm > Unclassified | place: USA...
TGCTGGCCGCGTCGGCAACCCGGGCCTCGACGATCTGGTTCGACGAGCCGCTGGAGCACCTTGACCCGGCTCGGCGGGCCGCGGTCGCCCAGACCCTGGTCCGCGCGGCGCAGGCGGGTGCGGTCAACCAGCTGCTGGTCACCACGTACGAAGAAGGCCTGGCCCGCCGGCTGCAGGCGACCGCGCCGGAGACCGTAGCGCTGACATATGCCACTACCACAACCCGCTGACAAATTCCTTGAGACACGCGGGGTTGCAGAACAGCTGACGTCATCGACCTTCCTCTGAGAGCCCGAAACGGGCACCCATCAGGAGGACGACGATGACCCACTCGATCTTCGACAGCGGTGTGGACGGCCTGGACCGGGACATGTCGAACGGAAACCCGTTTCGCCCGCGCGCCGCGTTCGGCTACGACGTCGACGGCGCCAGCTACGAGTTCGACCAGCCCACCATCACCGGCGCCCAGATCATGTTCACCGTCGGCATCTACCCGCAGCAGGGGCTGATCCAGGTCCTGGACGACGGGTCCCGGGTCAGCGTCAGCGCGGCCCAGACGGTCAACCTCACCGCCGGGGCTCATTTCAAGCGCCGTCCCCGGTTCAAGCGGGGCTGAGGCCATGACGATCCCAGCCGACCTGTGGCAGCGCCTGGCGCGGGAGGAAGCGCTGCTGCGCCGGGCGTTCCCGACCGCGCGGATCGACGCCGAAGCCCTCGTCCTCACCCTCGTCGACCACCGGCTGCCGCCCGGCTGGTCACACGGGCGCACCGAGGTCCTGATCCCCATCCCGGTCAACTACCCCGCCGGCCAGCCGGACAACGTCTGCGCCCGGCCGGACCTGACCCTGACCAGCGGGGCCCTCCCCGGCAGCAACCAGGGCGTCCGGATCCACGCCGGCCGGCCGTGGCTCCAGCTGTCCTACCACGTCAACGCCGCCGACTGGCGTCCCCGGCTCGAGCCGGAAGCGGGCAGCAACCTGGCCGACTACCTGGCCGGGGCGCTCACCCGCTTCGAGGAGGTGAGCTGAGCCGTGAGCACCCTGAAGTTCACCGATCCCGAGCACTGGCTGGGTATCGAGAAGCACCTGGCCCAGGTCAGCGGCGCGCGGTTCGCCTTCGCCTACACCCGCACCCTCAGCAACACCGCCGCCGGCCCGGTCCTGGAGGTGGTGGAGACCATGCTGGTCGACGAGCTGGACACCACCCGCGGCATCGACGGCTGGTCCCTCAGCGACCAGGTCCTAGACCAGGTCCACAATCACGCGCTGGCCACCGGCTACGGCATCGTCGAGTTCCACAACCACCACCACGGCCCGCCCGGCTTCTCCCATCTCGACGAGGACACCCTGGCCCCGACCGTCGATTACTGCCTGAAGCTGCTCGGCGGCCGGCCCTACGGGGCAGCCGTCTGGGCCGACGGCGCCGTGCACGCCGACTGGTGGCGGGTCACCAGCTCCGGGCGGGTCGAACGCGGGCAGTTCAGCACGCTGGTCGTGCTCGGCGACCAGCTGAGGGTGCTCAATGCCACCCCCGCGGCCGAGGAGCGGCTGGCGCGGCAGCTGCCGCTGCTCGGCACCCGGGCCCAGGCGGCGATCGCCACCCTGCGGGTCGCGATCGTCGGTGTCGGCGGCGTCGGGTCCCACCTCGCCCAGGGGCTGGCCTACCTGGGCTTCGGCAACGTCCTGCTGATGGACGACGACCTGGTCGAGATTACCAATCTCAACCGGATGGTGACCGCCGGCTATGCCGACGTCGGCCAGCCCAAGACCGCGGTGACCCGCAAGCGGATGCGCGCCATCGACCCGCTGGCCACCGTGTCGACCGCCGGCGGCCTCAGCGTCACCGGCGAGCATCCCGAACTCGACGACGTGGACCTGATCATCGGCTGCGTCGACAACGACGGCCCGCGCAACCGGCTCAACCAGATCGCCGCCCGGACCCGGACGCCCTATCTGGACATCGCGACCGGCGTCGACGACACCACCGAGCCGTTCGCGCTGGGTGGCCGGGTCATCCTCACCGTGCCCCACGGGCCCTGCCTGACCTGCCTCGGAGAGCTCGACGCCGCCGAGATCGCCCGGTGGGCCAAGACCCCGGACCAGCGGGAGCTCGACCGGGAACACGGGTACGGCACCGGCAGCAAGAACCCGTCGGTGGTCTACCTCAACGGCCTGACGGTCAACGCCGCGCTGACCGAGCTGGCCGCCTGGCTGTCCGGCGCGCGACCGCCCGCGCAGTGGCTGGACATCGACCTGATCGGCGATCCGTCCCGGCCCGGCACCCAGGTCGACCCCCGTCAGATCGCCGGTCCGGACCCTGGCTGCATCACCTGCGCCGGGGGCAACCGCTGGCGGGACGCCCGTCGCTCGCAGACCGATATCCCGGCCTGGTGATGCGCCGCGCTCTTGAGGGCAGATGGCTCTGGTCTAGCCGCCGTCCCGCCACCTATTATCGAACGTATGTTCGACCACCTTCACCCGCCGCACCTACGAGGTCCCTGATGGATAGCTCACCACTGCCCGCCTACGGCGCGGTCCGGTACTGCCCGGCCGGCCATTGGCAGCCCCGCCCCGGCCTGCACCCGCTGGGCAACGCCATACCCATGTCGGCCTACCGGGTTCGCCGCGACACCCGCAAGCTCGAGTTGAACGGCCAGCTGACCGAATGGCCGGCCGACCAGCTCTTCATCCGCCGGTGCACCAAGGTGGTGCGGACCGAGGACCCGAACACCGGCCGCGCGGTGTCGATCCTGTGCGGCCAGGAGTGGGTGGAGTCGACCCACGGGTCCACCCAGTACTGGGCGGTCAGCTGAGGCTCGGACGGCTTGCCGGCGATCGGGAACCGGCTTGGCTAGGGTGAAAGACCGGTCGACGCGTCGGCCGGTTCCGGTGAGCACTCACCGCTGCGGAGCACCGCGCGGAAGGACCGCTCCTGATGTCAGAACCCCACGGCCACGCGACCCCGACCGGCGAGAGCGGGCACCCCCACCATCGGGCACCCCACCATCGAGCAGCCCGCCATCGATCGGCCCGGCATCTATCGGCCGGGCGCCGCTCGGCCCGGTGACGCCGCGCCGACCGGGCAGCCGGACGAGCAGGAGGAGCCCCAGGCCGGCTCCCCGAGCTGATGCCCCGCCGATGACCCGGGCGCTGGTGATCGGCGGATCGAGCGAGATCGGCGCCGCGATCGGCCGGGAGTTGGCCGCGCTCGGTTTCGAGGTGCAGCTGTGGGGCCGCGACGTGCCCCGGCTGGACTGGACGGTCGACTCGATTCAGGCCGCCGGTGGTCGGGCCACCAGTGCCGTCGTCGACGTCAGCGACCGGGCGGCGCTGCGGGCCGCGGCCGAGCAGGCGCTGTCCGGCCCGCGGCTTGGCGCGGTGGTGTGGGCTGCGGGCCTGTTCGACTGGGCTGCTGCCGACGTGGCCGAGCCGGACACCTGGGACCGGCTGCTCGACGTCAACCTCGCGGCGGCAGCTGTGGCGACCCGGTTGCTGTTGCCAGGCTTGCTGGCCGGCGCCCCCAGCTCGCTGATCTACCTCGGCTCGGCCGCGTCCCGGCAGGCGTTTGCCCACAACGCCGCCTACGTGGCCAGCAAGCACGGTCTGGCGGGGCTCGCCGGGGCGGTCTGGCTGGACGTGCGCGACAACGGCGTGAAGGTGAGCCTCATCGCGCCCGGCCTGGTCGCGGCTGGCGCGGGCCTTCGGTCGCCGCAGGGCCAGGCCGATCCCAGGCGGCTCCTGCAGCCGGCCGACATCGCGGCGGCGGTCCGGTTCGTGGTGACCTTCCCCGACCGGGGCTGCCCGACCGAGATCAGGCTGGAGCCGCAGGCGGGCTGACGGCGCTCAGGCCCGGTCAGAGCCGCGCCGCCGGCCATAGCCGCGCTGCTGGTCACAGCAGGGCTGCCGGTCAGAGCCGCGATGCCGGTCAGAGCCGCGCCAGATCGGCCTCGACCATGGCCGCGACGATCGCGGCGAAGTCGAGGCTCGGTCGCCAGCCGAGCACCGCGTGCGCCTTGGCGGCATCGCCGCGCTGCTCGGCGGCGTCGCCGGCCGGCCGGGTGAACGTCCGGTCGATCTCGACCCTGGACGGCCAGTCGTCGATGCCGGCCGCGGCGAACGCCGCGGCCACGAACTCGGCCACCGAGTGGGATTCACCAGTTGCGATCACGTAGTCGTCCGGGCGTTCGTGGCGCACCGCGCGGACCATCGCGTCGACGTAATCCGGCGCCCAGCCCCAGTCCCGCCGGACGTCGAGGTTGCCCAGGGACAGGCTGTGCTGCCGGCCGGCCGCGATCCGGGCAGCCGCCGCGGTGATCTTGCGGGTCACGAACGTCTCGGGCCGGCGTGGCGACTCGTGGTTGTAGAGGATGACCGCGCTCGCGGCCAGCCCGTGGCTGCGGAAGATCGAGACCATCTGGTGGGCGTAGGCCTTCGCCGCGCCGTAGGGGTTCTCCGGGCGCAGCGGGGTCAGCTCGTCCTGCGGCGCCTGCTCCGGGCTGCCGAAGATCTCGGCACTCGATGCCTGCGCCACCCGGACCGGGCGGCCGGTCCGTTGCTGCAGCCGCCAGCAGGCCTCCAGCACCGCGACCGCACCGAGGCCCGACACCTGCCCGGTGAGCACCGGCTGCTCCCAGGAGAAGGCCACCGAGCTGATGCCGCCCAGGTTGTAGACCTCGTCCGGCTGGAGCTCGTCGATCAGCGCCCGGACCCGGCCGGCGTCGGTCAGGTCGCCGTCGTGCAGCACCACGTCCGGGCAGCGCCGGCGCAGGTCGGCCAGCTGCTGGTCGTGGCCGTAGGCGAGGCCGTGCACCGCCATGCCGTCGGCCACCAGCCGCTCGGCGAGGTAGCCGCCGTCCTGGCCGGTGATGCCGGTGACGAACGCCGTCGGTCCAGTCGCGGGCTTCACTTGCCGGCCAGCGCCCGTTGCTCGGCGAGGTCGGCGTCGACCATCATCTCCACCAGCTGGGAGAAGCTGACCGTGGGCTCCCAGCCCAGCCGCTGATGCGCCTTGGCGGAATCGCCGATCAGCATGTCGACCTCCGCCGGCCGCAGGAAGCGCGGGTCGTGCTGGACGTATCCGGCCCAGTCGGTGATGCCCGCACGGCGGAAGGCGATGCTGAGGAACTCCCGGATCGAGTGCGTTTCCCCGGTGGCGACGACGTAATCATCGCCGTAATCCTGCTGCAGCATCCGCCACATCGCCTCAACGTAGTCGCCGGCGAAACCCCAGTCGCGCTTGGCCTCGATGTTGCCCAGCGAGATCTCCTTCTCCAGGCCGAGCGCGATCCGGGCCACCGCCATGCTGATCTTGCGGGTCACGAACTCCGGCCCGCGCCGCGGTGATTCGTGGTTGAACAGGATCCCCGACGAGGCGTGCATGCCGTAGGACTCGCGGTAGTTGATGGTCATGTAGTGCCCGAACACCTTGGCCACCCCGTACGGCGAGCGTGGCCAGAGCAGGGTCGACTCCCGTTGCGGGACCTCCTGCACCTTGCCGAACATCTCCGAGCTCGACGCCTGGTAGAACCGCACCTTGGCGATGTCCTGACCGGCGTAGAGCCGGGTCGCCTCCAGCATGTTCAGCACGCCCATGCCGGTGACGTCGGAGGTCAGCCGGGCGTTCTCCCACGAGTACGCCACGAACGAGATCGCCCCGAGGTTGTAGACCTCATCCGGCTGGGCCTGCTCGTAGGCGCGGATCAGGCTGGACAGGTCGGTCAGGTCGCCGGTCAGCAACTCCACGCCCGGCACCTCCTGCTCGACCAGGGCCCGCTTCGGGTTGTTCTGGCCGCGGATCAAGCCGTACACCCGGTAGCCCTTGGCCAGCAGCAACTCGGCCAGATACATCCCGTCCTGGCCGGTGATTCCGGTGATCAGCGCGCAGGGCATGCGGGCACCTTCTTCCGGCAGTCTGGCCTTGGTCGGAGCGGCAGGCTGGCCGGCCGCCATCCCCGCGCCGCGAAGCGCGGGGCAAGAGTACCCGCGGCCGGCCGCCGAGCGGCTCAGTAGTCGCGGCCGATGCCCACCGTGTCCTTGCCGTCGCGGTTCCAGTCACCGGCGAACGGCCGGTCCCCGGCGATGCCGAACCGGGTGTAGGACGACACCGGCCCCCCCGGGGTGTTCGCCATCGCGAACCGGGCGTTCTGATACACCCCGTAGCTGTCGGCGCCGTTGCCGTCCCAGTCGCCGACCACCGGCAGGCTGCCGGCCGCGCCGAACTGGTAGCGCAGCAGCGGCGCGCCGGCCGCGAGCGAGTTGACCAGGTAGAAGGTCGCCGTCTTGGGGTTATAGACACCAGGCGTGGCGGTGCGGTTGCCGTTCCAGTCACCGGACAGCCCGATCATGCCCGCCCCGCCGAGCACCACCCGGATCACCGGGCTGGTCGAGGTCGGGGCGTTGGTGTTGAAGAGGTAGAACGTCGCGTTCGAGGCGCGGTAGACGCCGATGGTGTCGATGCCGTTGCCGTCCCAGTCCCCGCATACCGGCTGGTCACCGGGATTGCCCAGCCGCACCCTCAGCAGCGTGGAGCCCGCGGCGAAGGAATTGCGGTAGTAGAAGGTCGCGGTGCTGGACCGGAACACCCCGGCGGTGTCGAAGCCGTCGCCGTCGAAGTCGCACGAGAACGGCCGGTCACCCTTGATGCCGAAGCCGCTCACCACGGCGGTGGCCGGGCTGGTGAGGGAGTTCGTCAGGTACAGGGTCGGCGCGGTGATCGGCTTGGCCACCACGAACCAGTCCGACTTCAGGCCGAGGGCGGAGCGGAACTCGTTGCCGGTGACGGTGACGGTGCCGGTGCTGCCCTTGACCTGTGCCGTGAGCACCCGGCCGCCGTCGGCGCCGAGGCGGTTGCCGGTGGTGGTGACCGACTGCAGGGCGCCGACCCCGAAGGCCTGGGAGATGGTGCTGGCCGGGATCGAGGTGCTCCAGTTGTGGTTGGGCGAGGCGGTATCGCCGAGGTCCTGCACCGCCGGGAAGGCGCCGCCAGCGGTCCAGCCGCCGGTCGAGGAGCTGAACTCGGCGGACATGATCGTCCCGGCTGAGTTGACGATCACCTTGCCGGCCGTGCTGGTGACGGCGGTGTTGGTGCGAGCGTCCTCGGTGATCACGCCGTTCAGGCCGACCCCGCCGTAGACCTGGCAGGTCTGCGAGTCACAGGTCCTGGCCCAGCCGTACCGGTTCTGGGTCGCGGCGTAGGACCGGGCCGCGACCGCCTGGGCCTGCAGCGCGGCCATCCCCTTGCCGCCGGCGGCGTCACCCCAGGACGCCGGTGACTCCCGGGGGACCACTCCACGCAGGTAGTCCTCCATGCCGACCAGGTTCACCACCCGGGTCATGCCCCCGCCGAAGACCAGCGACAGCGAGCCGCGGTAGGTGGTGCGGGTGGCACCCGAACAGATGCTGAGCATGGTGGCCAGCGAACCTGGCGTCACCGAGGACCGGATCACGCCGGTGGTCACCGGGCGGGCGACCGACCAGGGCTTGCCGCACCCCGCGCTGGTGTACAGCGTGTAGGAGTTCGCCGCCACGTAGCGCAGCAGCGCCGCGCCGCCGCCCGGGATCGCCACCCCGCCTGCGGTGAACGGGCTGCCCGAGGTGACCACCACCTGGTTCTGGCCGTCGTAGGCGGTCAGGTCGACGGTCAGGGCGCCGAGGCTGCGGGTGGCCAGGGTGGTGCCGCCGTAGTAGTGGGAGACGATCTGGGGGTAGGTCCAGCCGTAGGTGGTGGCGTAGCCGAAGGCGCCGTACTGGCCCATCCCCCGGCCGTGGCCGTATCCGTGGCCGGTGATCCCGACGTTGCCGCCGGGCCAGGAGGCGGCGGCCGGAGCGGGCGCCACGGCGGCCAACGCCGCGCAGGCCAGCACCCCACCGAGGACGGCGGCGATCGCGCCACGCCGGGTGCGCAGGCCGGCGAGCCGGTTGTCGGAAGCGCCGGCATGCCGGCTGGCTGATCGAATGCTGGTCATCTGGAATGTCACCTCGGGTGACCGACCCGGTAGCGCCTAGGCCGGAATGTCCGGATAAGGGCGATCGAAACCGCCGGAGCTGTTTTTCCTTACGCTGGTACCTATTGGCCGGTAGCCAGGCGATCTGAGGGATCGGGGGACTGTAACCCCGGCTGGCCGGTTAGCGCACCATCGGAACGGCCGCTTTTCGGCCGCTCTTCGGACTCGCCAGCCCGCGGCTTGGCGCTGGGCGCCCCGAAGGCGGCGCCCAGCGCCATTCCCAGCCGGCCGGCAGGCCGGGCCACGGTCAAGCCGGCTGGCAGGTCAGCCGGCCGGCAGGTAGGCGGCGCGGTCCTCGGCGAACGCGCGCGCGAGCGCTTCTCGCCAGTGCGGCATGGCGGTCAGGCCGGCTTCGCGCCAGGCCCGGTCCGACAGCACCGAGTACGCCGGCCGCGGCGCCGGCCGCGGGAACTTGTCGGTGGTCGTCGGGCGGATCCGGTCGGGGTCGGCCCCGAGCTCCTCGAACACCGCCCGGGCCAGGCCGAACCAGCTGGTCTCGCCCGATCCCGTGCAGTGATAGATGCCCGGACGGGCGGCGCTGCCGGCCAGCTCCACCAGCCCCCGGGCCAGGTCCGCCGACCAGGTGGGCGAACCGACCTGGTCATCGACCACGTCGAGGGTGTCGCGGGACTGCTCCAGCCGGGCCATCGTCTTGACGAAGTTCGAGCCGGTCGCGCCATATACCCAGGCGGTGCGCACCACGTAGCCGTGCTCGGGGGCCAGCTCGCGGACGGCCAGCTCCCCCGCCAGCTTGGTCCGCCCGTAGGCCGAGCGCGGATCGGGCCCGGCCTGCTCCGGGTACGGTTGGCTGGCCTCGCCGGCGAAGACGTAGTCGGTGGACACCTGCAGCAGCCTGGCCCCGGTGCGGGCAGCGGCGGCGGCCAGCAGCGCCGGCCCGCCGGCGTTCACCGCGAAGGCGCGGTCCTCATCGGTCTCGGCCTGGTCGACCGCGGTGTAGGCGGCGGCGTTGATCACCAGCTGTGGCCGGAAGTCTTCGAACACCGCCTGGACCGCTGCCGAGCTGGTGACGTCGAGCTGGTCCGACCCCAGCGCCAGCAACTGGTCGCCGCCGAGTCCGGCCGCGGCCAGCACCCGGCACAGGTCGCTGCCGAGCTGGCCACGGGCCCCGGTGACCAGCCAGCGGCTCTGCGGCGGGGTGCTCATCGGCTGCCCGGAACGCCGGGCCGGGCAGGGCCGGGCGGCTGCCGGCGGAAGGCGAGGGCGGGCATGCGCTTCATGCTCGCACACCCGGTAGCGGGTGCCCGGACGGCGCCGACGTCGCCCCGGAGCGCCGCCTGCCAGGGAACGCCGAGGCGTGTCGCGGCTTCTGACCGTTTACACAGTCGACCTCGATAGACTCCGCCGATGCCCTCCTCCGATGATCGACCACCAGCCGGCTGGTCGAATCCGTCCGACGGCGAGTTGCCACCCGAACTCGACCCGCGGCGCGGGCGCCCGCGTCCGTCCGGCCGGCCGGCTGACGGGCGGAACGGCGCGCGGCCCGGCGCCCAGCTGCCCCCGGAACTGGATCCGCGCGGTCGCGCCGCCGCCCGGGCCGCTCAGCGCGCGTCCGCCGGCCGGCCCGCCGGCTCGGGACCGGCAATAAGGCGCGCGCCGGCGAGCCGGTCGCGGTCGAACCTGGCGTACGGCGCGACGCTGGGCCTGCGAATCATCGCGACCCTGTGCTCGCTGCTGGTGCTGGTGGGCAGCGGCTGGGCCTGGGCGACCTACCGCAACTTCAACGCCGACATCACCCGGGTCGATGCCATCTCGGCCAAGGGCAAGGCGGCCAACGGCGGCATCGACGGGCAGGACCAGAACCTGCTGCTGGTCGGCAACGACGACCGCGACACCGCCACCGACGCGGAGCTGGCAAAGCTGGGCACCCACCGCGACGGCGGCAGCTACAACACCGACACCATGATGCTGTTGCACCTGCCGGCCGACGGCAGCAAGGCCACTGCCATCTCGTTCCCGCGCGACTCCTACGTCGACATCCCCGGGCACGGCAAGAACAAGCTGAACGCTGCCTACCCGATCGGTGTGCAGGCCGCGCACGGTGACAAGGCTGCGGGCGCCCGGCTGCTGGTCCAGACCATCGAGAACCTGACCGGCCTCACCATCGACCATTTCGTCCAGGTCGACCTGCTCGGTTTCTACCGGATCTCCAATGCCATCGGCGGCGTCGACGTCTGCCTCAACGCCGCGCAGAAGGAGCCGAAGTCCGGCATCGACCTCAAGGCCGGCCACCAAACCATCAAGGGCACCCAGGCGCTGGCCTTCGTCCGGCAGCGCTACGGCCTGCCGAACTTCGACCTGGACCGGATCAAGCGCCAGCAGTACTTCCTGTCGGCGGTGTTCCGCAAGATGTCCTCGGCTGGCACCTTGGTGAACCCGCTGAAGCTGCAGAACCTGCTGAAGGCGGTGTCGTCCTCGTTGCAGATGGACAACGACCTGGAGCCGTTGAAGCTCGCCAAGCAGATGCAGAACCTGCAGGCCGGCAAGTTCAGCTTCACCACCATCCCGACGCAAGGTTTCCGCGATGTGGAGATCGACGGCCAGATTCAGAACGTCGTGCTGGTGAACTCGGAGGAGATGCCTAGCTTCATCGACAAGCTGATCGGCAACTCCGGCTCCACCCTGCAGAAGGCCAAGCCCGCCGCCCCGGCCGCGGTCACCGTCCGGGTCATCAACGACACCAACACCAACGGGCTCGAGAAGACCAACGCCAAGGCTCTGCAGGCGGCCGGGTTCAAGACCGAGATCCCGCCCGCGTCGTCGGACGTGGTGGCCAGGACCGTGATCCGGTACGCCCCGGGCCAGGAGTCCGCGGCCAAGGCGCTGGAGGCCCAGGTGCCCGGCGCGGCGCTCGAGCGCACCACCGAGGTCAGCGCCGTGACCCTGGTGCTCGGCGAGAACGGCGTCCAGGTGAAGAGCCTGATGCCCAAGCCGACGACCGGCGCCACCGCGGGCGGCTCCACCAAGCCCGCGCCCTCCAAGCCCTCGCCTGCCCCGTCCGGCGTGACCACCGCCGCCGATGCCGGCTGCATCAACTAGCCCGCCCGTTTCCGGTGGGAGGAGCTGAGCCGACGATGTCGCGTCCCGGACCCGAGCAGCTGTTCGCCGCCCGGCTTGCTGACGACCCCGGTGGCCCGCTGGTCACCTTCTACGACGACGCCACCGGTGAGCGCGCCGAGCTCTCGGCGAAGTCGCTGGCGAACTGGGTGGCCAAGACCCATTTCCTGCTGGTCGACGAGCTCGGGGCCGCGGTCGGTGACCGGGCCTTCGTCCGGCTGCCGGTGCACTGGCTGGCCGCGCCGATCCTGCTGGGCTGCTGGTACGCCGGCCTCGAGGTGGTGACCGATCCGGCGACCGCGAGGGTGGCCTTCGGCGACGCCGACTCGCTGTCGGCCCTGATCACGCCGGACCGGCTCGACGGGGCGTTCGCGGTCTCGCTGCTCAGCATGGCGATGCCGTCGACGCCGCCGCCGGGGATGGCTGACTACTCCAGCTCGGTGCGTCCGATGCCGGACAGCTGGCCGACGGTCCGGGCCCAGGCCGGCCCGGACGATCTCGCGCTGGCCGGGCGGTCACGGGCCGACCTGGCCGAGGCGGCGCGACAGGCGGCCGAGGAGCTGGGCCTCGGCCCCGCCGGCCGGCTGATGTGGACCGCACCCTGGACCGCTCCCGAACACTGGGTTGCCTCGCTGCTGGCGCCGCTGGCGGTCGGCGGCTCGGTGGTGCTGGTGCGCAATCCGGAGCCGGCCAAGGCTGCGGCCAGGGCGGAGACGGAGCACGCGACCGTCAGCCACTGATGCCGTGACCGGGCACGCTGGCTAGAGTTCGCCTGACCCCCTCGTCCGGCCCGGGCACCTCCGGCCGGGCGTCCGGACGACTGGCTGGAAAGGTACCGAGCGTGGACAAAGTGGTGGCATCAGCCGCCGAGGCGGTGGCTGACATCGGCGAGGGCGCCTCGCTGGCGGTCGGTGGCTTCGGCGTGTGCGGCATCCCGCACGTCCTGATCCAGGCGCTGCTCGAGCTGGGCAGCGGCTCGTTGCAGACGGTGTCGAACAACTGCGGCATCGACGGGGCAGGGCTGGGCGTGCTGCTCGGCGCCAAGCGGATCGCGCGCACCATCGGCTCCTACGTCGGTGAGAACCGCGAGTTCGCCCGGCAGTACCTCGGCGGCGAGCTGGAGGTCGAGCTGACGCCGCAGGGCACCCTGGCCGAGCGGCTGCGGGCCGGCGGCTCCGGCATCCCGGCGTTCTACACCCCGGCCGGCGTCGGCACCATGATCTCCGACGGCGGCCTGCCCTGGCGCTATCACCCGGACGGCGCCATCGCGTTGGCGTCCCCGCCGAAGGAAACCCGGGAGTTCGCCGGGCAGCTGTACGTGCTCGAGGAAGGGATCGTCACCGACTTCGCGCTGGTGCGCGCCGCCCGGGGCGACCGGCACGGCAACCTCAGCTATGACGCCTCGGCCCGCAACTTCAATCCGCTGTGCGCGATGGCCGGGCGGATCACTATCGCCGAGGTGGAGGAGCTGGTCGAGCCGGGCGAGCTGGATCCCGAGCAGGTGCACACGCCGGGGGTGTTCGTGCAGCGGGTGGTCGAGGTGGGCGAGGCCGGAAAGTTGATCGAGAAGCGCACCGTGCGCGAGCAGCCGGGCGACACCCGCTCAGGCGCGGGCGACGAGGCCGGCCCGGGCGATCCTGGAACCGGACGACCGGAAAGCGCAGGCTGATCGACGATGGCTCTCACTCGCAACGAGCTCGCCGCCCGGGTGGCCCGTGAGCTGCACGACGGCCAGTACGTCAACCTGGGCATTGGGTTGCCGACGCTGGTGCCGAACTATGTCGACCCCTCGATCACCGTGGTGCTGCAGAGCGAGAACGGGATCCTCGGCGTGGGCCCGTACCCGCTGGACAGCGAGGTGGATGCCGACCTGATCAATGCCGGCAAGGAGACCGTCACGGTGCTGCCGGGGGCGTCGTTCTTCGATTCCGCGCTGTCGTTCGGGATGATCCGCGGCGGGCACATCGACGTGGCGGTGCTCGGCGCCATGCAGGTCGCGGCAAACGGCGACCTGGCGAACTGGACCATTCCTGGGAAGATGATTAAGGGGATGGGCGGCGCCATGGACCTGGTGCACGGGGCGAAGAAGGTGATCGTGATGATGGAACACCTGGCCCGTGACGGCAGCCCGAAGGTGGTCAACGAGTGCTCGCTGCCGCTCACCGGCGCGGCCTGCGTGCACCACATCATCACCGACCTGGCGGTGATCGACGTCCGGCCGGAGGGCCTGGTGCTGCGCGAGCTGGCGCCCGGCGTCACGGTGGACGAAGTACGCGCGGCCACCGAGCCCGAGCTCACCGTCGCGCTGACGTCCGGCTGAGACGATGCTCGACCCGGCGGAGCTGTACCAGCTGACCGAGGAGCTGCCCGGACTCGACCGGCCGGTTCTGGTGCTGGCCCTGGACGGCTTCATCGACGCCGGCAACGCCGCCCAGCTGGCCCGGGCGCATCTGCTCAGCACGCTGGAGTCCGAGGTGATCGCCACCTTCGACATCGACCAGGTCTTCGACTACCGGGGACGGCGTCCGGAGATGCTGTTCGTCACTGACCACTGGGAGAGCTACACCGCGCCGGAGCTGAAGGTGCACGCGGTGCGTGACTCGGCCGGCACCGGGTTTCTGCTGTTGGCCGGCGCCGAGCCTGACCTGCAGTGGGAGCGGTTCGCCGCGGCGGTGGAGCTGATCGTCCAGCGGCTGGGAGTGCGGTTGGTGATCGCGCTGGATGCGATCCCGATGGGGGTGCCGCACAGCCGGCCGTCCACCGTGATCGCCCGGGGCAGCAGCCCGGACATGGTGGCCGATTACAGCAACTGGCTCGGGACCGTGCAGGTGCCGGCCAGCGCCGGACACCTGATCGAGTTCCGGTTGAGCAGGTCCGGGCTGGACTCGACCGGGTTCGCGGTGAACGTGCCGCATTACCTGGCACACCTGGATTATCCGGCCGCGGCGCTGACCCTGGTGGAGTGCGTGGCCAAGGTGGCCGGCCTGCTGCTGCCCACCGAGGCGCTGCAGGAGGCGGCGGCCGCGAGCCGGATCGAGCTGGACGCCAAGGTCGCGGCGTCGGAGCAGATCACCGCCGTGGTGCGGGCGCTGGAGCTGCAGTACGACGAGATCGTCGCCGGCCGCAGCCACGGGCTGGTCGCCGAGGGCGCCCGGCTGCCGACCGCGGACGAGATCGGCGCGGAGTTCGAGCAGTACCTGCTGCAGCAGCAGAACCCTGAAGAGCCTGGAGCTGCTGGGGACGAGCCGGCTGGCTGACCTGCCCGTTTCAGTCGTATATCACCGAGCTTCAGGTGAGAATGCACCGATGGTCACGGCGGATCTGCGGGCTCAACCCTGCTTGTTCACCACCGCGACCGCATCACCGGGCAGCCCGTAGTTGATCGTGGTCAGGTTAGTCGAGGCCAGTTGGTTGTTGTTCAGGAAGAACGTCGTGTTCGATGGCCGCCAGACCCCAACCGTGGTGCTGCCGTTGCCATCCCAGTCGCCTGCGAGCGGCAGATCACCGGCAGCCCCCATGGCGATTGTGGTGTAGGTGGTCGAGGAGGTGTTGGAGTTGTCGATGTAGAAGGTGAGGTTGGACGGCCGCCAGATCCCGACCGTCGTGGTTCCGTTGCCATCCCAGTCACCGACCACCGGCGAGTCGCCCGCCGTCCCGTAGGCGAGGGTGATCGTGGTGGCCGGGCTGGCGAGGTCATTGATCAGGTAGAACACCGACGTGGACGGCCGGTACAGGCCAACCGTGGTCTTGCCGTCGCCGTCCCAGTCGCCGGTCACCGGGATGTCACCGGCGGCGGCGCTAGCGACCGTCACCACCTGATCCTCGGTGGTATTGCTGTTGCTCAGGTAGAACGTCTTGTTCGACGGCCGGTAGGTGCCAACGGTCTTGCTGCCGTCGCCGTCCCAGTCGCCGCTGACCGGTTGGTCACCGGTGGCGCCAAACGGCAGCACCGCCGAGGCGCCACTGGTCTGCCGCAGGTAGAAGGCAGACTGGGACGGACGGTAAATGCCTACCGTGTCCGCCGGCGCGGCCACCGACATCGCCAGCACGTGCAGGGTCGGTCCGACGCAGGTAAGGAGGTCGCTACCGAGATCGGGCAGGGTGACGCTGTCCAGGGTGTAGGTCGGGTCGACCGGCAAGCTCACCAGGTAGACGTTGGACCACCAGGCCTTCGTTCCATCGAACTGATTTCGGTACGGCAGCTGTACCGCCAGGGAGATCTGCGCTCCGCCGGGAATGCTCGATACACCGTCCAGAGAAGTCCAATCCGGAATGGTGGGCATGGTGACGTCCTGGTAGCGCGGGTCGCCGGTGCCGCTGAACGGGTCGTCGTCTACCTCCTTGAAGTGAAAGCTGCTGGCGACGGAGTCGGCCTGGGCGCTGCTGCCACAAGTGCTGGTCACCAGCATCCGCACGCTGCTGGTTTTCACGTGCGGCAGCGGAATGGTCTGGCCGGCCGCGATGACGTTGTCGACCATGCTGCCCTGGGAGTCAAGATGCGGCTTGGGCATCGTAAAGGTCGCGGCGTCGGCACCGGAGCCGGCAGTGACCGTGGCGCCCGGACCGTAGCCGGCCGACGTGAGGGCCTGCAGCGACAGCGCGTCACCGCCGTTGAGATCGAAGTTGGCGGTGCTGCCGTCAGCGCTGATGCCGTGATTGTTCATTGCCGCAGACAATCCGGGATAGCTGACGTTGTTCAGCGGGATAAGGCTGAGAAAGTCAACCGTCGCCCGGTAGCCTCCGGTGCTGCCGCCAGCGCTGGTGACGATGAGGTCGATAGTGTGCGTCGAGCCGGCGTCGAAGTGCTGGCCGCCGAGTGGCAGGTATTTCTCATCGAATACCGAGTCTGTCGAGATACCGACGTGCTGGGCCGGGTCGGTGCTTGCCAGCGGATGCACCGCATCGTCATCAAGGGTGAAGGCGAACTGGCCACCCGCGCTGCCGGTCTGCAACTGAATACCGAGCGCGTAGTAGGCAGTCACTGACGCCGTGAAGTGCAGGCTGACCTTCTGATCAACCGCGGTCGTGGCAACCGTCAACGCCCTCTTGCCAGAGAAGGCGCGGCCAGAGGTGACGAGGAAGTACCCCAGGACGCTCTCTACAGTGGCGCCGCCACAGTTGGACCAGTAGGTGTCGAAGTGGTCCGTGGAGGTCCGGCAACGATAGATCGGCGATGTCGGCGGATCTGATTGCGCTGTGTCGTAGACGTAGCCGATCAGCGCCACCACAGTCTTGCCTTCGCACCCTGCGGAAGTGGAGGTGAAGTGATCGGTACCGGTCAGGCAGTCGTAGAGCGGATGCGTTCCGGTGACCTGCTGGGTGTAGGCGCCGCCAAGTTGTACGTAGGCGCTGCCGAACTCGCTGTCCGAGTGGTAGCCGCTCGGGTTTGCCTGCAACCCGAGCGTGACATGGTCGGCGCCGTTGGTGTTGCGCACCACGTCGACCACCGTGGGTGTGACCACCGACTGGCCGGCTGGCTGGCTGACGGACAGGCTCTCGGCTTCAAGTCGGGTCGGTGTCGTGGTATCGCTGAGATCGGGCGAGATGTAGAAGGTATAGCTGGCGGTGCTGGTGGACAGGTTGTGCGCGTCGTCAAAGGTCCGGACGTAGAGGGTATGCCGGCCGGCCTTGACGGTGGTGGGCGGCGTGATCGAGATTGAATTGGTGGTGCCGACGATCCCGGCGCTGGGCCGGTTGTAGTCGCACCCAGTAACCGCCGGCGTGTTGGCGCTGTCCCAGGCGAAGCTGAAGCCGGCTGCGGTAGTGGCGCCATTGACGTCCAGGGTGAAGGCACCTGGCTTGTTGTGCGGTGCGCCCCAGTTTCCGGACGGGTAGTCCAAGCTGCGGATCGACGGCGTTTGGGTGATCGGACTGCGGGTGTTGAAGAAGTACCAACCGCTGTAACCCGACCACAGATCCTGGCTGCTGCCCGGCTGGTTGTCGGCCTTGACCCAGGCCTGATAGATCCCGCTTGGAAAGCCCCCGGACCGCTGGGTGGTGTATGACCCGGTGGCGCCGGAAGCGATCCGAATCGCGCTCGAATTTGCCGCCAAGACCGTCGTGGAGTCCAGCCACGGGTGCACCTCGAACCACAGGCCTGGCTGGAGAGCACCCGGCGTGCCGTCCTGCTTTGGGTTGTTGTCCTGCGCGCTTGCGGTGAAGGTCTGGTTGCCGGTGGTGCTGGTGTAGTTGTTGCCGTTGCAGCTGACCGCACCGGCGATGGTCAGCCCGGTCGGCGTGCTTGGGGGAAAGTTGTAGACGACGGTCATGGACGGGTTCGTGGCGAACTTCTTCCAGAAGTCGCGAGCCGGCCGGGTGGTGTCATACGGATTGCTCAACGCGAAGGTCATCACGGTGACGTCGGAATTCGCCGCCGACTGGACGTTGGATACCAGGCCGGCCGAATTGAAGATCACGTCGGCGGCACTCGGGGTGCAACTGCTCCCGGCCGCGGAGGACTCCGACTCGATCAGGCTGCCCGAGGGTCCTGGCCAGGTCATGGTGGAGGTGATCGCGCCGCTGGCCAGCAGCCAGACCGCCGTGGAGTCACAGACCGCGTTGTGGATCTGGCTGGCGTGCAGGCTCACGCTGAAGATGTGCGCCGAGGTGGCCTGGCCGGTGAGGGCTTGGGTGTTCAGCGAGAAGTACGAACGGGCCGTCCAGTACGGAGTTCCGCAGCTGTCGCCGACCGGGGTGTCCCAGCCGCAGTAGCCGACCTTCAGTTCGGTTCCGCTGTCGACGTATCTCTGCCCATCGTCGGCAACCCACGCATAGTGCAGCTTCAGGGCCCCGAGCTGCGGATCCAGATACACCGGGTACCTGATTGCCTTGCCGGCCAGTGCCGAGGCGGACGGCGCCAACACGATCTCGGCGCTGCTGCCGCTGGCGGCCTGCCCGGGCGCAGGGCTCAGCGCTCGCTGGGCCGTCACCGTCATCGCGACCGCCCTCGCCCGTGCGCCGCCGGCCGACTTCGCTGTGGGCCGGCCGCCGAGGTGCGGGTTGTAGTTGGAATCCCACATGGCCGGCGCGGAACCGCGGAAGATCTCCTTGCCCGTGGAATCCGTTGCCCGCAGGCCGCCGTTCGTGGCCCTGCTGATGGACAGCGAAGGGCTGCTCACCCTCAGGCGCACTGCCGCTAGGGCCGGATTGGCCGCCGCGGCAGCGTTCTTGATGACCAGCACTTCACTGAACTGCTCGGCTGATGCGCTGATCTGCAGGTCCACGCCAGGCATCACAGCGGGAAAGGTCGCGGTGTCGCCCGATACGACCGGCTTGGGCAAGGCGGCCGGCCACCAGAAGTCAACCTGGTTGCCGTCCTTGGCCACGGTGATGAGCGGTCCGGTGCCGCCACCGGACAGTCGCAGCTGCTGCACGGTGGCCGCGGGTGACAGGCTGCCATCTGCGTTGGCTCGCAGCGAGGTGTCGATCGGCGTCCAGCTGCCGTTCTTTCGAACCCGCACCGGCTCGCGATTGGTAGTCAGCGAGAAGGTGCCGCCCGGGTTGGCCAGCACCTGGCTGGTTTCGGTGGTCAACGCGGCAACCTCGACCGGGTGCCCGGTTGAGCTGGCCGCTGCGGAGGCGCTGGCCTGCGCTGCGGTGGCCTTCGCGGCTGACGGCTGCACGGCGGAGCCGACCGGCCCGGGCACGGGAGCGGGGCTTGCCTCAGCCGGCGACGAGAGCACTGACTGAACAAGGCAAAACACTATTGACGACGAGATGATGACCCGGCGAAGCCGTGGCTGGAAGGGCTTCAGACGACTCATGCAGGCTCCAATTTGAACGCCGATCGCCGGGGGTGGCGGCCTAATTTAACAAAGATCTTAGGCGTTGTGTAACCGCTTTAGACCGATGTGATCTATTCGTTCGAAACGGGCGGGCGCCCCTTTGGAGTGATACTGTTCCCCGCCACACGTCAAA
>Ga0326721_10000227_pt1 | contig 18883 bp, 16 predicted proteins | sample SGPome_FD_203951 | JGI IMG/M metagenome (GOLD analysis project Ga0326721, IMG submission 203951) | Soil microbial communities from Southern Great Plains, Lamont, Oklahoma, United States - SGP_1_2016 | ecosystem: Engineered > Artificial ecosystem > Soil microcosm > Unclassified | place: USA...
CGCCGGGGCCCGTCCGTGGCGGCCCCTCCCGGCGGGCCCGTCCGGGGGCTAGGCCTCAGCCGAGGGCGACCAGGGCCTGCACGGGGGCGTGGTCGCTGGGCCAGCGCCCGTCGAAGCACGCCGGGTTGATCCCGGCCCGGAGCACCCGGACCCCCGGGCCGGCCAGCACCCAGTCGATGCGCCTCCCGTCCAGGACGGGGGGCGCATAGTCCGGGAACGTGCCCCACGGCGGGGTGAGCCGGCGCTCGGCCGTCTCCCAGGTGTCCGCCAGGACCCCGGAGCCCACGAGCGTCGCGTAGGCCCCGGAACCCCCGGCGTCGGCGTTGAAGTCCCCCGTGACCACGGTGGGGGTGCGCGGTCGGAAGCTGCGCACCAGCTCGACGACGGCGGTGGCGCTGCGGTCCCGGGCGAGCTCGGAGTCGTGGTCGAAGTGGGTGTTGACGAGCACCAGCTCGGCCCCGGCGGAGCGGTCGCGGAACCGGCCCCACGTGACGATCCGGGGCACGTCGTTGCCCCACGTGACCGAGCCGATGAGCTCGGGGGTGCCGGAGAGCCAGAACTGGTTCCACTCCAGCAGCTCCAGGCGCCGGGCGTCGTAGACGATCGGGGAGTGCTCGCCCGTGCTGCCGCCGGTGCGGCCGTAGCCCACCATGGCGTACCCGGCCGGCAGCGCCCGCAGCAGGACCGGCAGCTGGTGGTGCAGGGCCTCCTGGACGCCGAGCAGGGTGGGCTGCTCGAGACGCAGCAGCCGGCCCAGGAGGGGCGCGCGGGCCGGCCAGTGGTCGGGGTGCCCGGGCCCGGCGGTGCCGTGGTCGAAGCGGATGTTGTAGCTCATCACGTGCAGGGCCGCACCGGCCGCGGGCCCGATGAGGGGCGTCGTGGGCTCAGGCATCCGCGTCCTCCAGGGGGAAGACGCGCAGCTGGCCGGCGGCGAGCTCGTGGACCTCGCCGTTGACCCACACCCGCAGGGGCCGGGCGGGGCCGGGACCGAGGTACAGGCGCAGCGCGGCCGGGGTGAGCTCGATCTGGACGGGCTGGTCCCGGTAGTGGATCGAGAAGGTCACCTCGGGCACCTCCGGGGGGATGGCCGGGTGGAACCAGAGCATGTCCTCGCGGATCTCCAGGCCCGTGTAGCAGCGGGTCAGGATGTCCACGGACCCCGCCATCGCCGCGAGGTGGATCCCCTCGCGGGTGGTGTCCCCCTGGGCGTCGACGAGGTCGCTGCTGAGGGCGCGGGTGAGGAACGACCAGGAGCCGCGGCGGTCGAGGCGGGCCTCGACCCAGGAGTGCACCACGTTCGACAGCGTGGAGCCGTGGGCCGACCGGGTGCGGTAGAACGCCACGGTGCTGCGCACGGCGTCGTCGGGGAACACGTAGCCCAGCTGCCCGAGCAGCTCGCGCAGCTCCCCGTCGGAGAACAGGTACAGGAGCATCAGGACGTCGGCCTGCTTGGAGAGCCGGTAGTCGTTGGTGGAGTGCCCCTCGGCGTTGAGGATCAGGTCCAGCCGGCCGATGTTGCCGTACCGGGCGCGGTAGTCCTCCCAGGAGAACTCCGGGAGCTGGTCGTAGCCCTCGAACTGTGCGATGACGCCGTCGGCGAGGAAGGGCACGCGCAGCCGGGTGCGGATCCGCTTCCAGGCCAGCAGCTCGTCCTCGCGCAGGTCCAGGCGCTGCCAGAGGGGCCCGCCGTAGTCCTTCCCGAGGCGGTCGACCGTCTCCAGGGCGCGGGTGAGCAGCCACGCGGTCATGATGTTGGTGTAGGCGTTGTTGCGCAGCCCGCTGCCGGGCGCGCCGGGGTAGCCATCGTGGAACTCGTCCGGGCCCATGACCCCGACGATGTCGTAGCGGTCGTCCTCGGGGTCGTGGACGGCGAGGTCGGCGAAGAAGCGGGCGATCTCCACCATGAGCTCCGCCCCCTGCTCCACGAGGAAGCGGGTGTCCTCCGTGGCCTGGTAGTACTGCCACACGGCGTGCGCGACCGCCAGGCCCACGTGGTGCTGCAGCCGGGAGTTGTCCGGCATCCACCGCCCCGTGCGGGGATTGAACAGGACCGAGGGCGTCTCCTCGCGGCCGTCGCTGCCGCTCTGCCACGGGAACATGGCACCCGGCCGGCCCACTGCCCGCGCGGCGGCCCGGGCCTGCCCGAGGCGCCGGTACCGGTAGGCGAGCAGGGACCGCGTCCACTCCGGCCGGCGCAGGGTGAGCATGGGGTAGACGAACATCTCGTCCCAGAAGATGTGCCCGCGGTAGCCCTCGCCGTGCAGTCCCCGGGCGGGCACGCCCGCGTCCAGGTCCGGTCCCGCGGCGGCCACCGACTGCAGGACGTGGAAGGTGTTGAGGTTCACGGCGAGGCCCTCGGGCCCTCCCGTGCCCGTCGCGACGGTGAACGCGGCCCACAGCGCCTGCCACGCCGACACGTGCTCGGCGAGCAGCTCCTCGAAGGTCCCGGCGCGGGCGAGGACGCCGGCCGCGGCGAGCCCGGGGGTGGAGATCGCCCGGTCCCGGGAGGTGGCGAGGGCGACGACCTTCTCCACCCGCACGGGCGCGCCCGCCTCCATGCTGATGCGCAGCTCGTGGCCGGTCACGCCGGGGGCCGGCACGACCGGGGTCATCGTGCCGGACCGGTGGGTGAGGTCGTCGTCCAGCACCCGGGTGCGCATCGCCACCGCGACGTGGACCTGCGACTGGCTCGTGACGGTGTCCACCAGCACCGTCCCGGGGCCGAGCTCCTCCACGGTGGGGGCGCCCAGGTGCCGGTCGGCGAGCGCCGCGTACTCCCGGACGTTGCGGTTGGCGACGTCCGTGTCGACCAGGCTGCGGACGGTGAGCGTCCCGGACCAGTCCTCGGCCACGAAGACCGTCTCCTGGCCCGCCAGGTGGCGCTGCTCCTGCGAGACGAACCGGCGGGTGCTCACCCGGGTGGTGCGCCCGGTGTCGTCCCGGAAGCGGAAGGTGCGGGTCAGCACGCCGGTGCGCACGTCGAGGTCCTGGCGGTAGTCCAGGGTGTTCTCGCGGGTGGGCCGGAACCAGTAGCCATCGCCCACGCGGTACTGCAGCAGCGTCCAGTTCGGGGCGTTGACCATGTGCTCGTCCTCGACGGTGAACCCGTCGACGTCGGTGCGCAGCCGGTTGTAGACCCCCGCCAGGTAGGTCCCGGGGTAGTGCGTCTGATCGGCCCGGGACTCGCACGCCGCGCCCCGGGTCGCCATGTACCCGTTGCCGAGGGTGCACAGGGACTCGCGCAGGCCCTCGTGCCGCGGCTCGAACGACGTGTGCACGAGGTTCCACGGGCTGTCCCCGCCCGACCCGCCGGCCCACGCCGCGGTGCCGGAGACGGAGGCGAGGGGCAGGTCGAGGGCCGTGAGGTCGTCGACGACGAAGTGGGCGCCCGCGGCGAGCAGCGGCCCGCGGCGGTCGGCGTCGCCGAGACCGACGACCAGCCCGAAGCCGTCGTCCACCGCGGTGCGCACCAGGCGGTGGCTGTCGCTCACGACCACGGCGTGCTCGGGCTCCACGTCCAGCTCCCGGGCCGCGAGCACCAGGGACGCCGAGGGCGGGTGCCGGTGGGGGCGGCCGGTGGAGGCCTCGTCCGGCCCGTCCTCGGGCGGGTCGGCGGCGACGACGACGTCGGCGACGAACTCGGCGGGCAGGTCCGTGCGCGAGGTGACGACGGCCGTGAGGATGCCGTCGGCGCGCAGCCGCTCGAAGAGGGCCGTGACGTCGGCGCGGGGGCGGCGCCGGCCGTCCGCGTCCGCAAGGAGGGAGTGCTTGTCCTCGACCGTGGGATCGAGCGCCAGGACGACCGCCCCGTAGGTGCTCTCCCCGTGGGCCACCGGCTGCTCCAGGACGCCGCTCATGCGCTCATTGTGCCACCAGCCCCCGCCGGCAGGCCGACGGGGGCTGGTGGCGACGGGCGCGCCGGTCAGTTGATGGTGCTGAGCCGGATCGTCTCGGGCAGCTCCAGGATCTCCCGGATGACCTCCTGGATGATGTCCGGGCTGCCGCTGTTGGCGGCGTCGGTGACGAGGTAGCCGGTGTCCCCACGGGTGGACAGCTGCTGGCGGTCGATGTTGATGCCGTGGTCGCCGAGGACGCTGTTGACGGTGGCGAGCACGCCGGGCACGTTGCGGTGCAGGTGCAGCAGGCGGGTGCCGTTGACGGCGCTGTCGAGCTGGACCTGCGGCATGTTCACCGACAGGGTCGTGGAGCCGGAGGACACGAAGGAGGCGAGCTTGCCGGCCACGAACCGGCCGATGTCCACCTGGGCCTCCTCGGTGGAGCCGCCGATGTGCGGGGTGAGGATGACGTTGGGCAGCCCCTGCAGCACCGAGCTGAACGGGTCCCCGGTGGACTTCGGCTCGTTGGGGAACACGTCCACGGACGCCCCCGCGATGTGCCCGCTGACGAGGGCGTCGCGCAGGGCGTTGTAGTCCACGACCATGCCGCGGCACAGGTTGAGGAACAGGGACCGGGGGCGCATCCGCTCGAACTGCTCCCGGCCGAACATGTTGTCGTTGCCGGTGCGGCCGTCCACGTGCAGGGAGACGGTCTCGACCTTCTCCAGCAGCTCGTCGAGGGTCTCGCAGCGCTGGGCGTTGCCGAGCGGCAGGCGGTCCACGATGTCGTAGTAGTAGACGCGCATGCCCAGCGTCTCGGCGAGCACCGACAGCTGCGAGCCGATGTTGCCGTAGCCCACGATGCCGAGGGTGCGGCCGCGGACCTCGTGGGCGCCCTTGGCGGACTTGTCCCACACGCCCTCGTGCATGGCCTTGTTCTTGTCCGTCAGGTGCCGGGCCATGGAGATGATCTCGGCGACCGCGAGCTCGACCACGCTGCGGGTGTTGGAGTAGGGGGCGTTGAAGCACGTGACGGCGTGCTCGGTGGCGGCCGCCAGGTCGATCTGGTTCGTGCCGATGCAGAAGGCGCCCACGGACAGCAGGTTCGGGTGGGCCTCGAAGACCTCACGCGTCACCTGCGTCTTGGACCGGATGCCCAGCAGTTCGACCCCGTCGAGGGCCTCGACGAGCTCCCCGGTGTCCAGGGCCCCCTTGCGCGTCTCGACCTCGATCCCCTTCTCGGTCAGGATGCGTTCGGCCTCGGGATGGATGTTCTCCAGCAGCAGTGCTTTCACAGTCCCCCAGTCTATGGCTCCGACGCGCCGGACGACGAAGCCGCCGGCCGCTTACCTGCCCGGGCGGGTCACCCCACGACGTGCCGTGGCGGCGGGAGCGCTCACGTCCCGGCGGGGTGCCGCCGGACAGGACTTCCGGGACATGCCCCCGGGAGCGTGACGCGCATGTGCGTCTGTGACTAGCATCACGAGCACCCCCGCTCCGGCGCCGGGCCCGCACCGGCGGACCCCGCGCCGCAGCCCCGTTCCTCCCCCGAAGGACCAGTCCGTGACCCCTCAGCACCTCGCACCCGCTCCGTCCCGCTCCTCACGCCGGCTTGCGGCGGCAGCGGCGCTCGCCGTCGCCCTTCCCCTCGGCGCCGCGGCTCCCGCCGCCGCCGACGCCAACTTCCCCTCCGCCGAGGGAAGGACCAGCATCTCCAGCATCCTCACCTACGACGACGTGGTGCAGGAGCTGCAGCAGCTCGAACGCACCGGCCGCTACGGCGTGGACGCCTTCACCCTGGCCGAGGCCGGCATGACGGTGAGCACGTCCGAGCAGGGCCGTGACCTGTGGGTCGCGACGGTCGGCAGCGGCGAGGAGCACGTGTGGCTCCAGGGCCGGATCCACGGCAACGAGCCCTACGGCACCGACGCGCTGCTGGCCCTGCTCAGGGACCTGGGCACCAACGGGTCCCCCGAGTACGAGCTGCTGCGCGAGAAGTTCACCTTCCACGTCATCCCGATGTACAACCCGGACGGCGCCGAGGCGAACATCCGTCACACCGTGCTGTGGGACCAGGTGGCGGATGCCCCGCAGGACGGGACGCCGCAGCGCGTCGACCTCAACCGTGACTGGACGCCCACCGGCTTCGCAGCCGACGAGTCGCTGGCCTTCTACGAGTACTGGACGACGGTGGACCCGGCCTGGGGCATCGACATCCACCACCAGGGCCTGAAGCAGCAGGCGGGCACGGGCGACGACGTCACCCTGTCCCTCGGCATCTCGCTCGCCCCCGGGGGACCCACGCTGCCGGGGATCCGGGGCGGCGCCTACGACGTGCTCACCCGGCAGATGCACGTGCACGTGTACGACGAGCTCGCGAAGTACGGATCCATCACCATGGACCGGTACCAGGTGGGCGGCAGCTACGAGATCGACATCAAGGGCGGCGTGGTCTCGGCCATGATGACGGGCCTGGACCACGGCGGGATGAACCCCGAGGGCCACTCGAACCCCGTGGTCTTCTTCGAGACCTCCGGCAACACCTCGGACGGCAGCCTGGGCCAGAGGGCACGCGGCAAGAGCATCCGGCAGAACGTGCTGGCCGTGAAGGAGCTGCTGCTCGGCGTGGCCACCGGCGAGGTCCAGGAGGAGGACCCGGAGCGCTGGGAGGAGATCCCGCATCAGCCGGTCACCGGCTACAGCACGGACTACGCCGGCACGATCCCGGTGGGCTGAGCCCCGCGCGGCACCGGCGGCGTCCACGGTGGCCGGTTCCATGGCTCCCGCTGTGCTGGGCCGCTCCGTCCGCCGGTCCCCGGACTCAGGACGGGAGCTGCCGGCGCCGGGGGAGCGGGATCCGGTCGAGGTCCTGGGCCGCCACGACGGTGGCCCCGCCGGCGCGGGCCCGGGCCTGCTCGGCGAGCGGGGCGACGTCGGCGTAGCGCGACGAGAAGTGGGTGAGGACCAGCGTGCCGACGCCCCCGGCGGCCAGCGCGCCGGCCTGCCCGGCGGTGAGATGGCGGTACTGCGCCGCGAGCCCGGCCTCGTCGTCGGCGAAGGTGCACTCGGCGACCAGCAGGTCGGCGCCCTCGGCCAGCTCCTCGGCGCCCGGGCACGGCGCCGTGTCCATGACGAGGGCGAAGCGCCGGCCGCGCCGCGGCACGCTCACGTCCGCCAGGCGCACTCCGCGCAGGCTTCCCTCGCGCTGCAGGCGGCCGACGTCCGGGCCCGCGATCCCGGCCGCCGCGAGTTTCTCCGGCAGCAGCGTGCGGCCGTCGGGCTCGACGAGACGGTAGCCGTAGGTCTCGACGCGGTGGTGCAGGGCCCGGACCTCGAGGCCCGGTGCGACCGGCCCGGGACCGGCGTGCGGGTGCAGCCGCAGGTCCAGGCCCGGGGTGGCCACGGACACCAGCGCCCGGACCACGTCCTCGCCGGAGGCGGGGTAGTGCAGGTGCACGGGGTGGGCCACGCCGTCCAGGACCATGCGCGAGAGCACGCCGGGCAGCCCGAAGCAGTGGTCGCCGTGGACGTGGGTGAGGCAGATGCGCGTGATCCGCCCGGCCGGGACGCCCGCGTGGATCATCTGCCGCTGCGTGCCCTCGCCGGGGTCGAAGAGCAGGCCCTCGCCGTCCCAGCGCAGCAGGTATCCGTTGTGGTTGCGGGTCCGGGTCGGGACTTGGGAGGCGGTGCCGAGGACGACGAGCTCACGCATGGCACCGAGTGTGTCACCCGGGCCCGGCCCGCGGCGATCGAGCCGGGAGCTCCGCCGTCCCCGGGAAACCCGTCAGCAACCTTGCTGTCGGGTCGGCCACTGCCTACGGTGGAGGAAGCCCTCCTCCCCGGGCCGCCCCTGGGGCGCCCCCGGGGGAGGGCGGACCGCCACGGACAGGAGCGCAGACCATGAAGCAGGCCATGAAGCAGACCATGAAGCTGAGGCCCATCTCGGAGCAGGTCGTCGTCGTGCTGGGCGCCTCCAGCGGCATCGGGCGGGAGAGCGCGCTGCTGCTGGCCGGGCGGGGCGCGAAGCTGGTCGTCGCCGCCCGCAGCGAGCCGGCGCTGCAGTCGCTGGTGGCCGAGATCACCGCCCTCGGGGCAGAGGGCGCCTACGTCGTGTGCGACGTCGTCGACCACGCGCAGGTCGAGGCGGTGGCCGAGACCGCCGTGCGCACGTTCGGGCGCATCGACACCTGGGTCAACGTCGCAGCCGTGCTCGTCCACGCGTCCTTCGAGGAGACCCTGCCCGAGGAGTTCCGGCGGCTGATGGAGATCAACTACCTGGGCCAGGTCCACGGGGCGCTCGCCGCCCTGCCGCGCCTGCGCGAGGCCGGGGGCGGGGCGCTGATCGCCGTCTCCTCCGTGGAGAGCATGGTCTCCCTGCCCCGGCACAGCGCCTACAGCGCCTCCAAGCACGCGGTGGAGGGCGTCATCGACGGGTTGCGGCGGGACCTCCTGGCCGACGGGGTCCCGATCTCGGTCACCAGCATCAAGCCGGGCACCATCAACACGCCGTTCTTCACCAACGCGGCCCACACGATGGACGTCGAGCCCACCGGGGCCCCGCCGATCTACCAGCCGGCCGTGGTGGCCGACTGCGTGCTCCACGCCGCCGAGCACCCGGTGCGCGACCTCTACGCCGGCGGGGCCGCCCGGCTGATGACGGCCGGCCAGATGCTGGCCCCCCGGCTGATGGACGCCCTCCTGGCCCGGATCGTCCCCCTGGAGCGCAGCACCGAGCCGGCGCCGGGCGGGGCGCCGGGAACCCTGTACTCCCCCCGGGAGCAGGAGGACCGCGCCGAGGGGGACTTCGGCTCCCGCGCCCGGCGGTTCAGCGCCTACACGTGGGTGCAGACCCACCCGCGGGTCAAGCCCCTGCTGGCCGGGGGCGCGCTGGCCGCCGTGGCGGCCGCGCTCGGGCGCCGGGACGGCAGCTGACGACCTGCGGACCCGCCGGGCGACGGGGCCCGGCGGCTCCGCAGGTCCATGAACGCGGCGACGAGGCGCGGAGGGGACCTAGTGGCGCAGCGTGCGTCCCGGGTTCTCCCCGTAGGCCTGACGGTGGCGGCGGGCGAAGTCGCCGGGGTGGGCGAACCCCCAGCGCGCGGCGATCTCGGCCACGGTGTGTCCCTCGGCGGGATCCCCGTGCACCAGGTCCTCGTGCGCGGCTGCCAGTCGCAGCCCGCGCAGGTGCGCGGCCGGGGTCGTGCCGGCGTGGGAGCGGAACGCCCGGGTGAGCTCGAGGGTGCTCAGGCCCACGTGGCGGGCGATGTCCTCGACCGTGATCGGCAGCGACACGGCGGCGTCCACGAACTCCACGGCGCGCCGGTAGGCGGCCTGGCGGGCGGCCGTCGAGGCCCGCCGCGCCTGCACGTCGCCGCAGAGGGCGAAGGTCTCCAGGGTGGCCACCGAGATCTGGCGCAGCAGATCGGCCCGCAGCAGCGGCACGTCGGCGACGGCGGGATCGGCCAGGGCCTGCTGGACGAAGTCGTAGGTGGTCCGCCAGTACTTCTCCCGCGCCGGGGAGACCGGGCGGGGGTGCTCGAAGGCGACCTCGAGCCGCTCGTCACCGAAGACGGTCCGGGCGGTGTCCTGCAGCGCGGGGCGGCTGAGATTGACCGAGTCCACGGCGAGCCGGTCCACCGCACCGAAGTAGTCCTGGGCGGGCTGGACCATGAACAGGCTCAGGCCGCTGCCCTTCCGGCCCGCGATCTCCCAGTCGAGCGACCCGCTGCGGGGAAGGACGACCGAGAAGTTCTCCTCCAGCACCATGTGCCCGGCGATGCTCCCGCGGAAGGTCAGCCGGCCCAGGGTGAGCTCGGAGTCCCCGTGCACCTCCTGGCGGTAGAGGAACGAGGACGGGTCGTCGATCGTCCCCATGCGCGCCCGGGAGTAGACCTGCCGCAGGGCCTCGTTGGCGGCCTCGGGGTCGGTGGTCGACACGTGCAGGTGGAGCGGGGTCGAGGGCACTGGCACTCCCTGGGATCTCCGGAGGTCGGGGTGGGGCCGGCGCATCGGGTCAGCCGCGCAGGGTGGTGGTGGGGGCCTGCCCGTAGCGCTGCCGGTAGGCCGCGGCGAACCGTCCCTGGTGGGTGAAGCCCCACCGGGCGGCGATGGCCGCCACCGTCACCCCCGTGGTGGGGTCGGCGGCGACCAGGTCCCGGTGGGCGGACTCCAGGCGCGCCGTGCGCAGATGGGCCATCGGGGTGGTGCCCAGTTCGCGGCGGAAGGCCGCCTGCAGGCCGCGCGGACTCATCCTCGCGGCCTCGGCGATCTCGGCCACCCCGATGGGCTCGCTCAGGTGGGCGTCGATGAACGACACGGCCCGCCGGATCGCGGTCGGGGCGGGGCCGCGGCCCTCGACGGCCGGCGGCTGGGTCAGGAACGTGCTGGGGAAGGTGTGCAGCAGCGCGGTGGTCAGGGAGTGGACCATCTCGGCCCGGAGCAGCGGGCTGCTCATCACCTGCTCGTTGGGCAGCAGATTGCGGTGCAGGTGGGCCACTGCCCCCAGCCAGTACCGGGCCATGGGCGCGGACACCGGGCGGGTGCCGGTGAACTGCAGGCGGAACGAGTCGGCCCCCAGCAGTCCCCGGGCGTGGTCCTCGACCGCCGCGGCGTCCAGGGAGACGGTGAGCAGGTCCAGGTCCTCCCCGCGGCTGGTGTGCGCGTGCTGGGGGAACAGGAACGGGCCCCGGTGCGGGAAGCGGTCCCGGCCGCCGGTGGCGTTGAGCACGCCCTCGAGCACCTGCCCGACCCGCACCACCCCGGCGTCCTCCCGCGACCCGACGACCGAGGAGCCGCCCAGGCGCAGTCGTCCGTACGTCACCGGTCCCGTGCCGGCCCAGGACAGGGCCAGGTAGAACGCCCCGTCCGCGTCCGCGGGCACTGCCCGCAGCGCGAGGGTCTTCTCCAGCACGGCGAGGCCCTCGGTCGAGTCGCGGGTGGTGAACACGGACCGCCGGACCTGATCCCCCATATTGAGCAGGGTACGGCCCCGCCGTGGCCCCGTCGATACCGTCCCCGGCGCGACCGGCCCTGCGCCGGGGTCGGCCCTGCGGATCAGCCCGTGCGCGCCCACGGTGCGGCCCACGACCTGGAGGAGCTCGGAGTGCGCCGCGGCCGAGGGGCAGGCGTGGGTGTTGACCGCGGCCCGGCCAGTCGTTAAATGCGAAGGCCGGCCGTCCGGATCTCTCCGGACGGCCGGCCTTCGACGACACCTCGTGGGTTGCGTGGAACCCCGTGGTGCGCGAGGGGGGAGTTGAACCCCCACGCCCTTTCGGGCACACGGACCTGAACCGTGCGCGTCTGCCTATTCCGCCACTCGCGCTCATCGACTCCCAGCAGTGACCCGCTGTGAGCAACGACGACTATCCTACCCGGAGTTCTCCCCGTTGGCCAATCGCCGCCGCCACCGACCATCAGTAAGCTTGCCGCATCCCCGGCCCGGGGATGCGGCGTCGAGCAGGGGAGCGGACATGGAACCCGACCAGCAGGATCTCGAGGACAAGCGCCGGGAGCTCGGTGAGACCGAGGACCCGGTGGAGGACGAGCTCGCCGAGGCGTTCCACAGCACCGTCACCGAGGGGGCGGAACGTCTCAGCCGGACGTGGCGGGCCCTGGTGATCACGGGCTTGTTCGGCGGCGTCGACGTGGGTCTGGGGATCATGGCCATGCTCGCGGTCAAGGAGGCCACGGGATCCCCCCTGCTGGCCGGGGCGGCCTTCGGGATCGGGCTGTTCGCCCTGCGCCTGGCGCACTCGGAGCTGTTCACCGAGGACTTCCTCGTGCCCATCCAGGCGGTCGTCGCCCGGCACGGCACCTGGCTGCAGCTCCTGCGGCTGTGGGCGGTCACCCTCGTGACCAACCTCGTGGGCGGGTGGCTGTTCACCTGGCTGATCGCCCTGGCGTTCCCGGACCTCGCGGCCACCCTGCTGGAGACCGCCCAGGGCTACCTCGAGGGCGGGCTGACCCTCGAGACCGCCGCCCTGGCGGTGCTGGCGGGCAGCACCATCACCCTGACCACCCGGATGGCCCAGGGCACCCAGAACGACGTGGTGACCGGGTTCATCGCCGTGATGAGCGGCTTCCTGGTGGTGGGCACCGGGATGCTGCACGGCGCGCTCAACTCCATCGTCCTCTTCGCGGCCATGCACACGGGCGCGCCGATCTCCTACGGGGAGTGGGCCCTCTGGGCGCTGTGGGTCATCCCGCTGAACATGGTCGGCGGGCTCGTGGTCATCACCCTGCCCCGCCTGCTCCGCACGCTCGAGCTGGTCCAGGAGGAGCGCGCCGAGCAGGACCGCAAGCGCGCCGAGCAGGGCCGGCCGATCTGAGGCCTCAGGCGACCGTCAGCCCCGTCGACAGCGTGAACGCGGTCCACAGCCCGCACAGGACGAAGAGGGTGACGGGCGCGAGCAGCGCGAGCTCCATGGCCGACCCGGCGTTGCCCAGCACCGGCACCGCCAGGAACGACCGGTTCCTGTAGAGCGCCCGGGGCAGGGGCAGCGGCATCCGCAGGGGGTAGAACAGGTGGATGCCGCGCGTCGTCAGCAGGTCCCCGACCAGGTGGGCCACCACGCCGGTGCCCACCGCCAGCGGGAACCACCACTCGTGCGCCGGCGGGTACACGCCCACGGCGACGCCCAGCCCGATGCCCACCGCCCAGTTGAGCTTCGCGACCCGGTCCGGCACGAACGCGAGCACCTTCACGGCGAAGGCGATGAGCAGCACCGACATGATCGCCGCGAGCGGCCACACCTCCCCGAAGCCCTGGACCGGCACCCCGGCCCTCTGCGCGAGCGCCGCGAGGCCGGTGAAGGCGGCCACGCCGAGCAGGGAGTGGGTGCCGCGCCGGTGACCGCCGGAGATCCGGCAGACCAGCCGGGCCAGGCCCGTGGACAGCGGCGGCAGGGACCGGGCCACGGTCCCGCCCGGGTGGTCGAGGTCGGGCAGGAGCGCCGCGCCGGCGGTCACGAGCGCGCCGGTGAGGACCCCGGCGTCGCCGACGTCGACGAGCCCCCACCCGATCGGCAGCACCACGTCCTGCAGGTGCAACTGGTAGTCGGCCGTCAGCGCCACCCACGCGGCCGCCCCGCAGGCCGCGTGGCTCGGTCCCATCATGGAAGTGATGTCCTCCTCGGATCTCCGGATGCGGTGGGGTCCGGGCGGTCCTCACCAGCGGAAACACTAGGGGGCGGCCGGGACGGCACCAAAACGGGGGATCGGCGCGCCGTAGGCTGGGCACCACGCATCTTCCCGAGGAAGGACGCCGCCGTGCTCCGCTACTCCCGCTCCGGCTCCGGGGCCCCGACGCTCCTGCTGATCCCCGGCCTGCTGTGCACCCAGCGGCTGTGGGACCGGGCGCGCCCGCTGCTCGAGCGCTTCCACGACGTCATCACCGTGGACCTGCCGGGCGTGGCCGGCGGCGACCTGCCGGACGGGGCCGTCGACCTGACGGACTACGCCGACCTCGTCTGCGAGGTGCTCGACGCGGAGGGCGTCGAGCGGTGCGCGTGGGTGGGGCACTCCCTGGGCGGCTACGTGCTGGCCGCCGCCCTCGAGGACCACGCCGGGCGGATCAGCCACGCCGTGCTCGCCTACAGCACCCCGGCGGCCGACGACGACAAGGCCCGGGCCGGCCGCGAGAAGGGCATCGCCATGGTTCGGCAGGACGGCGTGGCCGAGTACGCCCGCCGGCAGATGCCGAAGACGTTCCGCGGGGACGCCCGGGCGCAGGACGTCGGGGCGGCGCTCCGGCAGGCCGGCGACTGGCCGGCCGCCGCCGTGGTCCGCACGCTCGCGGCCATGCGGGACCGCCCCGACCGCACCCGGCTGCTCCTGGAGCACACCGAGCTGCCGGTGCTGCTCGTCCAGGGGGACGACGACCCCGCCGTCGACGCCCTCGACCCACAGGAGCGGCACGTCACCCGGATCGTCACCGACACCGCCCACATGGGGGTGCTCACCGACCCGCACACCTTCGCCGGGATCGTCCACGGCTGGATCGCCGACGAGATTGAGCGCGACGCCCGGGACTGAGCGCCGTCGTCCCGTCCGGCGCCGCCCGGGGTGGGGTCAGGGCGCGGGGACCCGCCGCCAGCCCGCGGAGTCCACCTCGACGACGACGGGGGCCCTCCCGCCCACGCCCCGCTCCCGCAGCGCCGCCGCGACGTCCTCGGCGGGGGCGGCCACCACGAACGTCTCGCCGCGGAACAGGTCGGCCGTGTCCTCGACGAGCCGGACCACCTCCCGCGCCCCGCGGGCCGTGAGACGCTCCGCCACGGGCAGCCGGGCGAGCCACGCGGGGGAGGCGGCGGCGTCGTCGAGCAGGACGGCCGTGGCCGGGCACTGGAGATCGCTCACCGCCCCAGTCTTCCCCCGGCGGGCCGCCGGGGGAAGACTGGGAGCATGACCGACCCCGTGGACCCGCTCACCGCCGCCGCCGCCCGGGCGCGCCGGGCGGCCGACGCCCACCGCGGCGTGGAGACCGAGGCGTGGATCACCGAGCTCGCGCAGGCGCCGCGGGCCCATCGCCCCGGCTCGCCCCGGCCCTCCGCCGCGGACGTCCTCTCCGGGCGCGACGACGCGCACGCGACCTCCACCGAGAGCGACCGGCGTGCCGTCGACTGGGTCCGGGACCTCGCCGACCGCGGCGGCTGAGGCCGGCCGGTGCTCAGTCCAGGGACTTGGGCTCCCCGGGCAGCTGCTGGTCGCAGCCGGGCGTGAGCCAGGCCTTCACGAACCCGCCGGACTGGTAGAGGAACTGGTGCAGGACGCCGAGGGGCCCGAGCGGGTAGTCGAAGGAGAGCACGTCCAGGCGCCCGGGATAGCAGCGCTCCAGGAGCAGGCGAGCCCGGGGCACGTGCTGGCGGAACGTCAGCGCGCTGACGTGGTCCCACCCGCGCGCCGCGGCGAGCTCCCGCAGCTCGAGGGCCTCGCCCTGGGTCGTGGACGGGTCCGGCGGGAAGCAGATCACCTCGTAGCCGCGGTCCTCGGCGCAGAACCGCTTCTGCTCCATGAAGCGCCGGTGCTCCGGGGACCGTACCGAGCGGGGATCGGGCGTGGCCACCACCAGGACCGGCGCCGTCCCCGCCTCCATGAGCCGGAACGCCTCCGCCATGCGGATCGGGTCGTGGGGACCCAGCACCACCAGGGCGTCCGACGGCACGGGAGGGTCCACCCGGGGGTGCTGGAGCACGGCCCAGCACGCCAGCAGCCACACGAGGGCGGCACCGAGGACGACCGCGGCGACGCGGCGGGCCCGGCGGGCGGTGCGGTGCCGTGGCCGGTGGGTCGTGGCAGTGCTCATGGTGGTCCTTCCGTGGCCGGCCCGGGCGGGCGGCGGCTGCCCCGATCCTCGCACCGCCCGCCCGGTGCGGTCACTCCGTGACGGCGCGCCGACTAGGCTGAGGGGCGGCCGGGGCACCGGGACGCCGGGACAGCGCGGGACGCGCAGGAGGGAATCGCATGACGACGACGGGCACCGAGCAGGGCGTGCTGTGCCGGATCCCGATGCGCTGGGGCGACATGGACCCGTACGGTCACGTCAACAACGTCGAGGTCGTCCGGCTCCTGGAGGAGGCCCGGATCGCCGCGCTCGGCGTCCCCGTGGGCACCGGTGACCAGGTGGAGCCCCCGCTCATCCCGTTCTTCTCGGAGCTGCCGGAGGGCACCCAGGCGCTGATCAGCGAGCACCGGATCAAGTACCTGCGGGCCCTCGAGTACCGCAACGCGCCGGTCGAGGTCCGGGTGTGGGTCGTCTCGGCCCGCGGCGGGGCCCTCGTGCTGGGCTTCGAGATCATCGACGTCGTCACGCGCCGCACCTGCGTGCGCGCCGAGACGCAGCTCGCGTTCTTCGTCCCCGCCACCGGCACGGTCCTGCGGATCACGCCCGGGCAGCAGGAGATCCTGGCGCCCTACGCCGGAGCGCCCGTCTTCCGCTGACCCCGCCGGCTCGATGCGCCGGGCGTTGCGCCCCTCCCGACCCGGTCCTGTGCGATGCGCCGAGTCCCCGAGGCACCGGCATTTCCCCATGATCGTTCGTGGGGGAATGCGAGCACCTTGGGGACTCGGTGACCGGGATGGGGACTCGGCGACCGGGGGGCGGGACCGGCTCAGGACTGCGACCGCGGGCGCTGCGCGGCCTGCGAGCGCCGGTACTGCGCGGCCAGGCGGACCGGGGCGTTGGGCGCCCCGTAGCCGGCGTAGCCGCCACGGCGCTCGACCACCTCGAAGAACACCGTGCCGAGGGTGCCCGTGTAGAAGTGCAGGAACTCGCCGTCGGCGTCCCGGTCGTAGAGCAGGTTCAGCTCCTGCAGGGACGCCAGGAACGCGTCGTCCAGGTCGAAGCGGGCGTCGAGGTCCTCGTAGTAGTTCTGCGGCACCGGCAGGAAGTCCAGCCCCCGGCGGCGGGCCCGCCGGGCCACCGCGAAGACGTCCGTGCAGGCCACGGCCACGTGCTCCGGATAGGCAGCGCCCACGAAGGAGCCCTGCTCCGCGGCGGCCGGGGCGACGTTGAGCGGCATCCGCACGGCGCCGCTGGCCGAGCGCATCACCTGGCTGCGCACCAGCCCCGACGGGCCGGGGACGTCCTGGGCGGGCTGCGCCTCCAGGGCGAGCACCGAGGTGTAGAACAGCACGGCCTCGTCGTAGTGCTGCCACGGCTGGGCCATGTTGATGTGGTCCACCCCGGTGACGACGCCCCCGGCGTCGGGCTCCTCGTCCGCGCCGAACTCGCCCAGCCACGCCGGGACGCCGCTGCCCCCGCCCGCGCAGAAGAAGACCTCCGTGCCGTCCGGGGCGAAGACCCCCCGCAGCACCTGCTCGTCGGCGCGCTGGGAGCGCGGCACGGGCAGGGCCTTCAGGCGCGTGGCCCGCTCGAGGGCGGCGTCCGGGTCCGCGACGTCGAAGCCGAGCGCCGCGATCCCGGTGGGCGACCCCTCGGGCACGTCGTCGTTGACGACGATCCGCACCGGGCCCTGGACCCACAGCTGCACGTTCTCCTTGGACTGGTGGTGCCCGCCCAGGGCGAAGCCCAGCTGGTGCAGCAGGCGGGTGGTCTCCCCGAGGCGGCCCGTGCGGATCTCCACGAAGTCGTAGCCGCTGGGCTCCTCGACCGCGGGCAGCGCCTGGAGGGCGAGGGGGTCCCGGACGGGTTCCCCCTCGAGGGCGCGCCGCGTCTGGTCCTCGAGCCACCGCAGCGAGCGCAGCCCGTCCACGGCGGTGCGGTTGACGTCGGCCTGGCGGAAGGCGTCGTTGAAGATCTCCAGGGACACGGGCCCGTCGTAGCCGGCGCGCACGAGGTGGGTCATGAAGCCGACCATGTCGAAGTCGCCCTCGCCCGGGAACACGCGGTGGTGGCGGGACCACGACAGCACGTCCATGCTCAGCAGCGGCGCGTCGGCGAGCTGGACGAAGAAGATCTTCTCCGCCGCGATGCCCTCGATCGGCGCGGGGTCCCAGCCGCGGGAGAGGATGTGGAAGCTGTCCAGGCAGGTGCCCACGCTGGGGTGGTCGGCGAGGTCCACGATCCGCTGGGCGTGCTCGAAGTCGTTGACGAACCTCCCCCACGCGAGCGCCTCGTAGGCGAGCCGCACGTCGTAGCGGGCGGCGAGCTTCCCGAGCTCGCGCAGCTGGGACGCCATGAGCGCGTTGTCGTCGAACTCGGCGGTGGCCACGTTGGAGCACACGAGCATCGTGTCCGTGCCCAGCCGGTTCATCAGCCGGAACTTGGCCTCGGCGCGCCGCAGGTTCGCGGCGAACTGCTCGGGACCCACGGCGTCGGCGTCGCGGAACGGCTGGTAGAGGTCCAGGGTCAGGCCCAGCCGCTCCGCCAGGGAGCGGATCTGCTCGGGCGAGGAGGGGGAGACGACGAGGTCCTGCTCGAAGACCTCGATCCCGTCGAAGCCGGCCGCCGCGGCGGCGTGCATCTTCTCCTCGAGGGTGCCCGAGAGGCAGACGGTCGCGATCGAGGTGCGCATCAGCGGACGGCTCCCGCCGGCGCCGCGGCCTCGGCCTGCGCCTCGCCCCGGACGACGGGCGCGGGCAGCTCGCCGGCCTCGGCGCGGGGGGTGTGCAGGGCGTCGATCTGCTCCAGGGTCTTGTCCTTGGTCTCCTTGGCCGTCAGGGCGGCGACCACGGCGATCAGGCAGGCGCCGGTGACGAAGCCCGCGACGCCCAGCCAGTTGTCCCCCTCGGCTCCGGCGAGGGAGCTGGCCAGGACGGGGGCGAAGCCGCCGGAGACCGCGAAGCCGATCTGGGTGCCCAGGGCCAGGCCGGTCACGCGCACCCGGGTGGGGAACATCTCGGCGTAGAAGGAGGGCCAGATGCCGTTGGCCATCGAGTAGAAGAACCCGGACATGACGGCCCCGAGGAGGAAGATCAACGTCCAGTTCCCGGCGTGGACGGCGGCCAGGTAGGGGTACATCATGGCTGCCGCGCCGACCGCCCCGGTGATGAACACCGGCTTGCGCCCGACCCGGTCGGCGACCCTGGCCGCCGCGGGGATCGCGAGCAGGGCCACGGCGTTGGCGATGACGGAGACCCAGAGCATGGTCGAGCGCTCCAGGCCCACCACGGAGGTGGCGAAGGACAGCGACCACACCAGGAAGACCACGTTGACGGTGTTGATCATCGCGGCCGCGGCCACGCGGAGCACCGCGGTCTTGTGGTACTTGAACATCAGGGACAGCGGGGTGGCCGGCTTCTCGCTGGGCAGCTCGGCCCTGGTCAGCTCGAAGGCGGGCGGCTCCTCCAGGTGGCGGCGGATCAGGTAGGCCACGACCACCACGACGGCGGAGAGCCAGAACGGCACGCGCCAGCCCCAGCTGAACAGCTGCTCCTCGGTGAGGACCAGGGTGAAGGGGATGAACACGGCCGTGGCCAGCAGGGTGCCGAACTGGGTGCCCTGCAGGGTCCAGCTGGTGGTGAAGGCCCGCTGGGGCTCGTTGGAGTGCTCCAGGGAGACGGAGATCGCGCTGGCCTGCTCCCCGGAGGCCGACAGGCCCTGGAGAACGCGGCAGGCCACCAGCAGGGCCGGGGCCAGCAGCCCGGCC
>Ga0326721_10000228_pt1 | contig 18865 bp, 18 predicted proteins | sample SGPome_FD_203951 | JGI IMG/M metagenome (GOLD analysis project Ga0326721, IMG submission 203951) | Soil microbial communities from Southern Great Plains, Lamont, Oklahoma, United States - SGP_1_2016 | ecosystem: Engineered > Artificial ecosystem > Soil microcosm > Unclassified | place: USA...
GGTGGCGGCGGCCTCCGGGTTCGTGTCGATCCAGTCGTCGCGCAGCACCGCCTGACCGGCGGCGAAGGGACCGAACAGGTCGGTGTCGCGCACCAGCTCCCGCAGCCCGCCCTGGGTCAGGCCACGTCCTGGGCGATGCCGCTGAGGTCCCCGGCGTCGACGAAGCCGCGGCCGATGGCCTGGCCGATGTCGTTGGGAGGCAGCGCGACGTAGGTGACCTCGGCGATCTCCTCCTCGCTCAACCCGGCCTGCCGCAGCCAGGTGGAGACGAAGGCCTCGGCGTGGGCGCCGAGGGTGTTCATCGCCACGGAACGGCCGATCAGGTCCCGGGGGTCGCGGATGTCACTGGCCTCGCCCACGTAGAGGCCGTGGAAGGTCTGGGTGTCGGAGCCGTAGTAGTTCGACACCGCGGTGACCGCAGCACCGGCTTCGACGAGCTTGATGACCGCTCCGGTGAAGGCGTAGCCGATGTCGGCGGCGCCGGTGGCCACCGATTGGATGTCCTGCGGGCCGCTGCTGGTGCTGCCCACCCACTGCAGGTCCACCCCGTCGAGGTAGCCCAGGTTCTCGGCCAGTTCCACGTTGAGCACCGTGTTGGGCCAGCCCTGGTAGCGCACCACCGTCGCCCCGCCGGCGGTCGTGGGGCTCCGGGCGGCGGCGGTGGCTCCACCGCAGCCGGAGAGCATCCCCGCCGCTCCCACCGCCAAGCTCGAGCGCAGGAAGGCGCGGCGGGAGGCCGGGGTCAGCAGCAACGGAGCCGACGATGCGGGGCGGAACAAAGCCATGGTGATCCTCGAAGTTTTGGGTACGCCAAATCGCCCCCTCACAGGACGGGGGTGGGGCGAGACCAGGAGAAAAGGGGAGGAAAGCTGCGGTGACGATGCCCTGCGACGGGGCCGTCAGGACATTCGCGACGAGCTACAACAACGCATCGAGTCGACGAACACGCCTTGACCGTAGGGGCCCGCAAACAGCATCCCCAAGGGCTTCGTAACAATTTGACAATTGCACACCCGAGCGCACGGCGTGTGTCCTCGGATGTCGTGGGCCTTCAGCGACCTCGCTGAGGACCCTAGCGTGAGCAGTGTTCCGCTCCACCGGAGAACTACCCGCCGGCGCTGCCGACAGGTGCCCTGCGGGCCGCGATGGTCCTAGGTCCGGCCGGTCGCGCAGGGCGCGGACGGCCGTCCACATCCCTGGCAGCAGGCCGGGCAGGGTTCATCTCGGGCGGCTCGTCAGCTCCTCCCTACCGGAAAGGCCTTGTCACGATGACTCTCCACCCCGCCGCAGGCCCCACCTCCCCGCTGTCGGTGGTCGCCGTCGTGGGCAGCACCCACCGGCCCGCCAAGACCGCGGTGCTCGCCGAGGCGATCCTCGAGGAGCTCGCCGGGGTCCTGCCGATCGAGCCCCACGTCGTCCGGCTGGAGGAGGTCGGTCCCCTGCTGGGCGGCGCCCTCTACCGGTCCCAGGTGCCCGAGCCGGTCGAGGAGCACCTGCAGCGCATCGAGGCCGCGGACCTGCTCGTGGTCGCCACCCCCGTCTACCGGGCCTCCTTCACGGGCCTGTTCAAGCACCTGTTCGACCTCGTCGACCAGTACGCCCAGGTGGACACCCCCGTGCTGCTGGCGGCCACCGGCGGCTCCGAACGGCACGGCCTGGTCATCGAGCACCAGCTGCGCCCGTTGTTCGCCTTCTTCCAGGCCCTCACCCTGCCGGTGGGCGTCTACGCCCACGACCACGACTTCACCGACTACCGCATCTCCTCCCCGCTGCTGGCCCAACGGATCGCCACTGCTGTCCGGCGCGGACTGCCGTTCATCGACGGCACCAGCCGCCACGAGCCGGCCCTCGACCGGGAGCCCTGCGCGGCCGCCACCGCCGTGGCGGCGGGGCGGTGAGGGCACGAATGCCCTGGCCGGCTCCCACCGGCCCCGCCTGCCCGCTGAGCGGTCCGCGCGCCCGCGTGCGAGGCCGCCCTGCACCCTCCTTCTTCCCGTCCAACCTGGCCGCAGCTGCCGGGGGCGGGACCCGCCAGCTGCTGAAAGGACATGCCGTGAGCCCCCGACTGTCCGTGCTCGTCCAGATGGACTTCGCCGGGCGCGTCGTGATCCTGCCCGACAGCGCCTGAGCGCGCCCCTTCCGCCACGCCTCCTCCCTCGCCCCTTCCCACGTAAAGGACATGCATGATGACCGAGCTGACGTTCCACTGGTTCCTGCCCACCGCCGGGGACTCCCGCAACATCGTCTCCGGCGGCCACGGTGCGGCCGTCCGCAGCACCGGATCCCTGCGCGAGCCCTCCCTGGACTACCTGACCCAGGTGGCCCGGGCGGCCGAGCACAACGGCTTCGACGCCGTGCTGACCCCCACCGGCACCTGGTGCCGCGACGCCTGGCTGACCACCGCGGCCCTGATCCCGGCCACCGAGCGGCTGCGGTTCCTGGTGGCCTTCCGCCCGGGGCTGATCTCCCCGACCCTGTCGGCCCAGATGGCCGCGACCTTCCAGGAGCACTCCGCCGGGCGGCTGCTGCTCAACGTCGTCGTCGGCGGTGAGTCCCCCGAGCAACGGGCCTACGGGGACTTCCACGACAAGGACGCCCGCTACGGCCGCGCCGACGAGTTCCTCGACATCGTGGCCCGGCTGTGGGCCGGGGAGCGGGTGAACCTGGACGGGCAGCACTTGCGGGTCGAGAACGCCCAGCTGCAGCAGCTGCCCGATCCGCTCCCGGGCATCTACTTCGGCGGCTCCTCCCCGGCGGCCGCCACGGTGGCGGCCCGACACGCGGACGTGAACCTCACCTGGGGGGAGCCCCCGGCCCAGGCGGCGGAGAAGATCGAGACGATCCGGCACCTCGCCGCCGCCCAGGGACGCACGGTGCGCTTCGGGATCCGCTTGCACACCATCACCCGGGACACCTCCGAGGCCGCCTGGACCGAGGCGGCGCGGCTGCTGGAGGCCATCCCCGAGGAGCTGGTCGCCCAGCAGCAGGCCAAGCTGCGCGAGTCGGAGTCGGAGGGCCAGCGCCGGATGCTGGAGCTCAACGCCGGGGACCGCACCGGCCTGGAAATCCACCCCAACCTGTGGGCCGGGGTCGGACTGGTCCGCGGCGGGGCCGGCACCGCCATGGTGGGCTCCCACCAGGAGGTCGCCGAGCTCATCAAGCAGTACGCCGCCGTCGGCTTCGAGGAGTTCGTGCTCTCCGGCTATCCGTGCCTGGAGGAGGCCTACTGGTTCGGCGAGGGCGTCCTGCCGCTGCTCGAGGCCGAGGGGCTCTGGACCCGGCCCGGCACGGCCGCCCGCCACCTGGTCTGAGTGAGACCGCCCGTGCAGGCCTGTCCGCAGCGGGGTGCCTTCGGAGCATCGGGAACAATCCGGCAACGCCGGGCAACGAGAACGGGTGGACGCCGCCGCCGGCACCGCCGTCCACCCGTTCTCCTGTCGCTGCGCGCAGGACGACGTCTTCGCCACCCCGACCACCGAGACCATCCGCTGCCCCGTTCCCGCGCTGTTGCCCACACCCGGGACCCGTGGAGGCAGCGCGAGCGCGCCCTCTCCCCCGAGTGCCCCACCTGCTGGCTCGAGTTCGTCACCGCGAGCGCCACAGACGCTGCGTTTCGCTGGTTCCCGCTTGCTGCGGACCAACCGGATTGGAGGCATGTGTGGTCACCGGCATCACCGGGGCGGAGAACCGGCGTCAACGACCGTTCGACGCTCCCCGTGTGCGCTCTTTCGGTGAGCTGTGGTGTCGGCTGGGGATGCGCGGCGGGCAGACGCAGGACGCTGTCCGCTTCGCTGCGTGGTTCGGCGGGGCGGGTCACGAGGACGACGACGCGGTCGGACAGGGCGGCCCGCAGGTCAGCCCTGAGCGAGTCGGCGGCGGGGGCGGCGAGGTGGGCGGCGGTTCGTCGAGGAGCATGACGTCGGCGCGGGTGAGCAGCGCCGGCCCACGCGGGCGGGAACCTCGTGCTCTTCTCCTCGGTGGACCGGTCGTCCTGTCTTCGGGCGAGCAGGCGGCTGCCGCGGATGGTGGAGTCGAACAGGTGCGCCTCCTGGGGCTCCAGGCGATGCGCCGCCGCAGCTGCCCGGCGTCGAAGGCGGTGCTCCCGGAGCCGTTGGCCTGCCACGAGCCCTCCATGGCGAGCAGGTGGCCGAGGAGGGCGGCCAGCAGGGTGGATCTGCCGGCCCCGGAGCGGCCTTCGATGATGAGCCACTGACCGCGGCGCACGGTGGCGCTGAGGTGGCGGGATGCCGGGGCCGCGGCCCGGGTCAGGTGACGGCCAGGTCGGTCGGTGCCAGCTCCCGGATCCAGGTCGGGGCCGGCCCAGTGGCGTGCCGTGGCGCCTCGCCGAGGGGTAGTGGGGGTGACGGCATGGAGATTGCGCAGCGATGCAGCCGAGCAGGGGGGCCGGTCAGGCCCAGGGGCGGCAGCGCGAGCGCGGCGGCGACCGGCGGGGAGATCGTACCGCCGATCGCGGGGTCTGCGGTGGCTGCCGGCAGGAGCACGGAGGACAGCGAGCAGGCCAGCACGACGACGGCCTCGCCCAGGTGCTGCCCGTGGGGCGGTTCGTGGTCGTTGGCTCTGGCCTACGGTGGCAGGTCGTGCGGCCTGCCCTGCTGTGGTGGCACCGCGGGCTCGTGGTCGTCAGCGCCGGGTGCGGCGGACGGCGGTGCTGATCATGTCGACGAGGGCGCAGAGTGCGATGAGGGCCAGGACGGTGCCGGCCATGGCGTCGAGGTCGAAGGCGACGCGTTGGTCCTCGAGCAACCGTCCGAGTCCTCCGGCTCCGACGATCCCGACGACGACGGTCTCACGTATGGCGACCTCCCAGCGGTACAGGCCGTAGGCGAGGAAGCGTCCACCGGCCTGGGGGACGATGGCGTAGCCGAACGCGCTCACCGCTGGCGCCCCGGTGGCCACGAGATGGTCGTGGGGCCGGCGGTCGATGTTCTCCACGACCTCGGCGCAGAGCCGGCCCAGGATGCCGAAGTTGTACACGCCCAGCGCCAGTGCTCCCGGCAGGGGGCCGGGCAGGAGCAGGAACAGGAACAGCAGCGCCCAGACCGGCGGTGGCAGTGACCGGGTGAGCAGCAGCAGCCAGCGCGCCAGCATCCCGGCGGATCGGTGCGCCGGGGTGGTCCCGCCGCGAGCGGCCACGAAGGCCACGGCCACCGCGGCCACCGCGGCCATCGTGCCGGCCACCAGGGACATCTGCAGCGTGACCAGCGCTTCCTCCAGCAGTCGGACCCATCCGCCCTCGGGCAGGCCCGGGGGGACCATCTCCGCCATGAGGCCAGCGAGCAGCTCAGCGGTCCGCGAGGAGACCACCCGGGACAGGTCCGGGCCCAGGTGCACCAGGGCGGCGAGCAGCAGCCCGAGGGCCGCCACCGCGGAGATTCCGGAGCGCCGGACCCCGTCGGCGCGTCGAAGTCCGGCGCCCCACCGCTCGACCACAGCCCCGATCACGACGATCGTGTAGATCAACGTCCACACCTCGGCGTGCCGGGATCCGGAGAAACTGAGGACCAGCTCGAAGCCCAGGCCCCCGGCGCCGACCATGCCGAGGACGACCGCGGACCGCACCGCGCACTCGAACCTGTAGAAGGCGTAGGACACCAGCTCCGGCCACGCGATCGGCAGCACCGCGTACAACAGCGCCACTGCGCGCCCAGCCCCGGCCGCGCGCAACGCCTCGTAAGGTCCACGGGCTGACTCGTCGATGATCTCCGCGTAGACCTTGGCCGTGATGGCCCCGAACGGGATCGCGATCGCCAGCACCCCCACCAGCGGGTCCCGTCCCAGCACACTGAGCAGCAGCAGCGCCCAGACGGCCTCGTGGACGCCCCGCGGCAGCGCCAGTCCGAGCCGGGTGAGCAGCCACCCGGCCCGGCGCGCCCTCCGACGGGTCCGGGCCCCCGTTCCGGTGGCCCACCAGGTCTCCGAGACCAGCACCCCCACGACGAGGCCCACGACGACCGCCAGGAGGGTGCCCAGCACCGCGTACGACAGTGTGCTCAGGGCCGCGGCACCGGTCCTCGCCAGGAACTCCCCCGACAGCTGGGGAGTCAGCGCGGCGCGGAAGAACTCGGCGAACCGTGACCAGCCCGAGGCATTGATGACCGAGCCTTCCGCGATCAGCCAGCCGCCCACCGACCACGCCACCGCGAGCACCCACACCGTGGCCCACGCCCGTCCGCCACCGGGCGGCCGCCACATGCCGGCCCGGCCCCCGGTGCCAGCGGCCACCTCCCACCGGGTGGGGACGCTCACGCCGCTGGGTCTCACGTGTCAGGGGCCAGGTCGTAGATCCGCGCACGGGTGCCCTCGTCCACCTCCTCGACAGGGACGTCGAGGACCACCCGGCCCTGGCGCAGGGCCACCACCCGATCGCAGTGGCGCACGGCCAGATCGAAGTCGTGCAGGCTCACCACCAGGGTGCGCCGGTGGCCGGCGGGCTGCTCGAGCAACCCGCAGAGCAGGCTCATCACTTCCTCGGCCCGGGCCGGGTCCAGGCTGGCGACCGGTTCATCGGCCAGCACCAGCTCGGGGTCCTGCACCAGCAGGCGGGCCAGGGCGACTCGCTGCTGCTCACCTCCGGAGAGCCGATCGGTGCGCACGTGCAGGTACGGGCCGATGCCCACCCGATCCAGCGCCATTCGCGCCTCGTCCACCTGGAGCGGACGGACCAGAGAACGCAGGGCCCGCAGCCGGCCCCATGTCCCCAGCCGCCCGGCGTTGACGTTGTGCACCACCGGCAACGGCCCGACCAGGTGCAACTGCTGATGCACCGAGCCGATCCTGGCCCGCAGCCTCCGCAGAGCGCCCGGTGAGACCGCCCACGGATCGACGCCGAGAACCTCCAGACGTCCCTGTGTGGGGACCACGGTGCCGCTGCCCAGCCCGAGCAGCGTGGACTTGCCCGCCCCGCTGGGTCCCACCAGGGCCACTCGCTCACCCCGGCGCACGGACAGGTCCACACCGTCCAGGGCCAAGCGGTTCCCGTAGGCCACGCTCACACCCTGCACGCGCAGCGCGATCCCCGCATCATCCTGGCCGACCTCCCGGGAACGGGGCACCACCGGTTCACAGCTCATCGGATCAGGTCAAGGGTGCGGGCGATCTCCTCGATCCGCTCGTAGTCCCCCGGCTCGGCAGGGACGATCGCCTCCGCCCCGTACTGCTCCAGCAGCGCCGTCTCCTCGGCATCCGATCCGTCCACATCCAGCAACGCCTGCCGCAGATCATCGGTGAACCCGCCTCCGAAGCGCTCGTCCAGCCCAGGGGCACCGACCCAGTGGTAGTCGGCGTAGGTGGGAGTCCTCATGATTTCCCGCACCGTGTCGGTGTCCACCGTTCCGGCCTCGGTACGGGCCTGCCAGACCTGCAGGTTCAGCGCCCCGGCCTCATAACTGCCGGCCTCCACCAGGTCGATCGTCAGATCGTGCGAGCCCGAGAAGCCCGGGGCCCCGGCGAAGTCGGCCTCCGGGTCGATCCCGGCCTGCTCGAGGAAGTACGCCGGCATCAGCCGGCCCGAGGTGGAGGACTCGCTGCCGAAGGTGAACCGGGAGCCGGCCAGCTCCGACAAACCGGCAACGTCGTCGACCGGCTCCAGCCCGGCGTCACGATGGGCGATGAAGACGCTGCGGAAGCGTTCGTCGATGTCTCGCTGCGCCAGCACCCTCGCCCCCTCGGTGCGCAACCGGGCCTGCACCCCGGTCAAGCCCCCGTAGAACACCAGGTCCAGATCACCGGTGCCCAACAGACTCACCGACGCCGCATAGTCGCTGACCGGGACGTACTCCACCGCGACATCGAGCTCCTCAGCCAGATACGCCGCCATCGCCTCCTCCCGCTCGGCCAGATCGGAAGGATCCACATCCGGGATCGCGCTGATCCGCAACGGGCCGCCTTCCTCCTCCACACCGACGGAAGAGCTGCAACCGGCCGCGGACAGGACAACGACCACACCGAGTACCCCAGCCGCCAAGGTACGACAACGACTCACCATCGACATGACCGCATCCTAACGGCCCTCGCCCGCGCCTCCCGGCGGGCGCAACGGACCGTCGGGCGCAACGGACCGTCCGGCACCACACGCATCACGAACTCCGCCAGGGCCGCCGACCTCAAATGGTCGTCGCTGACGGCCGTTCCCGGATGCGCCGGTAGAGCGTCGCCCTCGACATGGCGAGGTTACGTGCCACCTGGGTGGCCGGCTCTCCGGCGTCGACCAGCCGCAGCGCGTTGCGGATCGAGGAGTCGGTGAACGTGAGGCGCCGCCACCGAGGTCCTTGCCGGCGGCTCGGTGCTTGCCCACCGAGGGGGTGATCCGCTCCCGTGCGCTCTCCAGCCCTGTCGGGGCCATGGCGGCCCGGACAGTGGTGACCATGGACCCCATCGGGTGGATGTGCCCACGTCTCCCCCACCCAGCTTCAGCACTCGTAGGTCGGCTCCCTGACCCGTCACCATTCAGCGACGGCAAGCATGTGCGGAGTCCACTTGCTCAGCGGGGGGGGCGAGGTCGAAGGCCCTCATTGGAAAGCCTCAGAACCAGGGCCCGGCCGGACCGTAGAAACCTGTAGCGACCGGAGCCATGGGCAATGGCCAGCGGATCACCCCATCGGCTGAAGCCGCCATGGATGTGAGGAGACTTAAACACACCCTTTACACAGCCCCTCTCTCCTGTAACATCCACCCGATTTACTGTTAGTGAACAGCGTTTCATACTGCGACACTACCGAAGGATGTTCCCATGACCGCCACCGCTCCGCTGACGCGTTCCGAGGCCGAGGTCGACATGGCCGCACTGCCCACGCCCACCCTGGCAGAGCTGGCCCGGGCCGACGGCGTGGAGTTCATCCTCGCCACCTTCGTGGACATGACCGGCCGGCCCTGTGCGAAGCTCGTGCCCGTCTCGGCCGCCGACGAGCTGCAGTACGAGGGCATGGGCTTTGCCGGCTACGCCGCCGGCCTGATCGGCCAGGACCCGCAGGACTCCGACCTCGTCGTCGTCCCCGACCTGTCCTCCTACACCCCCCTGCACTTCGTGAAGCAGGGCCTGGGCATGGTCCAGTGCGATCCGCACGTCAACGGGCAGCCCTGGCCCTACGCCCCGCGGGTGGCCCTGAAGAACACGCTGGCGAAACTGGCCGCGCGGGGACTGCGGCCGATGGTCGGCGCGGAGATCGAGTACTTCCTGGTGAAGAGCAACGAGGACGGATCCATCGCTACGGCCGACGAGCGGGACTGCTCCCCGCACCCCTGCTATGACGCCCGCGGGGTGACCCGGATGTACGAGCACCTGACCTCGATCTCCGAGGCGATGAACTCTCTGGGCTGGGGCAACTACGCCAACGACCACGAGGACGGTGCCGGGCAGTTCGAGCAGAACTTCGCCTACGCCGACGCCATGACCACTGCCGACCGGGTCATCGTGGCCCGCTACATCATCACGATGCTGGCCGCCGAGCGGGGCATGACGGCCACGTTCATGCCCAAGCCGTTCACCGACCGCCCCGGCAACGGGATGCACCTGCACCTGTCCCTGTGGAGCGGGACCCGGGCCCTGTTCCCCGACGACGACGACGCCCGCGGCCTGGGCTTGTCGGAGCAGGCGTACGCCTTCATCGGCGGGGTGCTGGAACACAGCTCCGCGCTGCTGGCGTTCATGGCCCCGACCGTGAACTCCTACAAGCGGCGCAACGCCCAGACCTCGGTCTCCGGGGCGACGTGGTCCCCGCGCAAGGCGACCTACGGCGGCAACGACCGCACCCACTTCATCCGCGTCCCGGACGGCAACCGCATCGAGCTGCGCGGCGGCGACGGCTCCGGCAACCCGTACCTCATGATGGCCAGCGTGCTCGAGGCGGGCCTGGACGGGATCGACCGTCGGGTCGATCCCGGCGACCCGTGCGGGCCCGGCGAGCAGCCCGAGACCGCGGTGGAGCTGCCGGCCACCCTGCTGCACGCCACCACGGCGCTGCGTCAGGACGAAGTGGTGCTCGCCTCGATCGGCGGTGACCGCGCGGTCGGCCAGTACTACGCCAAGGCCAAGGAGGAGGAGTTCCTGTCCTGGCACAACGAGGTGAGCCAGTGGGAGCTGACCTCCTACCTCACCCACTTCTGAACTCCCGGCCCCAGACCTCCACCCCCGACCACGACCCGCGAGGAGAAGCACATGTGCGGAATCGCCGCCCTCCAGATCAAGAACCCGGCCCTGCGCCCGCAACTGGGCGCGCTGCTGAACACCATGCTGTGCGAGGTGATCGAGCGCGGTCCCGACTCCGCCGGCATGGCGGTCTACGACAACCCCGAGCTCACCGACCAGGACTCCACCGTGCTGAGCCTGCTCGGGGCCGACCTGGGCAAGACCCCCGCCCAGATCCGCACCGAGCTGGACCTCGAGCTTCCCGAGGCGGAGGTGGCGGTCGAGGTCCTGGGCCACACCACGCTGGTCTCCGGGCAGGCCACCTCCCAGGAGCTCGCCGCCGCCCTGGACACCGTACTGCCCGCCTACGACGTCATCGGCCGGGGCCGGCACGTGGCCGTCATGAAGAGCGTGGGCAACCCCCGCGACGTCGCCGACGCCCACGACCTGGTCTCCATGGCCGGCTCCCGCGGCGTGGCCCACACCCGCATGGCCACCGAGTCCGCCGTGACGGCCGCCGGCTCCCACCCGTTCTCCGTGGCCGACGACCTGTGCCTGGTGCACAACGGCTCCTTCTCCAACCACGCCTCGATCCGCAAGGAGCTCCAGCGCACCGGGGTGGTCTTCGACTCCGCCAACGACTCCGAGGTCGCCGCCCGCTACATCGCCACCCGCCTGGAGGTCGGCGAGGACCTCGAGACCGCCCTGGAGAACCTCAGCGAGGTCTTCGACGGCTTCTACACCCTCGTCGTGACCACCAAGGACGGCATGGCCGTGGTGCGCGACCCCATCTCCTGCAAGCCGGCCGTGGTCGCCGAGACCGAGGACTGGGTGGCGATGGCCTCCGAGTTCCGCGCCCTGGCCGAGCTGCCCGGCATCGAGAACGCCCGCGTCTTCGAACCCGAGCCCGGCCAGGTCTACACCTGGCGCGCCTGAAACCTACACGATCCCAGGAGGAACCGAGCATGACCGCACTGGCCCACGAACCCGCCCAGATCACCACCGAGACCACCGCCGCGACCGAGGACACCACCGTGGTGGATCTCGCCCAGTCCTCGGTGCGTGATCTCAACCAGGCGCTGCACGATCCCGCGAGCACCAGCACCGAGTGGCTGGTGCGCCACCCGGCCGGCAAGCACAACATCGCCGTCGGCATCGATCGGGCCCTGACCATGACCGTCGAGGGCAACGTCGGCTACTTCTTCGCCGGGATGCACAAGAGCGCCGACATCACCGTGACCGGCAACGCCGGCCAGGGCCTGGCCGAGAACATCATGTCCGGCCGGGTCCACGTCAAGGGCGACGCCTCCCAGGCGGTCGCGGCCACCGGCCACGGCGGGCTCGTCGTCGTCGACGGCAACGCCTCCGCCCGGTGCGGGATCTCCATGAAGGGGGTCGACATCGTGGTGGGCGGCAACGTCGGGCACATGTCCGCGTTCATGGCCCAGGCCGGGCGCCTCGTGGTGTGCGGCGACGCCGGGGACAGCCTCGGGGACTCCCTCTACGAGACCCGCATCTACGTGAAGGGCACCGTGAAGTCCCTGGGCGCGGACTGCGTCGAGAAGGAGATGCACGAAGAGCACCTGGCCGAGCTGGCGCAGCTGCTCGCCGCCGCCGGGCGCGACGAGGACCCCGCCGCCTTCCGCCGCTACGGCTCGGCCCGCACGCTCTACCACTTCCACGCCGACAACTCCGCCGCGTACTGACGCTTCCCCGACCGACCAGGAGAACCCCGTGACCGTCACCGACCTGCCCACGACCGCGCCCTCCCCCGCCGCCGCGACGGCGGCCCAACTGGGGCTGCGCGAGTCCGCCACCTTCGACCGCGCCACCATCGCCGACATCCAGCACGCCGCCGCCACCGGTGTCTACGACATCCGCGGCTGGGGCGCCAAGCGCAGGGTCCCCCACTTCGACGACCTCCTCTTCCTGGGGGCGTCGATGTCGCGCTACCCGCTGGAGGGCTACCGGGAACGCTGCGACACCGACGTGGTGCTCGGGGACCGCCATGCCTCCAAGCCCCTGCACCTGGACATCCCCGTCACCATCGCCGGCATGAGCTTCGGTGCCCTGTCGGCCAACGCCAAGGAGGCCCTCGGCGCCGGGGCCAGCGCCGTCGGGACCTCCACGACCACCGGAGACGGCGGCATGACCCCCGAGGAGCGCGGACACTCCAAGACCCTGGTCTACCAGTACCTGCCCTCGCGCTACGGGATGAACCCCGACGACCTGCGCCAGGCCGACGCCATCGAGGTGGTGCTCGGCCAGGGCGCCAAGCCCGGCGGCGGCGGGATGCTGCTGGGCCAGAAGATCACCGAGCGGGTCGCGGCCATGCGGACCCTGCCCGTGGGCATCGACCAGCGCTCGGCCTGCCGCCACCCCGACTGGACCGGCCCCGACGACCTCGAGATCAAGATCGCCGAGCTGCGCGAGCTCACCAACTGGGAGAAGCCGATCTACATCAAGGTCGGCGCCTCCCGGCCCTACTACGACACCGCCCTGGCCGTGAAGGCCGGAGCCGACGTCGTGGTGGTGGACGGCATGCAGGGCGGCACCGCCGCCACCCAGCAGGTCTTCATCGAGAACGTCGGCATCCCCACCCTGGCGGCGATCCCCGAGGCCGTGCGCGCCCTGCAGGAGCTGGGGCTGCACCGCAAGGTCCAGCTCATCGTCTCCGGCGGCATCCGCACCGGTGCCGACGTCGCCAAGGCCATGGCCCTGGGCGCCGACGCCGTGGCCATCGGCACCGCCGCCCTGATCGCCCTGGGCGACAACAGCCCGAAGTACCAGGCCGAGTACGCCGCCCTGGGTTCGGCGGCCGGGTACTACGACGACTTCCAGGACGGGCGCGACCCGGCGGGGATCTCCACCCAGGACCCGGAGCTCTCCGCCCGCCTGGACCCGGTCGAGGGCGGACGGCGGATCGCGAACTACCTGCGGGTGCTGACCATGGAGGCCCAGACCATCGCCCGGGCGTGCGGGAAGTCCAACCTGCGCCACCTCGAGCCCGAGGACCTCGTGGCGCTGACGGTGGAGGCGGCCGCCATGGCCAAGGTCCCGCTGGCCGGCACCACCTGGATCCCGGGAACGTTCCAGTGAGCGCCGGCCCGTACGTCGTGGTCGGGGCCGGGCTCATGGGCGCGGCCACCGCGTGGCAGCTGGCCACCCGCGGCGAGGAGGTCGTGCTCGTCGAGCGCGACGTCCCCGCCAGTGACCGGGGCTCCTCCCACGGGTCGGCCCGGATCTTCCGCTACGCCTACCCGGAGGCCTTCTACGCCGATCTCGTCGTGCAGGCCGAGACCCTGTGGGACCAGTTGGCAACGGACTCCGGCCGGCAGCTGATCGACCGGGTCGGGTGCGTGGACCACGGCCGCGCCCGGCGCCCCGAGGACCTGGCCCGGGTGCTGGAGCAGGTCGGGGTGGAGCACGCGCTCTACTCGCCCGCCGAGGCCATGGCGCGTTGGCCGCAGTTCGTCTTCGACACCCCCGTGCTGCACCAGCCCGGCGCCGGGGTCCTGGACGCCCACACCACGGTGGAGGCCATGGTGGACCTCGCCGTGGCCGCCGGAGCGCAGCTGCACACGCACTGGCCCGTGACCTCCATCATCCGGTCCGGGGCCGGGTTCACCGCGACGGGCCCGGGCGGGGCGACGCTGGACGCCGGTCACGTGGTGGTCGCCGCCGGCGGCTGGCTGCCCGACCTGCTGGGCGCACTGCCCCTGCCCCCGGCCTTCCTCGCCGCGCTGCCGCGGTTCACGGTGATGCAAGAGAACGCCTACCACTTCCCCTACCGCGACGCCGACCAGCCCTGGCCCACCCTGATCCACAAGGACGACCTGCAGGTCTACGGCCTGCCGGGCGGGCGCGACGCCGGGTTCGCCGGCCAGAAGCTGGCCGAGTACAACGGGGGCCGGCCGATGCGCTCGGCCGCCGGCCAGGACGGGGTGGTCGATCCCGCCAACCGGGCCCGGGTCGTCGAGTACGTCCAGCAGCACCTGCCCGGCCTCGTCCCAGAGCCCTACGCCGAGACCACCTGCCTGTTCACCAACACCCCCGATGAGCACTTCGTCCTGGACACCGTCGAGGGCGTCACCGTGGTCTCCCCGTGCTCCGGCCACGGGGCGAAGTTCGCCCCGCTCATCGGGGTGATGGCCGCCGACCTCGCCACCGGCGCGGGCGACGTCCCGGCCGTCTTCCGCCCGGGCGCCGGCGCCCTCGTGCGCTGAGCCCGCCGGACCCGCGCTGCCACGATCCACTTCTCGCTCACCAGCCCGACCGCAAAGGACGACTCCGATGGACGAAGGTCTCTCCGCAGGGGCAGTGTGGACCATCACGGCCACCGCCCTGATCATTCTCATGACTCCCGCCCTGGCGTTCTTCTACGCCGGCATGACCCGGGTGAAGTCGACCCTGAACATGCTCATGATGAGCGTCGTCTCGATGGGCATCGTGGGCGTCGTATGGGTCCTGTGGGGCAACTCCATGGCCTCCAGCGACGGCGCCCTGCTCCAGCTGATCGGCAACCCGTTGACCGACTTCGGGGCCACGGCCTCGAAGGGCACCGACGCCCTGCTGGGCATCGCCTTCAACGCCGCCTTCGCCATCGTCACCGTGGCCATCATCTCCGGCTCCATTGCCGACCGGGCCAAGTTCGGGGCCTGGTGCCTGTTCGTGCCCCTGTGGGTCACCTTCGCCTACGCCCCCATGGCCTACGCGGTGTGGGGCGGGGGCCTCCTCAGCGCCGAGGGCGCGATCGGTGCGTGGGCCGGTGAGGCCCTCGACTTCGCCGGAGGCACGGTCATCCACATGAACGCCGGCATGGCCGCCCTGGTGGTCGCCGTGATCCTGGGCGTACGTCACGGCTTCGGGAAGGACCCCGACCCGCGCCCCCACAACCTGCCCCTGGTCCTGCTGGGGGCAGCCCTCCTGTGGGTCGGCTGGTTCGGTTTCAACGTGGGCGCGGCCACCGACGACGTCCAGGCCGCCACCATCCTCGTCAACACCCTGGTCTGCCCCGCCGCGGCGATGCTGACCTGGCTGCTGACCGAACGGATCCGGGACGGGCGGCCCACCACGTTCGGCGCCGCCTCGGCAATCGTCGCCGGCCTCGTGGCCATCTCCCCGGCGTGCGCCGACGTCGACGCGACCGGCGCGATCCTGATCGGCCTGGTCACCGGGGTGGCCTCCGCCCTGGCCATCGGGCTGAAGTACAGGCTCAACTACGACGACTCCCTCGACGTGGTCGCCGTCCACCTTGTCTCCGGGTTCATCGGCACGGTGGCCCTGGGCTTTCTCGCCCTGCCCTCGGAGGCAACCGCCGGTGGCCTCTTCTACGGCGGCGGCCTGGCGCAGCTGTGGGCCCAGGTCGTGGCGACGCTCTTCGCCTGGATCTACTCCGCCGTGGTCACCGCAGTCATCGGTGTGGCCATCCACCGGACCGTCGGATTCCGCGTCGAGCAGACCGTGGAGCTCGACGGCCTCGACGAGCACCAGCACGCCGAGTCCGCCTACCACTTCGGGCCCGTCAGCGCCTCGGCGCCCTGACCGGTCCGATCCGGCTGATCGATCGAGGTGGTGAGGTCCCTGTCGGGGCGTCGCCACCTCGATCTCCGTCCCCCGGCAGGAGCCGCCATGAGCATGCCCGCCCCCAGGTCTTCACTTTCCGACCCCCGGAGCCCAGCGGCCGAGACACCTCCCCCCGGATACCATGGGCTGATGACCAGCGATGATCAGGAGACCACGGGCGACGGGGCGGCGGAGGCCGCGAGCGCCCGGGAGCACGGACCCGGGCCCTCAGGTCGTCTCGAGCGCTCCATCGGTCAGCAGGTCAAGCACTTTCGAGCCACCCTGGGGCTGACCGCCTCGGACCTGGCCGAGCGCACGAGCCTGTCCAAGGCCATGATCTCCAAGATCGAAAGCGCCTCCACCTCCTGCTCCCTCAGCACCCTCGAGCGCCTGGCCGAGGGCCTCGGTATCCCCGTGACCGCCCTGTTCCGCGGCCTGGAAACCGACCGGGAGGCCTCGCACACCAAGGCCGGGGAGGGAGCGGTGGTCGTGCGCAGCGGGACCCGCCGCGGCCACGAGTACAAGATCCTCGGCACGCTGCGCCACCGCGAGGACGCCCTCGAACCAACTCTCGTGACGCTGACCAGCGCCTCCGACGTCTTCCCGCTCTTCCAGCACCCGGGCACGGAGTTCCTCTACATGCTCGAGGGCGAGATGGTCTACAACCACGGCCCCCACCAGTACCGCATGCTCCCGGGCGACTCCCTCCTGTTCGAGGGAGAGGCACCGCACGGACCGGCCGAGCTCGTGAGCGTGCCCATCCGCTTCCTGGCCATCGCAGATCCCCATCCCCGCCATCCCTGAGAACGGCGCGCCGAGCGGACGACGGGCGGGGCACCACCTCCTGCAGGAGGTCGTGCCCCGCCCGTGGTCACTGGCAGGCCCGAGGCTCAGCCGGCGTAGGCGGCGAGGGTGTCGGCCAGGGCGACCGCCCCGGTGCGGGCGTCGTCGTCCTCGCACAGCTCCTCGGGGGAGTGCGACACCCCGGTGGGGTTGCGCACGAACAGCATGCCCGTGGGCACGTGCGCGGACAGCACGCCGGCGTCGTGGCCGGCCCCCGTGGGCAGCAGCGGAGCTCCGCCCGTCGCGGCCGACAGACCGGCGGCGATCGTGGTGTCGAAGTGCACCGTCGCGCTGAACGACTCCTCCACGAGCTCCACCGTGCACCCCTCCTCCGCGGCGACCGTACGGGCCGCGGCGTGGATCCGCTCAACCACCGCGGCCGTCACGGCGTCGTCCGGGTGACGCACGTCGAGCCAGAAGTCCACCCGCGAGGCGATCACGTTGGTCCCGCCCGGCACCGGCTGCAGCCGGCCCACGGTGGCGCGGGCCGACTCGTGGGCCAGGGCGATGTCGCGGACGGCGACGACGGCGCGGGCGGCCGCGACCACGGGGTCCCGCCGGTCGGCCATCAGCGTGGTGCCGGCATGGTTGCCCTGCCCCGACACCGAGATCCGCCAGCGGCCGTGGCCCAGGATGGACGAGGCCACGCCCACGGATGCGTCCAGGTCCACCAGGCCCCGGCCCTGCTCGACGTGCAGCTCCAGGAACAGGCCGATGCGCTTCAGCCCGTCGTGGTCGACGCCCACGGTGTCCGGGTCCTTCCCGTTGGCCCGCAGGACGTCGGCGAAGGTGCTGCCCTCGGCGTCCCGCAGGTTCAGCGCCCTGGCCGGAGCGATGGCACCGGTGAACAGGCGCGAACCCAGGCAGGCCACGCCGAAGCGGGAGCCCTCCTCCTCCGGGAAGACCGCGATCGCGATCGGGCGGGACGGAGCGAAGCCGCGCTCCCGCAGGACGTCGATCGCTGCCAGGGACGAGGCGACCCCGAGCGGACCGTCGTAGGCGCCCCCGCCCGGGACGGAGTCCAGGTGGGATCCGGTGACCACCGCGCCCGTGCGCTCGTGATCGGGGACGTCCCACCAGGCCCAGATGATCCCGTTGCGGTCGGTCTCCACGTCGAGGCTGCGCCGCTGGGCGGCCTCGACGAACCACGACCGCAGGTCCAGTTCGGGCGTCGAGTAGACGGGGCGGGAGTAGCCGCCGCGGGTTGCATCCCGGCCGACGTCGGCGATGGAGCCCATGAGGGAGATCACCGCCGCCGAGGTCGGAGACGGAGTGGTCGCGCCGCAGATCGGTTGCATGGTGAAGTCCTCCAAGAGTGGCCCACGGCGCTCCTGTCCGCACGCCCTGCCGTAGCTTGCAGGTGGCCCGTAAGCCTCCGAGTGGTTCCAGGCCGCCCACGGGGGCGATACCAGGTGTGGGAACCTGTGCACCATTGTTTCATGAAGTATAACTGAGTTGAACGTCATTCAACACCGAGATGCGGTGGCGTGTCCCCCCATGGGGTCCCCGTGCGGTCCCTGTCCCGCCGCTGCGTCCCCCACGGAGGTAGAGATGCCCCTTCTGCAGACTCCGGCCCTGATCCGGTTTGCGTCCTTGCGGCCAAGCCAGTGGCGCAACCACGGAGGAAGCACCACCCAGATGGTCCTCGCCGGCGACGACGGCAACGCCTTCGACTGGCGTCTCAGCCTGGCCGAGATCCATCGGGCCGGGGCCTTCTCCCCGTTTCCCGGCACCGCACGCACGCTGACCGTCGTCCATGGGCGGGGCCTCACCCTGATGGTCGACGGGAGAGAGCATCGGCTGGAGCGGAACCGCCCCTTCCACTTCTCCGGGGACGCCTCCGCTGACGCGTCCCTACCGCTCGGCCCTGTCCGAGCTCTCAACGTCATGACCCGTCAGGGAGCTGTCCGAGCAGAGGTGACCGTTGTGGAGCTGGTCCAAGGACTCGTGCATCGGCTCTCCGCAGACCAGGTCGCCGTGCTCGTCTCCGGACATGCCCTCGTCGCAGTCCGTGGGGCAACGACGGAGCTCTCCCTGTACGACACCATCCGGGGCGACCGGCAAGCGGGCCTCAGCGTCCACGGGTCGGGGCGTCTCGTCCTGGTGTCCCTCCAGGGGCGTCGGTAACCGGCCAAGCCGTTATCGCTGCGGCGAACCGGTGGTCGCAGCGCACCTTCCCCTCCTGGACGGTCGCGGCGGCGTCCATGGCCGCGGCGGCGTCGGCCCGGGTGGCCGAGGCCAGGGTCGCGATGACCTCCCCCGTCGCCGGGTTCTCCACCTCGAAGGTGCCCCCGTCACTGGCCGCCCGCCAGG
>Ga0326721_10000229_pt1 | contig 18820 bp, 18 predicted proteins | sample SGPome_FD_203951 | JGI IMG/M metagenome (GOLD analysis project Ga0326721, IMG submission 203951) | Soil microbial communities from Southern Great Plains, Lamont, Oklahoma, United States - SGP_1_2016 | ecosystem: Engineered > Artificial ecosystem > Soil microcosm > Unclassified | place: USA...
AAGGTCTCCAGGATCGTCAACGAAAGCCGCACGATCCGTTCGTTCTACCTTGAGCCCGACGACGGGGCCGGGTTGCTGGCGCACCGGGCCGGGCAGCACCTGCCGCTCCGCCTCACCCTGCCGGGCGCCGACAAGCCGGTGATCCGGACCTACACGCTTTCGGTCGCGCCGTCGGACGGGATCTACCGCATCAGCGTCAAACGCGACGGGGCGGTTTCCCAGCATCTGCACGACCACGTGCGGGTCGGCGATGTCCTCAAGGTCCGCGCGCCGGACGGGGCCTTCACCATCGATCCGGACGCCGAGCGCCTGGCGGTGATGCTCGGCGCCGGCGTCGGCGTCACGCCGCTGATCGCCATGCTGCGCCACCTGGTCTACGAGGGCCTGCGTACCCGGCATGTTCGCCCGACCGTCTTCTTCTACAGCGCCCATTCGAAGGCCGATCGCGCCTTCGACGCCGAGCTCGCCCAACTCGCGGCCGCCGCAGAGGGCTCGGTGACCATTATCCGCGTGCTCAGCGACACCGACGGCGCGCAAGCCGGGATCGACTTCGAGGCCGAAGGCCGTCTCGACCTGGCGAGGCTGTCTCGTCACCTGCGACCGGGCGACTATGACTACTACCTGTGCGGACCGTCGCCCTTCATCCAGACTCTCTACGACGGGCTGCGCGGGGACGAGGTTCCCGACGAGCGGATCCACACCGAGGCCTTCGGGCCGTCATCGCTGAAACGCGCCACTCGGATGGGCGGACCGCCACCGGCGACCACGCCGGTGTCCGTTATCTTCACCAAGTCCCTGAAAGAGGCCCGCTGGACACCGGGTCCCCAGACCTTGCTGGAACTGGCCGAGGCGCGGGGCCTCAATCCGGAATACAGCTGCCGCATCGGCAGCTGCGGAACCTGCCGCACCAGGCTCGTCAAAGGCGCAGTTTCGTACCTGACCCCGCCCACCGCCCCGATCGGCGAAGGCGAGGTCCTGATCTGCTGCGCGGCGCCGGCGGCCTCCAGCGACGGGGCCGCCCCCCGCATCGAACTCGCCCTCTGAGGCGAGAGCCGCTCGCAAACCCAACAGGGCCGATCCAGGCCCTTCAGGAGAGATCCACCATGTCACGCCCCCCGCTGCCGCCGTTTACCGAAGCCACCGCCATCGAGAAGATCCGGCTCGCCGAAGACGGCTGGAACAGCCGCAACCCGACCAAGGTCGCCCTGGCCTATACGGAGGACACCCGCTGGCGCAATCGCGCCGAGTTCCTGAACGGCCGGGCTGAGGTCGAGGCGTTCCTGACCCGAAAATGGAACCGCGAACTCGACTACCGGCTGATCAAGGAACTCTGGGCCTTTACCAGCAATCGCATCGCCGTGCGCTACGCCTACGAGCACCACGACGACAGCGGCCATTGGTTCCGGGCCTATGGCAACGAGAACTGGGAGTTCGGCGAGGACGGCCTGATGCAGGTCCGTCACTGCTGTATCAACGAACAACCGATCGCCGAGGCCGATCGGAAGTTTCATTGGCCTTTGGGCCGACGGCCGGACGATCACCCCGGCCTCAGCCATTTCGGCTTCTGAGTTCCGGCGCCGGCGTTGCGGTCCGATCGCAGCGTCGAAGGCCGCCGGGTGATTGCGACCCGTCACAAACTCTAGGAAACGCCTGGGGTCGAAAGAGTGCTGACCGGAGGCGACCCCGTCGAGGCCCCGGGCGTCAAGGCGCCGTCTCGGCCTCGAGGCGCTTGGGTAACTCGGCGACCAGCGCATCGATCGCCAGGCGCGACCGCAGGGGCAGATACCGCGTGGCGGGCCATACGGCGTAGCATTCCATTATCGCGCTCGGGCGGTCCGCCCACAGCTCGACCAGACGGCCCGCAGCCACGTGCGCACCGACCAGCCAGTCGGGCAGCCAGGCCAGGCCCATGGCTTCCACGGCGGCGTCGGCGACGACTTCCAGATCATCGAAACGCAGGCGCGATCTGACGGGCACGTCCACCAGGACGCCAGCCTCGTCGGGCAGGCGCCACGGCAAGCCATAGTCGTTGCGCCAATAGGTGAGCAGCTCGTGCCCCGAAAGGTCGCTCAGCGCGCCCGGCGCGCCGCCCCTCGCCTCCAGATAGGCCGGGGCGGCGCATAGCACCTTGCGCTGGCTGACCAGGCGCCGCCCCTGCAGCGCCGAGCCATGGCCGAGAGCCCCGTTGCGGACCGCCAGGTCATAGCCGTCGGCGATGACGTCGACCTGGCGATCGCTGAAGCTGAGCTCGAGTTCCAGCTTGGGATGCTGGCGGGCATAGGCGCGCAGGATGGGCGCGGCGCAGCGACGGCCGAACAGCACGGGCATCGACACCCGGAGCCGGCCGACCACCTCGCGGCGGCCCGACTCCAGGAGCGACTCGCTGGCCCGCAGCTCCTCGATCGCCCGCGCGCATCGTTCGTAATATTGCTGCCCGTCCTCGGTGAGGCTCTGCGTGCGGGTGGTCCTGTGAAACAGCCGGACGCCGAGCCGCTCTTCCAGGCGCGCGATCGACTTGCCGACAGCGGATCGCGTCAGGGATAGCCGCTCGGCCGCCTTTGCGAAGCTGCCCGCCTCGACCGCCTCGGCGAAGATCTGAACGCCCTCGAACCGGTCACGCATCTGGCGACGCTCCAAAGATGGCTCGGCCCATTGCGGAACAACAGGACCCAAAGACGGGAGAATTAGTCCCCAATGATGAAGCTCATTCTACGATACAACGCCGGCCAGCAAGAGATTTGTCGAGACGACCGCCGATGGCGCCGTTCTTCAGCGTCCCCTGAACCCACCCTCGCGCGACAGGGCCTCCGCTCCGCGGAGCAGCCCGCACGGCCGGCGCGCGGCGCCGCCCACGCTGCGGTTTCAACCTGCCCGGCCGCGCAAGCAACCAAGGAGCCTGACCATGAAACTGCTGTGCCTCGACATTCCCCAGCCGGGCGCGACTCTCGAGAAGTACCAGCCGCACATGGCCGACGAAGCGCGCCACGCCTGGCAAATGTACAAGGGCGGCGTCGTCCGGGACATCTACTTCCGGCAGGACCGTCCCGGCGTCGCCATCATCGCCGAGGCAGAGTCCGTCGAGGCCGCCAGGAAGGCGCTGGCCGAGTTTCCCCTGGCGAAGGCGGGCCTTCTCGATTGGGAGGTGATCCCGCTGGGTCCCTTCCTGAACTGGGAGTCGCTGTTCGCTCCCGGCAACACCTGACAGCCGAACTCAAATCCCGAGGAGGTCGAGCATGGCCGACACCATCAAGCCGATCCTTTGCGTGGTCACCAGCCACCCGATCCGGGGCGACACCGGCGAGCCCACCGGCTTCGCGATGGTCGAGCTGACCCACCCGCTCGAGGTCTTCAAGGCCGCCGACCTACCGGTCGAAATCGCCTCGATCCGCGGCGGCCATCCGCCGATCGACTTCTTCGACCTCGGCGACCCGATCAATGACCGCTTCTGGAAGGACCGGGAATTCCGCGAGGTGCTCGCCCACTCGCTGATCCTCGGCGAGCTCAATCCGTCCCGCTACTCGGCGGTGTTCTTCGCCGGCGGCCACGGCACGATGTGGGACTTCGCCGACGATCCGGCCGTGCAGCGGGTCATCCGCGAGATCTGGGAGGCCGGCGGCGTCGTCTCGGCGGTCTGCCACGGCCCCGCCGCGCTGGTGAACGCCACCCTGTCGGATGGCGGTTACCTGGTGGCCGGCAAGAGGCTTGCCGCTTTCACCGACGAGGAGGAGGCCGAGGTCGGTTACACGAAGGTTGTGCCCTACCTGCTGGCGACCACTCTCAAGGCGCGGGGCGCGCTGCATCAGGCCGGACCCAACTGGTCCGAGCAGGTTGTGACCGACGGCCGTCTGATCACCGGCCAGAACCCGGCGTCGGCGCACGGAGTCGGCCAGGCGGTCGTCGACCAGCTCAAGGCCAGGGCCTGACCATGAAGATCGTTGGCGTCGAGGAGCACGTCCTCCCCCACGCGGTGAAGGCCGCCTGGAGCACTCAGCCCGGCGGCGACGACGGCACGCTCTCGCTCAATCCGGGCGTCATCGGCGAGCGGCTCGCCGACCTCGGCAACCAACGGCTAGCGCTGATGGACGAGACCGGCGTCGACGTGCAGGTCCTGTCGCTGACGACCCCGGGCTTGAACAATCTCGGGACCCACGGCGTCGACCTGGCCCGCCAGATCAACGACCTTCTGGCGGAGACCGTGGCCGCCAACCCGTCCCGCTTCCAGGCGCTGGCGGTGCTGGCGTCGGGAAACGGCGACGCCGCGGCGCGCGAACTCCAGCGGGCGGTCGAGGATCTCGGCTGCAAGGGCGCGATCCTGTACGGCCGGGTCGGCGACAAGAACCTCGATGACGCGATCTTCGAGCCCACCTTCGCCTGCGCGGCCGAACTCGGCGTCCCGCTGCTGATCCATCCGCAGATCCCGCAGGCGAGCGTTCGCGACGCCTATTATTCCGGCTTCGGCGCGCCGATCGACCTGGCCCTGTCGACCTTCGGCTTGGGCTGGCACTACGAGGCGGGCGTGCAGTTCGTGCGCGTCGTCCTGGGCGGCGTCTTCGACCGCCATCCCGGGCTGCAGGTGATCCTCGGCCACTGGGGCGAGTTGGTGATCTTCTATCTGGAGCGGTTGGCCATGCTCGACCGTCTCTCCGGACTGAAACGGCCCTTCGTCGACTATGTGCGCGATAATCTCTACCTGACCGCCAGCGGCATGTTCAGCCCGGTCTATCTGCAGCGGGCGATCGAGGCGGTCGGGCCCGACCGGATCCTGTTTTCGACGGACTTTCCCTACCAGTACCGAACGGGCGGCGACGCCCGGCGTTTCGTCGAGGGCCTGGCGCTCGACGACGCCGACAAGGCCAAGTTCGCCCACGGAAACTGGGACCGCCTCTCCAGACGCCCCTAGCCCCGCCACCACCGGGCCGTTCTTCGAAGGAGCGAACGACGTGAAGCTCATCACCGCCTTGATCGCAGGAGTTTTCGCCATGGCCGCCACCACCGCCGAAGCCCAGCAACCCAATGTCGCTGGCCGCCGTGTCTCGCCCGACCAAGTCCGCTCCGTCGCGCCAGCCCTGGAGCAACACACGCAGGAGCGGCTCTACGGCGAGGTCTGGACCCGGCCGGGCCTAGACCGCCGCGATCGCAGCCTGGTCACCATCGCCGCCCTGATCGCCCGTGGCGAGGCGCCCGCGCTCGGCTACTACGCCGACCAGGCGCTGGAGAACGGCGTCGCGCCGCGGGAGATCTCCGAGACGATCTTGCACCTGGCTTACTATTCCGGCTGGGGCAAGGCGATGGCGGCGGTCGGGCCAGTGGGCGAGGTCTTCGCCCGGCGCGGCTTAGGGCCCGACCAGTTGCCGGCCGAGCCGCCCAGGCCGCTGCCGCTGGACGAACCGGCCGAGGCCCAGCGCGCCCGGAGCGTGGACGACCAGTTCGGGGTCGTCGCGCCGGGCCTGGTCGGCTACACCACCGACTACCTTTTCCGCGACCTGTGGCTACGCCCCGACCTCGCGCCGCGCGACCGCAGCCTGGTCACGGTCGCAGCGCTGATCGCCTCGGGCCAGGTCGGGCAGGTTCCGTTCCATCTGAACCGGGCGATGGACAACGGCCTCACCCAGGACCAGGCGGCCGAGGTGATCACCCACCTGGCCTTCTACGCCGGCTGGCCCAACGCTATGTCGGCCCTGCCGGTCGCCAAGGACGTGTTCGCCAAGCGGGCCGGGGCCGCAGCCAAGGACTGACCCTCGTGACCCAATTCGGATGGACGGAAAGACCATGAAGAGATCGAGGATGGTGATCGGCGCGGGAATCCTGGCGCTCGCCACCGCGGCTGCATCCGGCTTCGGAACAAGAGCCCAAGCCCAGGCGGCGGGCGAGCCGCCAATGGTGCGCATCGCCGAGCTGGAGATCGATCCCGCCTACCTGGAGGCTTACAAGGCCATCCTGGCCGAGGAACAGGAAGCTTCGGTGCGGCTTGAGCCCGGCGTGCTGATGCTGCACTCGGTCGCCATCGCCGACAACCCGTCCCACATCCGTCTGCTGGAGGTGTACGCCAGCCGCGCCGCCTATGAGGCGCACCTCAAGGCGCCGCACTTCGTCAAGTACAAGACCGCCACCGAAACCATGGTCAGGTCGCTGAAGCTGGTCGAGACCACGCCGATCCTGCTGTGCGCCAAGTCCAGGGGACGCGCCGGCGGGCCGGTGACCTGCCTGTGACCTTTCGCGCTCGCTCGGATCGATGAGTCAGCCGCTCGACCATGGCGCCAGAAACTGTCCCCATCGGGCTCCATAGCTGCGCCTTCCTGACGGACCGCAACTCGGCCGTCCTTCCCGAAGCCATGGTGCGAGCGCCCGCAATGAAACGTATTCAATATCACCGCTACGGCGGCCCGGAGGTCATGCGCCTGGAGGACTTCGACCTGGCCGCGCCCGCCGTGGGCGAGGTGGCCGTGAAGGTCCGGTTCGCCGCCGTCAATCCGATCGACTGGAAGCTGCGCGCCGGCCTGATGAAGATCGTCACCGGCAAGACCTTCCCGCGCGGCATGGGCATGGACCTCTCCGGAACCGTGACCGCCATCGGGACCGGCGTGACCCGCTTCACGGTCGGCGACGCCGTTTTCGGGCTCGCGCGCTTCAAGGAAACCGGCGCGCTGGGCCAGGCCGTGCTGGCCAAGGAGTCTGCCCTCGCCCGGAAGCCCGACGCGGTGTCCTTCGAGGACGCCGCCTGCCTGGGAACGCCAGGCGCCACGGCCTGGAACGGCTTGGTCGACAGGGCTCGGCTGACGGCTGGCCAGTCTGTGTTCATCAACGGATGCGCAGGCGCGGTCGGAGAGGCCGCCGTCCAGATCGCGCGCGCCCGCGGGGCCCGGATCTGGGGAAGCTGCAGCGCCGACGACCTCGACCGGGCCAGGCGGCTCGGCGTGGAGCAGGCCTTCGACTACCGCACGACCGACCTTTCTCGGATCGGTCAGCGTTTCGACGTCGTCTACGACACGGCCGCGACGATGACGACGTCCCAGGGCCTTGGCCTCCTGCGCAAGGACGGGGTGTACCTGGACCTCAACCCTTCGCCCGGCAAGTTCATCGGCGCGCTCTTCAACAGGCGGTTCAAGCCGATCGTCTGCACGCCGAGGGCCGAGATCCTCGACGCTCTTGCGCTGACCGCCCAAGCAGGAAATCTTCGTCTTCCGATAGCCCAGACCGTGCCCCTGAGCGAGGCGATCGCCTTGATCACCGCCCTGGAAGCGGGCCGCAAACTTCGCGGCAAGGGCTTGGTGGCGATGGATTGAGCATGTCCCGAAGCCATCGCCTTTTCGATCTGCTGCAAGAGCTTCGCCGGCGCCGCGGGACGGTGTCCGGCGGCGCGCTAGCCCGCGAGCTCGATGTGTCGCTGCGCACCATCCGCCGCGACATCGCCACCCTGCAGGCCATGGGCGCCGACATCGACGGCGAGCCGGGCGTCGGCTACATCCTGCGCCCCGGCTTCGTCCTGCCGCCGCTGTCCTTCACCGAGGAGGAGATCCAGGCCCTGGTGGTCGGCGCCCAATGGGTCAACCGCCAGACCGACGAGGCCCTGGCGCGCGCCGTCCAGAACGCGCTGGCGAAGATCCACGGCGTGCTATCGCCCGACATGCGGCGCGCCTTGGACGATAGCGCGCTTTTCGTCAGCCGGAGCCAGGCCGCGGCATCGGGTGTCGATCTGGCGCGGGTCAGGCGCGCCCTGCGAGAGCAGTGGAAGATGCGTATCACCTATGCCGACGAGGACGATACGCCGATGGACCGAACCCTGTGGCCGATCATGTTGGGTTTCATCGAGAACCAGCGGTTCATCGCGGGGTGGTGCGAGCTCACCTCGGACTTTCGTCTCTTTCGCACCGATCGGATCCTGAAGGTCGATTTCCTGGAAGAGCGGTATGCGCGCAATCGCCGCCAACTCGTCAAGGAATGGCGGGCTCGAGACGAGCACCCATGTCGGCGGACCGATTGCAGCTAGCTCTTTCATCCGCCCAGCCGCGCACAACGCAATGGTGGTCGGAGAAGGCGTCGATCAGCCAACCGTGACGACGATCCTCCCAGGCTGCGGCAGATCGAGGTCTTAGACGAGCAGGACGTCGGGGCCGCCATCGTCATGGAAACGCACCGCCTTCGTGGATGAACTCCTGGTCCGAAAAAGCCGACGGCCAAGCCATCGCCATTGGTGCTGGGGCCGCGGGCCTCGTCAAAAACGGTACTGAACGATCGCCATCACGAAGTCGCCGTCGCGACCGCCAGCCGCCTTGACCGCCGCATCGACCTCTTGATGCAGCGCCTCGACCTGCAGCTTGACGTTCCGCGTCACTTGCCAGCTGGCGTCGGCTTGCAGCGCATGCCCCACCGCCTTGGCTCGCGAGCCCAGCGAGCCTGGCAGCACCACGGACGGCTGCAGGTAGACGGCGTCGCCGCCGGTCTGACGGGCGCGGTCCAGGTAGCTGACCTCCAGGGAAATCGCCTTGGTGGGCGACAACCCCAAGCTCGGCCGGATCGCCATCAGGTTGGACCAGCTGGTCAGGCTGCTTTCGTTGAAATAGGCGCCTTTTGGGAACAACGGGTTGAAGGTCTGCAGCCGGCCGTCGTTGGGATCCTTGTCGCCCGAGCCGGCGTCGAGGCGCAGGCCGATCCGAGGTTTCCAGGGCGCGGCCAGGGTATAGCCGCCACCGACCGATCCGCCCCAGGCACGGATCCTTTGCCCGGCGAAGCCGCCGCGCTGGATCATGCCCTCGGCCTCGAAGTCGATCGCACCGACCTGCCCCGCCAGGCGCGCGCCTAGGCTCCTGCGGCGCTCGTCGCCGGTCACCGCGCCGAACCTGGCGCCGTCGCGCTCAAGCTCCAGCGCATAGACATCGAGGTTGAGATGGGACGCCAAGCGCCCCGCGGCGTAGACGCCATAAAAGTGCTGCGCGCGATTGCTGGGATCGTTGAACGCGCCCCGAGCGATCGTGACCGGCGTGACGTAGAACGCGTCCAGCCGCAGCCCCTTGGTCTGGCGAGTCACCCGCAGGCCGTCGAAGCTCTGGCGGATGTTGGGGCCCTCGCGCACCGAGACGAACCGCTGGGTGGGGCTGAGCATCAGCTCCTGCCGCCCCAGGCGCAGGCGCCAGAGCCGGTCGGCGTCCGGCGTGACGTCGATGAAACCGACCTGTGGGTCCAGCCCGTCGCGATCGGTGAGCGCCGGAGCGTCGGACTTGCCGACGTCGCGATGCCAGCCCAGCTCGCCATAGACCCGGACGCGGTCGTTCAGGTGCAGGTCGGCGCTGAACAGGCCCCGCACCAGGCCGTAGGTGTCGGCCGGTTCGCCGGCGACGCCGAAGCGCGGGGCGTCGATCGCATCGATCCTCAAACGGGCCTCGCCGCCAAGGGTCAGATAGGCGTCGCCGCCGACCGGTATGTAGCGCAGGACGTCCAGGCCCGTGCGATCCGCCGCGGCCAAATAGGCATAGGTCTCGTCGGAGCGGATCGGCTTAAAGGCCTCGGCGGCTTGGGCGGCGCTGGCGCTGGCCAGGATGGCGACGAGCGCGGTCGCAGCGAGGTTCATGACCGCTCTCCCCGAACGGCGTGGAGAACCGCCAGCACCGCCACCACGATAACGCCCAGCGCAAGGCTCCAGGCGCCGGCGACCAGCACCCCGATCGCGCCGCCCATGGCGCCGAGCGCGAAGGCCGTCACGGGGGGCCAGGTCTTGCGGATCCGCGCCTTCAGCGCCTCGTCGGGACGGCCACGGGCGATGGCCAGATCGACGATGTCGATCGCCACCTGGGTTACGTTGCCGGTCATCATGGTCGTCGGCGCCAGATGGGTGAAGACGACGCGCGCGCCGACGTTCTGCACCGCCATGGCCGCCACCCCCGTCAATCCGGCCAGCATGACGGACGGCGCGTTGGCGCTGGCGGCGGGCAAGGCCCACACGGTCAGGAGCATGAAGCCCGCTAGCAGGACCGCCTGCAAGGCCAGGACCAAGACCTCGCAAGGCTGGCCCCGGGCGTTGCGCCAGCGGATCAACGCGTAGGCAGCCGCCACCGCGCCGATGAACACCGGCAGGGCCAGGAGCTTGGTGGCCAGGCCGCCCGCGTCGCCCGCCAGCCCTACGCCCAGCATGACGATGTTGCCGGTGGCGTGGGCGACGAACAGGCCGAATAGCAGCACAAAGCCAATCACGTCGACATAGCCGCCGACGAAGGCCATGCCCACGCCGGTCACGCCGGTCACGCCGGCCAGACGGGTCTCCTTCGTCAGGATCGGCTGCGGGTTCATGCGGCGCGCTCCTTTTCGACCAGGGCCGCCGCGACCATGAAGCCGCCGATCAGGCCGATGTGTTCCAGGAAGGTGTTCAGGGCGTGGAAGCGCTCGGCGGGGTCGGCGACCGTCCAGTAGGGATGGGCGATCAGGGTGGCCAAGGCTGTGAAGACGCCCAGCGCGCCGGCCGCCAGCCAGCTCAGCCGGCCGAAGATCAACAGGACCGAGCCGCCCAGCTGGACGGCGATCGTGGCGGCGACCACCAGGACCGCGGGCCGAAGGCCGAAGTGCGCCGCCTCGCCGAGCGCGTCCCGCCAATGGGTCAGCTTGTAAAGGCCGGCGAACCAGTAGGGCGTGGTGAGGACCGCGCGCGCGACAGGCCCGAACACGGGGGCCCGCAGCAGGGCGGCGATGGGTCGGGGCGTGGTCATGATCACACCGCCCAGCAGCCACAACCCATGGCGCCCCAGAAGGATCGCGCATCGCTGGTCGGGGCTTCGCGGGTGTAGGCCGCCGCGTGGTCGTGGCCGTGGACGTTGCAGCCGCTGGCGCAGCCGCAGGCCAAGGCCAGGGCGCGGGCATGACCGCGCGATCGATCCTGGTAGCCGCCGAAGGTCCGCACCGGCGACCAGTCGGGCATCGGCGGCGGCAAGACTGGCGCCAGCTTGTCGTATTCGCCCTGGCCGTGGACCACCTTGCCGCCCAGCAAGGTCAGCACGGACGACAGGTGCGGGATCTCGTCCTCGGGCACGGTCATGTAGTCGTCGGCGAGCACCGCCAGGTCGGCCAGTTGGCCGACGGCGATCTGGCCCTTCTTGCCTTCCTCGTTCGAGAACCAGGTGTTGGCGGTGGTCCACAGGCGCAGGGCCTCCTCGCGGTCGAGACGGTTGGCGGGCGGATAGAGCCGCGTACCGCCGACCGTCTTGCCGGTCACCAGCCAGTTCAGCGAGACCCAGGGGTTGTAGCTGGCCACGCGGGTGGCGTCCGTGCCGGCTCCGACCGGGACGCCAGCCTTCAGCATCTTGTTGATCGGCGGCGTCGCCTCAGCCGCCTTCGCGCCATAGCGGTCGATGAAGTACTCGCCCTGGAACGCCATCCGGTGCTGCACGGCGATGCCGCCGCCCAGGGCCGCGATACGGTCGATGTTGCGGTCGCTGATCGTCTCGGCGTGGTCGAAGAACCAGTGCAGCCCGTCGAACGGCATGTCCTTGTTGACCTTCTCGTAGACGTCCAGCGCCCGCGTGATGGTCTCGTCATAGGTGGCGTGCAGTCGCCAGGGCCAGCGGTTCTCGACCAGATGGCGGATCACCGGCTCGAGATCGCTCTCCATGTTGGCCGGCATCTCGGGACGCTCGACCCGGAAATCCTCGAAGTCGGCGGCGCTGTAGACCAGCATCTCGCCCGCGCCGTTGTGGCGGTACTTGTCGTCGCCCTGCCCCGGCTTGACCTGCTTGGACCAGCTTTGGAAGTCCGACAGCTCGGCCTTGGGCTTCTGGGTGAACAGGTTGTAGCTGATGCGCAGGGTCAGCTGGTCGTCGGCGTGCAGCTTCTCGACGATCTCGTAGTCGTCGGGATAGTTCTGGAAGCCGCCCCCGGCGTCGATCACCCCGGTCACGCCCAGGCGGTTCATCTCGCGCATGAAGTGGCGGGTGGAGTTGAGCTGGTACTCGGGCGGCAGTTTGGGACCCTTGGCCAGGGTGGCGTAGAGGATCGTCGCATTGGGCTGGGCCAGCAGCAGGCCCGTGGGCTCGCCCGAGGCGTCGCGCTGGATCTCGCCGCCGGGCGGGGCGGGCGTGTCCTTGGTGTAGCCGACGGCGCGCAGGGCGGCCCGGTTGAGCAGGGCGCGGTCATAGAGGTGGAGGATGAACACCGGCGTCTCGGGCGCGGCGGCGTTGATCTCGTCCAGGGTCGGCAGCCGTTTTTCGACAAACTGGTGCTCGGTGAAGCCGCCGACCACGCGCACCCACTGCGGCGGCGGGGTGTTGGCGGCCTGCTTCTTCAGCATGGCCATGGCGTCGGCCAGGGTCGGCACGCCGTCCCAACGCAACTCCATGTTGTAGTTCAGCCCGCCGCGGATGATGTGCATGTGGCTGTCGATCAGGCCGGGGATCACGCGGCGGCCCTTCAAGTCGATGATCGTCGGGTTCGGGCCGGCGACGGTGCGGACCTCGCCCTCCTCGCCGACGGCGGCGAACTTGCCGTCGCGGACCAAAGCGGCGTCGGCGCGCGGGTTGCTGCGATCGAGGGTCGTGAACTTGCCGTTGACGAGCAGCAGGTCGGTCATGGGGCCGGGCCTCCGAGGCTGGGCTAAAGCGGAACTGGACAGGAAGGCCGCGCCCAGGGCGACGGCCTGTCTGCGATTTGGGGGGCGGCGGTCGAGGGTCATGTCTGACCACCTTTAGGATCAGGGCCGTCATCGGCGATGGCTTGCTGACCCAGCACCTGACCGGCGCATTCTGGGGTCTTAAGATAGGCCACGACGGGGGCCTTGGTGAGCAGACGTTTGGCGATCGGAACCGCCTGTTCGCCAAGCAGCATGCCCATCAACCCGAGCAGGGCGATGGCCGGCGGGGCGGGCGAGCGCACGCCGAGCAGCGAATAGATCACGCCGACGAGCAGGCCGACACCGAGGGACAGAAGATAAGGTTTCATGCCAACGCTCCGTGGACTGAAGTGGAGGCGGGGTCTTGTACAAACCCCGCCTCGAAACCGACCTCAGGCCGCGGCCACGTGGCTCTCCGAGGCGCCGAACATCGACTTGGCGTAGGTGATGCCAAGGCCGTAGGCCCCGCCCAGCTCGCGAGCGATCCCGGTGGTCAGGTCGTAGGTCTCGCCGCGCGCCCAGTCACGCTGCAGCTCCAGCAGATATTGCAGGGACGTGATCGGCTGGGCCCCGGCCTGGATCATGCGCGACACCGCGCGCTCGTGGGCTTCGTCAGAGACATCGCCGCTGGCGTCGGTGATCACATAAACCTCAAAACCCTGGTCCAGAGCCGAGAGCGCGGGACCGACGATGCAGACCGAGGTCCACAGGCCGGCCAGGACGATGCGCGTCTTGCCGATGGCGTTGACCTCGGCGATCACGGACTCGTCTTCCCAGGTGTTCATCGACGTGCGGTCCAGCAGGGCCTTGCCGGGAAACGGCGCGGTGACCTCCGAGAACATCGGCCCGGAAAAGCTCTTCTCGGCGACGGTGGTCAGGATGGTCGAGACGCCGAATCCGGCGGCGGCGCTGGCGACCAGGCCGGCGTTGTTGCGCAGCTCTATAGTCGAGATCGACTTGGTCGCGAAGGCCATCTGCGATTGGTAGTCGATCATGATCAGGGTGTGATCGGCGGCGCTCAGGAGGCGGGCGCCTGGGGTGGCGGTGGCTTGGATCATGGCTAGGTCCCTTGATGCTTGGAGGACCTGTTCCGGCCGCCCCGTTGTTCTGACAGGGACACTTTGGACTCGGCGCATCACCACATAAATGGAAAGTATCGAAACCTATTGTTTCCAAAATGGCGTCAAAACTCCCTCACTGCAGGGGCCTGGGATGTACGAACCGCTCAAGGCGCAACGTTCTCCCGCCCAAGGAGTCGCATACCCTGATCGCGCTCGATCCGCCGCTAGGTCGCCCTCAGGAGGTGCTTCACCTTGGTCCCGGTCGTCGCCATTCCTAGTCGGAGGCGAAATAGGTTCCCGCTCCCTGCCTGCGCTGGATGATCCCCTCACGCTCCAAATCCGCCAAAGCTTTGCGGACCGTCACGCGCGCTATCCTGAGCTCTTGCGCCAAGCACCGCTCGGTCGGCAGCCGAACGCCGCGATGGGGCGCTTCGATCTTACGGATCATGTCCGCCAGCTGTCGATAGAGCGGACGCCGGGGATCAGATCGCATCAGGCGGGCGCGGGCGAAGGCCAAGTCGATGACGACGGGCGTATCAGCGGGCGTGGGCTCTAGAAGGACCGTCTCCGCCAAAGGGCTCCCGTCGTCGGCTCCGAGCGCTTCGACACGCTTGGGGATCGACCCAGGATGGATCACGGAGGGCTTCCCCCGGAGCCTTGCTTGCGCGCGGCGCGGACCATGACCGACCCGGCCAGTTGCGAGAACCCGCCGTCGGCGAAGAGCGCCAGGTCCGACTTGTCGGCGCCGTAGTACCGGAAGCTCAGGGCGCGAAAGCGATTGATGTAAAGAACCCCCAAGCCCCGTTTCGGGTCGATCACCAGGTCAACCACGTAGCGGCCGTCGGCCGTTCGCGGAAACGCCACCCGCGGCGCGTTCGCGCCTTGCCCACGATAGAGGAACGCGGCCTCGCCCTTGGTGGTATCCAGTTCCAAGACGCTCTTGCCGCCCTTCCCCGCGTCAAAGCTGACGCCGAACCGGTCCCCCGGCTTGACCGTGATGTCGGCTTTGGCCAGCAGCGCCTGGTTGGCGGGACCGATCAGGGTTTGGGTCAAGGAAATCTTGGCGCGTTCGGTGGAGAACTGGCCTGCCACGGCGTCAGGCAAGCTGACGGCCAGGACGCCAGGTCCTGCCCGACGGATCGCATGCGCGACCAGATCGCCGCCCCAGACCAGGTCCCGACTGTCCTTGTGCAGCTCCTTGTGCGCCACCCAGCCGAACAGCAGCCGTTCACGTCCCGAGCCGGCCGTCCTGCCCGCGTAGAAGGCGCGCCCATCCAGGCCGTTGAAGCGCCCATATTCATATTTGCCGTCGCTTTTGGGCGCGGTGAGATACCGGACCAGTCGATATTCTTCGCGCTGATCGGAGAAGACGATGAACCAGTCATCGCCCTCGGAGAAGAGGTCGGGCACTTCCAGATTCAGCGGCGAGCGTTCCGAATAGAGCGGCGCGGCGGCGGTCCATTTGACGAGGTCGGGCGAGGTATAGAGGGCGATCACCGCATCGAACTTCTGGCGCGACGCCAGGACCATCCAATAGGCCTTGGCCTGGGGGTTCCAGAACACGAACGGGTCGCGAAAGTCCCGCTGATCATAGGTCGGCTTGCCGGCGAACGTCGCCTTCGGATCCTTGACCCAAGGTCCGGCCAGGCTGGCCGCCCTGGCCACCATGGTCACCTCCATGGGCGCGCCGTTCGGGTCGTGCCCGGTGTAGAAGAGGCGATAGCCGCCGGCCGGGTCGGCGATGACGCTGCCGCTACCCGTCCAGACGTCGGGCGAGCCCTGCTCGCCGACCTTGACCGCCTCGATCGGCTTGGACCAGGTGCTCAGGTCGGACGTCTGCGACATCCACCAGGGATGACGCCCCTCGTTCTTGAGGTAGAAAATCGAATAGACGCCGTTCTCGTAGTAGGGATTGGGATCACCGATCCCCTCAGGCTCGCCGGCGAAGTAGACCGCGCCGTCCTGGGCGGTCTGTGCTGCGGGCGTTTGGGCTTGAACGGCCGCTGGCGCTACGGCCAACAGGGCCGCGCCGAGCATTGATGCGAGCATCGCTACGCTCCTTGGCTGATCAGAAATGCGCATCCGCCGCCTGCAAGGCTAAGCGGTCGTGGCGGTCGCTCGGAGACGGGGAGCGCCTTGGCGCTCCCCGTTCAGACCGTCCAGGTGGCCGTCGCGCGCTACATCTTGAAGCGCAGGCCCAGGCTGATGTAGCGGCCCTCGACCCGCAGATCCCGGCCGAAGGCCTGCGTTTCGCTGTAGTTGCGGTAGGTCTTGAAGGGCGTGCCGAGAATGTTGCTGACGTTGCCGACCAGCGTGAAGCCCTTCGAAAGCTCATACGACGTTGACAGGTCCAGACGGTTCACCGCCCGCGTCAGCTGGCCGGCATAGAGCTCTTCGTTGGTGTTGCGGTTGTAGTTGTCCACGTACTCGGAACGATGGTTGTAGGAGAGCCGCGCGGCGAACGGCCCCTTTTCGTAGAAGCCGGTGAGATTGTAGGCCCACTTGGACACGCCGGGGATCTTCACCTGGCGTGCGGACTCGCCCAGCGTCTGGGGCAAGGCATAGGTCCCGTCGAGGTAGGTCAGGTTGGTCTGGACGCCAAAGCCCGACCACCAGCCCGGCAGGAAGGTGAAGAAGGTCTGGAAGTTGGCTTCCGCCCCCAGCACCCGGCCCTTGCCGGCGTTTTCCGGCCGGCTCAGCTGGATCAGGCCATAGGTCGGATCGGTGACATCGCGGGTGTAGTAGCTGATGAAGCCGTCCAGATCGTGGTAGAAGAGCGCCAGCGTCGCCGAGCCGCTCTTGGCGAAGTAATACTCGAACGAGGCGTCGTAATTGATCGACGTGAGCGGCTTCAGGTCAGGATTGCCGCCGCTGCCGGTAGCGGTGTAGTGCGGCGCAGCGCCGTCCAGACCGGTGCTGTTGATGGTGATGTTGAGCGAGGGGTTCAGCTGCCCAAAGCTTGGCCGCGTCCGCGTCTTGTTGACCGCCAGGCGCAGCTGGAACTCGGGCGTAAACCGGATGCGCGACTGGATGGACGGCAAGACGTCGACATAGTTTTGCGACACCGACTGCGGGACGATCTGCGCGGCGCCATTGGCCCCGGTGACATTGGAGAAGCCGGAATACTGGCCATCGGTGTTGACGACGCGAACGCCGATCGCGCCGTCCACCGGATAGGCGCCCAGGTCGAACTGATACTTGCCCTGGGCGTAGGCCGCGTAGGTGGCTTCCTTGGCCGTGAAGCCGCCTAGGGGGTTGTTGGGGATCTCCGCAGTGGCGTAGTTGGCCTGGCCCGTCAGGTCGAAGGCGCGCTGACGCAGCGCCTCGTCATTGTCGCGCATGGCGTCCCACGTCGGCATCAGCCACTGCCTGAACTGTTGGCCGTCGTCGCCAAAGCCGTTGGAGATCATCTCCAACGCCCCGGTCGGCAGGCTCGCCAAGGGAATGTTCAGCGGCGCTGTGTAGGCGTAGCGGTCGTTGTTCTGGGAGCTTGCGTCGCGGTCGCTGGCGCGCACCCCGACCTTGATGGTCGGCAGCCAGGAACTGTGGGTGTCCCAGTCCAGGTCCAGCCGCCCCTGGACGCCGTCGCCCTTTTCGACATAGTCGCGCTGGTAGAGGCCGCGCCACACATAGTTGGCGGGATTGGCGATGTCATAGTCCCCCAGATTGAAGATGGCCGTCCCGTCGACATCGAACTGGACGTTGATGGTCGGCGCGCTGGCCAACTGGGCGTCGATATTGACCTGGTTGGACTGGTATTTGCTGGAGGTGTAGGCGAAGTCGCCTGACACCACGGCGCGATCGCCCTTCCATTTGAAGCCGAGCGCGCCCTGGTAGGTGTTGGTCTTGTCTTCCTGAGCCTTCCGCCAGAATTCCGGCACGTAGCCGCCGGTCTTGGTGAAGCTGGCCGCTTTCAGCGGCTCGCCCTCGACTAGGACCACGTTGCTCAGGGTCGGTGACACGCCGGTCAGGTCCGGCCGTTCGAAGTTGACATTGAACGCATCGGTCGTGACGTCGCCGCGATAGGCTTGCCAAAGCCCTTCGGCATAGAGCTCCAGCTTGTCGTTGGGGCGCCATTGCAGGGTGCCATTGAAGGCGGGGCGATCGCGCACGCCCTTTTCGTAGAAGTTGCCGGCATTGGCTGGGAAGTTGAACATCCCCACGCCCGGTGTCGTCACCTTGACGGGATTGCTGGGGTTCCAGGCCATCGGCGTGATGATGGCGGAGTCGGCGTAGCGGTCGGCGTTGCGATAGGTCATGCGCACGAAGCTGACATTGGCCAAGGCGCCGATCTCGCCGATGGCCGTGTCCCAGCGCTTGGTCACCACGAGGTTGGCCGAGGGGTCATAGGCCTTGGATTGGGTGTTGTACGACCCGCGCACTTCGCCGGCGATCTCGGTGTCCTTGACATCGAAGGGCCGACGCGAGCGCAGGTTGATCAGCCCGCCAAGGCCGGGCTCGATCAGGTCCGAGGTGCCGGACTTGTAGACCTCGATGCCGGCGATCACGCCGGCCGGAAAGTCCTGCATGTGCAGCGAGCGGTCGTTGGTCGTAAAGAACTCACGGCCATTGAAGGTGGTGGCCACGTCCGGAAGGCCGCGCACCAGCACCGTGCCGGCCTCGTCGTTGTAGCGGGTGACCTGGACGCCGACGACGCGCGACAAGGCTTCGGAAGCGTTATTGTCCGGCAGCTTGCCGATGTCCTCGGAGACGATCGCATCGACCATGGCGTCGGAATTGCGTTTGACCTCCTGGGCCGAGCCGAGGGCGGCGCGGAAGCCGGTGACCACGACCTCTTCGACCGTGGAGTCGTCGACCGGCTTGGCGGGCTTGTCGTCGGTCTGCTGGGCGAAGGCCGGCGAGACGGCCAATAGCGACACCAGCGACGCGGAACAGAACAGGGCGCGAATGGTCCTAGGCATAGTGTTTCCCCTCATTGTTTGATTGTTTTGGTTCGATATCGCGAGCACTGGAGCGCGAACCGGCGCCTGAAGGCTGCGAAAATGGCGGTTGCCTATTCGGCACGGCCAAGACCGCCGCGAGCGTTCGGCGCGGCCGCTGGCGAACAGCGCAAATCCTTCGTCGGGTGGACGACTTCACCGGTTTCCTCCCCTGGACCACAGCGTGCGTTCACGCTTGCGGCAGCCTTGCTTGGCACTAAATCTAGAAAGGT
>Ga0326721_10000230_pt1 | contig 18776 bp, 31 predicted proteins | sample SGPome_FD_203951 | JGI IMG/M metagenome (GOLD analysis project Ga0326721, IMG submission 203951) | Soil microbial communities from Southern Great Plains, Lamont, Oklahoma, United States - SGP_1_2016 | ecosystem: Engineered > Artificial ecosystem > Soil microcosm > Unclassified | place: USA...
GCTTCGGGAAATTTACCCTATGCGTTGCCTTCTCAGTATCCTCGGGTAGGAAACAGTAGACATCAACGTTGTGTTCATCATCCATTTCGACTTCGACCCGACGACCGGCAGATTCTTTGGTAGCGATAATCAGGTAGTACTCACGCCCCTGACCTTCAGTAATGGTAAAGCCGGCAGCCTGAAGCATCCCCGCCAGTTTGACGGTTGACACAGGGTGATATGGGAAGGTCTCCTCAAGAGTAGTCATTTTATCGCCCAATCAGGTTGTAGAGGTTAACAATTGTCTGGTCGTCATACTTGATGGATGCCTCATCAATCTGCTCAGGGTCCATGCGGTCAATAATGGTGACGCTGATACCCTTCTTACCGGTGTAGATGTGGAACTCGTAGTGCGAGTTGACACCGGTGATGTCACGGGGATCGACACGGGTGAAGTTGCGCTTCACAAGGAACGCTTCAACTTCGCTCTTGAGTTCTTCAACCTGAGTTTCGTTCAGTTCGGTAGTCATTGGTCTTTCCTTTGCTTGATGGCTTAGTAATTACTACTGTAGCCCGGCAGGAATACCCCTGTCAACTTGTTACTGGAAATTCTTCCTGTTCGGGGTCGTTACATTCCGGGCAGAGATCTTCAAATGGTGAGACAAACCAACCCTTGTTTTCCTTCAGGTATGTCCTTGCAACAAACAGAGAATCAACCCCAGCTGGCACAAGGTAATCGTTGGTTTCTTCTACGCCACATTCATCGCAGAAAACTGTAACCAGAATTGGCATGTCCTCATCGTATACAGCCATGGTTAGATCATTCCCCTTGATGCTTCCTTGCGGTCTTTAGCCGCATAGAACATCTTGCCTAGAAAGTACCCACTACCGGCGGCTGATACTGCTCCGAAGACGTAAATATCCTGCTGGAAGAAAAAGAGGGCGCAGATAGCAAGGGCAATCGCCACAATACTCCGATGCGTGGTTGCTGATTCTTTGCCGGGTGCCGGTTCCATGTAAAACTCTTTCTGCTGGTGGACGTGTGTCTCTATCTTACCGGAAAGAGACGGAACTGATTTAGGTTTATTTGCTTGTTGCGCTTGGTTTTGGCATTGCCTCTTCAGGAACAGCTGGGGCCAAGTTTTCACCGTAGATACTGATGCCACCTGAAATTCCACTGGGGAAAGTAAGCTGAGCGGATTTTATCTCCTTGGCTCGCTTATCGGGAACTTTCACATCCCAGCCTTGGGGTTCAGACTCGCCTTTACACGCGAGAAGCGGTTTATTCTCCGGTACTTCCACAAGAAGCGTGTTGCCTTCTGTAAGCCGTACACTGGACGGTTGATTAATGCAGTTATCAGTACCGTAGGTAACAAGGAGAATATCATCGCCAATGATAAGCGCTTTATTCGTCTTTGCGTCATCACTGGGAACCAATTTCTTGATTTCTTCGTTGGTATTTCGCTTGGTTTCCTGTATTTCAAGGGTAATAGGTGCTGCGGAGGGTGCCGGTGGTGTTGGTTCCTTGTCGCCACCAACGCAGCCGGTTAACGATAGAGCCACTCCTGCAATAAACAGGGACATAAGTTTGCGGTTCTTCATTAATTCCTTTCGAGTTTCCTTATAGTATCCGCATTTTTGCAATGCGGAAGTTCCTCGGAAAATGCTGGCTAGTGTGGGACTTTCTTATTTTAGCAGAGGCGTAACCGGCACCTGAAAAACGGGAAGACGGTCAAAGACGATAAGGTAAGATAGAAACAATAATTTATCCATAGAAAAGAAGGACATCCATTGAGTAATTTTGATCGTCATGCATTCACTTCAGCACTTGAATCAGCAGCGCTGAATGTACCGCGAAAAGGTCTTATGGATAAGGTAATTTTTGAATTAATGCATTACGGTTATGGTGCTGCAAATGTCGCTGATGGCTGGCGGAAAATCAATCTGCCGGAAGAGACACTGGTTATCCAGTTGGAACTTGGCGAAGCAATCCAGCCGGATCTTCTCAGCTGTGTTGTTCTGAATGCTCTCGTGCCGGAGGGCAAGTATTTCCCGCTTATTGAAGATTCGTATGACCAAATTACCATCGCTCTGGATGAAGTCAGCGTACAGGAAGCATGTGTACAGATTGATGATTTCTACCGTAAGGCGTTGAACGAGTCAAAGGCTCTTGTCTAAGCCTATTCAGGAATTTTAGTGCTTGCAATTTGGTTATCTACTGGTGATATTGACCCATGCTAAAATCGTCAGTAGATTATGCATGTTTACTACCATCAGGAAAGAAATAAGTGTCAGGAAAAACTCAACAGAAAAAGAAGAACCCGCTAAAGTCAGGTAACCCTGCTGTTGTTGCAGCTGCTTTGTCGGGCGAAACCAAACCCCGGAAGAAAGTCGTTGTTCCTGCTTCAGGGGTTGAAACCAAAACAAGTTCATGGACTCCTTCAGGCAACCCTGAACCTTCTAAGCCTGTAGCACCTAAACCTCGTACTGCCCAGCAGAAAAAGCAGGACCGCTTCCGTAGGTCCGGTCAGATTTTCATTGTGTTGATGTTCATGGGATCAATGATTCTGACCATGTTCGCCGGGTTGGGGAATACAACTACGAATGTTCCTGTACCTGCTGAAACTGCAAAGGTTCTCGTTGACAAAGACGGCAACCCAATCGGTGGCGGTCAAACTCCGGCTGGGGAAGCCCCGGTTGGCGGGACTGAAATCCCGTCCACCATCGCACCCGCAGACGGTTCATCCAATGTAATCGAGATTCCTGCCACGAAGTAAGAGTATAAAGCTAAAGAGAGCGGATTCCTATTATAGGAATCCGCTCTCTTCTTTGTCAGGCTAGTTGCTTGATTTATGGAAATTTGAGAGATAATTCAGCACTACAAGGGCTGCCGGCTCCTCGTGGATATTGCGTACTGCCAGAAGCGGTGAATCCTTTGCCGGGTCAAGCCGTGTTTTGAAAAGGAATGCAGAAAGGGACACTGATGACTCGATAAGCATGGTCAATTCGTAGTCAGGGTACTTCTTCTTCAATGTAGTGATGTTATTTTCCATGGAACCTTCCATGAAACCCATCTTCTTCACCTTGGAGCTTAGCATCTCACTGCGGGTCCGGCTCTTGTCGGCTACTGTCTTTCCCCACAGATAGTTCGCTTTTGATTCCAACAGATCGCAGGCAATAAGCGCGTCATTCTGATTTTGGATGGAGATGTAAGCGGCGGGGTATGAGTTGTCTTTATCGTACACATCGTAGTAACAGATAGTTAGCAATGAGTTATGGGGATTGTATGAAACATAGACCTCCCAGTTGGAGTTTGCTTCTCTTTTATAGAAGTATTGGAAATTTATTTCCTGATTACCCTCACGGTTATTGCGGAAATCATCGTCATCAAAACCTAGCTGTGATAACTTGTTTACGACAATCTGGAGTATGTCTACCATTTTTATCCTTTCTGACACCAATGCATATCGGACACAGAATTAAGTTATCCACATCCAATATTTCCTGCGTCTAGCTTTCGAACAGGCACTGAAGAAACATGTTAGATATACGATACAAAGGGATAACCAACAAGGAACCTAAATCCCGCCACGAGAGGAAACAACCGCATGTCAACCCTACCGCCGCAACCAGCACGTCGGTCATATACAAGTCCGGCGACAACGACTTTTGATGAGGATGACTACGGCACGTCAGATTTCCTCGCCCCTGAAACCCCGCGCGTAGTTTTCGGCGGTGGAACCGCTAAACTTACCGCTGATACTGAAGCCAAGAAAGCCGATACTGTCCGCCCAGCAGCACCTGTCATTCCGAAGCTTCAACCCCAAGAAGTTAAGCCCTCCCCTATTGCCCCTGCACCGGTATTGAAAGAAGCGCCGGCTCCTGTTGCAACACCTGTGCCGGCTCCACAGCCAAGCACCGCGGTATCAGTCAACAACGGTTCTTCGGAACTTCACCCGGTTGCTGTGAGTATCGATAATGCTTTGCATCAGGCACCTGCCATGATTGATAATGCAATCCAGCAGGCTCCCGTTCTCATCGGTAACATCGTTGACCATTACAGTGAGCAGGGTAAGAAGGATCGCCTGATTTCAAACGCACTGAATGGATCAGCACTTGTCACCTTGGTAACCGGTGTGTTCGGACCAATGATGCTCGCACTCCCCCTTGTCCTGGCTATCATGGGTCTTGGCTGGGGAAAGAAAGCCCGCCGTAACGGTATGTCCACTACCCTAAGCAGCCTCATGGGTTGGACAGTCATTGGCGTTTCAGTTTCCGGCATCGCCATCTTTGCAGCACTGGCTGGAACAGCTTATCTCTTCTTCGGAGGCTAAAGTTCACAGAAAAGCCGGGTATCCGTTATTGGGTACCCGGCTTTTCTGTGCGGAAATCATGCAACGATACGATAGGTAAGGGTAGAAAGCTTTATCAGAAGCGAAAACCATTGTGAAAGGGAAATGATGTCCGAGCAGGGAACAAGTAATACTCCTGAAGAACATGTTTGGGACGTGGAATCGTCCGCCCCACCTGAGCCGGAGGAGATAACCTCTGAAGAGGGACATGACAGTACTCAAGGCACCACATCCAACAGACCGGGATATCTTAGCCTTGCTTTCCTTCTGTTGTCCTTTACCCTGCCGGCATTCCTTGAACCATGGAGCCTTCTTATCCCGGTGGCGATTGGAATTTATGGTCTGTTCTGGGCCTGGAGTAAGCGTAAAACAAGTTCGAACGCTGGGCTGGTAGCGACAGTTATCATCACGGTTCTTCTTATGCTGGGAGCCGGCATCATCGCAATGCGAATGATTCCTGACGAGGCATGGGGAGATGTACTTTCCATGTTGTTCTACGCTGGGTGGATTATTCTTATCCCCGCCCTTACAGGTATTGCTTTTATTCTTGCAAAGCAAAGAGGTAAGAGAAAGCCTCAGTAACTTCACTTAAACAGGAAGAGCCGATGTATTCTGCATACATCGGCTCTTCCTGTTTACTGTAATGAATTAGGGTGCCGCAACCACGGGCTGGTAGACCAGCAGTGAAGCGGGGAACAGCAGACCCTGCTGGCTGCCGGTCAGACCACCGAGGGGAAGCAGGGTCATCCTCTTGGTCTCGTTGACGATAACGAAAATGGTATCAGCCTCGTAGCCGTACTTTACCGCCTGCTTGGAGTCCTTGATGCGGACGGTAGCACCACGGCGGATGCGGGGGTCAACCTCGGGCTTCGCCTGCTCCATCTTTTCAATAACGGTAGTGAACTCAGCCTTTTCCGTTTCAGTGGCGGGGCGGATGTCACTCTTCTGGAGCGTACGCAAATCAGAGATACGAATCTTACGGCCGGTCTTATCGCTCTTGCGAATGGCGAAAACGAAGGTCTTTGTCGGCTCACGATCAACATAGAAGGTGTCCTTACCGTAGGAGAAGATATCGCCTACGTTGAAATCCCAGTAGTAGAGGTTGCTGATGAGCGTTGCGGAAGAAGCCTGAAGAGTAGCCATTGTGTTTATTCCTTACATTGTGTGGGAAGTTTCTCTTCCCTCCGTTTGTGTATATAAAAAGAATACCGTGCTGACTTAAAGATGTCAACACGGTATTCAACGAATTTTCAGTTAGAGTGAATCAGCGAAGTTCTCCACCTCGCTGATGATGGATTCGGGTGAAGAAAGGTCCTCTATGTCCCATACATCGTCAATAGTCTCTTCTTCCTCATCCCATATCCAGACACGGGCGGCGGTAAGCATGCCGTCACCGTTAATATGGGTCAGTTCGATATTTAGAACCTTCTCTTCGTCTATGACAAGTTCATAGACGGGTGCATCCAAGGGTTCTCCTGCGGTAGTTTCCTCCCGGTAGTCAGGTTCCCACCCTTTTGCATCCAAGGCAAGTTCAAGTTCTGCAACAGTAGTCATAGTTTCCTCCATAGGTAAGGGTATTTTCGTTAGGTGAAAGACCCCCAGTACACCTATATCAGATTTTACTCCTGATTTATTCCACTTAAGTAACAAAAGCAGAAAAAACTTTAATATATTTGACTTTATAGGGCTTTATTGCCATAAAGACGTGAAAGCCAGCGAACATGTTCTCCCGTGAAGCCCTCAGGTGAGGCATGGCGGACAAGGTTCATCACAGACGAAACCAGAATGGACTGTTCCTCTGAGGTGAGGTTCTTCGTTGCAAGGTCGTAGATGGCATCGATGCTGTCATCAGCAGAAGGGATGTCATCTGAGACGACAGGTGCGGGAGGAGCAACAGGTGCCTTAACCTTGGGAGCGTCAGCATTTGCAGGAGTTGCAACCGGGTTCGGGACAATGCGGATAGTGGGAGCAGAAGGAGTCGGAGCGGGGCTGGACTTTTCCTCATCCTTCATAAACGGGATGTGTACTTCCTTCGCCTCTTCCTGCTTTGCCGTAGCAGCGGCAGTAGCGGAGGCCCGGGCAGAGTTAACATCTTCGAAAACCTTCTCTACGGTAGAAAAGATATCACCAAGCTTGACATCCTTTGCCAAGCTCATGCCGGCTTCAAGACCACGCTTTGCCCCTCCTCCCATAATGCCGTTAACAAGTTCCTGACCCAGAGACTCAGCAATCTTGCGTCCAATAAGACCCTGAACGTTAAAAGGGTCTTGGGGGCTATTCGGTGTGGTCATGATTTCCTTCGTGATAGTTTGAATACCTGTTACCACATTCTAACACAAAAAGGAAGTCCGAAACACGAACAATATTAATGACGTTTACTGCTTGCCCCAAGCTGCAATATCAACCGTTTTGCAGGAAAGACCTGAGATGTCAGTCATCTCGGTGATGGTGTTGTCGGCACTGCGGTAGACAAAATAAGGGGATCGCTCATCTGCTTCATGGCGGAAATCTCTTGTAAGGATTGCCTGTTCGGTGGTGTATCCCTTTGCGCTGATGACACAGTAATCAGAAGGAGTGCCGGCAAAACCGAGAACAGTTTCATCATCTTTGTCAACAAAGCGGTACATCTGGTTGGCATCAATAGATTGAGCCTGAGGATTCTTTGCGAAAAAGGTTTCAACCCCTGTGCTGGCATCCGAAAGATCGGCAAGAACAAATTCTTCACGGTTGTTCTCAAGTGTCATGACCATAAGAGGAACCGCTACTGCGGTGAGCAGACCCATGACAACGATTGCTACCATAAGTTCGACAAGTGTAAAGCCATCTTCAGAGCGCTTTGGGACTCCGTGTTCACGTACCGCTGATTTCATATTTTCCTTATTGCCGGAATCCAAAGTTTGGTCAACTTTGGGGACACAAATTTGCTAAACGATTATACTGTTACTCAAAGCAAAATTATAACATCCAGTGATTTCGGGTAATATAAATCAGGGTTTCTTTCAAGGGTGTGGAAATTTCCGTCGTGTCTATGTGGGTTGCATGTTTAAGATCCAGTACCGCTCCCCTGCTGAAGTTCTCGCCGGCAACGACAAGATACCAATGCCCTGTCGTCTTATAGCCATGCTCCCGTAGGTCAAATATTGCATACTCCGTACCGCCATGAACTAAAGAAGCGAACCTTGAGATGCTGTGGACAATTTCATCAGTAATGTCTTCATCTTCCTCAAAACCCAGTTCCGCAGAAGGCATCGCTCCCTCTCCATTCAGGTTTCCCCATGAAGGCAGGAAGTGTTTGCCAAAGGATTGTATCCATTCAATCAGACTATCCGCCGCTGCACTGCTTAGGCTGGCATCATAGACAACCTGTGACAGCTCCTCCGGGTAGCCTTCGTTTTCCTTAACCGAATAGTGCTTCCGGTATTTTTCATTCGTGAGAATGATTTGTTCACCATACAGCGAATTGGATTCAATCGTGAGGGCTTTGATTTCCTGTTCAATTTTAAGCCGTCGTTTTTCTATCGCAGTGAGTCGTGTTTCAAGATCATTTAAACTTCCCATACTTCTCCCTCGACATTAGGTACCAACATTATCTCATACATCCTGAAATAATGACCTGTTTCCAAACGTTCCAATAGAGTAGATGGTAAAATTACTCAATTCCGAACATTAAAGAAATGGATTACATAATGGCGTACAGGAAATCCCGCAGCAGGAGGAAAAGTATCGGTTATGACTTGTACTTCGGTATCCTCATGGTTGCCGGTGGAGCAGCCTTGCTCTGGTACGGATTTGGTGGCAGTATCTAAGGATTGTTGTTGAATTTCCTGTAAAAATATGATAGCCTCTACAAAAGAGACCTATCCATGAGTAAAGACAGGAAGAAAATGACTGAAGCGCTAACTACGCCTGACCTTCGCGATTATACGAAGGAAGTGCATAAAACACATCGTGTAAAGAAGTGCTATGGCAATGAAGTCATTCCCTACGAATACCTTGTGGATATCTATGATAACCTCACCATGGTCACAGATGTTATCGATAAGGGCGATAAGACCAGCACCTATAAAACCAGCCATGGAACTCTTACATTGAATAACACTGACAAAGTAAGCGTCCGAAACGGCGAAATTTACGAAGGCCGGTCAGGCACCTATATCATCAACTTCCTGAAGGGTCTCATCCAAACCATTGCAAAGACGAACGAAACTTCAATTCAAGCGGTTTTCAGCGACGTGGAGTTCACTGTCCACCGGGATGATACGCTGGATGACCTTTGTGATAAGTGGGATTCCACCCGTGAAAAAATCCGCGCGGGTCTCGTCAACGCATACAACTCTTAGAAAGAACAGAAAGCTATCATGGGAAAGATTTCAGATTACGTTAACGAAAAGTACGTCCTTGTATCCGGCGTGGGTTCAGGGGTGCTTGGGGCTGGCGTAGGCGTGGCGGCAATGACTGCCGCTGGAGGAGTAGGTGCTATCGGTCTCACGGGGCTCGCAGCAGGCGGGGTGGCTTTTGTCCTTTCCAACCTTTTTCGGTACCGCAGTCAGGACGAAATCAATGAGATTCTGAAGATTGAACCGATGGATTTGAAGGAAGGCACAAACGGTGCGGCGCAGGTTGCTAATCCTCGTACTGAAAAAGCCATCAGGTCTCACTTCAATGCCATGGTTGGCAAAGTTTTGTCAGCAAAGGATGCACTGGGTGAAGAAATTATTGATGCAGTAGTCCCGGTCTTTGAAAACCTTAATGAGATTCAGAAGCGCTGGAGCCGGCTTGAAGGTATGGCTGAGGTTGAGTACACTGTGGAAGCAATCATCTACGACTACCTGCCTACTTCGCTTGAGGCCTACACCAACGTCTCCAAGCACGAGCGGGCTACCAAGGATGCATCCCTCAAGGCAGAATTGATTGAACAGCTGAACATCCTTGCTGCTGAGACAAAGCGCATTCGGGATAACCTCTATGATGCTGATCTAAAGCCACTGACTTCGCAGACACACTTCCTCAAAGCACGGTTTGGTTCTGCTGATACTCCACAGCTTTCACTGCCCGGCAATAACGTTTCCGAGTAATTTATACGATATAGCAGACATGGATAAATTTACCGTAACTGAAGAAAAATTCTCGGACTCTCCCTCGCCAGAGGAGCCAGTAGTCTGTGATTGGCGGGTATGGAGCGAACCTGAACTGATTACTCTGCATCGGCAGGAATCCGCCATAGCGTTTGAAAAGTTTGACAAAAAAGCCATTCAGATTGTGCGTGGTTTAGCGGATTACAGCTATCGTCCACAACCTGTATTCAATGGCAAAAGGGCTGTGGCACGACGAAAACTTAAGACAGAAACTGCGCTGGAATCATTGATGAACCTTGTCGGGAATACCTCGCAGGAGATACTTTATTCCTCTGACCCAGCAATTGGCGGTCTGCTTAAGGATCTTCAGAAAGGTGATACCATAGTCACGGCGACAGAAAGCAAAGCATTCGCCAATCCCAATAAAGCTATTACTGGCATCAAATACACCCGCGCCGCCGCTGTCATCCATGGACTTGAGCATGCCTTACCTGTGCCATTCCATCTCTCAGGTATGGAATCAATGTATCTTCTTGCTTCAGGCACAGAACTAGTAGTGGAAGACATCCGAAAGGAATCATGGAAATGCCATCCGCTTATTTCATGCGCACGGGAATACAAAGATATTTCAGTCTATCATTTACACGCAAAAGGCTGAGTTCAGACACCTAAAGCGCCCGGATTAAATCCGGGCGCTTTACTTCTGCCATTTTGTTCATGCGGTAGTATTTTCCTGGTTAATTCCATATTGTGGAATTTTCCCGATATGGAAAAGACAATGCAAGCAGGAACAAAAGAAAGCAGTAAATGGAACTTGAACGCAGAAATTTTCTCAAACTTGGATTCGCGGGGGCTGGAGCATTAGCTCTGTCCACTCAGGGGCTAGGAATTCAGGCCGCATCGGCTGTCACAGTTTATCCACTTAAGGGCATCGGGTACGGTGACAGCGTTCGCGTGAACCCGGATAACAGTGCGTACATGATCGACGGCTGGAAGCGCATTCAATCCCTCAACCCTGATTGGTGGTATAACTGGAATCAGAAGCGTGTCGACGGCGTTGGGGACAACGTACTTAGCAGCAAATTCGTCCCAATGCTCTGGAGCAACAGTGAGACCCGCCTAGCGAACCTTAAAGCAGACCTCGCAAGTTGCAATATGCCTACCCGTGTTCTTGGATTCAATGAGCCCGACCTTGCAGGGCAAGCAGACATGACTGAGGCTGAAGCTAGAGCAGCATGGCGCACTCTGGAAAGGGAAGCCGCAGTAGAGAACCTGAAGATCGGCTCGCCAGTTACGATCTCTCCCAATTCTCCATGGATGGAGCGGTTCATGACCGAGGCCACGACACTGGAAAACCCGGACCTGAAGATTGACTTTATTACCTGCCACATCTATCAGAATCCAGATGTAGGCACCTTCCTGAAGAAAATTGACACCTTACATGAACGCTGGGGAAAACCTGTTTGGGTCACCGAAACCGCTGTCGCTGATTTCACTGCAACTAAGGGAATTGGCACGGCTAAGTCAACCCGGTACACCCGTACTCAGGTGAATCAGTATATGAAAGATTTGTGGCCGGAGCTTCAGAAGCGTCCCTGGCTGGAACGTTTCGCGTGGAAGACCCGTAACGTTAACGACAACCAGATGTGGTTCTCAGCCCTATTCAATGACGATGGCTCATTGACCGGAACCGGCCTAACGTACCGCGATTTGGCGTAACCCTACTTTCTCAATGAAGGAGATCTCCGACATCTGTTAAGCAAATGCCTGAGGTCTCCTTTATTTCCGGGATGGCTTATACCAGCAAGATGGCTATACGCTTCACTTTAAATTATCCTTTATCTCCGATACTTAACATGGAAATACGCTTTAGTGCGTTCATGCAAAGATTGGATAAGGACAAGGATGCGGACTTCTCGTGCGTTAAGAGAACAAGGCTTTACCCTCATTGAGTTACTCGTAGTGATTCTCATTATTGGGATACTGGCGGCTATCGCTGTACCTGCCTTCCTTAATCAACGGAAAGAAGCAACTGCGGCAGCGGTCAAGTCGGATCTTAAAGCAGCGGCAACCATTATGGAAACTGAGATGTCTAAAAATCAGCAGAAGTACCCGACGTATCTTCCTAATTACCATCCCCGGACGGCGGATGTTGACGTTACCATCCAAAAGGACAAATCATCGTTCCAGAATTTCTGCCTGAAGGGGATTTCCCAATCAAGCCCTGACATAGTTTACTATTACGATTCCCAGAAGGGCGGCCTACTCAAAGACGGAGCCAGCTGTAGTGATGTTACAAATGGTCAGTCATATGCTGAAGCGATTAAATCCAAAAAAGTGCTTATCCTGCAAATTTCAGGCGGTGTTGGCTACGAAAACGAAATCAAGACAATGTTTGCCAAATACGGTTTCACTGATGTCGTTTATAACACTGCCGCTACATCTGAAGACATCAAGAACTATGATGTCGTAGGAGCTTTCGGAACTGCATGGAGTCCTTCAGCGGATGTTGAGGTGAAATTGCGGGAGGCCTACAATAACGGGGCTAAGGTCATCACTGATGGAAACGACACCGGCGTATCCCATCGCCCATGGATGTTTGGCACGACAAAGTACCTGAACGAAGCAGCATCTGATCCTCTTTCCTTCAGAAAAACAGGTAACACAGGACTAAACCCGGCATTTCCCTACACCTTTGATGCTACTGCGTTCAAAGGGGATTCAAACTGGGCGTGTCCAACTGCGCTTGCTCCGGGAAGTATCGCTGTTGCAACTTCACCTCCTTCCAATGATCCATCCACAACCTGCGTCACTGCTGTAGCTGCCAGCAGCCCGGCTGGTGGACGGTGGATACACATGACCAGAGTTCCATATGCATTCGGTGGAGAGGTCACCAATACTATGTTCGGTGCCGGTATTGACTGGCTTCTACTCTAAAGGGACACAAGTGAAACGCAATAACCTAGAAAAGGAACAAGGATTTACTCTTATTGAGCTTCTTGTTGTCATTCTTATCATCGGAATTCTTTCTGCCATCGCTATCCCGGCGTTTTTGAACCAGCGGAAGGAAGCAACCGCTGCGGCTGTGAAATCAGATCTCAAAGCCGCTGCAACGGTGATGGAAAGCGAAATGATGAAGAACGGGCAGAAATACCCCACGTACCTCCCGAATTACCACCCCCGAACCGCTGATGTTGATGTTGCCATCCAGAAAGACAAGTCCTCACCCCAGCAGTATTGTCTGGTTGGTAAGTCCATCTCCGATGCCGGCATCACGTTCGCCTATGATTCCCAAAAAGGTGGACTGCTGAAGGAGGGGCAGACATGTGGCACAGTAGCCAACGGTCAATCCTATGCAACAACCCTGGCCAGTAAGAAAGCAATCATCATCAATGGTGGCAACAACTGGTACGTGACTGCTCTTAAGGGGTATGGCATTGGACAGGTAGATTACAAACCCACAGCAACTTATGAAGAACTTGCAGGCTACGACATCATTGTTGGCTTCTCTGAATGGGGCGGACTCAACGATGAAAAAGAAGCTCTCCTGAAGGCTGCCTACAATGACGGAAAGAAAATCATTACAGATGGTAATGACACGGGCAGGACAACCCGCCCTTGGATGATTAGCAACTCAGTTGGTCTGGGCAGTGGCACTGGAAATGATATTGGTTTTAACCCAACCGGGAATACAGGCTTGTCACCGGCCTTTCCCTACACCTTCAAGACGAATTCATTCAACGGTGACGGTTATTGGCAGTGCATTACCGGCGTAACCCCCGGAACCATCGTAATTGCAGATGCTCAAACTTCGGAGCCAACACCTAAGACATGTGCAACCGGAATAGCAGCAAATAACGCTGCCGGCGGACGGTGGGTACATATGACAATGTTCAGCGGCACAGGAAGCCAAGGAAGCATGTTCTATTCAAGTTTGGATTGGTTGAGCATGTAATTTGGGAAAGCCTAAGGCTGTCATCCTATGGTAAAGTAAGTGGTAAAGAAACTACCACAGAAAGCACCAAGGATGACAGCTATCAAGGCATTTGGCACATGGGATGCGGAGAAATTGGAAGGGAACCCCTTCGCAATTAAGGGAAGCCTCAAGGTCTTTATGTCTGAACCAAAGGTACCCTTGATTTTTGATACGCTCAAGGAACGAATTGGCTTCATCTGTGTTCGGGTAGCTTCTTCAAACCGGTTCAGTCTGCCGAAATCTGACCGGACTGAAGAAGAGAAAAAGCGTGCAGTCTACTATGCCGTCTATACCGATGCGTCCGAATGGGAAATCATTGATGGTGGGTACTCCCCCGTTGCCGACAGTTCCGCCGGTGAACTTGTCAGGGAACTCATTTCGCCAATCAAAGAAGTGACTTCTGATCCGGTAAATGCTGAGGTAGAGAACGTTGACCAGCAGGCTTTACGGGATATTATCGCCCAAAGTCCGGACAGCGCCCCGTATGAATGTTTTCCACTTACTCAACGCCAGATGATTGAGCAGGCTGCATATCAACAGAAGATGAAGGTGGAAGAGTATATTGAGTCTCAGATACCGCCAAAACGCCGGCAATGGGCGTATGGCAGGTTTGGAATTGATGTTCGGGCAACCGCTTAACATTTTCGTTTCAGGGGCTTAGAACGGCTTTCAGCGGGTGGGGCTAGAACTTAACAGTTTCACCCGGTTCGTAGGTTTCGCATTTTTCCTCAATGGGTTCCTGAATATTTACCGAATGTCCATCCAGCGAGAATACGATAGTACAACCACCGGCTTCATGCATGATGACGTTATTTACTTCTGCGGTGTCGTTACCGGGTGAGATGAGGGGTTTGTCAGATACACCACCCAGAGTTACAGCTGCGGTAAAGGTCATCACGAGGGCGCAGGCTAAGGCCAGCAGGAGTCGTTTGAGAATTTTCATGGTGCCTATCCTATCGCACCCTATATTTCCGTAAATATGTGAAACCGGATGATAGAATCTAGGAATATACCACCACCACTAGAGACAGAGACCAAAGAATGACTTATCCCCGTGACCGCCGCAAGGAAAAGCGTAAAGTCCGACGTAACAATACCCATCGCTGGTACCACGATTTCTTCGATTTCTGTGCTGAAGCCCTGTGGTTCTTCGTTGATATTCCATGGCTCGTAATCCGAGGCATCTTCCATGTCCTTTGGGCTGTTTTGCGGGGATTCGGCAGGCTTTTGCTTGCAATCCTTGAAGGCATTGGGGACATCTTCAGCGCATTCAATTAGGATTGCATTCCACCGGCACAAAGGCTATGATGGTTAAACCGGTTCGGGGGAAACGCTACGGAACAATAATTCCGTGGTCTTTTTTCCGTTCATCAAAACTGCGTGAAAGCAAACGGTATTGGTCAAAAGTGATGATGCCGGTGTTGAAAGCATGTTCTATCTCTTCCCAACTGTTCTCTACAACTGCGGGCAATTTCTCGGGATGCGCTCCGAAGCGTGCAGGAAGAACCCAGGCATGGCAAAGCAAGGCGTGTACTGTATCCGGGAGTGATACATCCCCGGTACCATAGCCTTTCATCAGGTCGGACAGTTTACTCATGCCACATCTTTCGATTGCTTTACTGCTTATATATAGGCAAAATCAGCCATATGCTAAAATTGGGAAAGCTTATCTACTAGAAAATTTTACCACAAATATATCCTAGCGTCAAGTCGGAGCAGATATCGTACCGTGAAGATATCCCCGACATAATCAGGAAAAGAAGGAAACCATGAAAGCGAACGGCACCCCTAATAATTCATCGGAATCCAGCACCATAAATATCAGGCTGGTCATTATTGTTGCCATCTTGTTATGCGCCATTGGGGTTCTGTCCCAAATATTTTTGGGTAATCCAATCGCCGCACTGTTCGGACTTGCCGTAGTAGTTCCTTTGGTTACTGTGTTCGCACTTCTGAAAAACCGCAACCGGATTCTGGATTCAGGGCTTGAATCAGCAAAGGACCGACCGGAGAAAACCGAAGGATAAACCCTTCATGGTATCATATAAAAATGACTGAAACATCCAGCACCCACGAGTCCCGCCGTGCCCGCAAAGGAACCGGCAGGGGACACGGTTCTTCATCTGTTAAATCAAAGGCAAAACTTCCGTTCGGGTCAAAGGCTGTCCTCCTTTCTGCCCTTCTGGTGGCTCTCCTGATTGTATGGGGTACAGCAAAAACGTTCCTTGCCTTATGCGTCCACAGTTGTTCCTATGTCGGATACTCCCCCGTTGCCGGGATTGCCATGTGGGTTGCCTTTGCTCTTTCAGTGGCGTGCGTTCTTGCAGTTCTTTATTATGCATCAGAATCCCTGAACCGGCCGGAAAAGAAAACCAAAGCGATTATTGCCACAGCCATCGCAGGACTTGCCAGCGGGTTCTTCTACTCCGGTGCTTTTCAGGACATCCTCTCCTCTGCGGTCATCCGGATAATGTATTAATCCCTTCACATCTTGATTTACCGTTTATTCGTGATAGGCTCAGATAAATTTGGCAAAGTAAAGAATACTGGGGATTCAATGACTATTGCGTTAACTGTGGTTCTTGTTGTGCTGTGCTTTCTTAGTGTGAAAGCCATCCGTAACAACATCAAAAAGGTATCTATCCGGCATGACGCTTATCACGAAGCAGGTCATGCTGTAGTTTCCCTTGCCCTCGGTTATGGTTTTGAGAAAGTCAGCGTAGGCAAAGATGAAACCGGCGAGCGTGGTTATGTCAAACCGCATACTGATTCCTTTAACCTTGATTTGCCTATGCACAATGAAGACATCATCAAGATTGCCGTTGCAGGTGTTCTTGCCTCAAACATGAAATACGTGGGGAATCATCAGGATGAGGGCTACTCTGATGACGTTATTGTTGCCAATGCTCTCAACAGGAAACCCAGCCTTGCAGCCGGTAATGAGGAAGAGTACCTTCGGCGTATCCGCAGGGAAGTAAAACGTATCCTTCATCTCAACAAGGCATCCTTGGATATCATTGCTGCGCTGTTGGCAGACCGCAAAACCCTCACCGAAGAAGATATTCTGCTGGCACTGGATAAAGCAGGTCTTTGCGTCTCCCCTACTATGTAATTCATGATTCAGGACGATAAGAAAGAGCAAACAGCAACCGGAAAGAACCTTCAATGAGTGAGAATACCAGCCCTTCAAATATTGCCCGCGATGCCGATGGTAACCCATTGTACCGCCGCTTACGTCCATGGGGAAAGTATGCTTTTGTCTCCTCTATCCTGCTGGTAATTTCTGCGATTATCTGCGCAGTTGTTTTCTTCACTACGTTCTCTTTTGCCGGCACAAGTCCTGTTGCTTCGTTGTTCTTCTACACCGCCCTAGGTTTTGGAATCAGTTCCATCGTCTTCGCTGCCATGGCATTCGGCGCGGGGCGGGATAAACTGTACGCCGGTCTCTCATTCCTTGGACCGGTATTTCTTGCTGGATGCGTCGTTCTGCTCCGAATAGTCTTCGCAGCCGGATAAACCTTCTATAGTATTTTTCCGGTTGCAATCAGGAGAAAACTTTCGTTGTGCCCGATAGATTAGAACGTATAGGTTGCTTGTATGCAGCAGTTTCCCCTTTATCTATAAGAGAATGGAAAGAATTAACGATGATTCGTAAAGTTACGACCGGGCTGTTGGCAGCGGTTATTTTAAGTACAGCAACCGGGTGTATGCCTTCACCGTTTACACAGGATGTACCCTCCACAAGCTGGCAGGTTGATGAGAAGGGGAACCGGATCAAAGTGACTAATCCCGGTGGGGGCGTAACAGCAGAGGATTTGGCTGCGGATAAGAAGGATGTAAAAGAGACGCTTGATAACTACTACGCTTCACTAACTGATAAAGAAGTAGTTGCGGCGTTGAAGAAGACCATGGAATCAGGACAGAACATGAAGTTCTCCACGAACCCTGAAGAACGCAAGAAACAGGAAGAGGATCTTGCCAAGCAAGCACTTCCGGCAGTCGAACCTGTACTTGCGAACGTAGATACAACAGGCCTTACGGATATTGAATCCGCAACGCTGGTGATGAGTTCAGTTCTTCTAGGTGGGATGGGACTTTCCCAGACAGAAACTAAAGTTCCCGATGACATCGTAATTATTGCCGGTGATACCGCCACTATTGACCTTTCCAAAGCAGATGTGTATTTCCAAGGTGAAAAAACTGAAACCGTTGCGGCCGAAGATGGCAAGAGCATTGTGCATTTCGTCAAGAAAGATGGCGAATGGAAACTAAATGGTAAGAAGCTGGCAGAGTCCATGGGCATTGATGGAAGCAGTGCAAAGATAAGTATTTCCGCAGGTTCATAATCATTCTTTTCTAAAGGGGCTTCCGTTGACAACAATTGTTGTAAACGGAAGCCCCTTTTTCTGCTAAGCTGGGTACATATCAGAAAAGACATAAAAGGCATAATCAGTATCGCCTATAAAACTTTTGCAAAAGACATTCACCCGAAGGAGCTACATAATTGATGACGATAAAATCATGATAAAATTGCCAAAAGAAGCTCCAAGAACTAACAAGAAAGAACAAATATTATGAGTACTACTGTAGAAGAAGTGAATTTCGCCGCTCAAAATGAATCAATCCTCCGCCGCAGACAGCTAAAATACGTCCTGCCACTGGCTGAAGTCATTGAATTCGCCAGCCTGAATGGTGCTGAAATTTTCCCCGCCAATGATTCCCTCCGTTCAATCGCCAAGATTGCAGATGGCGGCATCGTCTTCAACAAGAAACTCTATATGCTCCCCCATACGGCGGCAATTGCATGCCAAGCCATCTATGCAGAGCGCTGGAAGCCGGTCGATGGCTGGAAGTTCTGGAACGTTGTCAGGAATGGATCAGTTGTTTCATTGGAATCAATCCGTGAAGAACTGCTGGATGCCAAGATGCTCCGTGGCGATGTCATCAGTGACTGACCGACAAGACAGAATCCATCCATAGACAAGGAATACAGTATGGCGAAGAAGACTAACAAGTATGAGATGATTATTGGCACCAACCCCGTAATCCTGCATGTACCGCACGGTTCAGTAAACATTCCTGACCTTGCTTTAGGTTCACTGATTATCAACGAGCAGGAAATTGCCAAGGAACTTCTTGCCATGACTGATGCCCATACGGATACACTGGCAACAGAATTATGCAAATCATTGGGCGAGTCCTCCCCCTTCGCTTTCATCAATCAAGTCTCTCGCCTTGCAGTTGACCCTGAACGGTTCATAGACGACCAGGAAGAGATGAATGACGTGGGAATGGGCGCTGTTTATACCAAAGGCTCACAGGGGCAGGAAATACGAAATGAGAATGCCATAGTATCGCAACGCCTGATTGAAGAATATTACCTGCCGTACGCCC
>Ga0326721_10000231_pt1 | contig 18730 bp, 18 predicted proteins | sample SGPome_FD_203951 | JGI IMG/M metagenome (GOLD analysis project Ga0326721, IMG submission 203951) | Soil microbial communities from Southern Great Plains, Lamont, Oklahoma, United States - SGP_1_2016 | ecosystem: Engineered > Artificial ecosystem > Soil microcosm > Unclassified | place: USA...
TAGGCGCTGTTCAGGATCTGATCGACGAGCTGGGCCGGCTGCCCGGCATCGGGCCGAAGTCCGCGCAGCGGATCGCGTTCCACCTCCTCGACGCCGACAAGGAGGACGTCCGCCGCCTGGCCGACGCCATGACGACGGTCAAGGAGAAGGTGAAGTTCTGCCGGATCTGCGGCAACGTCGCCGAGATGGACGAGTGCGCGATCTGCCGTGACGCCCGCCGGGACGCCACCGTCATCTGCGTGGTCGAGGAGTCCAAGGACGTGATGGCCATCGAGCGGACCCGCAGCTTCCGCGGCCGCTACCACGTGCTGGGCGGGGCGATCAGCCCCATCCAGGGCATCGGGCCGGACCAGCTGCGGATCCGCGAGCTGATGACGCGGCTGTCGGACGACACCGTCCAGGAGGTCGTCCTGGCCACCGACCCCAACCTGGAGGGCGAGGCCACCGCCACCTACCTGTCCCGCATGCTCAAGACCCTGGGGGTCCGGGTGACCCGGCTGGCCTCCGGGCTGCCCGTGGGCGGGGACCTGGAGTACGCGGACGAGGTCACGCTGGGCCGGGCGTTCGAGGGCCGCACGGTCGTCGCCTGACCGGCCCGGTAGACTGTCCCGGGGCCGGGCCCGGGAGCCCGCACGGGCCCCCGGCCGCCCATCGGACCCGGCCGCCACCGACCACAGGAGTTGAACCCATGAGCCTCATCGTGCAGAAGTTCGGTGGCTCCTCCGTCGCGGACGCCGACGGCATCCGCCGCGTCGCACGGAGGATCGTCGAGACCCGCAACCGCGGCCACGACGTCGTCGTCGTGGTCTCCGCCATGGGCGACACCACCGACGAGCTCCTCGACCTCGCCAACGAGGTCACCCGCAGGCCCCCTGCCCGCGAGCTCGACATGCTCCTGACCGCCGGTGAGCGCATCTCCATGGCCCTGCTGGCCATGGCCGTCTCCGGCATGGGCGCCCCGGCGCAGTCCTTCACCGGGTCGCAGGCCGGGATGGTCACCGACGGCGCCCACGGCGCGGCCCGGCTCGTGGAGGTCAACCCGCAGCGGGTGCGCGAGTCCCTCGACGAGGGCAACATCGCGATCATCGCCGGGTTCCAGGGCGTGCACCGGCAGACCAAGGACATCACCACGCTGGGCCGCGGAGGCTCGGACACGACCGCGGTGGCGCTGGCCGCCGCCCTGCAGGCCGACGTGTGCGAGATCTACTCCGACGTGGACGGCGTGTTCACCGCCGATCCCCGCATCGCCCCCCGGGCCCGGAAGCTGGAGCAGGTCAGCAGCGAGGAGATGCTCGAGCTCGCCGCCAACGGCGCGAAGATCCTGCACCTGCGCTGCGTCGAGTACGCCCGCCGCTTCGGCGTGAAGCTGCACGTCCGCTCGTCCTTCACCCAGAACGAGGGCACCTGGGTCATCCCGAGCCCCGAAGACGCCGCCACCTCCCCGAAGGAGATCCCGTTGGAACAGCCGCTCATCTCCGGCATCGCCCACGACCGCACGCAGGTGAAGGTCACCGTCGTCGGGGTGCCCGACAAGCCCGGCATCGCGGCCCGGATCTTCCGGCTCCTGGCCGAGGCGAAGGTCAACGTGGACATGATCGTGCAGAACGTCTCCACCGGCGACGACCCCCGGACGGACCTCTCGTTCACCGTGGACGAGTGCCAGGGCGAGCTCGCCGTGAGCCTGCTGCGCGCGGCCGAGGAGAAGATCGGCTACGCGGGCCTGGACTACGACGACGAGGTCGGCAAGCTCTCCCTCGTGGGCGCCGGCATGAAGTCCAACCCCGGCGTGACGTTCACCTTCTTCGAGGCGCTCGCCGCCGCGAACATCAACATCGACATGATCTCCACCTCGGAGGTGCGGATCTCGGTCATCACGGCCGCCGACCGCCTCGACGAGGCCGTGCGCGTGGTGCACACGGCGTTCGGCCTCGACGCCGAGCAGGAGGCCACGGTCTACGCCGGGACCGGCCGCTGACCGTCGTGCCCTCCGCGCACCGGCCGGTCGGCGACGGGGCGGGTCCCGCGACCCGCCCCGTCGCCGTCCTCGCCCGCGGGCAGTGGGCGCCCCGCGCGCACGCCCACGAGCAGCGCGCGGCGCGCTACGCGGACCCGTTCGTCCAGCGCCGCCACCACGGCCGGAAGCACCCGGTCGAGGACTTCCTGTTCACCTACTACACGCTCAAGCCGGCGCAGCTCAAGCGCTGGCACCCCGGCGCCGGGGTCGTGCTCCTGGACGCCGCCGAGCGGGCGGCGGAGAAGTTCTACCGGCCGCTGCGCGCGGACGAGCTCTCCGCGCTGGGCCTCGGCCCGGGCGCGGGGGCGGTGACGGTCGACGACGGCGCCTTCCGGGCCCGGCGGGCCGCCGCGGTCGACTTCGCCCGGGTGGTGCTGGGCTCGCACGCCGCCCAGCCCGGCTTCTTCGGCTGCTTCGGGCTGCACGAGTGGGCCATGGCCTACCGCTCCCAGGAGAACGACCTGCGCCACGAGTACCTCGAGCTGCGGCTGGGCGCGCAGGGCACGGACGCCGTGGTCGAGTCCTCCCGGATCCGGTGCACGCACTTCGACGCGTTCCGCTTCTTCCAGCCGCAGGCCGTCCCGCTCAACGAGCTGCAGCCCACCCGGGAGGCGCAGCGCCGGCTCGAGCAGCCCGGGTGCCTGCACGCGACCATGGACCTCTACAAGTGGGCGTACAAGCTCCTCCCGGCCGTCCCCTCCGAGCTGCTGATGGACTGCTTCGAGCTCGCGTGGGACGTCCGGGAGACCGACATGCAGGCCGCGCCCTACGACCTCTCCGGGTGGGGCTACGCGCCCGTGCGGATCGAGACGCCCGAGGGCAAGGCCGAGTACGTGCGCCGGCAGCGGGACTTCGCCCGCCGCGCCGCGCCCCTGCGCCGCCGGCTGGCCGAGGCCCTGGACGTCCTCGACCCGGGCCGCAGCACGCGGGGAGCGGCGTGAGCGGGGAGCCCGCCGCGGACCGGGCGGCCCCCGGGGACCGGCAGCGGGCCGGGGGCTGGGAGCGGGTCGTCGAGGCCACCGCCGTGCCCGGGCCGCTCGACTTCGTGACGGCTCCGACGAGCACCGGGCCGGTGCTCGTCACGCGGGACGCCGAGGGGGGCCTGCACGTGCTGCGCAACACCTGCACGCACCAGCAGGCCACGGTGTGCCGGGCGGCCGCAGGACGCGCGGAGACGTTCGAGTGCCCGAACCACTACTGGGTGTTCGGCCCCGACGGGCGGTTCCTGGGCTCGCGCCTCGCGCTCGACGCCGGCCGGACGGCCCCGCCGGACCCGGCGAAGGACCTGCCCGCGGCGGCGGTCGACGTGGTCGACGGCTGGGTCGTGGCCCGCTTCTGCTGAGCCCCTGCGGCTCAGGGGCTCAGTCCCCGGGCCGTTCGGCCGCCGCGGCGGCCGCGGCGGCGTCGTCCGCGGGCTTCTCCCGCCCCGCGAGCCACGCCTGGACGTCGGCGAGGCGGATCCGGCGGTGCGTGCCCCGGTACTGCACCGGGATGACGCCCTGGGTGGTGAGGTTGCGCAGGTAGGTGTGCGAGATCCCCGCGAGCGCGGCCGCCTGGGAGGTGGTCAGCAGCTCCTCCACGGAGGTCACCGTGACCGTCTCCCCGCGGGCGAGGCGGGCGAGGAGGTCGAGGACGGCGTCGTGCGCCCCGGCGGGCAGGCGCAGGGAGGTGCCGTCCACGAAGACCGTCACGTCGCGGGCGTCCAGGGCCTCGGCGAGGCGCTCGGCCTGCGCGCCGCTGAGGCCGGCGGTGGTCGTCGGGGGGTGCTGGGTCATGGGCCCATTCTTCCAGCCCGGCGACGGCCCCGGCGACGGGGGCCCGGGGCCGTGCCGGGGGCAGACAACGCCCGGTTCGGCTCCTACGCTGGAGCACACCGGAGCGTCAGCCCGCTGATGGACAGGGTTCACCGACCAGGAGGAGCGACCATGACGAAGGCACGCGAGATCATGAGCCCGGGCGCGGAGTGCGTCGGGGAGAACGAGACGCTCGAGGAGGCCGCCCGGAAGATGAGGGACCTGGGGGTCGGGGCCCTGCCGATCTGCGGGGAGCACGACCGGCTCATGGGGATGGTGACCGACCGCGACATCGTCGTGAAGTGCCTGGCCGTCGGCACCGACCCGCGGGCCGTGAAGGCCGGGCAGCTGGCCCAGGGCAAGCCGGTGACGATCGGCGCCGACGACAGCGTCGAGGAGGCCATCCGGACGATGACGGAGCACCAGGTGCGGCGGCTGCCGGTGATCGACGGGCACGACCTCGTCGGGATGGTCAGCCAGGCCGACATCGCCCGGTCCATGCCCGAGGACCGGGTGGGAGAGCTCGTGGGGCTCCTCTCCTCCGACCGGTACTGACGCCGGGAGCCGGCGCCCGGGTCAGCGCTCCGGGCGCCGGTCCGCCTCCTCGAGCGTGAGCGCGGCGGTCAGCAGCGCCAGGTGGCTGAGGGCCTGCGGGAAGTTGCCCAGGAAGGAGCCGTCCTCCGGGTCGATCATCTCGGTGTAGAGGCCCACGTCGTTGCCCAGGGCCAGCGTGTCGTCCATGAGCTCGGCGGCCTCCTCCGCGCGGCCCACGTGCACGAGCGCCGCGACCGCCCAGAAGGAGCACGCCACGAACGCCCCCTCCTCGTCGGGCATCCCGCTGTAGCGGTGCAGCAGCGGCCCGCGGCCCAGCTCCTCCCGCAGGGCGTCGATGGTCGAGCTCATCCGCGGCCCCCGGTCGAGGCCGCTGACGGCGTGCAGCAGCACGGAGGTGTCCAGCTCGTCGGTGCCGGGGTACCACACGTAGGCGCCGCGCTCCTCGGACCAGCAGTGCTCCGCGATCCACGCCGCGATCCGGTCCCGCTCGGCCCGCCAGCGGTCCGGGCTGCCCGGGATCTGGCCGGCCTCCGCCAGCCGCACGGCGCGGTCCAGCCCGTGCCAGCAGCCCATCTTGGAGCTCGTGTAGTGCCGGTGCTCGGGCAGCTCCCACATCCCGGCGTCGCGGCGGCGCCACAGGTCGCAGATCCGGTCGGCGATGTCGGCGAGCATCCGCCCGGTCGCGGCGTCGAGCACGTTGCCGCCGCCCACGTAGAGGTCGACCATGTCGAAGAGGTCGCCGTAGACGCCGAGCTGCAGCTGGTTCGCCGCGGCGTTGCCCGCCACCACGGGGCCGATGCCCTGCCAGCCCGGGGCGTCGAAGACGGTCGTGCCGTCGCCGGGGACCTCGCCGTTGAGCCGGTTGAGGACGTGCAGCTCGGGGGACTGGGCGCGGGCGATGCGCAGCAGCCAGGACACGGCGGCGTGCACGTCCTCCTGCTCGCCCAGCCGGATGAGGGAGTGCAGGGTGTAGGTCGCGTCGCGCACCCACGCGAAGCGGTAGTCGTAGTTCTTGGTGCCCGCCCGGTTCTCGGGCAGGGACGTGGTGGCCGCGGCGGCGATGGAGCCGGAGGGGTCGTGGCTGAGCAGCTTCAGCGTCAGGGCGCTGCGCTCGACGTCGGCCCGGTACGGCCCGTCGTAGTCGAGCAGGTCCACCCAGCGCCGCCACATGTCCAGGGTGAGCTCCACGTTCTTGCGGATGCTCGCGGGCGTCGGCAGCCGCAGCGGCTCGCTGTGCGTGGCCACGACGGCGAGCAGGTGCTCCGAGCCCGGGCGCGTGCGGAAGCGGCCGGTGATCTGCTGCTCGCCCACGGTGCACTTCCCCGTGTGCTCCGTGCGCACCCCCAGCGAGACCGCGTCGGCGCGCAGGACGGGGCCCTGCTCGGTGTCCTGCACCCAGGGGGAGACGGTGTTGAACATGGTCCCGGGCGCCACCCGCCACGCCATGGGCACCTCCCCGCTCACGCCCTCGACGCAGCGGGCGAGCTCGTTCCAGGGCAGCCGGCCGGTGGAGCCCACGTTGAGGGAGTCCGTGACCCGCACGACGCCGCCGGCGGTGGTGTAGGTGCTCTGCAGGACGTTGGTGCCCGGCACGTAGCGCCGGGTGACCTCGAACGCCTCGGCCGGGCACAGCTCCACGCACCCTCCGCCGTCGGCGTCGAGGAGCCGGGCGAAGGCGGGGGCGGAGTCGAGGTCGGGGATCGGGTACCAGTCCACGGACCCGTCGTGGGCGACCATGGCGACGGTGCGCCCGTCGCCGATGGCCGCGTAGGAGCGCAACTCCACGTAGCCGTTCCGGCGAGGGGACAGCTCGTGCAGCGCACGCCGGGGACGTGCGGTCTCGGGGCGTGCGCTCACGCGGTGGTCCTCTCGCCGGAACGGTCGTGGGCTCGGGGTGCGGTGCTCAGAGGATGGGCTGGCCGCCGGTGACGGCGACGCGGGCGCCGGAGATGTAGCTGCCGTCGTCGGAGGCCAGCAGGACGTAGACGGGGGCGAGCTCGGCGGGCTGGCCGGGCCGGCCCAGCGCGGACTGCTCCCCAAACGAGGCGACCTTCTCCGGCGGCATGGTCGCCGGGATGAGCGGGGTCCAGATGGGACCGGGGGCCACGCTGTTGACGCGGATCCCCTTCTCGCCGAGCATCTGGGCCAGGCCGGCCGAGAAGTTGGCGATCGCGGCCTTGGTCGCGGCGTAGGGCGCCAGCTCCGGGGAGGGCTGGTCGGACTGGACCGAGGAGCTGCCGATGATGGCCGAGCCCGGGCCCATGTGCGGCAGCGCGGCCTTGGTGAGGTGGAAGTACGCCCCGACGTTGAGCCGGAAGGTGTAGTCCCACTCCTCGTCGCTGATCTCGTCGAGGCTCTCGTGGCTCATCTGGTAGGCGGCGTTGGAGACGAGCACGTCGACCTTCCCGAACTCCTGCACGGCCCGCTCCACGACGGCCCGGCAGTGGGCGGGGTCGGAGAGGTCGCCCGGCACGAGCACCGCCCGGCGCCCGGCCTGCTCGACCCAGCGGGCGGTCGCCTGCGCGTCCTCGTCCTCGTCGAGGTAGGCGATCAGCACGTCGGCGCCCTCGCGGGCGTAGGCGATCGCCACGGCACGGCCGATCCCGCTGTCCCCGCCGGTGATGATCGCGGCCCTGCCCTCGAGCTTGCCCGAGCCGCGGTAGCTCTCCTCCCCGCAGTCGGGGACGGGGGTCATCTCCTTCTGGACGCCGGGGACTTCCTGCTGCTGTTCTGGCTGGCTCATGACGTGGTCCTTCCAGGTGGTGACGGATCCTTCAGGGTCTTCCGGGACGGTGCCCGCACCGGCCACCGGGCCGCGGCCGCGCCGCCGCCCGATGATCAGCACACTGGCCATCCTAGGGCCTGCGGCGGGACCCGTCGCGGCTCCGGCGCGCCCCGGGGCGGGATCAGGCCCCGCGGTCGCGCCACCCGAGGACCGCCAGCCACAGCAGCACCCCGGCCAGGCCGACCATGCCGGGAGCCAGCAGCGGCGAGGCGCCCACGGCACCGCTGGCGGCCGCCCACAGGTGCGACGCCGCCGGCATCGAGGCCCAGGACTCCGCGTACCGGGCGCTGGACGGGCCGGCCGCGAGGTTGCCCTTGAGGTGCTCGTAGACCCCGTACGCGCTGCCCAGCGCGGTGACCACCGCGACGGTCCGCAGGGCCCGGGCGGTCGCGGTCGAGCGCCGCACCAGCCAGGCCGCCGCCGCGCCCAGCAGCAGGACGAGCAGCGCCCACGGCACCAGCTGCCCCGGGCCCTGCCAGTGGCGCAGCATCGCGAGCTCGGCGCAGGCCCCGAGCGCGGTCCCGGCGCCCAGCCACGTCAGGATCTGCCGGTAGGCCGCCACGAGCTGCGCGGCGTCGGGGCGGGTCTCGGCATCCGGCACGTTCGTCATGGGTCGAGGATGTACCGCAGGGAGCTTGGAGAAACCCGGGTGCCGGGGTTCCGGCCCGCGGCGTCCCGGTGGCAGAGTGGGGCGCACACCCGCGCCGGCCGCGCGTGCCGGGCGCGGGACCGGGCACGGCAGGAGGACGGGCATGGGCAACGTCGCGGACGGGATCGTCGACCGGCTGAGGGCCTGGGGCGTGCACCGGGTCTTCGGCTACGCCGGGGACGGGGTGGACCCGCTCCTCGCCGCGCTGGACCGGGCCCGGCAGGACGTCGAGTTCGTCTCCGCCCGCCACGAGGAGGCCGCCGCGTTCATGGCGACCGGCCACGCCAAGTACACCGGGGAGGTCGGGGTCTGCCTGGCCACCCAGGGGCCGGGGGCCGTGCACCTGCTCGCGGGCCTGTACGACGCGAAGCTCGACAGCAAGCCGGTCGTGGCGATCGTCGGGCAGGTCGTCACCACGGCCCAGGGCAGCGGCTACCAGCAGGAGGTGGAGCTGGCGACCCTGTTCAAGGACGTGTGCGCCCAGTACGTCCAGCCCCTCGCCACCCCGGAGCAGCTCGCCGCCGTGGTCGACAACGCCTTCCGCACCGCGCTCGCCACCTCGAGCCCGACGTGCGTGATCGTGCCCCACGACGTCCAGCAGGCCGAGGTCCCCGAGCTCGAGCACGCCCACGGCGTGGTGCCCAGCGCACCGGTCACCGCCTCGCCCCGGGTGCTGCCCGCCGAGGCGGACCTGGACCGGGCCGCGCGGCTGCTCACCGGCGGCCGGCGCGTGGCCCTGCTCGTCGGCCAGGGCGCCGCCCGCGCCGCCGCCGAGGTGCAGGAGGTCGCCCAGCGGCTGGGCGCGGGGGTGGCGACGTCGCTGCTCGGCAAACCGCTGGTGGACGAGTCCCTCCCCTGGGCCTGCGGAGTCATGGGCCACCTGGGCACCACGGCGGCGGCGGACCTCATGGCCGGGTGCGACACCCTCCTGATCGTCGGCAGCAACGACCCGTGGACCGAGTTCTACCCGGCCCCCGGCCAGGCCCGCGCCGTGCAGATCGACGTCGACGCCCGCAACCTGGGCGCCAAGTACCCCGTGGAGGTGGCCCTGGCCGGGGATGCCGCCGAGACCCTGCGGGCCCTCCTGCCGCGGCTGGGGCACCCGGGGCGCACGTGGCGCGGGGAGGTCGAGGCCATGGTCGGCACCTGGCGGGACGTGGCCGCGCAGCGCTGCGCCGAGCCGGCCGAGCCGCTCAACCCGCAGGCCGTCGTCGCCGCCCTGTCCGCGCACCTGCCGGCGGACGCCCAGGTGGCCGTGGACGTCGGCTCGGTCGTGTACTGGTACGCCCGGTTCCTGCGCCTGCCGCCCGGGGTGCCGGCGCACCTGTCCTCCACGCTGGCCTGCATGGGCTCGGCGATGCCCTACGGCCTGGCCGCCAAGCTCGCCCGCCCGGACCGGCCCGTGGTGGCGCTGGCCGGGGACGGGGCCATGCAGATGAGCGGCAACGCCGAACTCGTCACGCTCGCCGCCCGCTGGCGGGACTGGGCCGATCCGCGCTTCGTGGTCCTGGTGCTCGCCAACGGCGACCTCGCGGAGGTCTCCTGGGAGCAGCGGGAGATGGAGGGCGACGCCCGCTTCGCCGCCTCCCAGGACGTGCCCGCGTTCCCCTGGGCCGACTACGCCCGCCTGCTCGGCCTGGACGGCGTCCGGGTCGACCGGCCCGAGGACGTCGACGACGCCTGGCGCCGTGCGCTCGCCGCCGACCGGCCGGTGGTGCTCGAGGCCGTGGTGGACCCGGCCACGCCCCTGCTGCCGCCGCGCGCCGCGCCGGCCCAGGTGGAGAGGATGCTCACCGGCCTCGCCCTGGAGGGCGCCGACCGGGCCGCGCAGCAGCTGCGGGCCCAGCGGGGCCACGAGGACGGCACCGGCAGGGCCTGAGCGACGCGACGGCGCGGGGAGCGGCCGGGCCCCCGGGGGCCGGCGTGTCCTCTACCACACCGCTCCCGGTCTGCACCGGCGCGGCGGGACCGGTGTGTCCGAGCCGATAGAATGGCTTCCGTTCGCCGGATCCCGGCCCCCTGCTCGACCTTCAGGAGTTCCCCGATGGCCCGCATTGTTGTCGACGTCATGCCCAAGCCCGAGATCCTCGACCCGCAGGGGAAGGCGATCGCCAACGAACTGCCCCGCATCGGCCTGGACGGGTTCGCGGGCGTGCGCCAGGGCAAGCGCTTCGAACTGACCGTCGAGGGCGAGCCGACCGAGGACGTGCTCGCCCAGGCCCGCGAGGCCGCCGAGAAGCTGCTGTCCAACCCGGTCATCGAGGACGTCGTCCGCGTGGCCGTGCTGGAGGAGACCGAGACCCAGGGCGAGGAGAACTGAGCATGCCCGGACCCGAGACCCCGCTGATCGCGGACCTCTCCGCCCCCGGCCCGGACGCCGCCCTCGCGGGCGCGCGGATCGGCGTCGTGACCTTCCCCGGCACCCTCGACGACCGCGACGCCGCGCGGGCGGTGGCGCTCGCCGGCGGCACCGCGGTCCCGCTGTGGTACGCCGACGAGGACCTCCAGGACGTCGACGCCGTGATCCTGCCCGGCGGCTTCTCCTACGGCGACTACCTGCGCGCCGGCGCCATCGCCCGGTTCGCCCCGATCATGGACCAGGTGATCGAGGGCGCGACCGCCGCAGGGACCTCCGGGTCCTCCCCCCTGCCGGTGCTCGGGATCTGCAACGGCTTCCAGGTGCTCACCGAGTCCCACCTGCTGCCGGGCTCCATGGTCAAGAACGACCACCTGAAGTTCCTCTGCCGCGACCAGCGCCTGCGGGTCGAGAACAACGGCACGGTGTGGACGGGCGAGTACGGGCAGGGCGAGGAGATCGTCGTCCCGCTGAAGAACCAGGACGGCCAGTACGTGGCCGACGAGAAGACCCTCGACATGCTCGAGGCCGAGGGCCGCGTGGTGTTCCGCTACGTGGGCTTCAACCCGAACGGCTCCCGCCGGGACATCGCCGGGATCTGCAACGCCGGCGGCAACGTGGTGGGCCTCATGCCGCACCCGGAGCACGCGGTGGAGCCGGGCTTCGGCGCCGACTCCTCCGCCGCCGGCGAGGTCGGCATGCGCGACGGCACGGACGGGCTGGGCCTGTTCGTCTCCGTCCTCAAGGCACTGGTCAAGTAAGGAACACGGCACCTCGATGAGCGACAAGCACTTCAACCTGGACACCGTCGAGCACGCGACGGCCACCCCCGACACCGAGCTGCCCTGGGCCGCGCTGGGGCTCAAGGACAACGAGTTCGAGGAGATCCGCAGGATCCTCGGCCGCCGCCCCACCGCCGCGGAGCTGGCCATGTACTCGGTGATGTGGTCCGAGCACTGCTCCTACAAGTCCTCCAAGGTCCACCTGCGCCAGTTCGGCGAGAAGGTCACCGAGGAGATGAAGAAGGACCTGATGGTCGGCATCGGCGAGAACGCCGGCGTGACCGACATCGGGGACGGATGGGCCGTGACCTTCAAGATCGAGTCCCACAACCACCCCTCCTACGTGGAGCCCTACCAGGGTGCGGCCACGGGCGTGGGCGGGATCGTGCGCGACATCATCTCCATGGGCGCCCGCCCGGTGGCCGTGATGGACCCGCTGCGCTTCGGCGCGATCGACCACCCCGACACCGCGCGCGTGGTGCACGGCGTCGTCGCGGGCGTGGGCGGCTACGGCAACTCCCTGGGCCTGCCCAACATCGGCGGCGAGGTGGTCTTCGACTCCGTCTACCAGGGCAACCCGCTCGTCAACGCGCTGGCCGTGGGCGTCATGCGCCACGAGGACATCCGCCTGGCCAACGCCTCCGGCGTCGGCAACCGGGTGGTGCTCTTCGGCGCGCGCACCGGCGGCGACGGCATCGGCGGCGCCTCCGTGCTCGCCTCGGAGTCCTTCGACGACGCCAAGCCCTCCAAGCGCCCGGCCGTGCAGGTGGGCGACCCGTTCGCCGAGAAGGTGCTCATCGAGTGCTGCCTCGAGCTGTTCAAGAACTCCCTCGTGGAGGGCATCCAGGACCTCGGCGCCGCGGGCATCTCCTGCGCGACCTCGGAGCTGGCCTCCAACGGCGAGGGCGGCATGCACGTGGACCTGTCCTCGGTGCTGCTGCGCGACCCCACCCTGACCCCGGGCGAGATCCTCATGTCCGAGTCGCAGGAGCGCATGATGGCCGTGGTGACCCCGGAGCAGGCCGAGGCCTTCGAGGCGGTCATGGCCAAGTGGGACGTCGAGTACTCGTGGATCGGCGAGGTCACCGGCACCGGCCGGCTCGTGATCGAGTGGGACGGCGAGATCATCGTCGACGTCGACCCGCGCACCGTCGCCCACGAGGGCCCCGTCTACGAGCGCCCCTACACCCGTCCCGCGGACCAGGACCGGCTCCAGGGCGACCACTTCGCGGGCTCCCCCGCCGACGCCGGCCGCCCCTCGGGCGCCGGGCTGAAGGCCGCGGTGCTCGAGCTCATGGCCTCCCCCAACCTGTGCGCCAAGGACTGGGTCACGGACCAGTACGACCGCTACGTGCAGGGCAACACCGCCATGGCGATGCCCGACGACGCGGGCGTGGTCCGCGTGGACGAGGAGACCGGCCTCGGCGTGGCCCTGTCCACCGACTGCAACGGCCGCTACGCCTACCTGGACCCGTACCAGGGCGCGCAGCTGGCCCTGGCCGAGGCGTACCGCAACGTGGCCACCTCCGGGGCGCGCCCCGTGGCCGTCTCCGACTGCCTGAACTTCGGCTCCCCGGAGGACCCCGAGACCATGTGGCAGTTCGCGGAGGCCGTGCGCGGCCTCGCCGACGGCTGCCAGGAGCTCGGCGTGCCGGTGACCGGCGGCAACGTCTCCCTCTACAACCAGACCGGCGGGGTCGCCATCCACCCGACCCCGGTGGTCGCGATGATGGGCGTGCTCGACGACGTCCGCCGCCGCACCCCCTCCGGCTGGCGGGAGGACGGGCAGGCGATCTACCTGCTCGGCACCACCCGGGACGAGCTGGACGGCTCGGAGTGGGCGAACCTGCGCGGGCACCTCGGCGGGCTCCCGCCGGCCGTGGACCTGGCCCAGGAGAAGCTGCTCGGCGACCTGCTGATCAACATGTCCCGGGACGGCATGATCGACGCCGCCCACGACGTCGCCGAGGGCGGCCTCGCCGCGACCCTGGCCGAGATGGCGCTGCGCTTCGACACGGGCGCCCGCATCGGCCTCGGCGAGGTCTGCGAGCGGGACGGCGTGGACCTGTTCACGATGCTCTTCTCCGAGTCGCAGGGCCGCGCGGTGGTGGCCGTGCCCCGCAGCGAGGAGGTCCGGTTCAAGGACATGTGCACCACGCGCGCCTACCCGCACGTGCGGATCGGCGTGGTGGACGCCGAGAACCGGGCGCTGGACGTGCAGAGCGAGTTCGGCATCGGCCTGGACGAGCTGCGCGCCGCCCACGAGGGGACCCTGCCGAAGCACTTCGGCTGAGCCCCGGCCCGGCGCTCCCCGCCACCGCCGCCACCCCGTCCATCGTCGATCCCCGCGCCCGTCGCGCCCGCAGGAAAGCAGCACACGCATGACCGAGGACCTCGAGACCCTTCGCCCCGCCCCCGTCCTGGAGACGGAGCGCCTCCTCCTGCGGCCCTTCACGGCGGAGGAGCTCGACGCCGTGGCGGCGGGTGAGCCGGCGGAGCACTTCGCCGACGGCTTCCCCACCGCGGAGGACATGGACTTCGCCCGCGAGTCCCTCGTGGCGGGGGGCTACTTCTTCACCGAGTCCTTCTACGCCCGGATGGCCGTGATCGAGAAGGGGTCCGGCCAGGTGATCGGCACGGCCGGCTTCGTGGGCCCGCCCATCGACGACGAGCTCGAGGTGGTGGGGTCCCTGGCCGCCGGCCACCGCAACCACGGCTACGCCCGGGAGGGGGTCGGCGCGCTGCTGCGCATCGCGTTCACCGACCCCGCGGTGACCGGGGTGCGCGCGAGCGTGCCCGGGGACAACGCCCCCGCGGAGCAGGTGCTCGTCGCCGCGGGGTTCGTCCACCGAGAGACCCCCGGCCTGGAGACGGACTACTTCCTGCCCCGCCCGCAGTGACGGGGGCCAGGACGGCCCGCCGATAGGCTGGACCGGTGGACATCACGATCTTCCCCTTCGACCTGCTCCCCCTGGACGGGATCCCCCGGTGGATCGTGGTGGCCCTGTTCGTGCTCGACTGGGCCGTGCGCCTGCTCGCGCTGGGCTGGATCCCGCACAACCGCCGGCCCTCGGTCGCGCTCGCCTGGCTGCTCACGATCTTCCTGATCCCCCTCATGGGCATCGTCCTGTTCCTGCTGATCGGCTCCGCCAAGCTGCCCCGCAGGCGGATGGAGATGCAGGCCAAGATGAACGAGGTGATCCGGGAGAACACCCCCCGCGCGTACATCCTGGGCAACGAGCACGGCGAGCTGCCGGAGTGGATCCTCTCCACGGCCGAGCTCAACTACAACCTGGGCGCCCTGCCCATGGTCGGCGGGAACGCGTTCGAGATCCTCACGGACAACCACGAGTCCATGCAGGTCATGGCCGCCGCGGTGGACCGGGCCCGGGACTACGTGCACTTCGAGTTCTACATCGTGGCGATCGACGACGCCTCCCGGGGGCTGCTCGACGCGCTGGTGCGGGCCCACCAGCGCGGGGTGCGGGTGCGGGTGCTCATCGACCACCTCGGGTCGGTGGGCTACCCCGGCTACCGCGAGATGGTGCAGGAGTTCGACCGCGTGGGGTTCCCGTGGCAGCGGATGCTCCCCGTGCGCCCGTGGAGGGGCGAGTGGCAGCGGCCGGACCTGCGCAACCACCGCAAGCTGCTCGTGGTCGACGGAGAGGTCGCCTACACGGGCTCGCAGAACATCATCCACCGGTCCTACAACAAGCGGAAGAACCTCCGCAGGGGCTTCGAGTGGAAGGACCTGATGATCGAGTGCCGGGGCCCGGTGGTCGCCGAGCTCAACGCGCTGTTCACGAGCGACTGGTACTCGGAGACGGGCGACCTGCTGCTCGACGAGGCCACCCGGGAGCTGCCCGACATCGAGGGGCCCGTGTTCGCCCAGGTGCTGCCCTCCGGCCCGGGCTTCGAGACGGAGAACAACCTCCGGCTGTTCAACCACCTCATCTACAACGCCAACGAGCAGATCGTCATCTCGAGCCCGTACTTCGTGCCCGACGAGTCCCTCATGCACGCGCTGACCACGGAGGCGCAGTCCGGGGTGGAGGTGAAGCTCTTCGTGGGCGAGACCTCCGACCACTTCCTCGCGTACCACGCGCAGAACTCCTACTACCAGGAGCTCGTGGACGCCGGGGTGAAGATCTACCGGTACCGCTCCCCCACCGTGCTGCACGCCAAGTTCGTGCTGGTCGACGACTACGTCTCGGTCATCGGCTCCTCCAACATGGACGAGCGCTCCTTCGCCCTGGACCTGGAGGTGTCCGTCTACATCGTGGACAGGGAGTTCCGGCGGCGGATGGACGAGGTCGTGGAGGAGTTCCACGCGGCCAGCACCCTGCTCGTGCCCGACGAGTGGGAGCAGCGCCCGGTCGGCCAGAAGTACCTCGACAACGTCGCCCGGCTGACCTCCGCCCTGCTCTGAGGCCCGCCCGGCGGGGCCCGCCGCGCTCACACGTCCAGGGTGCCGCGCACGATGGAGTCCCCGGAGTGGGTGGGGTCGCCGTCGACCGGTTCGTTCGAGACGTCCACGACCGGGAACTGCGCGACGTCCACGTTCTCGGGCAGCACGAACACGGCCTCGTCCCCGGCCATCACCCCGAGGCTGAGCATGCCCTGCGCGTCGGGCGCGAGCAGCCACACCTCCTTGAACCCGTCCACGTCGGCGGGATCGGTGCGCACCACGAGCCGGCGGGTGCCGTCGGGGCGCTGGTCGACCTCCGCGGTGCCGCGGGCGCTGTACCCGGCGAGCGGCTCCAGCTCCGCACGGGCCAGCACCGCGGGGTCCGGCTCCGCCCGCTGCAGGGCCCACATCCCGCCGGCGCCGACCAGCAGGGCGGCCGCCGCCGCGGCGGCGGCCGCGGGATAGGGCACCCCGCGGCGGGACCGGCGCCGCCGGGCGTCGAGATCGACGACGGCGGACGCGCCGTCGCCCTCGGAGCCGCCCGGGGCGTCCGCGGACGGGCCGGTCCCGGAGGAGCCGGCCGTGAGGGGGTCGGCCGCGACGGCGGGCGAGAGCCCGAGCTCGGCGTGGATCGCCGCCCAGACGCCGGGACCCGGCGCCGCCGGGGCGGGCGGCTCGGCGCGCCCGGCGCGCACGACGTGCTGCAGGGACGCGAGCTCCGCCGCGCACTCCGCGCAGTCCGCGAGGTGGTCCCGGCCCCGGGGGTCGATGGGCTCACCCAGAGCCAGGAGCGTCAGCGTCTCCTCACTCAGGTGCGCCATGTCCGTCCTTCAGTCGTGTCCGCAGGTTGATGAGGCCGCGCCTCAGGTGGCTCTTGACCGTGCCGAGGGGCAGGTCCAGCCGCTCGGCGATCTGCTGGTGGGTGAGCTCGTCGTAGAAGGCGAGCGCCAGGATCGTCGACCGCGGCGGGCCCAGCCGTTCGACCTCCGCCCGCACGACGAGCCGGTCCACCAGCAGGTCCGCCTCCTCGTGCCCGGGCTCGCGCTCCTCGACGGCGGACGCCTGCCGCCGCTCCGCCTCGCGGCCCGCGGTGCGGGCGGCGTCGACGATGCAGTTGCGGGCGATCCCGACGAGCCAGGCCGGGGCCGAGGACTGCTCGGGGCGGTACCCGGAACGATACTTCCACGCCCGGATGAAGACCTCCTGGACCACGTCGTCCGCGGCCGCGTCGTCGCGCAGGGTCCGCAGCGCGAGGCCCCGGACGATCCCGGCGCAGTGCCGGTACGCCGCGCTCAGCGCCTGCTCGTCCCCCGCGGCGAACGCGGTGTCGAGCTCGGGCCCCCACTCGGAGGTCGTCATCGGCATCGGGGAACGGCTCCTCCCCGGGGTCGTCGTCGCGGGCGCAGCCCGCCGGGTGGTGCCCAGCCTAGTGGACGCCGTGGCGCCGGTCATCGGTGGCCCGTCGCGCTCAGCCCACCGGGACCGCGCGGAGCACCACGTTGTCCTCGTAGTCCCCGGTCTCCTCGAGCCACTCCCCGCCGCAGGTGACCAGGTGCAGGACCGGGGCCCCGGTGCGGCGGAAGAGGTCGGCGTCCTCGAGGCTGCGCTTGTGCACCCGCTCGACCGTCTCCGTGCGGTAGCGCAGCACGGACCCGTCCGCCCGCTCGACCGTGACCTCGGCGCCCGGCGCCACGTCCTGCAGGCGGGCCATCGGTGTCACCTCGGTCAGGGTGTCCACGTGCCCGGCGATCACCGCGGCTCCCTCCTCGGCCCCGGGGGCGGGTCCGTGCCGGTACCAGCCGAGCTGCACGTGGTTGTCCGGGAGGGTCATGGCCCCGCCGTCCTCGATCCCCACGGGCACCACGGGCATGTCGATCGGCACGCCGTCCACCTCGACCCGCACCGGGGGCGGGAGCGGGGCGACGGGGGCCTGCGTGGCCGGCGCCACCGGCACCTCGCCGGGATCCGGGACCCGGTCGGGGTCGGGCGGTGCCGGGGGCCCGTCGCCGAGTCGCTGCCCGCTCAGGGAGGGGGCGGCCGGCCCGAGCACGGCGGTCTGGGCGACCGGCGCCGTGGCGGGGGCGTCGTCGCCCTCGGCGGGGAGGACGGCCACGGCTGCCGCCGCGGCGAGCAGTGCGGCGGAGAGGAGGGCCCCGGCCCCCAGCGCCGCCGTGCGGCGGCGCTGGGGGCCGGGGGCCGGGAGGACGGGGGCGCGGTGGGCAGGCGCCCGCCGCGCGTCCCGTCCCGGTCCGGCGGAGGGGCTCACGGCCGGCGGGCCCCTGCGAGCACCCGCCGGGCGCCGAAGGCCACCCCGACGAGTCCGAGCGCGCCCGCGGCCGCGAGCCCGGTGCTCAGCAGCGTGCGCTGCTCCTGGGCCGCGAGCCCGGACTGCCCGCCCGGCACCGCACCCGGGGCCTGCTCCATGCCCCCGAGGGTCTGCACCGCGAGCTGCAGGTTGCCCGCCTCGAGGGAGCCCCACGCGTAGACGATGTTGTGGGTGCCCTCGGCGAGCGTCAGGTCGGCCGGGCCGATGACCGGGTCGGTCGTGCCCGCGGCCGCCACGGAGGCGGAGACCGTCCCGGCGTCGACCGGCAGCGTCTGCTCGTTCGGGTTCTCGAGCCCCTGGATGATCGGCTGGCCGCCGGCCAGGACGTCCACGGCCGGGGCCGCGGCCACGTGGCGGACGGTCAGGTGCGACTTCCCGGCCGCCACCTCGGACATGTCGTTGGTGAACAGGGCGGCCGTGGGGTTGCCCTCGGCGTCGAGGTGGGCCGCGGCCGTGTAGTTGCCGCCGCTCTCGAGCTGGGCGGTCACGGGCCCGATGATCGGCGCCGAGGCGTCGGCGGCGTCGGGGGCCGTGACGGCGAGGTCGTAGCTGCCGGCCGGCAGCTCGAGCGGGCCCGCGAGCGTGCCCGGGGCGAAGTCGTCGAGCGTGAGCTCACCGTTGACGTAGACGTCCACCACGGTGTCGGGCACGCCGTGCAGCACGGACAGCTGCGCGTGCTCGGCGGCGGACGCGGGCGCCATGGTCAGGGCACCGAGGCCGAGGCCGAGGACTGCTGCGGCGGAGAGGGTCTTGCGCATGATGACTGCTCCTTGAACGGGCTCCCGGAGGAGGCGGAATCGACCTTGCACCCCTACTACCGTCCGGGACCCGCCACTGGATGCGGCGCCGGTCACATTTTTCCCGGCACGTCCTCCCGGATCCCTCCGCGCCCGTCCGGGGGCGCGGGTCCGGCCGGTCCCCCGCGAGGAGGACCGGCCGGACCCGCACCCCCGGCTCACTCCTCCTCGAGGGTCGAGCCCACCTCCCGGTCCTCGAGGACCACCTCCTGGTCCTGCTCCTCGAGGTCGGCGGGATTCGCCTCGAGGGAGGACGCCTCCGACC
>Ga0326721_10000232_pt1 | contig 18700 bp, 22 predicted proteins | sample SGPome_FD_203951 | JGI IMG/M metagenome (GOLD analysis project Ga0326721, IMG submission 203951) | Soil microbial communities from Southern Great Plains, Lamont, Oklahoma, United States - SGP_1_2016 | ecosystem: Engineered > Artificial ecosystem > Soil microcosm > Unclassified | place: USA...
CATATAAATCAAGGGCTTGCAGCGATGCAGGCCCTTGTTTTTTCCCCCAGACGTAATAAGCCACGTAACAAGGCCACTGATCGGGCCTGTCTTACGCGCTCCACGTCGAGCTCCAACCGCAGCTACAGACGCTCATGAGCAGCAGCGCGAGACCCTGGCCAACCGCTCGGTACAGGGTGCCCCGCTCAAAATCTGTGGGGGGTCAGAAAAAAGGTAATATTAGTAATATGGCTCGGGAAAAATGGCTGCAGCCCTTGCAGGCCGTGGCTTTCAGCGTTTCCGGGCAAAGGTAATATTCAAGCGATACAAAGGCGATAATATTACCTTTTACTAAAGCTATATTTTCATTTCCTAAAACCCAATGAATCCGGGGGTTTCAGGAAAATATTACCTTTCATATCGCTTCATATTACCTTCCGATGTAATACGCACAGCCCAGTAAAACCGTGGCCTCCAGCCTAGGTTCGCGGGTCATATAGCTAATATCGCTCTTTTTGAAAACACCCCCCCATACCTGAGATTCAATCTCATTTAAAACGCCCTTTTTCGAAAACCTGACTGCAAGGCATTAAGGCCTGTAGATCGTCACCAGCGCGTGCAATCGTGTGCAATCTCCAAAGCCCCCTGAATGCGGCTACAGCGCCCGTTCTGCTTGAGTTGTAGAGGTTGGATCTGATCTGGCCGCCGATGCCCTGGTGCGCAGCTTTGAGACCGGTGTCGATTTGGAAAACCACCCCATTCCTCGGTTTTCCAATTTTTCGCTTAAGCAGGCCGGGCTTCCGAGGACTGCCCCCGCCTGCACCGCCCTGTCGATCGCTGTGCAAGGCGCTGACATTTTCCTGCACAAGCTTGCACGTTGTGCAATTGCAGCTCCCCTACGCAACCCCACGGCTGGCTTGGGCTGGAGTATTGCTTTCATCGCATCTGGGTTTGCACAAAAAACGGACGCGGAGCCCGTCGGCGGGAGGGGGATAAGTGCTTTTTCATTGTCTTTTGGTTTGCATAGGAGCTAGCCATATGATTGATCAGAGAGCTAGTCATGAATGAGTCAGCTAGCCGAATAGCAACGCGTCTCGTGCTGTTTATGCTGAATTGCACCTATCAAGCGATACAGCTCAGCACGACCAAACATGACAGGCAGGAAGCAGAAGCTGGCCCTCAACGCATACCGATTGGCGACTTCCCCCGTTCGAGCTAAGCTGCATGAAGAAAACAAGAATTGATAGCACCTCCTAACAACAGTTTTTCTACATTAAAGAGCAGAGCAAAACAGATAAAACCATCAGTTAAAATAAATTATTCTTGATATCTCCTCAATAATAGGATATAAGGCGCGAGATCATAAGTTTAGCTAATAGGAGCGGTTATTGTGAACGGCGACATAAATACTAAGTATCAAGTCTCGTTATTCGGAGATTTTTCTCTGATCACACCCACGGAAGAAATTGTTAAAAAGTGCATTGAGCTTTTCTTTGCTAGTGGCTTGCTGCCGACAAACGCACAAGAGCTTGATACAAACACCAATAAGATGGAGCCTCGCTTGTCATTGCAGTCAATGCGCAATGGATTAAACATTAACATCTTATCAAACAGGATTGACTTTCTTGTAACACCTGTACCAGGCAGCCCCGCAGCATCTTTAGATATAAAATCATTTTTTGAAGAAGTTGTCACGATTGCCGACAAACTCAAAACGGCATTTGATCTTACTTTTAAGCGCATAGGCGCGATCTCGGAAAAATTTCTAAGAGAAATGGCCGAAGAGAAACTTGAGTTATTAAGAAAACTTTTTATACAAGAGACATTCGACTTCATACCTCAAACTAAACCTTCTGAATGGAACGTTCGAAGTGTCGGAGCTATGCAGTTTGAAGAGCCTATCAATCAAAGCATAAACGTGATTCATAGCTTAGCAAAAGTGAATGTTCAAATATCTGACAATACTGGACACAGAGCATTTGATACTTTACATGTAAGCATTGACGTTAACATCCCAACAGAGAAAAGAACATCAGACTTATCATCAGACCAAATCGATAAGTTTCTTCAAAAAACATCTGAAGTTCAGAAACAGATTCTCGAAGGGCTAGCCAAGGTGATTGAAAGTGCAGAATGAATTGTCAAGGAAGGCATCTGACGCAATTGAAGCGTGGGCCAAGATTTCAAGGAATAACAATGTGCACGCTGCTTTCTTCAAAACGTCATTGAAGAAAGCGACGCAGACAGATATTAGTAACAAAAAAAACGATATGCCAGTTGTGCCGAAGGAAGTATGGCTTGAAGAGGCGGCCACGACCCAGACAGTTGTGCCTTTGGCTCAAAATGCTGAGGAAACCAAGGCCCAACAATTCCGAGCGGGCTTAGAAGCTTGCCTGGATGCTGATGTTTTTGAGCCAGGATTGAAATCGGCCACAGAACATTATATTGAAAAATGGTTACAAGAAAATGCTCTTCTAGTTCAAATCAACGTTGGGAAAGTTTTTCTCGAGTATTCTAACCATGAGAAGCGCCTCGTAGGTATTCTTAATGCCATTGCTCACCTGGACAGAAAAACATTCCATCCTGTCAATGAACTCATAGCTCGCGCCTCACTATCTCATATATCCGTTGAAGTTAAAGAGTGCGCCATACGAGTCTACGAGTACTGGGAAGATCCTGCACTAGTCGAACATTTAAAAAATCATGCCCTTACACCAAAATGGCTAGATGATTACCGAAAGCAGGTAATTATCGACTTTTGCGGGGCACGATAAATGTCATTTCTCGTACGAAAGATCTCCATGTCCAAATGGAGTATTACCGATGATGTAGTACCTGTTAACGCCGACGCTATAACTCAGTGTTTGAAAACAACGGGTAATACGCTGTCATTCTGGCGGATCAATTCGCCCGCGGATATATTGGAAGGTGTCCTTGCTATCGCCGCTGCAAACGAAAGATTAGACACTATAGACGTAGTAGTTATAGAAGAAGCATGCTTTCTGCAGAGAGGCATTGCGATTCGCGAAACCCCTGGACAGACTGTATGCCCGGATTTAGTTAGCTCCCATCGAGACCTAGCGGAACTAAATATTGTTCACTTGGGTTTTGTATCAGAAGCTATAGCTGAGCAGATCCGCCTCGGCAAAACAGAGCGATTCACCTTAACCAAACTGCGTGAGATAATTCAAGGCGCGCTTAAGGCAGGTCGTCTGAGTTACGACCTTCTCAGCGAGGGTATACAAAAGAAAGTTCAAAGACTACCTGAATTAGTTAATCAAGAGCCTAGTGCGCAATAAGATTCACAAGCAAAATCAAAAATTAGCGCATAACCGCATAACTATTTTTGCAATGTAATTAATTTTAGTTTCGAGGAAAGCATAGCCGTTTTGGCGGCCCCTGCTGAAAAAACTGGTGCATTGTTAGGTACAGGCGTGGGTCCATGAGTGTGAGCTGCAATTTGGCCGCTCATCTCTTGAAGCAGATCTAGCGTTTCGCACAGTACTTGGAAGATATTTACGCTGCTCGACCCTATCCAGTTTTGTGGAGCCTGCAGTCGTTGGCTATCGCCGGCGATGCTCTCGCGTAGACCCTGAATTCGTTCGTGCATGTCGCCACCCACCGTGGCGTTGTGCTTCTGGCCGACCACCAGGTTCAGATCACGACCGGTGGCCTGGTGCAAGTCATCTACGGCGGCCAGACTCGCAGAACCTCCGGACAGCAGCTTGAGAGCGCCCAGGGCCTCGATCTTCTTCACCCCACCCACTGACTCAGTCGAATGGTCGTCCACCGTCCTGGTGTGGCTCTGGAAACGCTCAGCGTTGGTCATTGCGTCGACCTCGCGCTCAATCGCCTGATCCTGGATCTTTCCATCCGTCTTGCGCAGCCAGTTGCCGTCCGCGTCGACGCGCTGTTGCACCGCATCGCTGTGCTGCCACACCTGGTCGCCCTTGGGCACCTTCGGCAGCGTCAGGCCATGCGGCAGGATGGTTTGGATGTAGGGCTTGTTCGGCAGGCCATAGGCGAAGCACACCACGACCTGGGTGCCCTCCTCCGGAAAGGCAAAGAACCCCATTTCATCACCACCCACCGGCATTGGCAGCGGCACGCCGGCCAGCACCGGCAATGCCGCATCGATCTCGCCGTCTGGCCCCATCACCTGCAGGTCGACCGAGAAGCGCGGCCGGAAGTCATCGCAAACGCCGGCACTAGCCGGAGCATCAGCCACGGCCATGACCTTGGCGAAGCGCGGCAGATGGTAACCGCCGGAAATCTCGGGAAACTGGCGCTCTACACTGCGCTTTATTGCGTCGTCCATTTGATGGCCATCTGTGTGCCGGACAGCGTCACGTTCGTGATCCGCTCGCCCTGATTGATCGATGCGCCGGGTCGCAGGCCTGGTAAGGCTGCGATCATCGCGCTCTGGTTGCCCTGGTAGCCGTCAAACAGGTTGACCGGCAGCTGCAGCGGCGATCGAGCGCCAAAGAAGCTGTCGGCCCAGGCACCGACGAATACTTCGCCGTCACCCTGCTGTTGCCAGACGAAGTCCTTGATGCCGAATACCCGCGCCATGCTGTCCATCGCTTGATACCCGGCCGCCAGGTTGTAAAAAAACGGTGTCCGCACGCGGGTGTAAGCCTGATCCGGAACACGGAAGCGCAGGCCTGTCCTGGTGCTGATGTCGGCCAGGACGGCGCGCAGATCCACATGGCGCAGGTTCATCGGCAACGGCTGGGCCAGCACCGCGGCTACTTCACGGCACAGCACGACCTGCTCGACGCCGTTGGTGGCCGTGCAGCGCTCCACGTAGCCGATGAAGTGACGCTGCAGGGCCGATTCGTTGTAGCCGATATCAAGCGTCACCAGCCCTTTGACGGTGGTACCGGCCTTGATCGTGAACGTGGCACGGCCAGGACTTTTGAGGTCCAGCCGGACGTCGTCCGTGACCAGGGGCACGGCCACACCGCCGATCGACAGCACCTTATGCAGCTTCATGCTCATGGCGTGCCGCCCAGGTAGTTGTCGACCTTCTTCAGGACCGCTTCAAAGCCGGTCAGCTCTTCAGGCGACGTGCCGGATCCACCAGATCCTGCCACGCCATCACCAGGTGCTGATTGAGCCGACACGGCATTGCCGGCGCGCCGGTTCTCGACCTTCTCCGGGTTCGACAGTTTTTCACTCAGGGTGAACTGGACGATCCACTGCGCCAGGGTGTCGTCTTCACGGGCACTGACGCCGTCCGAGAACGTGACCTGGCGGATCCCGAAGGCCTTGGCCGTGTCGTTAACGATCCGATAGGTGCGCAGCTGGCCACCGCCTTCGGTCGATTCAGCCAGGCGCATGATCGTCCGCAGGTTATCCAGACTCTTGTAGGGGATCGTCAGCGCGACGGTCAGCGTCTTGGGCTTGAAGCCCTTGTGGGACTTGTCGGTGCCCGAGGTCTGTCCGCCCAGGTCGTCGGCCTCGATCTTGAGGTTAGCCGTCAGCTTCATGCGATGGCCGATAATCTGTTCGCCATTGAGCAGCAGCGTCATAGGCCCACCAGTTCACGGACAAAGCTCAGGCCCTCTGCAGAGCCCACCAAAAGCGCACCGGCACAAAGCGGCCATTCGTGGCCCGGTGACTCGCCGTCGAGCAGTTCGCGGCGCAGCTGGCCCGCGTCACCAGGTCCTAGCGTGCGCGACTGGATCGAGACGTCATCGGCGCTGTTGCTGAACTGGGCTTTCAGGTCGGCCAGTTGCTGGTTGCGCTCTTCGGCCTGGGCCTTTTTACGCGCCTGCAGATCTTCCAGGTCTGCCATTGGCGAACTGTCAGCCGCATAGCCTTCAAGCACAGCCAGCTGACCGGCCATCGACTGGCTGGCCAGCTTCGTGATCGGACAACGCTGAAGCGGCAACTGGCCCCACAGCGGCATCTGTCCGGCGATGGGCATTTCCCACTTTTCCAGCTCCAGGCGCGCCAGGTGTTCGGCCCGACGTTCGGCGCGCACCAGGTCAGGCATAGGCAGCACGACGTTGAAACGGCCCAGCGTGGCAGCGAGCTGATCCAGGCGCGTCGCCAGGAAGATCAGCACCAGGGCGCTCTGCTGGCCCTGCGGCCGGACCGCGTCCGTTGTGTCGGTCAACTTGTCGGCCAGTAGCTGCAGCAGGTTCGGTGCAGACAGAAAGCGTTGGTGGCCACCGCTGCCTTGGCCGATGCCATGCTGAAACGGCGTCACGACGATGCAGGACGGTACGTTTTCGAACTGGCTGGCCAGCGCGCTGCGCCCTGCGCTGATCACGGACTGAGCCGCATCGGCGATCAGGCCAGGACTGGTCGTGGCAATGTCGGCCAGCATCGAGACGCGCTGGCCGGTATTCACCATTTCCGTCTGGATCAGATCACGAGCTGTCGTCATCTGACCCATCCACTGCGTGGCCTGCTCAGGCCAGCGCAGTTTGATCGGTGCCCACTCATTGGCCATTGTTCAGCACCGTCTGAATCCAGGCCGGGACGTCCGGCCGGCTCGCCTCGATCGGATAGCCCGCGACCTGCGGCCACTCGCGTACCGTCTGACGCCAGGTCAGCAGCTCGCTGAACTGTTCGGCGGTGATCGGCAACGCAGCGCCCAGATCCCGCGCATCGCGGTATTCGGACACCAGCGTTTCCGAGGTCTTGAGGCTGGCCTCAATCCACAGCCTGGCCAACAACGCAGGATCGGACTGGACAACGATATCCTCAGCGTAATCCGATGAGGATCCGCCTTGCTCCAGGTAATCACGCACGGCCTGGTATAGCGGCGGGTTGTAGTCCTCGGTCACATGACAACGGTTGCCAGCAACGGTTATCACGAAAGAACCGTCGGTTTTTAGCGCAACATCAGAGAAGGTCATGCCTATGGCCGCTGGTTCCTCAGGAGCTGCGAACACTGGCGGCAGAAATTCTTCAATTACTGTGTCTGTCATGCTGCATACCTCCAGGCGAAACCGTAAATGGTGCTACCGCCGCTGAATGAAATGACCGTCCCACCCGCCGCCTGGCCGCTGCGGCCAATGACGCCGGCGCCGCCGGAGTAGTAGTGCATCAACGAGTAGCACCAGGTGCCGCCTGCAGGCAGCCGCACTTCGGTAGCGGTGACGGAAACAGCCAGAAAGTTGTTGCTGTCTGGGCGGTAGAAGTTCTGTTCACCCCACAGCAGGCCGAGGTCAGTGGCATCCACCTGTGCACGGACACCTGCGCCGTTGGTGGCCCATCCCAGACGTAATTGGTTGCCGGCCTGATTTGCACCGCCACCCTGCTGCACAGGCGTGTAGCCGATATGCTTCTGCAGGTAGTGAACGGCACCCGTTGCGGTGCGGCGGAAATAGGGCAATTCCGGGTTGTCACCGGCAAAACCTGCAGTCGTGATCGAGTCAGCCGCGATCCTTGCAGACACCAACGAATTGACCTGGGTGACGGTGTAGCAGTCGGTGATCCCATATCCGGCAATGGAATTGGATTTATTGGCCTTTTGACCGGGATCGAACGACTGCTCGGTCCAGATCCGGCCCATGTCAGTGCTATCCACCGTCAGTTTCAGCCCGACGTCCGACCAGCCGATAAACAACTTGTTGGTGCGCTGGCCAGCACCGCCGCCCTGCTGCAGTGGCGTGTATCCGATTTGCGGTTGAAGGTAATAAACACCGCCGTTCGACGCACGACGCATATAAGGAAATTGAGGGTTGTCACTGGCAAAACCGATGTGTGAAATCGAGTCCGCCAAGGCATGTCTGCCCAGCAGCTCGTTCACCTGCGGAACGGTATAGGCGTCGGCGATACCGTAACCGTTAAGGGTGCTGGCTTTATTCGCCTTATCGTTGGGATTGAACGTTGCCTCGGTCCAGATCCTCCCCAAGTCCTGGCCATCGACGCTCACTTTAAGCAACGAGCCGGTCCAGCCGATGTTGATCTGATTGGTCTTCTGGTCAGGCCCGCCGCCTTGCTTCACGAAACTTCTGTTCGCATCATCCTTGCTGTAAGCGTCGGTGATGCCGTAGCCGGCCAGCGTAGTGGGATTGCCGCCACTGGTGATCAAACCTTTTACGTTGACGGCTACCCTTGTGTAAGTGCCCGCTGCTACACCGCTGTCAGCCAGCGTAAGGGTGATATCGGTATCACTCGCTCCGTCATAGGTTCCAATGCCACTTGCCGCGCCGTTGAATCGAAAGGCTCGCGGGGTAACCAGACGTACTGCTCGGCCGACAGTGGTGGAACCATCAACAATCGCCGCAATGGCCTGGAAGATCGCCGTGCGCACGGCATTGACCATCCTGGTGCTGGCCAGCACAGCGCTGCTGCTGTTGGCAGGATCATCGCTGATCGCGTTCGGCACATTGCTCAGCCCGACGTCATCCTTGGTCGTCGCTCGTGCGCGGAGCTTCGGATAATCTCCGACGCGCGCCGCGAAATGCTTTACCAGCTCGCTGTCGATCGCCTCGATCGGGCGCAGGTCGACCAGGGTGCTGGTGCCGGTAATTTCGGCCAGCGGGACCAGGTAATGCCTGGCCGAGGCGCTGTCGACGTAGTCGACCTTCGCTTCCTGGCCGAACACGACCTTGAAGGATGCGACGACATCGTTCAGCTCACGCTGCAGCACCACGTCCATCCAGGCCTTGTTCGGCACCGACGGTACGTTGACCGGCAGTGTCTCGTTCAGCTGCAGGCGCACGCCTTCGACATACGCGGTACCAGGACTGACCTGGTACATGCTGCCAACGCGCTGCAGCTGCAGGCCGCTGCCGAAGAAGCAGGCACGACCGAACATGTCACGGTTGCTCAGGCGCTCGCGCTCGTCGATCCCCTTCATACGGGCGGTGTAGTCGAACTGCCAGGTGCTCGCATCGATCTTGATGTTGGTCAGCTGCTGGGCACCGTCGAACACCACCAGGAAGTTGCGGGTGACGTTGTTGCCGACCTGGTCGGGAAGGATGTTCTTGCGCTTCTGCTGGACCGGTACGTAAGCGACCGACAGCAGCACGTCGTCGCTGGTCTCAAGTCCGATCCAGTTCCAGTCAAAGTCACCAATGTCGGTGCCCATCAACAGGCTGTACACGACCTGGTTCGGGTTGACGAAGCCTTGCTGGGTAACGCTTGCCGTGTGGACGATCTGCGCCGCTGGGGGCTTGAGGCCTGCGCGGTTGACGGGACCGGTGACGTTGAGGCCTGGCACGTTGGCCAGGACGAACCGGGCGACGGTCAGAGGCAGGTTTGCCGCTTGCTTCTGGGCGATCAACTTTTCGCCGGCGAGTGTGATGCTTGCAGCCATGAGGGCTCCTAAAGGCTGGCGACCAGCGTTTGCTGATCGTCATTGAAATCGACCAGGGCGACAGCAAGCCGCACGGGTGTGATGGTCACGAAGTCGTAACGCCTGCAGGTGCGTCCGTACTGACGGATCAGCACGCGCAACAGGTCGGGGTTCTCGGACAGTTGGGAATCGCTCAGGGTGAGCAGCACGACATCCCAGTCGCGCTCGGGCATGCGTTCCTGGATCTCGACGTAACCCACGCCCAGGCGCTCCAGGATCCGCTTCAAACCGGCAGTGCTGCCGGCGTCCACGGAGTTGATAAAGGCGTACTTGACCCGCAGCCGGAACAGGCTTTCCGGCTCTGCCGTAAACCGGGTGACGTCACGCTGCCAGGCCCACAGTTCCAGGATGGACAGGTGACAGGTATCCGCGTCGAACTGCAGGTACGGCCAGCGCAGCCACTCGGTGACCTGCTCCCACCAGATCTGCGCAGTGGTGACCAGCTTGGTCAGCTCAACGCCTTCGAGCCAGAACGGCAGCTTGAGCTTGATCATTGCAGCACCACAGCGAGGCTCTGAATCCGGGGAATGGTCAGCGCTGACACGATGTCGGCATTGGCGAAACGCAACGAGCTGATGTTGGGAAACTGGACGTGCAGCTCTTCAGTCAGCCGGCTGAAGCTGAAGCGGGACTGGGGAAAGGTGCGGGTCGGGGCGTAATCGCTCTGCGTGCTTTCACGAAATGCGGCCCGGATGAACAGCGCGACTTCGGTCTGCAGCGTCTGCAGCTGCGGCGCCGTCAGGTTGGCCACCGGCCAGACGTTGACGTTGATCGCGTGCCGGGTTTCGGGGATGGCCATGGCCAGCAGATCATCACCGTGGCCATGGTTGCCGCCGTCGCGGATATGGGTGTTGATCTGCTCAAGGAAGGCGTCGGCCGGCACGCCGGCGTCGAACAGCACGAACGCATTGGCGCTGCCTGGCCCACGTGGCGCGCCGTGTTCGAAGTACACGCCATCCGCCGCCACGCCCGGGAAGCCGGTGATGATCGCCCGATACACCGCGTCGGTGTGCCACTGGTTGACCGCCGAGAACTGGTTGCGGACCCGCAGACGCAGCTGGTCGTCGTGCTCGGCGTCCGCGCCTGGCGTCTGCAGCCACTCTGCAGCGTTCACCACCTGGACGATGCCAGGCACCGACTGAGGCAGGACGGCGTAGTAACCAGGTGCCAGGTTGTAGCCGCTGCCGGCACCCACGGCCCTGACCGGCACGACCAGCTGGCTCTGTCCTTCTTCAAAGCTGCGCGGCTCGGTGGTGACCAACTGATAGATATGACCGTTGAGCGTCGGAGACTGCACCAGGGTGCCGATCGGCACTTCCAGTTCCCCGCCGGTATTGGCGCGGGTGAACAGCAGTTCACCGGTGGCCACCGTCGCGGCCTTGCGCTCGACGTTGACCGCCCAGGCCAACATGTCCAGCCATTGGTTGCCAGCCGTCTTCACGAAGAAGTTCGGCAGGACCGTGCCGCTGACAAACTCCAGCAGCCACAGCACCGGCTTGGTCACCAGGGCGGTGATGATCCGCCAGAACGGGCTGTATGCGCTGGTGTTGGTCAGCGTGCTGCCCTGCTCGACGGCGAGCTTTTCCCAGGCCTGTTTGAGCTGGGCCTCAGTGGTCGGGATGCCGGAATCACCCAAGGCCTTTTTGAAGTCGACGGTCATAGGGAGATCTCCACCTGACCGAACTTCACGGTCGTGGCGGTCACCAGGTACACGCCCGGCTGCGTCTGCTCGATCTGCGCAGTGCCTGGCACCAGGCGTTCGTCGTCCTCCACCAGCAGCTCCATCTGCTGGATGCAGTCGCGTTGACGCAGCCGGTCGCGCTCGGCCACCAGCGTGATCAGCAGGCCGCTTTCGCGGATCAGGTGCGCGATGTCCTGGGCGATTGAGGCGCGGTCATCCACCAGCAGCGGCTGCCTGGCCGGATCGAGCACCAGGTCGTTGTTCATGATCAACAGATCTACGTATTCGCTCATCAGCCGCCCACCGCCATGGCCATCATGTTTTCCATTTCCAGTGGGGTCATGGGTTTGGACGTGTGGATCTCGACCTTTTCCACGCGGATGCCTTGGCGCTCATGCGGGTTCAGGGCGTTGTTCTGGTTCTGGAACGTTTGCATCAGTCCTCCTTTCGGGACGGCTGTGGGTTTGGTGGGACTGATCGAGGTGTTGGCCGAAACCGCCTTGCGGGCTTCGATGCCTTTCTCTGCCTGGGCAGGCAGCTGAATGACCTTCTCGACACGCGCCGGCAACCCGGTGGTGGTGGCCGGCGTCGGGAGCACCAGACCGGCCGGTGCCGGCGGCAGCTTGATCGGCTCGCCCTGCTGGATCTGCGGGACCGGCATCTGCAGCGGCTTGAACGGCAGGACGTTGGGTTGCGGCACGCTGATGGGCGGTGCTGGCAAGACCTGGACCTTCGGCGCCGGGATCTGCGCCGGCGCCGCTCGGGTGACTGCTGCCGGCACCAGGGCCAGCGGCTTGGGCGGCTGGCTGGCCGGTACCGGCGCGGCCGAGGCCATCTTGGGCCCAGGCGCTGTGCCCGCTGGGGGTGTAGCCACTGCAGCTGGCAATTGCGGACCCGGTGTCACGACGGGACCAGGCACCTCCGGCACCTTTGGCGGCTCCGGCAGATCTGCAAACGTCGTCTCTATGTTGACGCCGGGGATCTTGTTGGCCATCTGGATAAGGCCGTTGATTGCGCCCTTCACCGTGGCCAGGATGCTGTCCCAGGCCGTCTTGGCGATGCCGGACCAGCCGCCCATCGAGCCGAACCAGTTGGACAGCCCGGCCAACTGGTCGCTGATCCACTGGAACGCGGTGGTGTTCATCAAAGCCGCGCACAGCTCGTCCCAATACACGACCGCTGCTACAACGGCGGCGGCCAGCAGGACGATGCCGGCAACAATCAACAGCACCGGGTTGGCCCACATGGCGGCGTTGACCAGCCAGATCGCGCCTTGCCACAGCAGCATGCCGGCCCGTACCAGGCCCATCCAGGTGTAGAGGACCACCAGGCCTGCCGCGAAAGCTGCGACCAGCACGGTGTGGAACAGAAACATGGCAATGGACTTGAAGCCTTGCCAGTTGAGCAGCTTCCAGACCGTGAGCATGCCCAGCCAGACCATTTTGCTGACACCGACCACCAGGGTGAGCATGGACATCGCGGCGATGAAGCCAAAGACCACCAGCGTAGTGATACCGATAATTCGTGTGATGTTCGGGAACAGCTGCGTCCAACGGGTCAGCGTCTGGGCGATGCCAACCAGCCGATCCATCAGCGGGGTCAGGGTCGGGATCAACGACTGCCCGAACGCGATGCGCAGCGCTTCGACGGCTTTGCCGAACTGCTGCCATGGATCGACCATGGCCTTGGCCATCTTCTCGGCGTTCTCCAGACCCCGGACCTTGCCCAGCTCGCTGATGCCGCTGCGCAGCCGGTCGGTGTCCTTGGCCAGCGCGCCAATCACCTGGGCACCTTCACCACCGAATGCTTCCATCAGCTTGGTGCCGGCAGACGCGCTGGTCAGGTCGCCATACTTGGCGGTCAGCTTGTCCAGGATCTCGATCATCGGCAGCGCTTTGCCGGTGGAATCAGTGAATTTTAGGCCGGTTTTCTCGGCCGCTGCGCCCATGTTTTCAAAGAACGCCTTGTAGCGTCCGCCGGCATCGCCGCCTTCCATGGTGCTGGACAGCGAACCGATCACGGCCATCTGCTCGGCCACGCTTACGCCGGCCTGCGTGGCGATCGCACCGACTTCCTTGAACGCGTCCTTGAGCTGCGCACCGTCCGTGCGGAACAGCTTCACGGCCAGCGCGGTCTGCCCGGTCAGCTGTTCGACCCATTCGACCTTGCCCATCTTGTCGGCTTCGGTCTTGAACAGGTTGTACATGGTGCCCAGGTAAGCGCCGGTGGTTTCGGCGTCGGCCTTGGTGACCTTGGCCAGCAGGTTGCTGGAACTGGTGATGGCGGCCAACTGGCCACCGACCAGGCCCTTGATCGCGCCATCGATGACGCGGGACGAGGCCACGAACTCGGCGGCGCTGGCAGCGTAGGTGATCGAGAATTCCAGGGCTTTACTGTTCAGGGACGCCAGTGCGTCCTCGGCAGTGCCCAGGGCGCGCATGTCACCCAGCGCTCGGTTCACTTCCAGCGCCGGTTCCAGGGATTCAGTGATGGCTGTGCCCGCACCCACCATGCCAGCCAGGCCGGCGCCCATCTGGATGATGTTCTGCTGACTCTGGGCGGCAAGGTCGCTGAAACTGGTTTTCACCTTGCCCAGGGGCGCACTAACCTTGTCGGTCAGGTTCAGGATGAAAGCCAGGCGGGCGGAACGGTCAGCCATCAGGGTTATCCGTTAAAGGCAGTGGAGATGCCGTTGGCCACGGCGATCTCCATGCGTCTCCAGTGTTCGTCTTCAAGCCACTTGGCGGTGCCCATGACCTCGATCGTGGGTTCTGCGCCAGGCAGCCAGCGGTGGGTCAGGGCCAGCAGCTGGCCCAGCCCGTCTTGGGTCAAGCCTTCGGCGTGTTCGAGGACTTTTTTACGATCACTTCCACGTCCGGCGAATACTCTTCAAGCAACGCGCCGGCCAGGGTCATGGTGGTGATCGGGTTTTCCAGCAGCACTTTCAGTGCGGCCTTGTCCTCGTCCTTGACGGTGCCCATCAGCAGGTTGTGAGCCGGGGCGACCTTGTTGGCCTGGGTGGTGGCATTGAAGTACTTGGTGATGACCTGGGGGCTCAGGTTGAACGTGAATTCCTTGTCGCCACGTTCCAGGGTGATGCTGCGGTTTACTTCGCTCATGTCAGTATTTCCGTAAGGTTGAGTTGCAAAAGGTCAGGGTTGTGCCGGCGTGCGTTGCACGACCTGGCGGATGTAGTCCTGCAGGGCGAGGATCATTTGGCGGCTGCGGGCAAGCTCGTCTCGTAAGGTGAAATAAGCCGATCGAGCGTCGGCTGTGAGTTCGGCGGTTCCTGCATCAGCCAGGCTGGCGGTGCCGGCGGCACCGGATCCGGCTGGACAAGTGGCGTGGACACGCAGCCGCTCAATGCCAGCAGCGACAGCGCGCTGCAGATCGCTGTTCTTGGTAAGCGCACGGTTCAATTCCTTCGTGTGTTGGGTGTCGAGCTGGTCACGCGCTGCGAGCATCTCGCCGCTGATGCGTGCGGCTTCGCGTAAGCCATCGCGCTCGCTTACGGCGCTGTCGCGCTCCTGGACAACGGTTTCGTACCGACCAAGCGCCCAATCGACGGCAAGCCAAATGACGAGGCCGACGAACAGGGTGCGAAATAGCAGCTGCAGCGGGTTGATGGTCATTTCAGGCAAAGCCTCATTTCAGCCAGCCGGCGGTTGTGCAAGCCAAGCACGAAGGTCTTGCGGCCATCGCCACCGGTAACATAGGCCCACACCGGTGTTGTGCCGTCTGCGGACCAGGCCAGCGCCTTGCAACCCTCGGCAATGCGGCCCGCGTTGATCAGGCCCACGGCACGGCTCGCGCACGTCGTCGGCACACCGAAGTTGTGGCCATGGCTGCTCAGGGCATCGAACGTGTTTTGTCCGATCGCCTGGTTGGTCAGGCAGTCGGCCAGGCTCAGTTGCCCCTTGGCGATGACCAGGCTTTCCACCTCGGCGCAGCGCGCGTCGGACCAGAAGTCACCGACCCGCACCGGATCCGGGCTGGTGTACCGGGTGATGCCCTTGCAGACGGTGGGCAACCCGCCAGCCAGCTTGTCGGCGTACACCACGTTCTGGCCGTTGCCTTCCCAGGTGCCCAGGAACGCGGTCAATGTGCCGCTGCAGACCAGCAGGACGCCGGTAAGGATCTTGACGCGCAGGCTCATGGCTTGATCCTCCAGTCACGTAGCATCTGGCGGTATTTGGGAATCAGCAGCAGAATCTGCAGCACCATGTAAATGGCGGTCAGCATGTAGGCCACTGACGACCAGTCGACGGTCCCTGTCGCGCCCGTGGCGGCCACGCCGATGGCGGGCGATGCCTTTACCAAAGCAATGGCGGTGTCCTGAGCGACCTGATTCGTGCTCATCGGCGCTGTCCTTTTTCGGTCAGGGATTGGCAAGGCACGCAACGAGTCATGCCGCCCAGCGCCTGGCGCGCCGATGGGATCTCCTTGTCGCAGTCCTGGCAGTGGGTGAGGCTTGGCCCGCTCGCTCGCGGCTTGGCCAACTGGGCAGCAATGGCCTGGTCGCGTTGCCGCTGCTCCAGGGCCTGGGCGCGATCGAACGGGCAGACCATTACGTCAGGCCCTCGATTTCAGCAGCAGCCAGGTATGGCACGCCGTTGATCTTGATGAAGTCCGGACTGGTGACATCGAACGGCACCTTGTGGGTGTTCTTCGCGCCGCCCTTCGGATCGATGCTCAGCAGGCTGGAAACGCGGACCTTGCAACCGAACGCCTCGATGCGCAGTTCCTCTTCGCCGGCCTTGGCAAAGAACACGATGTCGAACGGCTCCAGCTCACGGAAGCTGCCGGACGCTTTCGCCTGCTCAATCAGCAGATTGAAGTTGGTGGTGTCCAGCTCCAGTTCGCCAGCTGCAGCCACATCGCCGTCGACGTGGCCGTTGGGTACGCCCTTGGTCTGGGCCACGGTGCTGTTGTCCGTGATGTCCAGGGTGCCGGCCTCGACATGAACGAGCAGATCGCCCAGGTTCACGTCGAAGTTCTTACCGCCAATTTTTGCGGCCATGGGTTACTCCGAATCCGTAACGGAAAGGTCCAGCGCGATGTTCGCGGTCAGGTCTTTCGGGCAGTTGAGGGGGCGCAGCTTGAGGTAGGCCACGACAGAGGTTTTGCTCGTCCAGGTCAGCACGATGTCGCCGTCCTTCGGCTGCTCAATCTCGCCTGGAAACACCTGGCCGGCGAACTTCGTGGACTTGGCCATCGCACGCAGCGGGGCCATCAGCTTGGACGTGGTGGTCGCCATGCTGTTGGCCGAGCTGTTCAGGGTCCGATCACCCACATAGCGGATCAGCAGGATCCGGACACGGCGCGCAGCCTTGTCCACGACGCGCAGGTTTTCGATCACCTGGAAGTCACTGCCTGGGGTGTCCAGCAGGCTGCCGTCGCCCCAGTACGTGCCGGGATAGTCCGGGTAGGTCTGCGGTACCGACAGACGCGCTGCGTCCAGTTGCGTCAGGACAGCGGTGGTCAGCGGAATACCGTCCAGATCCTTGGGCTCAGCGCCCAGCCCCACGACCGCGCCGGTGGCCACACGCATGGGGGTGTCAGCAACGCTGACGGCGGCGTTGGCCAGGCGGCCGGCGAGTACGCCGAGGTTGTTGCCGTGCAGTTGCGGTACCGGCAACACGCGAGGCGCGGCCAGGCCATCGACGACGGCTTTCTGCTCGACGACGTATGCGCTCCAGGTCTGCTGCGGAGCGATGCCGGCCGTGGCGGCCATCACGAAGATGCGTCGACCCAGCTTGTTGCTCAGATCGGTGGCGGCGACGTGCATAGCCGACAGCTCGGCCTGGGTGGTCGAGGGTTTGACGATCACGACCGCTTCGAACGAATAGGTGCGAGTCGCGCTTTCCAGCGCCTGTTGCCAGGTGACGTCGTCTCCGATCGGAGCGGCTACGCAGGCCCAGCGGTCACCGCCGTTGCTGCGCGCTGCCAAGATCTGGGTTTTCAGGTCGCTGTCCGGAACGCCCAGCTGGACGTCCAGATCGCTCTGGGTGTCCAGCGGGACCAGCTTGCCGACGTTTTTGGCAGCGGGACCGATGAACAGGAAATAGCGTTCGATCTCGGTCACGGCACCTTGGCCGAGGTTGAGATTGTTTACGCTGACTTTGCCGAGTGCCATAAAGCGGTGCCTCGTTAGCGGGGTGAAGTTAGGATTTGTTGCAGCACCAGGTTCACCAGCTGGCTGGTTTCGCTGTCGCTGGCACCGAGGAACTGACGCGCAGGCAGCTTGATGTCCCAGCTTTGCGCACCCGTGGATTCGGCTCGTTCGTCGTCCAGGACGCGGATCAGCAATCCCGCCCTGGCGTAGTTCAGGTGTTGCTGGATCCACGCCACGGATGGGCGGGTCAGGGTCTTTTTGCCTTCCTGGCGGGTCTTGAAACCCAGACGGCGCAGGCGCTTGGCCTGCTTTTCGGTGGCGGCGGTGCCCTCGGGCACCTTGTTCCACTGGCGCATCTGCGCGGCGGTACGTCGCTCGGACACCCCGTTGTGTTGCTGGGAAGCAACCCAACGGGTCAGGGTGTTGCGCCAGCCCAGTTCGGCCTCGTTACCGGTCAGCCGGGTGACATCGAGCAGCTTGCCCAGACCCGCTTCCATCTTCTTTTTGCCCTTGGACGTGTCCTTGCGGGCGTCGAACGGGGTGCCGTCCAGGTTCTGCTGATTGCGGATCCGCTGCCTGCTCAGGCTGCGCACGCGCTTGGCGACGTTGTTCAGCAGCCGCTTACGCTTGGGCGTTGGCAGTTCCAAGAGGGCCAGCAGATCCTGGGCATCGAGCATGCCGCGAATGTCCAGATCGAACGTGCTACGCGCCATGGCTGGTCACCTCGCCCGACTCGGCCACCCACAGTTCGAAGGGCACAAACGACCAGGTCTTGCCGTAGGCCTCGATTTCGCCGGTCAGATCCTCGGCCAGGTACTGGGCCTCGGTGAACTGCAGCTTGATGTCGACGTCAGCCAGGTCGTTGTCGAGCATGGTCACGTCGAACACCACGTTGGGCAGGCCGTCGCGGTCCTGATCGTGGGTTTCCAGCCAACTGCCCACCAGGGCGAACAGGCGCGCCGGGTGATCCGCGAACCGCTCGATCGTGATGGTCGCGCCATAGTTCATGTCACCCATGTGCATACCGTCGGTGTCGGGCTTCCAGATCAGCTCGACCTGCACCTGGTCGGTCCAGCTGTCGAGCTGCTCCGGGGCGACCAACTGGCGATCGAGCAGGTAGGCGGTCAACGCCTTGAGCTTGATCACAGCAGTGCCACCGTGATGCGGCCACGGCCCTGCAGCGACCGAACGGCAGCCTGGCTGAAGGCCAGGAACGTTTCCGAACGCTCGGGCAGCTCTTTGCCAATGTTTTCAGCGCTTTCGCGGCGATTGACGGTGGCGAACTGGGTCAGCAGGCTGGCTTTGGCCCGGCTGTAAACGGCACGTTTGTACGTGGCCGCCTGAAAGGTGCGCTCTGGCAGGACGATGGTGTCTGCGGATTCAACGTTGGACACGCCAGCGGCCTGCCATCGCGCTTTAAGCTTGGCCAGGTCGGTGTTCACCTCGACCATGGCCATGGTCAGATCAGCCGTCAGCATCTCGACCAGGTATTCCGCCGGCAGGCGGTAACCCTTTTGAAACTCGGATACGGACAAGTCGGGCCAAAAGCCGTCGTTCTCGATCCGTTCGTCCACCAGCACCGTGGGTTTTCCGGAAAAGCTCA
>Ga0326721_10000233_pt1 | contig 18680 bp, 17 predicted proteins | sample SGPome_FD_203951 | JGI IMG/M metagenome (GOLD analysis project Ga0326721, IMG submission 203951) | Soil microbial communities from Southern Great Plains, Lamont, Oklahoma, United States - SGP_1_2016 | ecosystem: Engineered > Artificial ecosystem > Soil microcosm > Unclassified | place: USA...
ACCGCGCCTTTCCAGATGGCTCTCATCCCTACTCCTCACGGTGGTGCCGACGTGTCCCTACAGGCAGCATGAGCCTATGCGACCGATGCTCGCCACTCCTGGTCAACAGCCAATTGGCGATGACTGGCTGCACGAAGTCAAGTGGGATGGTATGCGAGTGCTGGCCGATGTGACCGCAACCGGGCTGCGGCTGCTCTCCCGCAGCGGCAGGGACGTCACCGTCAGCTTTCCCGAGCTGGTGGCCGTGACCGGGGGCGTCAAGGACGCGCTGATCGACGGCGAGATCATCGCTCTGCGAGACGGGGCGCCGTCCTTCGCCGCCCTCGCCGACCGGATGCATGTCGGTGACGCCCGCCGAGCCGAGGAGCTGTCCCAGACCCAGCCGGTCACGGTGATGGCCTTCGACCTGCTGCGGCTCTACGGCGTGGACCTGACCCAGCGCCCGCTGGTCGAGCGCCGGACCAGCCTGGACCGGCTGAGCCTGCCCGAGTCGACGTGGCGCAGCTCGCCGGTCTATGACGACGGGCCGGCCCTGCTGGCGGCCACCCTGGACCAGGGGCTGGAGGGCGTGGTGGCCAAGCGGCGCCGCTCGACCTACCAGCCCGGCCGGCGCAGCCCGGACTGGATCAAGACGGCCCACCGGCACCACCAGGTCTGCCTGGTCGGCGGCTGGCGGCCCGAGATCGGCTCGCCGTCCGAGATCGGCGCCCTGCTGCTGGGCATGCCGGACGGCGCCGGCGGCCTCAGCTTCGCCGGCCGGGTCGGCAGCGGGATCAGCCGGGCCGCGGCCCAGGACCTCAAGCGGCTGCTGGCGCCGCTGCGGCTGGCGCGCCCGCCGTTCAGCACGGACGTCCCCCGGCTGGACGCGGCCGGCGCCACTTGGTGCGAGCCGACCGTCGTGATCGAGGTGCGCCACCTGGGCTGGACCACCGGCAACCGGTTGCGTCAGCCCGTCTTCCGCGGCGTCCGGACCGACCTCGACCCCGCGGAGGTGCGGCGTGAGCCCTGAGCCGGCGGACCAGCGGATCAGCATCGACGGCCACGAGTTCACGCTCAAGCGCCTGGACAAGGTGCTCTACCCGGAGGCGGGCACCACCAAGGCCGAGGTGCTGGACTACTACGCGCGGATCGCGCCGGTGCTGCTGCCCCAGCTCGCCGACCGCCCGGTGACCCGCATCCGGTGGCCCGACGGCACCGACAGCACCCCGTTCTTCGAGAAGAACGTGCCCAGCTACGCGCCGTCCTGGGTCCGCACCGTCACGCTGCCCACGCCGGGCTCGTCCCGCAACCGCGAGACCCTCACCTTTCCGCTGCTGCGCGCGACCGCCGACCTGATCTGGATGGCGAACCTGGCCGCGCTGGAGTTCCACGTCCCGCAGTGGACGGTCGGCCCGCGCGGCGCGGTCCGCAATCCCACCCGGCTGGTGATCGACCTGGACCCCGGGCCGCCGGCGGGGCTGGCCGAATGCGCCGAGGCGGCCCACCTGATCCGCGACCGGCTCGCCGAGGACGGCCTGACCGCGATCCCGGTGACCAGCGGCAGCAAGGGCCTGCAGCTCTACGCCCCGCTGGACGGTTCCCAGCCGGTCGAGAAGGTGCACGGCTATGCCAAGCGGCTGGCCGAGTCGCTGGCGCGCAGCCATCCGAAGCTGGTGGTGTCGAACATGACCAAGACGCTGCGGGTCGGCAAGGTGCTGCTGGACTGGAGCCAGAACAACCCCGCCAAGACCACGATCTGCCCGTACTCGCTGCGGGGCCGGGCCCGGCCCTGGGTGGCCGCCCCGCGCACCTGGGAGGAGCTGGACGCTGCCGGACTCCGCCAGCTGGACTCCGCCGAGGTGCTGCGCCGGGTGCAGGCCGAGGGCGACCTGGCGGCGGGCCTGCTGGAGGGCGACGCCAGGGTGCCGGTCTGAACGGCCCGGTCTGGACGCCGGCGGGTCTGAACGGTGCTGGTCTGAACGCCGGCTCGGGTCAGCGCTCGGCTGGCGCGTCCTCGGCCCGTGAGTCCTCGGCCCGTGAGTCCTCGGCCGGCGCGTACCCGGCGCACCGCAGCACCGGCAGCCGCGGGTAGCGCGGATAGGCGGGGTCGACGCTGGCCAGCAGGCAGCGCAGGTAGCTCGGGCCTCGCCGGGTCTGGTTGACCCGGGCATGCCGGCAGCCGGCGCACAGCCCGGCTTCGACCATGCACCAAAGGGTAGTCCGGCGCTGCGCCAGGCCCGCAGGGTCGACCCACCTGGGTGAAGAAGGTTCGTTCGCCTAATGATTGCCGGAATAGGATGGTTCGGTGCCACCGATCCCACCAGCCAGCCCGCCTTCCTGGCTGCGGCGGCTCGCCGGCTACTGCCTGCGGCACCGGTTCGACCTGTACGGCGCGTTCGGCTCGGCGCTGGCCGGCGCGCTGGTGTCGGTGACCATCCCGCTGGTCGTCAAGCACGTCATCGACATCGTCAGCCAGCCGCGCCAGCCAGGCGTGTCGCGCGCCTCGGTAACCCCGTGGGTGGCCGCGCTGGTCGGCGCCTCGCTGGTCCAGTACGGACTTACGTTCGTCCGCCGGCTCACCGCTGGCCGGCTGTCGCTGGACGTCCAGTACGACCTGCGCGCCGACGTGTTCACCTCGCTGCAACGCCTGGACGGCGCGGCCCAGGACGCGCTGCAAACCGGCCAGGTGGTCAGCCGCTCGATCAGCGATATCGGCCTGGTGCAGGGACTGCTGTCCTTCCTGCCGATCCTGACCGGCAACGCCCTGCTGTTCCTGATCTCGCTGGTCGTCATGGTGTGGCTCTCTCCGCTGCTGACCCTGGTGGCGCTGGCGATCCTGCCGGCGCTCGCCCTCATCGCCCGGCACTCCAGCCGGGATCTGTTCCCGGCCAACTGGTCGGCCCAGGTGCAGGCCGGCGAGCTGGTCGGCCAGGTCGAGGCGGCGGTGACCGGGGTCCGGGTGGTCAAGGGCTTCGGGCAGGAGCAGCGCGAGGTGCGGGAGCTGAGCAGCCGGGCCCGCACCCTGTTCGCCGAGCGTATCCGGGTGGTCCGGCTGCAGGCCAAGTACTCCACGGCGCTGACCGCGGTGCCGGCGCTGGGCCAGGTCGGGGTGCTGCTGATCGGCGGCTGGCTGGCGCTGCACGGCCAGATCACCCTCGGCACATTCCTGGCCTTCTCCACCTACGTCGGCCAGCTGGTTGCTCCGGTCCGCGGCGTGACCGCGCTGCTGACCGTCGGCCAGCAGGCCCGGGCCGGCGTCGAACGGGTGCTGGAGGTGATCGACTCCTCGCCCGACGTGCTCGATCCGCCGGATCCCCAGCCGCTGCCGGACGGCCCGCTCGGCCTGCGGTTCACCGGCGTCGACTTCGGCTACACCCGCTCCAGCCCGGTGCTGCGCGGCCTGGAGCTGAGCATCGAGCCGGGCGAGACGGTGGCGATCGTCGGCGGCGCGGGCTCGGGCAAGTCCACCGTGGCGATGCTGGTTCCCCGCTTCTACGACGTGCACGCCGGGTCGCTGAGCGTCGGCGGCGTCGACGTCCGCCAGGTCAGGCTCGCGGAGCTGCGCGCGAAGATCGGCATGGTATTCGAGGACAGCTTCCTGTTCTCCGACACCATCGCCGCCAACATCGCCTACGGACGCCCGGACGCCGGCCACGACCAGATCGTCGCCGCGGCCGAGGCGGCCGAGGCTGCCGGCTTCATCGCCGAGCTGCCGCAGGGCTACGACACCGTGGTCGGCGAGCGGGGCCTGACCCTGTCCGGTGGCCAGCGCCAGCGGATCGCGCTGGCCCGGGCGCTGCTCACCGACCCGGGCATCATGCTGCTCGACGACGCCACCAGCGCCGTCGACCCAGGCGTTGAGGCCGACATCCTGGCCACCCTGCGGCAGCTGATCAGGGGCCGCACCACCGTGCTCATCGCGCACCGCCGCTCGACCCTGTCGCTGGCCGACCGGATCGCGGTGCTCGACAACGGCCGGGTCGCCGACCTCGGCTCCTTCGACGAGCTGATGGACCGGTGCGCGCTGTTCCGGCTGCTGCTCGGTGGCCCCGGCGAGGACGCCGAGGGGATCGACGCCGGCGAGCTGACCAGCGACGAACCTGTCGATTCACCGGTGGTGGACGGGGTCACCACCGCGCTCTGGCAACCGGTCGCCGCCGACCCGGTGGCCACAGCTGCCAGCCGGCTACCGCAGGCCGCCGGCCCCGGCCGGATGGGCGGCGGCGGCCTGTTCGACGCGGTACCGGCCACCGAGGAGCTGCTGGCGAAGGTCGCCGCCCTGCCGCCGGCCACCGACCAGCCGGGCATCGACGAGGCAGCTGCCCAGGCCCCGGACCCACGGTTCAGCCTGGGACGGCTGCTGGCGCCGCTGCGGCTGGCCTTCGCGCTCGGCATCGGGCTGATCGGGTTGGACACGGTGCTGCAGCTGGTCCTGCCGTCCCTGGTCCGGACCGGCATCGACCACGGGGTGGCGCAGCACCGGTCCTCGGTGCTGTTCGCCGTGTCCGCGCTGGCGCTGGGGGTGCTGCTGGTCGACTGGGTGGTCAACGCCGCCGGCCAGCGGGTGACCGGGCGCACCGGCGAGCGGCTGCTCTACACGTTGCGGGTCAAGGCGTTCGCCCACCTGCAGCGGCTGAGCCTGGACTACTACGAGCGCGAGCTGGCCGGCCGGATCATGACCCGGATGACGACCGACGTGGACGCGCTGTCGAACTTCCTGCAGACGGGCCTGGCCACGGCGCTGATCAGCGTGCTGACCCTTGTCGGGGTGCTGGTGGCCCTGCTGCTGCTCGACGCCGGGCTGGCACTGGTGCTGGTGGCCGTGCTGCCGTTCCTGATCGCTGCCACGGTGCTCTTCCGGCGGCTGTCGGTGCCTGCCTATGTCGAGGCTCGGGAGCGGGTCAGCACGGTCAACGCGCAGTTCCAGGAGAACGTGGCCGGCGCCCGGGTCGCCCAGGTGTTCAGCCGCGAGAAGCACAACGCCGGGACCTTCCTGGGCGCCGCCCGCAGCTATCGCGATTCCCGGTTGCGCGCGCAGACCTACATCGCGGCCTACTTTCCGTTCGTCCAGCTGCTCGCCGATCTGTCCGGCGCCGCGGTGCTGGCCTTCGGAGCGCATCGGCTTGCCCAGGGCAGCCTCTCAGCCGGCTCGCTGATCGCGTTCTTCCTGTACCTGGAAGCCTTCTTCGGCCCGGTCCAGCAGCTGTCGCAGGTCTTCGACGGTTACCAGCAGGCCTCGGTCGGGCTGTCCCGGTTGAAGGATCTGCTGCGCACCCCGACCGGCACGCCGGAGCCGCCGGCGCCGCGGCCGGTGCCGGCCCTGCGTGGTGAGATCACGCTGACCGGTGTCGACTTCGCGTACCCGGCAACCGACCGGCCCGCCGTCAGCGGGATCGACCTGCACATCCCGGCCGGGCAGTCGGTGGCCTTGGTGGGCCAGACCGGCGCCGGAAAGTCGACCCTGGTGAAGCTGATCGCCCGGTTCTATGACCCGACCGCGGGCGCGGTGAAGGTGGACGGCCGGGATCTGCGTGCGCTGTCGCTGACCGGGTATCGGCAGCATCTGGGCCTGGTGCCGCAGGAGCCCTACCTGTCGCCGGGCTCGATCCGTGACGCGATCGCCTATGGCAGGCCGCAGGCCACCGACGCCGAGGTGGAGCGGGCGGCCCGGACGGTCGGAGCCCACCAGATGGTGGCCAGGCTCAGCGGCGGCTACCTGCACCAGGTCGGCGAGCGGGGCCGCAACCTCTCGGCGGGGCAGCGCCAGCTGATCGCGCTGGCCCGTGCCGAGCTGGTGGACCCGGACATCCTGCTGCTAGACGAGGCCACCGCCGCCCTCGATCTGGCCAGCGAGGCGCTGGTAACCGAGGCGACCCAGCGGCTCAGCCGGCATCGGACCACGGTCACCGTCGCGCACCGGCTGACCACCGCTGCCCGGGCGGACCGGATCGTGGTGCTATCCGACGGCCGCATCATCGAGGACGGCAGCCACCAGCAGCTGCTGGCCGCCGGCGGCAGCTACGCCGAGCTGTGGCGTTCCTACCAGGCCGGCTCAGTCATCGATGGCTCCGTGGTCGACGACGTCGCCGACATAGCCGGGGCCGTGCCGGTCCGGAGCGCAGTCATCACCGACTAGCGGCCGGTCGCCGTGCTGGTGGTCGGCCTGCAGGGTGGCATGGACGATCCGGTGGGTCTGGGCCAGCACCCGCCGGACGCCCCGCGCCACCTCGTGGCAGTCGTGGCTGGCATCGATCACCAGGTGCGCCGACAGCGCCGGCTCACCGGCGCCCAGATCCCAGACGTGCAGGTCGTGCACCTCCCGCACGCCGGCCACCGCCGCCATCGAGCGGCCGATCCGGGCCGGGTCGGTGCCGTTCGGCGCGGCCTCCAGGAACACCCGTCCGGCTGAGCGCACCAGTCCTACCCCGCTGGAAGCCATCAGCCCCGCGACCACCAGCGACGCCACCGCGTCGGCCCGGACCCAGCCGGTCAGCAGCATCACCGCCCCGGCGACCGCGGTCGCCACGAACGCCCACAGGTCGGTCATCAGGTGCGCCAGCGCGCCGCGGACGTTCAGGCTGTCCTGGTCGGCCTTGGCCGTCAGCAGAACCGCCAGCAGGTTGACCGCGATCCCGATCACCGCGACCGCCAGCACGGCGCCGCCCGGCACGTCCGGTGGGTCGAGCAGCCGCCGGACCGCCGCGACCCCGAACCAGGCGGCGAGCAGCAGCAGCGTGATGCCGTTGGCCTGGGCTGAGACGGCGTCGATCCTGGTGAAACCGTAGGTGTAGGCGCCGCGGGCCGGGCGCTGGGAAATCCTGGACGCGACGATCGCGACCGCCAGTGCGCCGGCGTCGGTGAGCAGGTGGCCGGCGTCGGTGAGCAGGGCCAGTGACCCGACGGCCAGGCCCACCGTCACCTCGCACACGCCGAAGGCGACGATCACCGCCAGCGCGGCCGACAACCATCGCCGATCGGCTTCGGCGCTGCCGTGCGACTGTGCCCCGTGCCGGTGCGGACCGTTGTGCTGGCTGCGGCCGCGCTGGCCGCCGTCCTCGCTGCCGTGCTGCTCGCCGGCGGCGGAGGTGGGATTCACCGCCCCAGCATGAGTCGGTGGCTGCTGCCCGTCAATCGTGGGCCTGCCTGGCCCGCCGCTCACCGAACCGGCACTCACCAGCCGGCGTGCAGCGGCCGGCCCTCGGCATAGCCGGCCGTGCTCTGGATGCCCACGATGGCCCGGTCGGCGAACTCGGCGATGGTCCGGGCGCCGGCGTAGGTGAAGGCGGACCGGACGCCGGCGATGATCGCGTCGATCAGGTCCTCGACCCCCGGCCGGGCCGGATCCAGGAACTGCCGGCCGGAGGAGATGCCCTCCTCGAACAGCGCTTTGCGGGCCCGCTCGAACGCCGACTCCCTCGTCGTCCGGTTGGCCACCGCCCGGGCCGACGCCATTCCGAAGCTGTCCTTGTAGACCCGGCCGTCGGCCGCGATCTTGAGGTCGCCCGGTGATTCGTAGGTGCCGGCGAACCAGGAGCCCACCATCACCGACGAGGCTCCGGCCGCCAGCGCGAGCGCGACGTCGCGCGGGTGCCGGATGCCGCCGTCGGCCCAGACGTGCTTTCCCCGCCCGCGAGCCGCCTGGGCACACTCCAGGACGGCCGAGAACTGCGGCCGGCCAACCCCCGTCATCATCCGGGTGGTGCACATCGCTCCGGGGCCGACGCCGACCTTGACGATGTCGGCGCCGGCGTCGATCAGGTCCGCGACCCCGGCGGCCGACACCACGTTCCCGGCCACCACCGGCACCCGCGGATCGAGCGAGCGAACCGCCGCCAGCGCCTCCATCATCCGGTGCTGGTGCCCGTGCGCGGTATCCATCACCAGCAGGTCGATGCCGGTGGCCAGCAGCCGTTCGGCCTTGATCCGCACGTCGCCGTTGACGCCCAGCGCCGCGCCGACCCGCAACCGGCCGGCGGCATCGACGGCCGGCTCGTACAGCGTGGAGCGCAGGGCGGCCGTCCGGGTCAGCACGCCGACCAGCCGGCCGTCGTCGTCGATGACCGGCGCGAGCCTGCGGTGCTCCTCGGCCAGCAGGTCGAACGCCTCCCGGGCCCCGGTCTTGGCAGGAAGCGTCAGCAGCCGGGTCGACATCACCTGCGACAGCTGGGCGAAGCGGTCGGCGCCGGCGCAGTCCCGCTCGGTGACCACGCCCACCGGACGCCCCTCGGAGACGACCACCAGCGCGCCGCAGGCCCGTTTGGGCAGCAGCGCCAGGGCGTCGGAGACGGTGTCGGTGGGCGCCAGCGTCAGCGCCGTCTCGTGCACCAGGTCCCGCCGCTTCACCCAGGCCACCACCTCGGCGACCACGTCGACCGGGATGTCCTGGGGCAGCACGGTGATCCCGCCCCGGCGAGCCACCGTCTCGGCCATCCGGCGGCCGGCCACCGCGGTCATGTTCGCCACCACCAGCGGGATGGTGGCGCCGCTGCCGTCGGTGGTCGAGAGGTCCACATCGAACCGGGACGCCACGTCGGAGGACCTCGGGACCATGAACACGTCCTCGTAGGTCAGGTCATGAGACGGCTGGAGGCCGTTGAGAAACTCCACGTTCGCGGCAGTCTACCGGGGGTGCGGTATCACCTCGGCCGGCCGCCTACTCTGGTTGGTTGTGAGCATCGCGGTCTTCGACATCGACGGCGTGGTGGCCGACGTCCGGCACCGGCTGCACCTGCTGGAGAGGCGGCCGAAGGACTGGCCGGGGTTCTTCGCCGCGGCGGCCGACGACCCGGGCCTGGCGGAGGGAATGAGCCGGGTGCTGGCCGCCGTCGAGGAACATGAGATCGTGTGGCTGACCGGCCGCCCGAACTCGCTGCGGGCGGTGACCCGCCGCTGGCTGGCCGACCACGGGTTGCCCGGAACCGAGCTGATCATGCGTGGCCAGCGGGACTTCCGGCCGGCGCCGGCGCTCAAGCTGGCCGAGCTGGCCACGCTGAAGGCCCGTCAGGTCGAGCTGTTCGTCGATGACGACGCCAAGGTGGTCGCCGCGGCAGCCGAAGCCGGCTTTCCCGCGGTGCTGGCGGACTGGATGGCGGCCGCTCCGGTGCTCTCGCAGGCTCAGGACCAGGCCGGCCGGACCTGAGAGGTGAGGGCTTCTTGAGGGAAAAATTAGGCTTTATGGTGTGACGGCCGGCACTCCAGGCGTAGTTTCGGTGTTAAGATTCCAATTCGAGAACGGTTGACGCGCAACGCACGAATCGCGCTGTAATCGCTCTCGGACCGAGGAACATTGATGTGCGCAGAACCACAATCTGGTAGACACGACGTAGGCACTTACGAAGCTAGGACGCAGGCAGATGAGTCACTTTGAAGATTCGATGGCACTCGGCGGGATAGCTGGGCCGGACCACCCCGCGGTCCGCAGGCCGTGCACCCATGAGCCCCGTTGTCCCGACGCGGCAGGGGCTGACCGCGACGCCGCCCACGTGATCGCCTGCCACCCGGAGCAGGGCTGGAGCCTGCTGTGCAACGGGATCGTCCTGTTCGAGGACTCCGGCGAGATCCTTCCGGACGGCCACTGCATCCACGCCCGGCGCGCGGAGCTGACCGCCGCGGCGCTGCACCGGGTGGCCTGAGCTCTCCCGCCGCCTGCCGCGGGCGGGCGCCCAATTTGCCCAATTCTGCTCACCGGCCCACGGGGCCGGTGAGCAGAGTCGCGTCTATCCCCGTCCAGGCTCAGGCGTAGTCGGCCACCGGCGGACACGAGCACACCAGGTTGCGGTCGCCGTAGGCGCCGTCGATCCGGCGCACCGGCGCCCAGTACTTCGACATCGGATCCACCCCGGCCGGGTACACCGCCTGCTCGCGGGTGTACGGGTGGGTCCACTCCCCGACCAGGCACCGCGCGGTGTGCGGGGCGTTGCGCAGCGGGTTGTCCTGGGCGGGCCAGCTGCCGGCGCGCAGCTGGTCGATCTCGGCCCGGATCGCGATCATCGCGTCGATGAACCGGTCGATCTCGGCTAGGTCCTCGCTCTCGGTGGGCTCCACCATCAGGGTGCCAGCCACCGGGAACGACATGGTCGGCGCGTGGAAGCCGTAGTCGATCAACCGCTTGGCGACATCATCGACCGTGACTCCGGTTTCCCGGGTGATCTGACGCAGATCCAGGATGCACTCGTGGGCCACCAGGCCGCGGGCGCCGGTGTAGAGCACCGGGTAGTGCTCGTTGAGCCGGGCGGCGATGTAGTTGGCCGACAGGATCGCGGTGGCGGTGGCGGCGACCAGGCCGTCCGGCCCCATCAGCCGCAGGTACGCCCAGGTGATCGGCAGGATCGAGGCTGATCCCCACGGCGCGGCCGCGATCGCTCCCGGCCCGGTTTCCGGCCCGGCCAGCGGCTGCAGTGGGTGGTTGGGCAGGAACGGGGCGAGGTGCTCGCGGACCGCCACCGGCCCGACGCCGGGGCCACCGCCACCATGCGGGATGCAGAAGGTCTTGTGCAGGTTCAGGTGCGAGACGTCGGCGCCGAATGTGCCTGGCCGGGCCAGCCCCACCATCGCGTTCAGGTTCGCGCCGTCGACATACACCTGGCCGCCGGCAGCGTGCACCAGCTCGCAGACCTCGCCGATATGGTCCTCGAACACGCCGTGCGTGGACGGGTAGGTCACCATGATCGCGGCCAGCTTGTCGGCGTGCTGGGCGATCTTGGCCTTGAGGTCGGCCAGGTCCACCTCGCCCTCGTCGCCGCTGGTGGCCACCACCACCACCTTCATGCCCGCCAGCACCGCCGACGCCGCGTTCGTGCCGTGCGCGCTGGCCGGGATCAGGCAGACGTTGCGGCCGGCGTCGCCCCGGCTCTGGTGGTAGGAGTGGATCGCGAGCAGGCCGGCGAACTCGCCCTGTGCTCCGGCGTTGGGCTGCAGCGACACCGCGTCGTAGCCGGTGATCTCGGTCAGCCAGCTCTGCAGGTCGGCGATCAGCGCGGTGTAGCCGTCGAACTGGCCCTGCGGCGCGAACGGGTGGATGTTGGCGAAGCCCGGGTTGGTGACCGGCTCCATCTCGGTGGTCCCGTTGAGCTTCATGGTGCAGGAGCCGAGCGGGATCATCCCGCGGTCCAGGGCGTAGTCCCGGTCGGCGAGCCTGCGCAGGTAGCGCAGCATCGCCGTCTCGGAGTGGTAGGAGTTGAACACCGGGTGGCTCAGGTAGCCCGACTGGCGGCGTAGCTCCGCCGGCAGCGCGGCCGGCGCTCCGGCCGGCAGCGGCGCCGGCGCCCCGAAGGCAGCCAGCACGTCGGCCAGCACCGCGTCCGTGGTGGCCTCGTCGCAGGCGATCCCGAGGTGGTCGGCGTCGATCAGCCGCAGGTTGATGCCGCGCTCGTCGGCGGCGGCCAGCACCTCGGCGGCCCGGCCGGGCACCCGGACCGTCAGGGTGTCGAAGAATGTCTCGGTCAGCACCTCGACGCCGCCGGCCCGCAGCCCCGCGGCCAGCCTGGCCGCCCGGGCGTGCACGTTGGCGGCGATCGCCCGCAGCCCGGCCGGCCCGTGGTAGACCGCGTACATCGAGGCCATCACCGCCAGCAGCACCTGCGCGGTGCAGATGTTGGAGGTGGCCTTCTCGCGGCGGATGTGCTGCTCACGGGTCTGCAGCGCCAGCCGGTAGGCCCGCTGGCCCTCCGCGTCGACGGAGACCCCGACCAGCCGGCCCGGCAGCTGCCGCTCGAGGCCGGCCCGGATCGCCAGGTAGCCGGCATGCGGGCCGCCGAAGCCCAGCGGCACCCCGAATCGCTGCGAGGTGCCCACCGCGATGTCGGCGCCGAGCTCACCGGGCGAGGTCAGCAGCGTGAGGGCGAGCAGGTCGGCGGCGACCGCGACCACCGCGCCCGCGGTGTGGGCCTCGTCGATCAGCCCGCGCAGGTCCCGAACCGTGCCGGACGCGCCCGGGTACTGCAGCAGCAGGCCGAACACCGAGCCGTCGGCGAGCGCGGCGGCGGCCTGGCCGGCGCCGGGCGCGCAGTCGGCCACCAGCACCCGCAGCCCGAGCGCGCGGGCCCGGGTGCGCACCACGTCGACGGTCTGGGGCAGCACGTCGGCGTCGATCAGGAAGACCTCGGCGCCCTTCTTCGCCGCAGCGGACGTGCGGTGCGCCAGCGCCATCGCCTCCGCCCCGGCGGTGGCCTCGTCCAGCAGCGACGCCCCGGCGGTGGGCAGGCCGGTCAGGTCACCCACCATCGTCTGGAAGTTCAGCAGCGCCTCCAGCCGGCCCTGGCTGATCTCGGGCTGGTACGGGGTGTAGGCGGTGTACCAGGCCGGGCTCTCCAGCACGTTGCGGCGGATCACCGGCGGGGTGATGGTGTCGTAGTAGCCCAGGCCGATCATCGAGGTGCGGGGGGTGTTGCGCGCTGCCAGCACGCGCAGCTCGGCGGCGACCTCGGCCTCGGAGCTGGCCGGCGGCAGCGCCAGGGCCAGCTTGGTGCGGATGCTCTGCGGGATCGCCGCGGCCAGCAGCTCGTCCAGGGTGCTGAAGCCGAGGGCCTTCAGCATCACGGCCTGGTCGGCGGGCTCGGCGACGCCGATGTGGCGGGCGGAGAACGGGGTGAGCTGGGGGACGGCAGCGTTGTCCATGACGACACTCCAACGTAAGACAGGGCCGAAGCAGGCACGGCCGAGCGGCCGGGCTACTCCCCCTCTGTCAGGCTGGCGCCCTTCAGAGCTACCTGCACGCACGGTCCTAGAGCCTGAGAGGTTGGCGGGGAAATTGCCCCTTCGGCGCCGCCCAGCCTGGCTGGACGGACTCTCCCGTGCGCGTGTTGCGGTGACACCAAGGTTACCAGCCTGGCGACCGGAACCGGCCTGACGCGCTAGGCGGTGGCGCTACGGCGCTGCCTGCGGCGGGTCAACTCGTCGGCGGCCTCGGTGACGACCGCGCCGTCGGTGCGCTCGGACGGCAGCGTCGCCAGCGAGCCGGCCAGCTCCCGCAGCGCGCCGCTGACGGCGATGCCGAACACCCCCTGGCCACCGCGCAGCAAGTCGACGACCTCTTCGGAGGAGGTGCACTCATACACCGTGGTGCCGTCGGACAGCAGCGTGATGCGAGCCAGGTCGTCCACCCCGCGTTCCCGCAGCGTGTCGACCGCGAGCCGGATGTTCTGCAGGGAGACACCGGTGTCCAGCAGCCGCTTCACGACCTTGAGCACCAGGATGTCCTTGAAGGAGTACAGCCGCTGGCTGCCCGAGCCGGCCGCGGAGCGGACCGACGGAACTACCAGCCCGGTGCGCGCCCAGTAATCCAGCTGGCGGTAGGTGATGCCGGCCGCGGCGCACGCGGTCGGGCCGCGGTAGCCGACCGAGTCGTCGGAGCCGATGCCTGGCTGGGAGAACAGCTCGCCCTGCTCTGGCGTGTGGTCCAGCACATCGATCTCCTAGCTGCCGCGCACATCACTGCGATTGCCCGAACCGCCTCCGATTCGGCTGAACCAGGCGCGGCACCCATCGAATTGCACCGTGGGTATTTACCGAAGGTATGCCGCGGCGCCTGCGCCGGTCAATGCGCCTCGCCGGATTGCGCACGAAAAAGTAACTGTCGACTTCAGGTACAGACTTCTTGCCGGATCAGGAGCCGCCGGGATGCGGCTCGTCGCCACCCTCGGAACCGGCGAAGTCGTCGGCGGAGATGGTGTCGAGGAACTCCCGGAACCGCTCCACCTCGTCCTCGTCCTCCTCCGGGATCGAGATGCCGGCGGTGGCCAGCACGCTCTCGTCGCCGACAATCGGGGTCTCGGTGCGCAGCGCCAGCGCGATCGCGTCCGAGGGCCGGGCGCTGACGGTCGTTCCGTCGGCGAACTGCAGCTCGGCGTAGAAGACGTCGTCGCGAAGCTCGGTGATCGACACCTGCTTCAGCTCGCCGCCCAGCGCGCCGATCACATCGCGCAGCAGGTCGTGGGTCATCGGTCGCGGCGTCTGGACGCCCTGCTGCTCGAAGGCGATAGCCGAGGCCTCCACCGCGCCGATCCAGATCGGCAGGTAGCGAGCGCCGTCGGATTCCTTGAGCAACACCACCGGCTGATTGGCGGGCAATTCAACTCGCACGCCGACAACTTGTAGCGGATGAAGAGTCATCTGGGCAGCCCTCCTCTGCTGTCGTCGAGACGTGGACGCGAACCCCTTCGAGCCTAGCCGCTCTCGCCCCTCAGCCGACGATCTCGCGTAGCCCAATCTGCACCAGCGCGGCGTGCAGCCGCACCGACAGCGCCGCGAGCTCCCGGACGGTCTCCTCGGCCCGCGCCCGGCCGTCGCCGCTGCGCTGCTTGGCCATCGGACCGGCCACCTGGCCGAACAGGCCGACCTCGCGGTCGGCCGCGGACTTGAAGCCGCGCAGGTGCCGGCCCTCGATGCCGAAGCGGGCCATCTCGGCCACCACCCGGGCGATCGCCAGCGCGTCGTCGTCGTAGTAGCCGCCGGCCCGCTGGCTGATCAGGCCGTACTGCTCGAGCTCGGCCAGCTGGGCCGGGCGCAGGCCGGCGGTGTTGAGCAGCTCCTCCCGGCTCAGCCGCATCGCCGCGGCCGAGGACCGGAAGTGCTCGGGCGTCGGGGCGTTGTCGACGATGGCCGGATGCGCCGCGCGCGGCACCGAGCTGGCTGGCGCCGGGCCGTGCCCGTGGCCCCGGTCGATCGCCTCGAGCTGGTCCTTGATGACCCGCAGCGGCAGGTAGTGGTCACGCTGCTGGCTCAGCACGTACTTCAGCCTGGCCACGTCTGAGCCGGAGAACTTGCGGTAACCAGATGGGGTGCGGTCCGGCTGTACCAGGCCCTGGTCCTCCAGGAACCGGATCTTGGAGATGGTCACGTCCGGGAAGTCGGCGCGCAGCTGGGACAGCACCTCGCCGATCGAGAGCGTTCCCCGGGCCGGCAGGCTGGCGGCGTTCACGAACGGCCTCCGCCGCGAGGCAGCGAGGTCAGGTACACCAGCCGGAACTTGCCGATCTGTACCTCGTCGCCGCCGGCCAGGGCCGCCGAGTCGATGCGCTCGCGGTTGACGTAGGTGCCGTTCAGGCTGCCCACGTCATAGACGGTGAAGCCGGCACCATCCCGGCGGAACTCCACGTGCCGGCGCGAGACGGTGACGTCGTCGAGGAAGATGTCGCTGTCGGGATGCCGGCCGGCCGTCGTGACGTCCTGGTCGAGCAGGAAGCGGCTGCCGGCGTTCGGGCCGCGCTTGACCACCAGCAGCGCCGAGCCCGGGGACAGGGCGTCGATCGCCCGCTGATGGACTTCGGGCGAGAACTCGTCGCTGTCCGTCCCGCTGACCGGGGAGAACCCGGCGGACAGGATCGAGGTCACGTCCGGGCCGCCAGGGCGGCCGCCGGCGGGTGGGTTGGCGCCGGCCAACGGAGTCCCGCACTGCGCGCAGTATCGGCTTTCAGCTGAGTTCTCGGTGCCACACGCGGTGCAGAACACTGGCGCAAACGCCCTTTCTCTTCTGGTGCCGACCTCCAGGAACGGATCCGATCGACGACCAGGCAAGCCTGGCAGACCGGTGCCACCGAGCCTAGTTCGCCCCGCGGTAAAGGGTCAACGCGAGGTGGAGGTTCACTCGGCGGTGGCCTGGCCGTAGGCCTCGGCGTCCAGCAGCGAATCGAGCACCGAGGGGTCGGCGACCTCGAACTCAGCGATCCAGCCGGCCCCGTACGGGTCGGTGTTCACCAGCTCGGGGTTCTCGTCCAGGGCCTCGTTGCGGGCGACCACCGAGCCCGCGACCGGGGCGTAGAGATCGGAGACGCTCTTGGTGGACTCCACCTCGCCGAAGGTGTCCCCGGACTCCACCGTGGAGTCGACTCCGTGCACCGACACGAACACGATGTCGCCGAGGGAGCTCTGGGCGAAGTCGGTGATGCCGACCCGGACGGTATTGCCCTCGGTCACCTTGGCCCACTCGTGGTCGGTGGTGTAACGCAGGTCGGGTGGGATCTCTGCCATGTCGGGGTCACCTCGTCAGCGAGAAGGGCGGAAGGAAGCCGGTTCGGTGCTGGTGCGCCCCCGGCCCGCGCGCAGGCACGGTGCGGGCGACCTTACCGCCTGGCGCCCGGACGAGTTCACTTGCCGGTCGGGGTGGCGTACTTGGGAGTCGGGATGGTCCGGGTGGCGGTGATGCTGAGCACCGACTGCTCGGCGATGGCGACCTCGCCGCCGGCCGCGTGCACCGTGTTCACCACCCCGCCCTGGATGTTCAGCGCGGTGCCGAGGGTGTTGGGGTCACCGATCGCCAGCACCTCGTAGGGCTCCTGCAGCGGCGTCCGGTCCAGCAGGACGCCGGAGCCGGAGTCGGTGAACGCGCTGGAGGTGCCGATCCGGACCGGGCCGAACTGGATCACCTCCGCTCCGGCGCCGCGCAGCTCCTCCACCACGTCGAGCAGCTCCTCGGCCCGCAGCGCGTGCTGCGGGTCGGTGATGCTCACCCGGATCCCTGGCCCGTGCGCGGGCGCCGCGCCGGTCAGGACGGCCAGCGCGTCGGCCTGCCGCTGGGCCTCCTGACGGGCCGCGGCGTTGTTGCTGCCGCTCTCCGACAGCCGCCGCTTGGCTGCCTGCAGGTCATCGATCTGGCCCTGCAGCCGCTCGATCCGGCTGTTCTGGTCGTCGAGGATCCGGACCAGGTCGGCCTCCCGGGCGCCAGCCAGCGCGTCGGTCTGGGAGTTGGACCGGACCTGCACGGCCAGCCCGAAGCCGAGCATCGCCAGCAACGCCCCGATCAGGGCGGTGGCCCGGTGGTTGCGGACCCAGCGCGGCGGGCGGGTGGCTGCCGGGGCGGCGTCGGTGGCCTCGTGCGCGCCGTTCCTGGCTGCCGGGGCGGTGGTAGCCGCGGCAGCGTCGTTGTTGGCCGCTTCGGCGTCGTTGTTGGCCGCGGCGGCGGCGTTGTCGCGCGGGGGTTCGGCCGGCGGCCCGGCTCGGGTCGCCATCTCAGGCCCGGAACAGGTGACGGCGGATGGCCGCGGCATTGCCGAAGATCCGGATGCCGAGCACCACCACCACCGCCGTGGACAGCTGGCCGCCGACCCCGAGCTTGTCCCCCATGAACACGATCAGGGCGGCGACCAGCACGTTGGAGACGAAGGAGACCACGAACACCTTGGCCACGAAGATGCCGTCGAGCCGGGCCCGGACGCCGCCGAAGACCGCGTCCAGCGCGGCCACCACGGCGATGGGGAGGTAGGGCTCCAGCCACAGCGGCACGGTGGGGCGGAACACGATGCCCAGCACCACGCCGATGACCAGGGCGATCGCGGCAATCATCGAGGGGACTCCGTAGCAGACGGGGACGAGCTCGGGCGGCCGCCGGATCCGGGCGCCGGCCCGGGGCCGGCCGTTCCTAGACCCGCGTAGTGCGGCTCGGTCACGGTAACCGACTGCAGCCGCAGCCCGGACTTGCCGGCGAACCGGAAGGTGATCCCTTCCACAGCGGCCATCGTCTTGAGCTGCCGGGCGATGCCCGAGTCGGCGAAGGCGACCAGCAGGCCGTCCCGGTCCCCGATCGCCTCGATCGTGTACGGCGCGCTGATCGGCTGGAAGTCGACCAGCACGGACTCGCCGGCGAACCGGATGAACGAGGTGGCGGTCAGCCGCAGGTGGTTCACCGCGACCGCCTCCGCGCCCGCTGCCCACAGCTGGTTGACCACCGCCCGGATATCGCGGTCGTGCAGGACCGCCACCTGGTCCTGCGGCGTCGTGCCGGGACGGCCGGCGGCCGGCGAGGTCGCCGGTGGCGGCTCGTCGAGGGAGATCTGCACGCCGGGGCCGGTGACCGGCAGCGAGCCCGACTCCAGCTCCATCCGCTTCAGCTCGTCGTCGTTGCCGGGCAGCTGGGCGTTGCGCAGGCCGGCCACCTCGCCGGCCAGCGCCTTGGCCCGCGCGTCCAGGGAGTTGCCGGCCGCCTGCAGCCGCTCGACCCGGACGATCAGGTCCTTGCGGGCCGTTTCGCGGGCGGGTGCCGACCGGTGCTGCTGCTGATAGGCCACCACCAGCAGCAGTCCCACCGCGATGCAGGCCAGCCACAGCAGCGGCCCGTCCCACCACCGGCGGGCTCGGGACGGCTGTGAGCCGCCCGCGGACCGGACAGCCAGCCGGTACCCGGGATCGAGCGGGTTGGCCAGCAGATCGTCGAGCATCGCGGTGCTGCGGTTGGCCGGGCCCGCGGCTGGCCGCATCGTCCCGGCCATTCAGACCACCACCGGCGCGCTGACCACCCGGCGGAACTGGATCAGGTAGAGCGCACCGGCCCACAGGTAGAGCCCGGTGCCCCAGATCGTGAACGCCCACGCGATCGGCTTGGCGACGGCCCCCAGGGCGCCCGGGTGCGAGCCGATCAGCAGCAACGGAAAGGCGTACAGCAGGTTGAAGGTCGCCGCCTTGCCGAGATAGTGCACCGGCAGCCCGGTCAGCCCGCGCCGGCGCAGGGCGGGCAGGGTGCCGGCCAGCACCAGGTCGCGGCCGATCAGCAGCGCCGCCAGCCAGAGCGGGATGACGTGCCGCAGCACCAGGCCGACCAGGGTGGCCAGGATGTAGAGCCGGTCGGCGACCGGATCCAGCAGCGCGCCGAGCCGCGACATCTGGTTCAGCTTGCGGGCCAGCACCCCGTCGGCCCAGTCGGTGATCCCGCTGATCATCAGGATCGCCAGCGCCCAGCCGTCGGCGTGCGGCCCGAGCAGCAGCCAGAGGAA
>Ga0326721_10000234_pt1 | contig 18641 bp, 16 predicted proteins | sample SGPome_FD_203951 | JGI IMG/M metagenome (GOLD analysis project Ga0326721, IMG submission 203951) | Soil microbial communities from Southern Great Plains, Lamont, Oklahoma, United States - SGP_1_2016 | ecosystem: Engineered > Artificial ecosystem > Soil microcosm > Unclassified | place: USA...
TTGCAGGTAGGGTTCGGTGTTCTTCGGACCGGTCAGGACCACCGGGAAGGGCACGTCCTTGTTGTCCGGGTGCATCAGGATGCCCAGCAGGTACAGGAACTCTTCGGCCGTGCCTGCGCCGCCCGGGAAGATGATGATGCCGTGACCGACGCGCACGAAGGCTTCCAGGCGCTTTTCGATGTCCGGCAGGATCACCAGCTCGTTGACGATCGGGTTCGGCGCCTCGGCGGCGATGATGCCCGGCTCGGTCAGGCCCAGGTAGCGGCCACCGACGATCCGTTGCTTGGCGTGCGCGATGGTCGCGCCTTTCATCGGGCCTTTCATGACGCCGGGGCCGCAGCCGGTGCAGATGTCCAGACTGCGCAGGCCCAGCTCGTGGCCGACCTTCTTGGTGTATTTGTATTCTTCGGTGTTGATCGAGTGGCCGCCCCAGCACACCACCATTTTCGGTTCGACACCGGCGCGCAGGGTACGGGCGTTGCGCAGCAGGTGGAACACGTAATCGGTGATGCCTTGAGAGTTGCTCAGGTCGATGCGCTGGCTGTCCAGTTCGCTCTCGGTGTAGACGATGTCGCGCAGGGCGCTGAACAGCATTTCACGGGTGCTGGCGATCATCTCGCCATCGACGAAGGCATCGGCCGGAGCGTTGAGCAGCTCCAGGCGCACGCCACGGTCCTGCTGATGAATGCGGACCTCGAAGTTCTCGTAGGCCTCAAGAATGGTCTTGGCGTTATCGACATGGGCGCCAGTATTGAGAATGGCCAGGGCGCACTGGCGGAACAGGGTGTAGGTGCTGCCTGAGCCCGCAGCGCTGAGCTGCTGGACTTCACGTTGGGACAGGGTTTCAAGGCTGCCTTTTGGGCTTACCGTGGCGTTAATCACTTGTCTTGGGATCATTCTATTTTCCATTAGAGCGATGCAGTCGAGGCGGCAGGGCCTGCGCATCAGGATGGTGAGCATCGAAGACGTTCACGCCTGACGGTATTTTCTACAGCACTTGGGCGCGAATGCAAACGCCGGGCCTCACGCTGCTGCGAGTTCAAAGGGGTGCGCGTCGTCTGAAGGACTGAAAGTCATATAAAGCAGGCACTTGATCGAGACGCCATGCGGCTGAATTTTGACGCACAAGCGGGCCGATAGTGAACCTGACCCATTTAACAGGGTCTGTTAGCTGATGGACTCTCTGGACCGCCTGTGGAAGTGGCTGCCGATATAAAGGATTGCAGGCGTTTTTCAACGCGCCTGATAGGCAGACAGCCCGTCCAGGCAGGAGTTGCAATTGATTTGCCGCTCGCCAGATCCATCGTTAGCCAGCCCGTACGTCGGGGCTTTATTTTCATTCCAGACAAAGATAATCATTGCCATGTCTCGTCATCTTTCAGCACTGCTTTCTCGTGCCCCTGGCCTGTTCACTGCTTCGCGTCATCTCCTCGGCACCGGTCTGCTGGGCGCCGTGCTTTGCGTCCTTACACCCCTTACCGCTCAGGCGGCGGACAGCGAGCGCTGGGTGAGTGACAGCCTGACCACCTACGTGCGCAGCGGCCCGACTGACGGGCATCGCATTGTCGGCACGCTCAAGTCCGGGCAGAAAGTGGAACTGCTCAGCACCTCGGGCAATTTCAGCCAGGTGCGAGGCGAGGGGGGCAGCACCGTGTGGATTCCCAGCAGTGATCTGCAGGAAGTCCCTGGCCAGGCCGAGCGGGTGCCGCAGCTGACCCAGCAGGTCGCAGAACTGACCGAACAATTGAACGGCATCGACAACACCTGGAAAACCCGCGTGCAAGGCATGCAGGAAACCCTGGATGCGCGCAAGAAGCTGGTCGATGAACTGGAAGCGCGTACCAAGACCCTCAACGATCAATTGGCTGACTCACAGGCCGAGCTGCGTTCCACTCAGGCCCGCCTGGGTGACGAGAACAAGCAGGTGATGATGCGCTACATGGTCTACGGTGGCAGCATTGCTGGCGCTGGACTGCTGGTTGGTCTGATCCTGCCGGCACTGACCCGGGGCCGCAAGAAGAACGACGGCTGGGTGTAACGCTCTATCCGCATGCCGCAGCCCTCGAGTATCGGGGCGCTGCGGTGGAGGGCAATCCTGCGATGTGACTCGCGTCTCTGTAATAGCCTTTGCGCTCCTGCTTTTTTGATCCGCCTCGCAAAAAATCCTGCCTGTCCTCGATGCAATCAGTCGCGAAGTCGATGTTCGCTCTATAGTTTCTGCCTGAGTGGTCGAAAAACTGGCTGTTGCCCTGAACTGAATCACGCGATAGAGCGATCAGGGCTATATGTGGCATGTGGCCATTAGTTAACATGCGCATCGATGCTGGACCTGGAAAAGTCGTTCAGGCCTTGGGTCTTATATTTTCACCCTCTCCTGTGTAGGAATCCGGATGCTGGCGTACAACCAAAAAAGCTTTCTTATCGTTGATGACTTCTCCGACTTTCGCAGTTCGGTGCGGTCGATGCTGCGTGAGCTGGGCGTCAAGGAAGTGGACACCGCCGACTCCGGCGAGCAGGCCCTGCGCATGTGCTCGCAAAAGCGTTATGACTTTGTGCTGCATGATTTCAATCTGGGCGATGGTCGCAAGAACGGTCAACAGGTGCTGGAAGACCTGATGGTCGAGCGACTGCTGAGCTACGAAAGCGTTTTCATTATGGTCACCGCCGAGAACAGTCAGGCCATGGTCATGAGCGCCCTGGAGTGGGAGCCCGATGGCTACCTGACCAAGCCGTTCAACCGCGCAGGCCTGGCCCAGCGTCTGGAAAAGCTGGTGCAGCGCAAGAGCCTGCTCAAGCCGATTCTGCAGGCGCTGGACCGTCGCAAGCCCGCCGAAGTGCTGGTCGCGTGCAACAAGCTGATCGAGCAGGATCCGCGCTATGCGCCGTTGTGTCTGCGCTACAAGGCCGATGCGCTGCGTGATCTGAAACAGAACGAGCCGCTGGAAGCGTTTCTCAGGACCATCCTGGCCGACCGTGCCACGCCCTGGGCGTATGCCGCGCTGGGCAGTCTGCTGCTCAAGCGCGGCAAGGTCACCGAGGCGGAGGCCGTTTACGAACAGGCGATCAAGGCCTTTCCGACCATGCCTGCATTGTACGACGGCCTCGCCGAAGTGCTGGTGACCCGCGGCGATGCCAAGCGTGCGCAAAGTGCCTTGGAGAACGCCGTGCGCCTTTCGCCGTTGGCGGTACGTCGCCAGAAAATGCTGGGCAAGCTGGCGATGGGCAACGAAGACTTTGAAAGCGCTTCCAAGGCCTTTCGTCAGGCCGTTTCTCAAGGTGCACATTCACGTTTCAAGGACCCGGAAACCAACCTGGGTCTGGCTCATGCCCTGATCAGTAAGGGCGGCGACCAGGGACTGGATGCGCGCACGCGTGTCGAGATCAACAACGCGCTGGGCGATGTGGCCAAGGAACACACCAACGACGAAGGTCTTCAAGTGCGCACGCGCCTTATGAAAGCCGCCAGTCTGCAGCACTCGGACCCGGAAACCGCCGCCAAGCTCACCGAGCAGGCGATGGCCAGGCTTGAAGGTATGGAGCAGTTCCTCAGTGCCGACGCAGCCCTGCTGGTGGCGTCACAGCTCAAGCAATTGGGTCAGGAAGAGGCGGGCGCGGGCGTGCTGAAAAACTGCGCGGAAGTCTATGGTGATGACCCGGCCGTGATGAAGAGCGTGGCCAGCATGACCGACGATCCCGCCATTCTGGGTGCGAACAAGGCCGCCATCGATTTCAACCTGCAGGGCGTGCGCAGCTACAAGGCGGGCAACCTGCCAGAGGCGCAGGAGCATTTCCGTCGTGCCCTGGCCTTGCAGCCCAAGAACATCAGCATCGCGCTGAACATGGCGCAGTCGCTGCTGCATCCGGGGCAGAACCTCGGGCAGGCGGGACTCGAGGAATGCCGCGCCAGCCTGAAAATGGTCGGCATGATCCCGGACAGCGATTCACGTTATGAGCGTTATCAGAAACTCAGGGAAAGGGCGTTTGGCGCATGAGCGAAGAGCAGCAACAGGGACTCGATTTTTCCATGGTGATTGCTTCCACCGTGCACGACATGAAGAACTCGCTGGCAACGCTGACCCAGGCGCACAGCGAGTGGCTGGCGAAGCTCTCCGTCCAGCAACGCGACACCCCGGAGCATGGGGTGATCGAGTACGAGTTTGCCAACCTCAACGGCATGCTGGTGCAGTTGCTGGGCCTGTACAAACTCGGGGTCAACCAGCTGCCTTTGCGTCCCGATTATCACGAGCTGGACGATTTCATCGAAGCACAGCTGGCGCATCATCAGGAGGTACTGGCCAGTCGCGGTATCGTCGCTCGGGTGGATATCACGGATGCAAGCCCACTGGGATTTTTCGACCGCGAACTGGTCGGATCGGTGGTGGGCAATATCATCGTCAACGCGATTGGTTTTGCCCGCGAGCAATTGGCGATCAGCATCGCTGAACAAGACGGTCAGTTGAAAATCACCATCAATGACGACGGCCCCGGTTATCCGGCTTACCTGATTGAGCGCCAGACCGATTATGTGCAGGGCATCAATCAGGGCACGGGCAGCACCGGCCTGGGCCTTTACTTCGCCGCACACATTGCCCGCTTGCATGTGCGCAACGGCATCCAGGGACGGATCGAGATCGCCAACGGCGGCGTGCTGGGCGGGGCGATGTTCAGCATCTATCTGCCCTGAGCGAAAGAAGCAGTCGCACCTCTTCATTATATTGACGCAGCGCGCGGTGCCCGCGCCGAATCACCGAGGCCTTGAGCGTCATCTTTTTGGCTTTCAGGCCTCGGCGTATTGCCTCCTGCCTACTGAAACCCCCGTATTCACGGCACCTTCACCTGTTCAACAGCTTGGTTCGATTATTGCTATATCGCTCTCAGGCGTCGGCTTTGGTCTTCGCAAAATCAATTCAATAGCGGGCTGTCCGGGAGCATAGAGATGGAAGACAAAGTACTCAGGCTGATCGAAGAAGCGATGGAAGCAGACGAAGGCAGTCTGAGCAGGGGTCAGAACCTTGACTGGGATTCCATTGCGGTCCTGACCTTCATGTCGCTGGCCGACGAACATCTGGGCAAGACCCTGGCAGCGAATCGTCTCAACGGCTGCAAGACGGTGGACGATGTGATCGATCTCGTCACAGAGAAGTAAGTAGTCAGTCTCTTTTCAAATCGTATGAATCGGCCCTCAAGGGGAATGTTGGGTGGTGAGTAGTCCTTTTTCACTGAGCGGCAAAGTGGTGATGGTGACAGGTGCCTCTTCCGGTATCGGCAGCCAGGTTGCGATCTGGTTGAGTCAACAGGGCGCGCGCGTGGTGCTGGTGGCCAGAAATACCGAGCGCCTTGAAGCGACCAGGCTTCAGCTCCATGGCGAAGGTCATGGGGTCGAACCTTTCGATCTGCTGCAGGGTGCTGCTGTTTCGGGCTGGATGCGCAACCTGGCCAGGACTTACGCGCCCTTTGACGGGCTTGTACATGCCGCTGGCGTGCAGATGCCGATGCCGATTCGGGCATTGGGACTCGAGCAGTGGGAGACGGTATTCGCCACCAACGTGACTTCCGGCTTTTCGCTGGTCAAGGCCTTCAGGCAGAAAGGGGTGTTCGTTCAGGGTGCCAGCATCGTGCTGCTCTCGTCGGTGATGGCTCAGGCTGCCCAACCCTCCCTGATGGCTTACTGCGCCAGCAAGGGTGCGGTTGAGTCAATGGTCCGCGCTGCGGCGCTGGAGCTGGCCCGCGACGGAATCAGGGTCAATGCGATTGCGCCGGGTGTGGTGAGAACCGAAATGACCCGAACGCTCGAGGATCTGGTGGGTGCCGATTCCATGAAGGCTGTGGAGCAGAAGCACCCACTGGGTTTCGGTGATCCGCTGGATATCGCCTACGCAGTCAATTACCTGCTGTCTCCGGCGGCTCGCTGGGTGACCGGCACGTCGATGGTCGTGGACGGAGGGTATCTGGCCCAATGAATGCCAAAAACCTGCTTATCGTCGGTGCCGGCGCTTTCGGGCGTGAAGTGCACGCGTGGCTGACGGACTGGGTCGCGTTGAATCCGGGCTGGCACATCGCTGGATTCATCAACGATGGACCCGGCTCCACCGAGCGTTTCGATCATTACCCGCCGGTCGTTTCAACCGTGGACGGCTACCAGCCGAAGCCTGACGAGTATCTGGTCTGCGCGATTGGCTCGCCTCAGGGGAAGCGCGCTGTGGTGGAAAAACTGCTCGCCAGGGGCAGCCGGTTTTTCACGCTGATCCATCCCTCGGTCATCATGGGCGAGAATGTCGTGGTGGGTCAGGGCACGGTCATCTGCCCTTCAACCGTGCTGACGGTCGACCTTCGGATCGGTGCATTCGTGACTCTCAATATCGGCTGCCTGATCGGGCACGACGCAGAGATCGGTGATTTCTCTACCTTGAGCGGACATTGCGACATCACCGGGGGGGTGGTGCTGGAAGAGGGCGTTTTCATGGGCACACATGCCAGTGTCCTGCCCAGGGTCAGAATCGGCAAACAGGCTGTAGTCGGAGCGGGCAGTGTTGCAATACGCAATGTGGCCGCAGGCACTACAGTATTCGGTGTACCGGCCAAACGTATCTCGGGGTAATGCTCATGAAGTCTCATGCCAGAATCGTGGACATAGAATATGAACTGCCTGCTCATTCACTGGACAACGAAACGCTGGCCCGGGAATTTCCCGAGTGGGACGTCGAGAAAATCTTCGCCAAGACCGGTATCGGCGAACGGCATATCATCGACAAGGATGAAACCGCGTCCGACCTTGCCTTTCGTGCCTGCGAGAAGCTGTTCCTCAAAGGGGACATTCAGCGCAGCCAGATAGACGCGCTGATCTATTGCACGCAAAGTCCCGATTACGTGCTGCCCGCCACGGCTTGCATCCTGCAGCATCGCCTGCAGTTGCCCACCCAATGCGCCGCCTTCGATTTCAATCAGGGTTGCTCAGGGTTCATCTATGGGCTTGGCATTGCCAAGGGGTTGATCGAGTCAGGCCAATGCCGGAATGTATTGCTGGTAACGGCTGAGACCTACAGCCGCTACATTCACCCGCAGGACAAGAGTGTTCGTACCCTGTTCGGCGATGCTGCGGCCGTTACCCTGATCAGCGCCGCCGAGGGCGGGCCGTTTCTGGAGCGCTTTCGTTATGGCAGCGATGGCTCCGGGGCCGAGAACCTGATTGTGCCCATCGGCGGCGCACGCAGGCCTTCGGCGCAGAATCCGCAGCCTGAAACCCATGAGGACGACAACGGAAACGTGCGTACCGACGCCAACCTGTACATGAACGGCCCGGCGATCTTCGAGTTTTCCATGACACGCGTACCGCAGTTGTTCGCTTCGTTGTTCGACGACGAACTGGCGGCGGCCGATATGGATCTGTTCGTGTTTCACCAGGCCAATCACTTCATGCTGGATGCCCTGCGTCGACGTCTGAAATTACCTGTCGACAAGTTCGTGTCCGCCTTCCAGCACTGCGGCAATACGGTGTCCTGCACCATTCCCATTGCGCTGAAAGAGTCTTTGGACAAGGGTGCGCTCAAACCCGGTGATCGGGTTGCGGCAGTCGGCTTCGGAGTGGGCTATTCGTGGGGCGCGTGCGTCATACACTGGTAAGCGCTACAGATCGCACTCTGTGTTACAGCTGGCTCGAGGCTCTGCGTCATATCACTGACGCAGGGCCTTTTTATTGAGCCTTTTGCCGATCAGCCGCCCACCCAGGCGTTGCGCCAGGCTTGCAGGTGATCGGTGTCCAGCATCCAGCGTTCAATGACAGCCTGCTTCAAGGCTTCGCCCCTTTGCGCGCAGATATCCATCTGCTCGATATGCTCTTCGATGGCACTTATCCAGGCTTGGGTCTCGTTACCCACCTGCGTGACGGGCAGCTCTTCAGGAACATTCAGTACGTCGCTGCAAATGACCGGAAAGCCACAGGCGCCGAATTGCAGCAAGGCCACCGGGCCTTTGCTCTGGTTGACCCGATTGGACTCGGCGGGCGCGAGTACAAGATCAAGGTTCAGACCGGCCAGCATCCCTGGGAGCAGCGCTCCTTCTACAGGCGAGCGCAGTTCGTGGATAAAAGGTCGTAGCCAGCGCGTACACGGCCCCATGACGACCCATTCCACGCGGTCCGCCAGCGTCTTGATGACCTCCGACAGGATCAACAGGTCGCCCAGTTCGCCCGCTGTGCCGACCCAGCCGACTCGAGGTTTCGGATGCGTCTGACGCTGGCTTTGCAGATTCAGCCATGAATCTGACGCCAGCCGGGTTTCAATGACCTGAACGTTGGTGTGCGAGTCGCCCAGCAGATCCGCCAGCGCTCTCGTGGGGACAGTGATCAGGTCTGCACGTCCCAGGCCGTGGCGCAGAGACGCTTCAATCGCAGCGAGAGGTGCTGCGGTCTTGTCGATCTCGGCGTACGCCGGGTATTGCGGCAGATCGTAGATGACTCGAGCATGGGTGTGATCCTTGATCGCATTGATGCTGGTGACCAGGCCATCGTTGATCGGACCTTGCACAACGACGGTATCGGGGCTGAGTCTGGCGATCTCCACGAGCGGCAACGGTGTGTGGCTGAGGATGCCGTCCACTGCAAGCCCTACACGCAGATTGTGAAGGACCGCGCCGATTCGATCGCCGGCGGTTCCACGATCACCGGGTTGCACGAGCACCACCGGCAGCGGGCGATGCGTCAACGGCCGCCAGCTCAATTCCGGATTGTTCTGGGTGACAAAACGCTCTGTCAGGGACAGTTGGACGCTGTAGGCCGGGTCCCATGCCATGTAATGCAGCCAGCGATGGGCGAGGGCGCGTGTCGCGAAATCCATCGCTTCGGCATCGGGCTGTGACTCGTCAGGACGCAGGGCAACAATGGCATGCGGCGTCCAGACGACCAGGTGTCCTGCGCTGCGAGCCCTCAGGCAGAGGTCTACATCACGGAAATGCAGAGGAAAAAGGTGTTCGTCCAGGCCTTCGATCTCGTCATGCACTGACTTGCGAATCATCAGGCAGGAACCGCTGACGGCACTGTAGTTTTGATCGGTTTCCAGACGTTGCGCGAAGCTCGCGCAGGTCGCCGCGTCTTCGGCGGTGATCGCACAAGCGGTACCATCGAGCCCCACGATGATCCCGGCTTCCACCATTTTGCTGTCAGGTGAAATGATGTTGGCGCCCACGATGCCTACTTCAGGACGCAGCGCGTGATTGAGGAGTTGTTCGAGCCAGTCCGGCTGGACGATCAGGGTGTTGCTGTCGAGCATCAGCAAATAGTCGCCCCGAGCGTGGTTGGCGGCGGCATTGAACAGTGCTGATGGGCTCACCGTCTGCTCGTGGTGTAGGACGCGGATGCGCTGCGATTGCATCGACTCCAGTGTTGTCAGCCATTCGGTGGTCTGCGCCGACTGGCTGTTGTTGTCGCAGATCAGAATTTCGTAGAACGGGTACGTCGTGTGTTCCAGAATGCTTTCGACACAGGGCAGCAGCGTCTGCAGTTGGTCCTGAGAGGTAACGAGGATCGTGATCAGCGGCTGATCGGCGTGGCCGTATTCGATCCGGTAACGTCCCGATTCAAGCGCATGCACCTGGCCGTCGGCATAGCCGCGCGCGAGCAAATGTCGTTGCAGCGTACGCGCTTCATCATAATTGTCCTGCGCTTGCCTGAGTGGCGAGATGGCAATCGGCTCGGCTACATGGACGAATTCGGTAAAGCTTGAATCTTCGATCAGGCGCAGTATCAGATCGAGCTCGGTAGCCTGAGCGTGGCCTGGATCGAAGCCGCCCACCGCCAGGGCTTTTTCGCGGTTGAACAGCCAGTTGCGGCTGGTGGCCGACGGACAGGCCAGCAGGTAATCCAGACTGAAACCTGGCTGAAAGACCAGATGAGCGCCTGTTTGAGCATGCAGGGTCACTTCGTCACCGAAGACCGCGCAGGCGTGGGGCGCTTCGATCATCTTCATGACGGCGCATAGCAGGCCGCTCGGGGTAAAGGTGGTACCTGCGTCTACCAGCATCCACCAGTCGTGATCATGTTCCTGCATCAGATCGTTGATGACCGTGGCACGGTTGTCCAGGCTCGCCTCCCGCCAGGGCAACTGGGTCTGAAGCGGTGTCTGCTGATCCCGGTCGTAGTCGGCCAGTACGAAAACCTTGAGCTTGTCGAGCAGAGGCGCATCGGACGCCATGCTTTGCAGCGTGCTCAGCACTCGCTCGGCCTGCTGATCGAAATCGGAAACGACGATGGCAATCGACGGGCCACCGTTGTGCTGCTGCAAGTGTTCATGCAGGAGGGCATGCTGAGCGGGCGTGGGCCTGCGCTGCCCAAGCCAGCTGGCCACGCGGGTGTTGCGAACAGTGGCCTGGGACCTTCTGTCGAAGTAGCCCAGCAGGTCCATGTTCTGAACATTGTCGCGCTGGGTCAGTGGCGCAATCCTGACCTTGCCATTGAGCTCGTCGGGACGGATCCAGCCCAGTTCGCCGGGAATTCGATGGAGGTTGGCGTGACCTTCGCGAGGCAGGGTGGGATCTTTTCTGAACGCCTCGCTGCTCTGTTGTTCGGAGACGCGGAAATAGGACAGAGGGCGGGCGAGCATTGCCAGATTGCCCTGACGCAGCAGTTTGACGTACATCGCCAGGTCGCCCAGCCCCCAGATCAGCACTTGATTCAGGGACATGATGTCCTGTCCGAAGGCCAGCAGGTCTTCGCGGCGACACATGACCGCGCTCGGTTCACCCACGAAGTTGACGGGATACTGGGCCAGAAAGGACACCAGCTCCGGGCCGTTCAGCACTACGTTCTTGCCGAATGGGTAAGCCGTGTACAGGTTGTCGGCCAGCATCGCACCGCTGGCGTCGATTCGTTTTCGTGTCGCTGACACGATCTTGATATCAGGGCTGTCATGCATGACATCGAACATCAGGCGCACGCAGTCGGTGAGCAGGATGTCATCGTCGTAGAGAAATTTGATGTAATCGCCGCGTGCCAGTGACACGCCAAGCGCGATGTTGTGAGGCTCGCCCAGTGGCGTGTCATTTTTGCTGTAGTGAATCGGCCAGCGACTCTGCGGCCTGAGTTTTTCGACAATGTCCCTGATGCCGTCGTCACGGCAGTCGTCAGTGACAATGATCTCGATGTCGTCGTGATTCTGACGCAGCGCACTGGCAAGCGCCGCTTCGAAAAAAGCCGGTTTATAAGCAGGGATGACAATACTGACCAGGCGTGAAGAACTCATCGCAATACCATGTGAAGAAGTGTTGAGAGCCCACCGGGCAAGCCGGTCGACATCCATGATCGGCTGCTGTCGTCAGGCCTTGCGGCCCACATACAGAACCGACTGATCAGTAATGCCGTGCTGCCGGAATACGCCTTCGCCGAACGCTTCAGAACCCAGCGCATCGACCTTGAAACCGGACGCCTCCAGACGCGAAACGAAGTCATGCCTGGCGTACATCCGCACATGATCGTCCTGACCGAAGCGCGCCCAGCGCTCATCGACGCTGGACTCATCGGGGTCTTCTTCGGTGTCGGTCGCGGTCAGCAGAATCGGCACCATCAGGATCGCAGAGCCACCCCGGGCCAGAACCCGATGCAGCTCGGACATGGCCTTGCGGTCATCGGGCACATGCTCCAGAACATGCGAACAGACGATGAAATCAAAGGACTCGTCGGCATACAGGTGCATGTCCATGATGTCGACCACGTCATCAGCCAGCGGCGAAAACAGATCGGCAGAGCGATAGCGGGCGTTGGGCAGGCTGCGCAGGAATTTCGACAGCACAACGGCTGGCGCAATGTCGAGAATGCGCAAGGGTTGTCCCGGCGGATTGTTCAGCAGGTGCATGGCAAACAATGCGTAAAGCCGATCCCGGTCCGAGGCCTGGCATTCAGGGCAACTGTATTGGCCAACATTCAGGGTTTCGAAATCGTCCACGCTGTAGAACACGTTCAAACGGTGAAAAATTTCCAGATGACCTCTGTCCATCGGGTAGAAATTCGGAAATCGGCAGGAGCAGACCGGACACGTTCGCATTAGCGGTTCTCGTTACTGGCAGCGACGATGACATTGATGATGCTGTCGAAAGCTTCATCGGTCAGGCTGTCATAAATAGGCAGGCACAGGATCTGGTTCGACAGGCCGGTGGCGATCGGCAAGCGTTCCGGCTTGGCCGAATCCAGACCCCGGTACATCGGGAACGTCGAAATCAGTGGGTAGAAATAGCGGCGGGCCAGAATGTTCTGATCACGCATTCGCTGATACAGCGCGTCGCGTGAAACGGCGAACGTCTCCCGTACCAGCACCGGGAAATACGAGTAGTTATGTTTTTCGGCGCTCTGCCAGACAATCTCTATACCGGGTATCGCTGCCAATGCAGCACGATACAGCTCGTCGATACGCTGGCGCCTGATCAGTGCCTGATCGATGTGCTTGAGCTGAAGCAGGCCGAACGCTGCGTTGATCTCACTCATCTTGCCGTTGATGCCTGGCGCAACCACGGTGACTTCGTCGGCAAAGCCGAAGTTTTTCAAGTAGTCGATACGTTGTTTGGTCTTCAGGTCCGGGCTGACGATGGCGCCGCCTTCGAAGGTGTTGAAGACCTTGGTGGCGTGGAAGCTCAGGATCGACAGGTCGCCATGTCTGAGCAGGCTTTCGCCGCGATGCTGCACGCCGAAGGCATGGGCGGCATCGTAGATGACCTTCAGGCCATAGCGATCGGCGATCTGCTGGATACGGTCGACGTCACACGGGATGCCGTAGCAATGCACCGGCATGATGGCGGTGGTTGCCGGCGTGATAGCTTCTTCGATGCGGTCCGGATCCAGATTGTAGGTGCCTGGCTGGATATCGACGAACACTGGCGTCAGGCTGTTCCACAGCAATGAGTGCGCGGTTGCAACGAACGAGTAGGGCGTGGTGATGACTTCGCCTTTGATCCGCAGCGCTTGAATGGCCGTCATCAAGGCCAGGGTACCGTTGGAAAACAGCGACAGGTGCTGAACGCCCAGATAGCTGGCCAGCTCTTTCTCGAGCTGCTGGTGGAACGGTCCGCCGTTGGTGAGCTGGTGGCTGTCCCATATCTGCTCGAGGTAGGGAATGAATTCCTCAAGGGGCGGCAGCAGGGGACGTGTGACGGGAATCGGTGCGCTCATGAAAAGCTCTCAACACGTGTCGCAGAAGATTGCCGTTCGACAGGTCATTTTTAAGGCGCATGGCGCGTCACGCACAGGCGATCGACATAAAAATGGCGGCCAAACTGTTTTGCCTTGGATAAAAGCAAAAAACCAGCCAAGAGTTCAGTTTGAGCCGTTTGAGGGGGTCGGTTTGTGAGCGGTCTCACGCTATGTTTCAGCGCTTGATATCCCGAATGCCCGTTGCGTATTTTGTAGGCACTGCCGCAGGACGGCCTTAACTCTCAACAAGGATTGAGCAATGAAGCGCAATGACGCCCGTTCGGTTGCCCAGCAACTGGCGGGCATTGATGAAGTGGAATGCGTGACGCCGGACCTCAATGGCGTGCCGCGTGGCAAAGTCATGACTGCCGAAGGCTTTCTGGAAGAGCGGCGGTTGCAGATGGCGCGTGGTGTGCTGTTGCAATGCATCATGGGCGGTTATCCACCCGCACGTTTTTACGGCAGTGATGACGGTGACGTGGCGCTGGTCCCCGACCCTGCGCAGTTGCATTGTCTGCCGTGGAGCGATCAGCCACGTGCACTGGCCATTTGCGACGCCGATGAATTGACCGGTACCAGCTGCGCGCTTTCGACACGCGGTCAGCTCAAGTCCGTCCTTGCGCGCTATGCCGAGTACGGCCTCACTCCGGTGGTAGCCACTGAACTCGAGTTCTTTGTGTTTGCCCCCAATCCGGATCCGCTTCAGGCGTTCGTGCCGCCTGTAGGGCTGGACGGTCGGCGCGAGCTGGGGCACTCGGCCTTCAGCATCGGTTCAAACAACGGGCTGCGGCCGTTCTTCACCGAGGTGTACGCCTGCATGGCGGCGCTGGGCCTGCCACGCGATACGTTCATGCACGAGATGGGCGTCAGTCAGTTCGAAATCAATCTGCTGCACGGCGATCCTTTGCTGCTGGCCGATCAGACTTTTCTGTTCAAACACCTGCTCAAGGAAGTGGCGCTCAAACATGGCGTGATTGCGGTCTGCATGGCCAAACCGCTGGCGAACACGCCCGGCAGTTCGATGCACCTGCACCAGAGCGTAGTAGATGCGGTATCCGGTCGTAATGTATTCAGCGCCGAGGACGGCCAGTCGACGCCGACGTTCCGGCACTTCATCGGTGGGCTGCAGACCTGTATGGCAGACTTCACAGCCTTGTTCGCGCCGAACGTGAACTCTTACCAGCGTCTGTTCCATCCGTTCGCTTCACCCAACAACGCCTGCTGGTCCTATGACAACCGCGCCGCCGGTCTGCGAATTCCCGCCAGTGCACCGTCGGCCAGGCGTGTCGAGAATCGTCTGCCGGGGGCCGATGCCAATCCTTATCTGGTCATCGCTGCCAGCCTTGCGGCGGGGCTGTACGGGATCGAGCGGGGCATCGAGCCGACACCTGCCGTGCAGGGCGAGATTCAGGTGCCGGAAGAATTGACGTTGCCGTGTACCTTGCAGGCCGCTCTTGAGCGTCTGAAATGCAGTCATCCTGCCAAGGAACTGTTTGGTCATGAATTCATCGAAGGCTACATTGCGTCGAAGACCCTGGAACTGACCAGCTTTCTCGATGAAATTACCCCCTGGGAACGGCGCGTACTGGCTGCCCAGATTTAAAGAACGTTGTTTCGGGCTCGCCTGTTCAGGCGACTCCGTATTTTGGAATGTCGATGCGCCAAATCTGGAAGTCCTTTCGAGCGCTGTATTTTGCCTCGTTGATGATGTTGATCGGCTCGGGTCTGCTGAGCACCTATCTGGCCCTGCGCCTGGCTGCCGATCAGGTGGACAGCCTGTGGGTCGGCGCCTTGATGGCGGCCAACTATTTCGGCCTGGTGTTGGGCGGCAAGATCGGCCACCGGCTCATCGGCCGGGTCGGCCATATTCGGGCTTATGCAACCTGTGCCGGGATCGTCGGTGCGGCTGTGCTGGGGCATGGACTGATCACCTGGCTGCCTGCCTGGTTGATTCTGCGGGTCATCGTCGGCCTGGGGATGATGTGTCAATACATGGTCATCGAAAGCTGGCTGAACGAGCAGGCTGCCGCCAAGCAGCGAGGCATGGTGTTCAGCGGTTACATGATCGCGTCCTACCTGGGGCTGGTGCTGGGGCAGCTGGTGCTGGTGGTTCATCCGCAGTTGGGGCCTGAATTGCTGATGCTGGTGGCCCTGTGTTTTGCGCTGTGTCTGGTGCCGGTTGCCATGACCCGCGCCATTCACCCTGCGCCATTGCATCCCGCGCCACTCGAACCTCTGTTCTTCATGAAGCGGGTGCCGCAGTCGCTGACGGCGGTGCTGGGCGCCGGCCTGATCATCGGCTCCTTCTACGGTCTGGCGCCGGTCTACGCAGCGGAGCAGGGGCTGACCACCGAGCAGGTGGGTCTGTTCATGGGCTGCTGCATTCTGGCGGGGTTTCTGGTGCAGTGGCCGCTGGGCCTGCTGTCCGACCGTTATGATCGTTCGGTACTGATGCGGGTGTTCGCCGCAGCGCTGTTCGTGGCGTCGCTGCCGCTTGCCGTCTTCCCCAGCGTGCCGGTGGAAGTGCTGTTCGGTGTGGGTTTTCTGGCCTCGCTGATGCAGTTCTGTCTGTACCCGCTGGCCGTGGCGTTCGCCAACGACCATGTCGAGGCCGAGCGGCGCGTATCGCTGACTGCCATGCTGCTGATGACCTACGGGATCGGCGCAAGCATCGGTCCGCTGGCGGCAGGTGTGATCATGAAAATGTTCGGCGGGCACATGCTGTACGTGTTCGTCTGCGGCGCTGGCGCCATACTGATGCTGCTGATTCGTCCCAAGGCCGTTACGCACCTGCACCAGGTCGAGAATGCGCCGCTGCACCACGTGGCCATGCCGGACAGCATGTCCAGTTCGCCTCTTGTCGTGGCACTTGACCCGCGTGTGGACGAACAGGTCGTGCAGGATCAGATGCAAACCACTGTCGAGCCTGAGCCTGAGCCTGAGTTGGAGCCGGAACCGGAACCGGTAGCCGAGCACGCTTCAGCGCCAGAAGGGCAGGTTGCCGAGACCGGGCAGGCAGTAGACGGCGAGCGGGAACGCGAAGAGGAAACCTGGAAGGCCTGATCGGTTTTCGGAACTGGGGAAGGTTGCAGGGGAATCAGGAGGGTGTTGAGTGATTGCGGTAGAGGTTACCGCAATCACTTCAGACGCACGTTCTGTCAGAAGTCGTCGTCTTTGTCGAAGCGCCGGGCTTCACGTTGCAGCTGGTACACGAAGCGTTCAACCTGACGTTGCACCAGCCCGCTCATGTTGTGGAAGCGCACGCCGGCAAAGGTGGTGTGAACCCTCTCTTCGAAATGCAGGTAACGCAGCTCCACCGGGGCGGTCATTGCGCCGAAAGGCAGTCTGGCGATGAAACGCTCGTATACCTGACCCAGTTGCATGCGCTCGGAAAGGTCGCCTTCGAAACGCAGCTTGCAGCCGGTTGCCGAAATGTCCAGCAGCTTGCCCTTGAGTGGCGACTTGAGTTTGTCGCCGCCGATTTCGATATCGACCAGTTGCGCAAGCTTGAGCGCGGCCCGGAAGGCGTTGCGACGCTGGTGATAGATGACTTCCTCTGGCAGCGGCCCGCGATACAGGCGCTGGCCGTCGTTGTCCACGATGTCCATCTGTTCCGAGCTTTCCCAGGCGATACGCACGCCGTCGTGAAAGCCTTCTACCCGGAAGGACTCGCCATTGGTGAGGAATCGTTCGCCATCGCGAGGGATCATTTCGTCGAGCGCCAGGACGTTGGTCTCTCGGTCGACTTCGATAACGTAGCTCTGAAAGCGCTGGGCGCGCTCGTGGAAAGTAATGATCAGGGGATCATGACTTTCGAGGAGTAACCGCAGGTTAGCGGCGATTTCCAAAGGTGTATTCAAAACCTTCGGGGGCTGCGGAGCATCATCCGCGCTTGAGCCATTCACGTTCTTACATCTCCAGGCAAAATACTACGGCAACGCAACAGCGGGCATTCTGCCACTACGCACGAAACCTTTATACAGGAAGTTACGCCTGACTGAGCGGGCGTGGTCTTGCTCTTCCGGCAGTCGAACCGCGACTGTCATACAGGGTCGGCGTATCCCCTCCGTTCAAAATGCGAAGCTGGTGGGCAGTGCTCACCTGTTGCATTTGAATAAGGCTGCCATTTCGCTCGTTGAGCGTCTGGCATTCAGCGATCAGCGCGTTCAGCTCGTCGGCGGCCGCAAGCAACTGCTCGCCGATGTCCGAATGGCTGGCCAGTTGCTCAAGCCCCTGCCTGTTAGAGGGTAACCCGAGTCCTGTCAGCACTTGACTGCGACGGCGGCCATGTTGCTCGAGCAGAATCACCAGCGCCTGTTTCTGCGCCAGTACATGTTCCATCTCGCCCATGTCGCGACCCTGAAGGATCAGTGACTCCGCCTGCAGCAGCTCATGCAGCTGTCTGGTCGGAACCATGTCGTCGGTGATCATCTGAAGCAAAGTAGTGTCTTGCATCGCATGCTCTGGTTTTTAAGCGTCCAGAATATCCAGCGCGAGCCTCGGGCTTAGCGTTGGGTTTCGAAATTGAGCAGCTTGCTGGCAACGCGGTTGCTGTCCACTGTGTAAGTACCGTCAGCGATGGCCTGCTTGAGTTCAGCAACGCGTGCGCTGTTGACGGTCGGCAGATCGGCGAGCTTGTCAGTGATTTTTTGCAACTGTTGAGCCTCGTTGCTCAGTGAAACGGTTTCCCCTGTACTTTTTACGCCTGCAGTGCTGCTGGCAGGTGCGGCTGATTCGGTCTTGCCTGCTTCTTTTACGGCGTTGGCGCGGGGTGTGGACTGCGCACCGTTGATACGGTTATTAAAGTCTATGACCATGATAAAAAACCTCTGGGTGTTTGGACGCTTGCCCTTTTTTCGGCCATCCCCGATAAAACTTTAGGCTCGTCGTGATAAAGCTTCTCAAATAGAGGCTTTCACCGTCGGAAAGTTACCGCAGTCTAGAAAAAACGCGTCTTCTATACCAGTGTCAATGTGTTCACATGGCCACTTCCACCTGTCCGGGACCGGTCACGTTCGCCTTGATGACCCGGCTGGAGTTGAGGTTTTTCACCCGTATCTGTTCGCTGAAACTGCCGTCGGACATGGCCTCGCCCGGCATGCGGACCGCCAGAGAGCCGCTGCGGGCGATGATCACCACCTGATCACCCTTGTGAATCATGCGCGGCTGCTCCAGCGCCACGGGCGTCACCACCTGATCGATGACCATTGGTCGGACAACCTTCTGCCCGACCGCCTGATCCAGCGAAGACAGAAAACCCAGGCCCACACTGCTGACGTCGCGCTCGCGCATTGCCACATCATCTTCGGTGACGATGGCGTCCCGTTTGAGAGGGCGCATCACGGTTACGACGTTACGAAACAGCTGCACCTGAGCGGGCACGAACACCGTCCAGGGCGATGAGCCTTCGCAGCGAACCCGCACGGTGACCCGGCCGACAGGGCGAGGGCTTTCCAGTGCGGCTGTCAAATCC